>Ga0154449_1089_pt1 | contig 19634 bp, 16 predicted proteins | sample RifGroC2_FD_105642 | JGI IMG/M metagenome (GOLD analysis project Ga0154449, IMG submission 105642) | Pelobacteraceae bacterium GWC2_58_13
TCAAAACCACCCGCCCCTGTCAATCTCTTTTTTTATTTTTTTCTACTGCCACCGATCTACTCAACTGCCGCTCGGCACCTTTCGACAACGGAGCGTGTTTATAACCAATTTCGATTTTTATGTCAAGAAGGATTCAATTTTTTGTCGATTTTTTCTACCATCGGCTTTGTACCCCCGACGATGGCATTTCTCAGGCACTACACGAACCGGATCCGGACAAATCGGCGCTTGCCGGCCTGGAACACCATTTCGCCGCTTGGATTGACCTCAAAAGCGGGATTATCGATCTTTTCGCCATTTATTTTCACGCCCCCCTGCTCAATCAAACGACGCGCTTCACCGTTGGATTTGGTCACCCCGGCATCGGTCAAAAGGCGACAAACCCACAAAGGCTCCGTCGCCGCGATCGTGATCAGATCGATATCGTCAGGAATTTCTTTCTGCTTGAACTGTTGAACAAAATCGTCTTCGGCCTGACAAGCCTGTTCTTCGTCGTAGAATCGAGCGACCAATTCCCTGGCCAGCGCTTTTTTACTTTCCATCGGGTGCGCACCGCCGGCCGTTCCGGCAACGCCATCCTTTATCTTTTCAAAAGTCGCCAGATCGACATCGGAGAGCAGTTCATAATAGCGCACCATCAACTCATCGGTGATGCTCATAACCTTGCCGAAGATCTCCCTGGGCGGCTCGGTGATGCCGATGTAGTTATGCAAAGACTTACTCATCTTGTTGACGCCGTCCAATCCTTCGAGCAGGGGCATGGTCAGCACCGACTGTGGACGCTGCCCTTCCTGCCGCTGCAATTCACGGCCGACCAGCAGGTTGAATTTCTGGTCAGTACCACCCAACTCGACATCGGATTTAAGGGCGACGGAGTCAAAACCCTGCACAAGGGGGTAAAGGAATTCGTGAATGGCGATGGGCTGGTGCCCGGCAAAGCGCTTGTGAAAATCGTCGCGCTCAAGCATCCGGGCCACGGTGTAACGAGCGGCGAGCCCGATCAGATCGGCAGCGGACATCGACCCCATCCAACTGCTATTAAAAACAACCTCGGTTTTCACCGGGTCAAGAATCTTGAACACCTGCTCTTTGTAGGTCTGGGCGTTCTGCAAAACTTGCTCGCGGGTCAGCGCCTTGCGGGTTTCGCTTTTGCCGGTCGGATCGCCGATCATGCCGGTAAAATCCCCGATCAGGAAGCAGACATGATGGCCGAGATCCTGAAACTGCTTGAGTTTCTGGATCAGGACGGTATGGCCGACGTGCAGGTCGGGGGCCGTCGGGTCAAACCCGGCCTTAATTCGCAGGGGAACCCCGGTTTTGATCGATTGGGTAAGTTTTTCTTCCAGTTCCGCCTCGACGAGAATTTCCACTGCACCGCGACGAATGATGGCCATCTGTTCCTGTACCGACTTCATATTCAACTCGTCCTTCAATGGTTAGTCTTTGATTTCTTCAAGTACCCGCTCGATACCGGACGCCCGCCCGGTTTTTTCATCGATAGTCAGCACGACGCCACACACCACCGCATCTTTTTTGGCGATCTCGAAACGAACCGGCAACAGCGAGAGAAACTTTTCGATCGCAAGATCCTTGCGGATACCGATGACGGAATCGCGGCTGCCGGTCATACCGACATCGGTGATATAGGCGGTTCCACCCGGCAAAATCCGCTCATCGGCAGTCGGCACGTGAGTGTGGGTGCCGACCAGAGCGGAAATCCGACCATCCAGATAGCAGCCTAATGCCGCCTTTTCGCTGGTGGCCTCGGCATGGAAATCGACCAGTATCACCGCGGTTTGCTGGCGCAGCTCAGCAACCAAGGCATCGGCGGTGCGAAAAGGGCACTCCAGATTATTCATGAAAACCCGCCCCTCAAGATTGAGGATCCCGACTTTGATGCCGGCACTGGTAGAAAACACCCCATGTCCGCGGCCGGGCAAACCGGCTGGATAATTCGCGGGGCGCAGCAGGCGTTTCTGACTGCCGAGATAATCATAAATCTCGCGTTTATCCCAGATATGATTGCCAGAAGTCAACACATCGACCCCGAGATCGTAAAATTCTCTCGCTAAATCCGCGGTCAGCCCGAAACCGGCCGCGGCATTTTCGCCATTGACCACGACCAGGTCGATATCGTTACGATCGATCAGCCGTCCCAATCGGCTGGCCAGAGCAAGCCGCCCGGGGCGACCGACAACATCACCGACAAAAAGAATTTTCAAGACTACTGCCTTTGGCAAAAGAGACCAAAGGAGAAAGGCGTAAGGGCGGAAGACACCTTCGATGATTACCGAGGCACTTCTTTTTCCCTTTTCCTTTTTCCTTTTTCCTCCCGCTGGTTATTTTGCGTATTCAGTGGCCCGGGTTTCGCGGATGACATTCACCTTGATCTGCCCGGGATAGGTCATTTCGGCTTCGATCTTGCGGGCGATATCCTTGGCCAGGATATGCGACTGGACATCGGAGACTTCTTCGCTGGAAACCAGAACTCGAATCTCCCGGCCGGCCTGAATCGCATAGCAGCTGTAAACCCCCTGAAACGAGGTACCGATACGCTCCAGGTCTTCGAGACGCTTAACGTAGGTTTCAAGCATTTCGCGCCGGGCACCGGGACGGGCACCGGACAGGGCATCGGCGGCCTGAACCAGAACCGCGAGAACGGTTTCTGGCTTTTCGTCTTCATGGTGAGCAGCCAGGGCATGGACAATTTTGGGTGATTCTCCGTATTTCCGGGCAAGATCGGCACCGATAACAGCATGCGACCCCTCGATCTCGTGGTCGACCGCCTTGCCGATATCGTGCAGCAGGCCGGCCCGCTTGGCCTGCTTGACATTGATACCGAGCTCGCTGGCCATGATGCCACAGAGGAAAGCGACTTCGAGGGAATGCTGCAGTACGTTCTGGCCATAGGAGGTCCGGTAGCGAAGCCGGCCGATCAGCTTGATGATCTCCGGATGGATGCCATGCACGCCAACATCGAAGGTTGCCTGCTCGCCAGCTTCGCGGATCGCTTCATCGACCTCCAGGGTGGCCTTGGCAACGACTTCCTCGATGCGGGCCGGATGAATCCTGCCGTCAGCCACCAGGCGCTCGAGGGTCAATCGCGCCACTTCTCGGCGAACCGGGTTGAATCCAGAAATAATGACCGCCTCGGGCGTGTCGTCGATGATCAGGTCAATGCCGGTGGCTGCTTCGATCGCGCGGATATTGCGTCCTTCGCGCCCGATGATCCGACCCTTCATTTCATCGGACGGCAGGGGCACAACACTCACGGCCTTTTCGGCGACGTAATCTCCGGCATAGCGCTGGATAGCCAGGGCCAAAATTTCTTTGGCTTTTTTGTCGGCGGTTTCCTTGGCCTCATCCTCGATCTGCTTGATCCGTTTGGCCCCGTCGTGACGGGCTTCACTCTCCATGCTGGCAATGAGGAAATTTTTTGCCTCCTCGGCCGTCATTCCGGAGATTTTTTCCAACTTTTCGGCCTGCTGGCTAACCAGGGTCTCCGCCTCTTTTTCGCGATGACGAATTTTCTCTTCAAGCTGCGGCAGAACCCGTTCCCGTTGCGCAAGCTCTTCCTCGCGGCCATCGACCTGAAGGGCTTTGCGGTCCAGGTGCTCTTCACGCTGCAGCAGACGTTTTTCCTGGGACTGGATTTCCCGACGCAATTCACGGGATTCCTTCTCCCACTCGGATTTAGCTTCGAGTACCACATCCTTGGCCTGGATGACAGCCTCTTTGCGAATGGTGTCCCCTTCTCTTTTAGCATCTTCGACGATCTGGGCCGCGACCATTTCGGCACTGGCAATCTGCGATTCGGCCAGTTTGCGCCGCAGGAAAATGCCGACGAATCCACCGGCAGCCAGGGCTCCAACTATTAACAGCAGTACGTTTTCTATTTGCAAAGCGGAATCCTCCTATATCTATTTATAAAGTCGAGCTTATTCCGGACAAAGTTCCGGCGTGGTAAAGAAACGCAACGTGCGAGATTCGGTGACCAGCATGTTCATGCCGATATCGTGGGCCTCCATCGGTAAGTCGGCAACCAGTTGAAAATCAAAGCAGAAACCGACAAGGCACGGGCAGCGGTCGGCAGTATGCAGAAAACGGTCATAATAACCTTTGCCGTACCCAAGGCGAAACCCTGCCTGATCGAAGGAGATCCCCGGAACCAGAATGAGATCCAAAACGCTGGCCGGCAGCACCGAAGTCCCTGAGGGTTCAAGCACCCCGAAAACCCCAGGCTTCAGCTCTTCCAGACCGGTCACCTCAACAAATTCGAGAGACTCATCGTAAACCCTCGGATAAACAACCCGTTTGCCAATCCGACGGGCGGCGTGAAACAATTCTTCCGTAAACACCTCATTTAGTATGGGGCTGTACAGGGCCAAGATCGCGGCCCGGGAAAATTCCGGGGTTTCAAGCAAGCGAACTTGGGCCGCATGGCTCAAGGCAGCGCAGGTAACGGCCGCCAGATGCCTGCGCTGCGCCAGCATGGCAGATCGGATGGATTTCTTGGGCATGACCAGAGATCCTTGAAGGCGATCTCTGAATGAAGGAAGTAGAAGGAAAGCAGGCGGGTTAAGGCCGGTAACGACTGAAAATCTTTAGCCAGCTGATGAGAACGGCAATGCACAAATTACAATATTGAATAGGGCAAGGCCTTATCAGCAATGCACCTGACGCAAGAGCCAGGCTTCATTGTCACAACCGCGACACAAAATGACAACATGCACACCAAAACAGCTAAACGATTTATACAGCCCAGGTTAAAAACCGAACCTGTTAAATGCCCTCCAAAAGGGCACGGTTGCTCTGCCAATCTATCTAAAATCTCCATACAGAGACGGTTACCGCGGCAGCCAGCCTTGCGGACCAGACGCCGGACCTACCTATGCTATCAAACCTTTATCCGAGGGAGCCTCCCCGTCAGGGCGCGCTCGTTCTATGCGATCCAACAATGCCTGCAGCCGACCCCGAACATCATGACTGTCCCCCTCGACGACCTGATCTTGCAATCGCAGGAAAGCGCCGGATACATTCATCAGGGCGAGGATGGCGCAGTTGAGGGAATCAGCCGACTTGCTGACTGACATCACTTCAGAAATCTTACCGTTGACAAACTCGGCCACGCGCCGTACTTCAGCGGAGGACGCCTCGCTTTTTACCGTGAACTGCTGACCAAGAATGGTTACCGCTACCGCCTGCTTCAAGGCGTCTCCCCGTCTATCCCGTCCAATTTGCCAAGAATCCGGTCCAGTTCGGAGAAAACCCCTTCCCGCTCCTTGAGCAGATCCCGGTTTTCTTCCCGCAACTGCTTAAGTTCACGGGTCAGCGTCTGACAGAGGTCGAGCAGGGAGTCGACTTTCTGTTCAAGTTTAAGAACCAGTTCCAGGTTATCAAGCGCCATTATCTCATTACTCCAGCTCAATTGAAAATCTTAGGAAAATACGGCTTTAAAGTCAAGTATATTCAGCTTCTTTGAAACAAGGCATCAACAAACAGGTCGGGATCGAACGGCCGCAGGTCCTCGACTCCCTCACCGATCCCAACGTAACGCACCGGCAGTCCCAGTTCCGCTCCGATAGCTACCACCATCCCCCCCTTGGCCGTCCCATCGAGCTTGGTCAGGGCAAGCCCTGAAACTTTGACCTTTTCCTTAAACAAGCGCGCCTGGGTCAGGGCATTCTGACCGGTGGTGGCATCGAGAACAAGCAGCGTTTCATGAGGGGCATCGGGGATCTCCCGAGCCAATACCCGGTGAATCTTTTTCATTTCCTCCATCAGGTTGGCCTTGGTGTGCAATCTCCCCGCGGTATCGAGAATCAGGATATCCGCCTTTCTGGCCACCGCGGCCCTGGCCGCGTCAAATGCCACCGCCGCGGGATCGGCACCTTCGGCGTGGCGAATCACATCGACACCGGATCGCTCGCCCCAGATTGCCAACTGTTCAGCGGCGGCGGCCCTAAAGGTATCACCGGCACCGAGCACCACCTTCTTCCCTTGGCTGACGAACTGGCGGGCCATCTTGCCGATGGTGGTGGTTTTGCCAACCCCATTGACGCCGACCACCAAGATCACGAACGGCTTGGCGCGCTCCAGATCCAGGGGAGCCGCTTCCAGCTTCAGCCGCTGACGGATCTCCTCCTGCAGAGCATGGCGCAGCGCATCGGCGGAGATATCGTCCCTGGCGACGCGCTGCTGAAGCGACTGGATCAGCTCCTGGGTGGTCTGCATGCCGAAATCGGCGGTGATCAGAATTTCTTCGAGGCTTTCAAGCAGGTCGGCATCGATCTTTTTGCTCCCCCGCAGCAGAGCATCGATGCGCCCGACCAAGGCATTCTGGGTTTTGGACAGCCCGGCGCGCATCCGTTCGAACAGACTGAGCGGGACTTCTTCCATGACCTCGGGGATTTCGACAATTCCCGGTTCGGCAATGGTCGCCGGCGATATCGGTCCCGGTTCTTCCTCGACCACGACAGGTGCTTCCATCGTTGCCGGCGATGTCGGCTTGGTTTCGAGGGGTTTCTTTTTCCGGCCCAGCCGCAACAGCAACAGGATAAACAGAAAGACCGCCAGGGTTACCAGCAGAAAAAGAGCCCCCATGGCCCCAACCTCGCGGTAGACCTCGGGGACACCCAACTCGCCCAGCAGGGCGGCAACAAGCCGCAGCCATTGAGACACCAGTTCTATAAAAAGGGCAAAATATTCATTCAAGGTTCTGGAAAATTCTTCCATTTGTTTTCAACTCCTGGATATTCCGGGCCGCCCGCCTATCCGCGGCCCTGATCAGAGAATTTCATCCCGCAGCGACACAACGCACCGTCGAGCCTCGAACAGAGCCCGCCCGAGGGCGTCACTGCGATCGAGAGTCAATACCAGAAAATATTCGGGGGTCACTGGCATAATAATGATCTGCATGCCGGCCGAAGTCACGACGATTTCTTTCAGGTCGCTCCCTTCAAGGCGACGGACCACATCCCGCAGGTTGGCCAAAATCACCCCCTTATGGGCCCCGATGACCTTGAGTTCGTAGTCGTCCATGCGGGCCACCTGATCGACCGATTCCCCTTCCCAATCCGCCAGGATGGCGCCCTTGGCCCCGGGAACAGACTCAACCAGCCTTCCCAATATTTTTTTAAACGCCATGTTCCCCCTGAAATTCGTTGAACCGGACCGAAACCAGTTTGGAAACGCCGGGTTCCTCCATGGTCACCCCGTACAGGGTATCGGCAACCTCCATGGTCCGCTTGCTGTGGGTAATGATGATAAATTGGGAGAATTCCGCCATCTCCCGGACCATTTCGTTGAACCTCCCGATATTGGCATCGTCGAGCGGCGCATCGACCTCATCGAGCATGCAAAACGGTGACGGCTTGATAAGAAAAATCGAGAAAATCAGCGCGACCGCCGTCAATGCCTTTTCTCCTCCGGACAACAGGGTAACATTCTGCAGTTTTTTGCCCGGAGGCTGCACCACGATCTCGATTCCCGTCTCCAGCAGGTCTTCCTCGTCGGTCAGCTTCAATTCGCCCTGACCACCACGGAACAAGCGGGGGAAAATTTCCCGGAACTTCTCATTGACCAGGTCGAAGGTTTCGCGAAACCTTTTCCGGGTGGTCCGATTGATCTTGCTGATCGCCGTCTGCAAACCGTCGAGGGACTGGCGAAGATCCTCCTGCTGGGTGACGAGAAACCGACCCCGCTCCTCCAATTCCCGATATTCGTCGATGGCTGTCAGATTAACCTCGCCGATGCCATCGATGGCCTGCTGCAACTCCCGCTGACGTCCTTCGGCCGTCAGCGGGTCGAAATCATCGTCGGACATTCCCCCTTCAGCCATCAGCTCGACGCGGTAACGTTCAACGATGGTCGCTTGCAGGTGTTCCGATTCGAGGACCAGTTCCCGTAATTGCAGCTGGCGGGCCGCCAGTTCTTCGCGCATTTTGGCCAGCCGGACCCGCTGTTCCTTGAGCGACAACTCCTGGGCATCGATCAGGCCCTGTCCCGCTTCGAAGCGGGCACGGACTGTTTCGAGCTTGACCTTTTCTTCTTCGTGGCGACGAAACAGCACGTCAAGCTCTACCCGCAGACGCTCTTTCTCGTCGTTCAGGCGCTCCCGTTCGTCAACGGATTCCTCCCGCCGACTGGCAATCAGCGCCCGACGGCCAAGCAACTCTTGACCGAGGCGGCCGAGCCGTTCCAGTTCGCTACGGCTGCCGTCCTCGCGTTCGCGGAGGCTGGCCACCGATACTTTCAGCGCGGTCACCTGCTCTCGCACGATGCTCACTTCGCGGCGCAGGACCAGCAGCTCTTCCTGCAAATGGAGCACCGCCTCTTCCTGATCGACTTTCTTCTCCTCCAGGGTTCCGCGCCGCTGGCGGTCCAGGTCCATCTGCCGGTCAAGCTCGCCGCCCTCTTCGTGCAACTGTTCTTCTTCGAAGCAGAGAACTTCGAGGCGATCCTGCAGTCGGGCCTGATTTTCCCGAAGCCGGGCAAGATCCTTTTCGCTGTCCACCACTTTCAGTGCCTGGCGGTGCAGGCCGGCATCGACCTCGCGCAATCGCTCTTCGGCCTCGCGTTGGTCGTCCCTGAGCCGCAGACGCAGTTCATCGAGCGTTGCCACCTCACCGGATTGACGCTCGACCAGCACCGACAGTTCTTTCATTTCGCGTTTCTTGTGCAGCAGCCCCTGTCCCAGCCCTTGGCAACCGCCACCGGTGAATTCGCCGCGGCCGGTCAGGATATCCCCCCCCTCGGTCACCAGAACGACGCCGGCGGGAAGCAAAGCCTGCCAGAACGGTTCGAAGCTGTCGACCTGGTAACAGTCTTGCAGTAGGGTGGCAACCAACGCTTCGTGCCCCGCGCGGGCCTGGACCAGGCTGCCCAACGGTGTCGCCCCCGCCAGCGCCCCGGCGGACGAGGTTTTGGAACAGGGCAGGACGAAGGTACACCGACCGTCGCGGCCGCGCAGAAATTCGACGGCCGACAACACATCGTCGCGGCTGGCAGCGGGGAGAGCCTGTAACCGTTCGCCCAGTACCGACTCGAGCGCCACCTCAAAACGGGAGGATACCTCGAACAGATCGGCGACGGTCCCCGGGAAACGTTCACGGAACCCGTTGTCGGCCAGCAGGGCCTTGACCCCGCTGCCGAACCCCTCCAGATCCCGCTCGAGCTGACGCAGGGATTCAAGCCGGGAGCGGCTGCGATTAAGCTCTTCGCGCCGCTGCAACAGCAGCTTTTCGGTTTCATCGATGCGCTGCCTCAGACTGGCCACGGCCTCCCTGAGCCTTTCCTGCTCTTCGGCCAGCAGCTGCCTGGAATCGCGAAAGACATCGAGGTCGACCTGCAGGGAGGCTGCGAGTTCGGACGCCTCTTCAACCTGCTCGCGAACCTTGACCGCCTCGTTGCGGTTACGAACCTTGCGCTCTTCGAGCTGCTGCCTGCGCCGACTCGATTCCTCGTAACGAGCGCCGATCCGCGACAGTTCGGTCAAGAGCCGATAAAGTGCCTGCCGCGACTCTTCCAGGCAGGCCCCCAGGTTCTGTTCCCGCAGTGTCAGTTCTTCGAGCGCCGACTCCCCTTCGGCCAACCGCCGCAGTTCCTTGTCAAGATCGGCGCCGAGGTTGCTGCGGTTTTCCGAAAGCCGTTTCTCGTCGGCAACGACTTCGAGCAGGCGGCGGGCCACTTCTTCATGTTCAACGGCCAACTGCTCCTGGCGCCGCCCAAGCCCTTCCAGCTCCCTGGTGGCAAAACCGATGCGTCCTTCGACTTTCTGGATTTCACCTGCCAGGTGAAAAACCTGTTCCTGCACCCGGGCCACGTCCTTTTCGGCAACGGCCTGCAGCAGGCGCAACTCTTCCAGGCGCAGCTCGCCCTGATCCTGCTGGGCCGACAGCCCGGCTACCGACAACCGTTGGTTGTCCTCGTCGCGGGTCAGGGTCGCCATCTGGTTCCGCAGAGCCGTAAAACGCTGGCGGGCGAAACGTACCTCGATCCCCTTGAGTTCCTCGCGCAGGATCTTGAAGCGTTCGGCTTTCTGGGCCTGGCGTTTGAGGCTGCCGGCCTGGCGGCGCACCTCGCCGATGATGTCTCCCAGGCGTAGCAGATTCTGCCGGGTTGCCTCGATTTTGCGCAGGGCGGTTTTCTTGCGCGCCTTGTACTTGGTGACCCCGGCCGCCTCTTCGATGAGAAAGCGCCGGTCTTCGGGCTTGGCATTGAGGATCATGCCGATCTTGCCCTGTTCGATGATCGAATAGGCCCGCGCCCCGATCCCGGTGTCCATGAACAGCTCGGTGATGTCGAGCAGTCGACAGGGGGTCTTGTTGATCAGGTATTCGCTGTCGCCGTTACGGAACAGCCGACGGGTGACCATGATTTCGGAATATTCACGAAACGCGGCCGGGGCCAATCCATCCTCATTGGAAAAAACCATGGTGACCTCGGCCATGCCGAGGGGCTTGCGGGTTTCGCTGCCGCCGAAGATCACGTCCTCCATGAAACGGCCACGGAGATTCTTGGCATTCTGTTCGCCCATCGCCCAACGGATGGCGTCGACGATGTTGCTTTTGCCGCAACCATTGGGACCCAGAATGGCGGTGATCCCTGGCTCGAAATCGAGGGAAACACGGTCCACAAATGACTTGAAGCCGTGGATTTCTACTCGTTTAATCTTCATTGATAACGGAAATCTTACTCCAGGGGCAAACTGCCGGGACAAAAAACACAGCGTGGCATGTTAGCAAGGTAGACAGGTCCGTGTAAAGAACTTAAAACCCCCATTTGCCGGCCTCACGGGGTTGCCTTAATCCCAATCCGGGAGTATCATTCCGCCATGATCGAATGGACCGTTACCGAACTCAATTCCGGCCCTGCGCTGGCCTTCCTGGAACAAAAAATCCCGGAAGCGCCCCGGGGCTACCTGCGCCAGCTGTTGCGCAAGGGAAAGATTCAACGCAATCATGCCTCGCTGGCCGATGATGGAACGCTGTTGCCGGGGGATCGGATCACCCTGACGGAAAGCTCCCGGCTGAGGGAACTGCTCGCGGCAACGTCGAGTCCGCAACTCGTCATCCTTTACGAAACCAGAGAACTGCTGATCGTCAACAAACCTGCCGGGCTGGCGGTGCACAATAGCAAGGGGCATGAAACCGACAACCTGCAGGCGCGGGTGGCGTTGCTGATGAAATCGAGGAAGGCTGACTTTTCCGTCGCCCCGGTGCATCGCCTCGACCTCGAGACTTCCGGGCCGGTACTGTTCGCCAAGGGCCGGCAGGCGGCATCCCGCCTTGGCCAGCTGTTCATGGCGGGACTGGCCGGCAAGCGCTACCTGACCCTGGTCGCCGGTGAAATGACCGGCAAGGGGTCGATCACTACCCCTGTTGCAGCCAAGGGCAAGCTCAAGGAGGCCGCCACCGGATTCCGGAGCATCGCCGGCGACCGAGGGCTGTCGCTGCTTGAACTCGAACTGCACACCGGGCGTACCCACCAGATCCGTCAGCACCTGGCCGCCGCCGGACATCCCCTCGCCGGCGACCGGCGCTACCACGGCCCGCTGCTTGAGGGGTTATCCCGAACGTTTCTGCACTGCAGCCGTCTGACGCTGCCGGATCCTTGGGGTGGGCCACCGATAACGGTCGATTGTCCTCTGCCCGAAGAATTGGCGGAGTTTCTCAAGCAAAGGCTTCCGAAAATATCGGATGCACTCCTGAATTAAACACCGACAAGTCCAATTCTTACGGAAATACTCATTTAATACCGAATCGATGCTATGATTTTGATGTTTGGCTGAGATTTCCATTAACCAGGGACAAGTACAAGATAGCCACCATGGGCAGAATCCGAAATTCAACACAATATATTCCCCTCAAAATCGCCAGCCTCTATGCGCTCCTCGGGGCGGTGTGGATTCTCCTTTCCGATCGCATTCTGGCCGTGCTGGTGAGAGATCCGGACCTGATGTCCCAGCTGCAGACCTACAAGGGCTGGTTCTATGTGCTGATCACCGCCGCCATTCTTTATCTGCTGATACGTCGGCACACCGTCTCGCTCAAATCCCAGTTCGACGAAATCCGTACCATTTTCGATGCTCTTAACGCCATCGTCTACGTGGCGGATTTCAAAACCTACGAAATGCTCTACCTCAATCACCAGGCGGAACTCCTGTTTGGCCCATGGGCTGGCAGGCGATGTTATGAAATTCTGCAATCCGGCCAGAGCAGTCCCTGCGACTTCTGCACAAACGATCGATTGGTGGTCGACGGAGAGCCCCAGCCCCCGTATATATGGGAATGCCAGAACACGGTAAATCAGCGCTGGTACCAGTGCATCGACAAGGCAATCCGCTGGCCGGACGGCCGTCAGGTCAGACTGGAAATCGCCATTGACATCACCGAAACCAAGGAAATGGAGCGTCTTAAGGACGAAATGCTCTCATCGGTCAACCACGAAATGCGCACCCCGCTGACCGCCATCCTCGGGTTTGCCGAATATCTGGTGGATAACGATCCCCCGGCTGAAGAGCGACGGGGATATATGCAGATTCTGCTCACGGAGAGCATTCGCCTGAACCAGCTGATCGACAACTTCCTGCACCTGAACCGGATCAAGGCACGCCGCGAAAGCTACCGCATGGTTCCCCTGCACCCCTCCGTACCGCTGCGCTCCCTGGAGAATAAATTCGCCGCCACCTCTTCCCGTCATCATCTTCGCGTCGAAGCAGACCAGGACCTGCCAGCCTTTTGGGGCGATCTTGACGGAATCCTGCTGGTTCTGGACAACCTGATTTCCAACGCGGTCAAATACTCGCCGCAGGGGAGCGACATCACGATCGGCGCCGACGTCGAAAATGGCGAGGTCCGTCTCTGGGTCAAAGACCAGGGGATCGGCATGCCTCCCGGTGAACTGGAGCGAATTTTCGACGATTTCTACCGCGTCGACAACACCGACCGCCGCCAGACCGGCGGTGCCGGGCTGGGACTGGCCCTGGCCCGGGAAATCGTAAACCTCCACCACGGCCGCATTTGGGCCCAAAGCGTTCCCGGCCAGGGCAGCACCTTTTTCCTCTCCCTGCCGGCCGTCCCGGAACCGCAGCCAGTGGAGCAAGAAAAGGCAAATTAACGGTTCTCATCTCCTGCAAAGAGATATAAACTGCCGTTTCATCATCAGTAAACTCGAACGACCGAGCCCGGATCAGCCCATATGTTTCGCCGTCATCCCTTGCTCACCATTTTTTTCGGCCTGCTGCTGTCGGCAACCATCGCCCTGGCGATTTTTCTCGGCACCTTCGACCTGGACCGCTACCGAGCGGAACTGCAGCAGACCCTGGCGGCCGTCCTGAAGCGACCGGTGTCTTTGGGCAAGGCCCGTCTCTCCTTTGCCAGAGGCCCCGCCTTCGACTTTTCCGACATCGCCATCGGAACCGCTGCCGGCGACAACGACGGGTTACAGGCGGCCCACCTGCTGCTCAAGCTGGAATGGGACGACCTGCTGCGTGGCCAAATCACATTTTCGGAAATTGTTCTGGAGCAACCGCAGCTGACCATCGACCTGCCTCCGGTCACCTCCATCGCGGAACCCGCTTCCGATTTACCGCAAACGCAGATCGACCTGGAGAAAATCCTGGTTCGTACCCTGACCATCAACAACGGCTCCCTGTTGCTGACCGACCGCCGCCATCCGGCATCCCCCCGTTCGCTGGTTTTCGCCGGGTTAAATGTTCGGCTGGGCGAGTTAGCCCCGGCACGGGCCATTCCCCTCGAAATTCACGGTTCGTATCGGCAGGACGGCCAGAATGTTCCGTTTTCGGCAGCGGGGCGCATCACTCCGGCCGATGACCTGAACCACTGGCAGGACTATGCCCTCGAACTGTTCCTGGATCTAAAACACTTCGCCCCCGGACCTCTCCTCGCCAGCCTGAGCCCCGACTCCTGGCCGATGGCCGCCACCGGTCGGTTGTCTCTGCACGTCGAGCTCAAGGGCGCTCCGGCCACCGGACTTGACGCCCGGATCGACGCAAGCGGCGACAACTTAAATCTACAGTTGCCCAGGCTCTGGCCAACTCCCCGGGCGCTGAAACGGCTGCGGCTACAGGGAACCGTCACCCGAACCGGCGACGCATGGGCGCTCGGCGGCTTCAATCTGACAGCCGACGACCTGGCCCTGAAGGGGCAACTGACGCTCGAATCCCGGGACGGGGTTCCCTGGATTTCAGCCGCCCTCGCCAGTTCCGCCATACCCCTGCGGGAGCTATTGGAAACCCAGCCGCTGCGAGCTGCCATTCCGCAAGTCAACCGCCTGCGTGCCGGTTTTCTGCAAATCAAGTCGGCAACACTGGACTGCGCGCAAGCCGATTTGCAGGATTCACAAAAACTTCTGAAGGCCCTGCAACTCCACCTGTCGTTGTACAAAGCCAGCTATCGACTCGAACTGCCGGCCGATATCGAGGATATTTCCGTCACCGCCACCTGGGACAAGGGGCGCCTCGCCCTGACGGACGGCCAGGCCATGCTCGAAAACCTGCCCCTGAGGTATTCCGGAACACTGGAAAATCCTTGGGAACCTGATTTTCCGCTCAGCCTGGCCGTGAAAGGCTCTCTCCAGGGCCACACCTTGCTGACCCTGGCGGCAAAGAAGCCCATCGAGGGATTGACGGTTGTCGGCCCGCTCCCCTTCCAACTGCAGGCCGTTGGAACCCGACAGACACTTCGGGCCAATCTGCAGGCCGACCTGACCGGCATCGGCGTCCACTTCCGCGATGCCGCAAGCAAACCGTCCAGCCTCCCCGGACATCTCGAAATACAGGCTGAATTCACCCCGGAACAGATCCGGCTGCAACAAGGAATACTGCAAATGGGTCCGGTTGAGGTGGTGGCCGTTGGCCAGCTTTCAGCACGGGAACGGCACCCATTCATCCTGGATTTAACCCTGAAAAACCTGGACCTGCAGGCATGCCGTCCCTACCTCCCCCGGCTTGAACAACTCAAGGCCCGGGGCATGATCGACCTGGGCTATCGCCTGACGGGCGCAGCCGGTTCTCTCGATCACTTTGAAGGGGTGGCGCGCCTGAACAACGTCGGCGTCCATCTGACCCCGGTCATCGCCGACATTAACTCCGCCCGTGGCGAAATTCTGCTCTACCCGGACCATGCCGAATCGCGGAACCTGACCCTGAAGCTGGGTGGTTCGCCTCTCGACATCCGGGCGCGGGTCGCCAGTTTCAAGAACCCGTCGGTCGATATCCTGGTCAAAGGCGAGTCGGTACGTTCCGACGATGTGATCTTTCATAATGACCGGTCCTATCTTCGCCAGGTGGACGGGCATCTGATCATCGATCGCCGCGGCATCTTCTTCGATCCGGTCAAGGTCAAACTGGATGGTGGCACCGAGGCCACCGTGCGGGGGGCGGTCACCAACTTTTCCGCTCCGGAAGTGGTTCTGGACATCGAAGCCGACTATGGCAACATCGACGAAGTCATCGCCCTCTGGAACCGCCCGGAGGATGCGCCCCCTCCCCCGAAGCAAAACAACGAACACGAGACCCGGATGTTCATCGCCGTCAACTCCCGCAAGGGGCAACTTGGCAACCTGCGGTTTCAGAATGCCCAGGGCAGCATCACCCTGCGCCACGGTGTACTGACCATCCTTCCCCTGCGATTCCATGTCGATACCGGCACCTGCCAGGGCCATGTCGCGGTCGACTTGACGAAGGGATCGCCGCCGCTGTTAAAAATGTCCGGGCATCTGGAAAACTTCGACGCCTCGGCCATCTATCACGAACTGCTTCAGCGCAAAGGATTGATAACGGGCACCCTTCGGGGCGATTTCTATCTGGAAGGACTGGCGGGCAAACGTTTTCTGGACACCTCGCACGGGGGAGTTTCGTTTACCGTCGACCAAGGGGTTCTGCGTAAATTCCAGTTTCTCTCCAAGGTGTTTTCGATTTTCAACGTCTCCCAGATTCTTACCCTGCAGCTTCCCGACATGGACAAAACCGGCATGCCCTTCACCACCCTGAAAGCGACGGCAACGCTCGACCAGGGGGTTCTTTCGACCAGCGACTTGTTCATCGAAAGCACCTCGATGAACCTCTCGCTGATCGGCGACCTCAATCTCAAACAGGACACCGTCGACATGGTCCTTGGGGTCAAACCGCTACGCGCCGTCGACCAGGTGGTCACCAATATACCGATTGCCGGCTGGCTGCTGGCCGGCGAAGAAAAAGCCCTGATCACAGCCTTATTTGACATCAAGGGCAAAAGTAGCGATCCCGAAGTCACCCCGGTTCCCATCACCTCGGTTTCGGAAAAAGTCCTCGGCATCTTCAAACGGGTTCTGGGATTGCCGGGAAAGGTCGCCTCCGACGTCGGCGATCTGTTCAAATGAGGCCCCTCGCTTAAATCCGGATCTCCCCCTCGAACTCGGCACGCAGTCCCAAAAAAAAACCGCCGGCGGGATCGCGGCGGTCTCAAGATTATCGATGGATCCTAAAGAATCAACTACGGTTTGATGCCGACATAGACAGTGGCAATGCCGAAGGTCAGGTCATGATGAACCACCTCGGCAAATCCCGCATCACGCATCATGGTTTTGAAGGTTTCCTGGTCGGGAAATTCAAGCACCGAATCGGGCAGGTATTGATAGGCGCTACGGGTGGAGAGCAACCCCCCGATCCAGGGGAGAACTTTGCGGAAGTAAAAGGAATAGAGTTCCTTGAACAGGCGGCTCCTGGGATTGGAAAATTCCAGGATAACGGCGCGTCCGGCCGGTTTGAGCACCCGACACATCTCCCGCAGCCCGGCGGGGCGGTCAACGACATTGCGAATACCGAAGGCAATGGTAACGCCGTCGAACTGGCCATCGGGATGGGGCATCGACTCGCAGGGAGCATTGACCAGCACGATACGGTCGCGATACGGGGAGCGGTTGACTTTCTCCTGTCCGACTCGCAGCATTCCCTGGGTCAGGTCGGCACCGACGATGGTCAGGGAAGCCGGGCTCCGAGAGGCAATCTCCAGAGCCACGTCGCCCGTGCCGGTCGCGACATCGAGAATCCGCCCGTGCTCAGGGAGATTCAACTTGCCCACGGCAAAGGTCCGCCAGCGGCGGTCGATTCCGAGGGAAAGCAGTCGGTTCAGCAGGTCGTAACGGGGGGCAATGGAATCGAACATCTCGCGGATTCCCCGCCCTTTCTCGGATAAATTGAACATATGGATGGCTCCCGCATAAAAAAAGACTGGCGCGGCACTTTTTATCACATCATTTGCCGGGCTGTCAGTAAAAAAAGCCTTTTCCGGCCATGGCGGACGGTCTATACTTCGGTTCCTTTCTTCTTCGACCCCAGGAGCATCGCATGCTGCCGATCATCGTCACCGCCGCTGTCATCCGCCGGGAAAATTGCGTGCTCATCACCAAACGGCTGGAAACCAGCAGACACGGCGGCCTGTGGGAATTCCCCGGCGGCAAGCTCGACCCCAACGAATCGCCCCAGGAAGGCCTGCGCCGGGAACTCCAGGAAGAGCTCGGCATCGACAGCGATGTCGGCGACATTTTCGAAGCCGTTTATTATCGCTACCCCCAGGGAACCGTTCTGATCCTGGTCTATGAATGCCATCAACGGAATGGGACCATCCGCAACCTCGAAGTCGCCGACCATCGCTGGGTGCCGATCAACGAACTCGAACAATTCAATCTGCTCCCCGCCGACGCCCCCATTGTGGCCAAACTGGTCCGCGACAGCTTTTCACCGCCCCATTCCTGACCCGAGCTAGCGTTTTTTCCCGCGGAATCCTTTTTATCCCATCCGTAAATCCGTTCTAAATTTTTCACAACAACCGGTCGCAGCAGACCATCCCGTTAAATTTTGCCGCGACGGATTCATTGGCAGAAACGGTTTGCCGGATAAATAAACCAATCATTCCAATCATTCCATTCTTTCAGCGCCAGCCCGGAAAATTAAAACATCATTTATCTTCATCCCATTTTTTTTGCAAGTATCCACCCTGACGAGGTCCACGAACAAGCATGTCCGCGGTTGAAAATGCCGTGCGCTAAATACAAAAAGACACGAATTAACAATGACATCGAGCGAACAAAACGACAATTCGTCTTTTTCTCCCGCCCACAATCAAATAGGGTTGACATTAATAAAACACAGTATTACTTTTGTGAAACTTAACTGAAAGATGCTTCGAAAAACGCCTCTGGAGTCTACCCCTACCTGTTTCAAGGAGTCTGCGCTTGCCCATCAGAGAGAAAGATTCTTATTCGATCCAATCCGTGGAAAATGCGTTAAATGTCCTTGAAGCGCTCTGCGACGAAGAGGAAGAAGTCCGAATATCCCGCTTGAGCGAAAAACTCGGGATGAACAAAACCAGCGTATTCCGACTGCTGGCGACATTCGAAAACCGCGGGTATGTCGAACGTGAAGCCGTCTCGGGGAAATATCGCCTGGGACTGGCGGCCTACGAAATGGCCCAGAAATTCCTTTCCCGCATGGGGCTGCTGAAAAAAGCCCATCCGGTCATGGAACGGTTGGTTCGCGCCTGTAACGAAGCGATCTACCTTGTCGTTCGCCGTAATGACGACCTGCTGTTTCTCGACGTTGTCGACACCCCTTTGCAGGTGAAGATAGTTTCCTTGGTCGGCAACCGTTATCCCCTGGCCACCTCAAGTGCCGGCAAAGTGCTTCTGGCCGGCCCCCCTCCCGGAACAGACTCCGCCGCGGATCGAAAACGCCACGCCCAACCCGAAGTGCCCCCGGAAGAACTGCAGAAAATCCGTGAAAACGGATTCTGTATCGACTTTGGAAGCTTTGGCGAAGGAGTCACCTGCCTTGCCGTGCCACTGCGAAACGGCCACGGCGAAATCATCGCCGGGCTCTGCATGATCGGACCCGAATTCCGCATGTCCCCTGCCCAGATCGAGCAGGAACTCCTCCCCCACCTGAAGGATGCCGGCGAAATCATTTCCTCCAAACTTGGATATCTCGGTCCCCGCATGAGTAAAGATCTTTACTGAACCGTCCATTCCATTTATAAGTAAGAAAAACATCATGAGGAGGAGAACATGCCCCCCGGAAAACGAGTGGACGTTAATTTTTTCAGGCCCTCGACCAGGAACATGAAGGCCGAGGTGCGCATCGCCAGGACCGTGATCGTTTTCTGGGCGATGTTGAGCTTCGGAATCCCCGTCATAATCTATCTGGCCGGGCTCGGCGACCCCTCGGGTCTGGGCGAATCGGTCTTTACCCGCACCCGGTTCCTGGGTTTTCCTTTACACTACTGGCTGATCGCCCAGGGCTGTACCATCGGCTATGTTCTGCTGTGCAAGCTCTATTGCAAGATGTGGGATAAAAAAGTAACCCGATAAAAACCCCGGAGGAACTTCCCGTGAACAGAACCTTGTTGATTTTCTGTCTGTCCCTGACGGCAATCTGCGGTTTGGCCGGCAACCTCTTTGCCGCGGCAGGAGAAGAAATCTACCAGGTCGAGCAGGGTTTCAAACTGATTCCGGCGATCATCATGGTTTCCATGCTTTGCATCTATGTCGGCGTCGGCATTCTTTCAAAAGTGTCCGACACCGCGGGGTATTGGATTGCCGGCCAGGGGATCGGCAAGTTCGGCAACGGCGCCGCC
>Ga0154449_1146_pt5 | contig 19101 bp, 14 predicted proteins | sample RifGroC2_FD_105642 | JGI IMG/M metagenome (GOLD analysis project Ga0154449, IMG submission 105642) | Pelobacteraceae bacterium GWC2_58_13
CGGCGCCGGCGCCGAAACCCCGGCTGGTACCGGCGCCCGATCCGGTTCCCGTGCCCGCGCCGGCGAAGGTGGCCGCATCCCCGGAGGCACCACCCGCGCAGGAACCGTCGGCCCGGCCGGATGATACCTTGTCGAACCGGAAGAGTGCTCCGGATGCGGGAAAGGAAACCGCTCCCCTTCAAGTCACCGGAGCCGGAGGCGCCGCCGGCAGGGGCGCGAGCGGAACGGCGGAGGGAACCGCCACGGCTGGAGAAATCTACCTGAAGGAGCATTTCGCCTATATCCGCGACCGGGTCATGGGAAATGTCAGTTACCCGATGATCGCCCGCCGCAAAGGCTGGGCGGGACAGGTGGTGGTCTCCTTTATCATCTTTCTGGATGGCAATGTCGAAGATCTCAAGGTGGTCACCAGCTCGGGCTACGGCATCCTCGACCGTTGCGCCCTGGACGCAGTGACCAAATCCTGTCCGTTTCCGCCACCGCCGGCCCGGGCCGAGATTTCCCTGCCCATTCGTTTCCAGCTGCAATAACGACCATCCTCTAACAAAGGAGACTGAAATGAGATTCCGATCGTTCCTTCATCTGTTTCCCCTGTTTCTTGTGTTCATTATTTCGGGCCATGCCCGGGCCGAATCGACCATCCTCGATGAAATCGTGGTCCATGGGCAAGAGGTCAAACCCAACGAAGAGAACCTGACGATCCGCGAGGTTCGCGAGAGTTCGGCGCGCGACATTGGCGAGGCGCTCAAGCTGGTCCCCGGCATCAGCACCGTAAACAAGGGGGCGATTGCCAACGACATCGTCCTTCGCGGCTTTCAGCGCGACAATATCAATGTCTTTCTCGATGGGGTGCGGCTCTACGGCGGCTGTCCCTCGCGCATGGACCCGCCGTCCTTTCATTTCGATTTCGCCGAGGTGGACTACATCGAAATCACCAAAGGTCCCTACGATGTCCGCAATCCGGGTAGTCTCGGCGGGGTCATCAACGCGGTCTCGAAAAGTCCCGACCTCGGACCCGGCATGACCGCCGACCTGACCTACGGATCCCATGATATGGTCAACGCGGCCGCCACGGCCTCCTACGGCACCGAAAAGTTCGACGCCCTGGCCGGTTATGCCTACAAATATTCGCTGTCTCCCAAATCGGGCGACGGCAAGCGCCTCACCGACATCTACCCCGCCACCAGCCCCAACCGCTACAACCCGGACGACATCGATTCTCGGGCCTACAATATCAACACCTTCTGGACCAAGGGGGGGGTCAATCTCACCGATCATCTGCGCACCGAACTGGGCTACTCCTATCAGGATGCCGACCACGTGCTCTATCCCTACCTGTTCATGGATGCCGAATACGACCGGACTCACCGCATTAACTGGACCACCACCATGGAAGACCTTTCCGACTCCTGGAAGAAAGCCAAATTGCAGGTTTACTGGAACCAGGTCGATCACCTGATGCACGACAGCTACCGGGCCAGCTCGACCCCCAGCATGGCCGTGACACGCGATTATTCCATGGAAACCGATGCCACAAGCAGGGTCTACGGCATGCAGTTATCGGGGGATTTCGCGGTGGGGCCGGGCACCCTCGGCACCGGCATCGACTTTTACAACCGCAACTGGGATGCCACCAACGAAGCCGCCAGTTACCTGGCCTACACGCCCCAGCCGATGATCCCCGACGTCGACGTGAACAACTATGGCGTCTTTGCCGAGTACACCTGGCCGGTGGCCGAGCGCTGGACCCTGAAGGGAGGCATCCGCCTCGATTCGACCACCGTCGAAGCCGACCGATTGAGCGACGACCGCCTGGCCACCCTCTATCAACCCTATTTTGCAGGTTCAAGCCTCGAAAATGACGCCGATTTCACCGAAGCCAGCGGCAATCTGCAGCTCAGTTGGAAACCGCAGGACCATCTGGAATTTTTCGCCGGCCTCGGTTCCGGCACCCGCACCCCCGATCCTCAGGAACTCTATATCGGCCTGCAGCGGATTCCGACCATGATGATGCCCGGTGCGACCAACTGGATCGGCAATCCCGATCTGGAGCCGACCCGCAACAACCAGGCGGATATCGGCGTCAAAGTCTCCGGCGAGCGCCATTACGCCAGCGCCGCGCTCTTCTACAGCGACCTCAGTGACTACATCTACGTGGTGGATGTTCCCGATCCCGACGGGCCGGGATTGGGCACCCTGCCCGCGGCGCGCACCTACCAGAACGTCGACGCCAACATCTGGGGCGGCGAGATGTCCGGGCAACTGGCCCTGCCGCTCGATCTCTACCTGCGAGGGGTCTTGTCCTACACCGAGGGGGAAAATGACGACAGCGGCGAACCACTGGTGGAAATTCCACCGTGGCAGGGAAGCGCTTCCCTACGCTACGATCGGGAAATGTTTTTCGCCGAGCTCACCGAACGCTTTGCCGACCGGCAAGATCGAGTCGACGATACCCTCAACGAAGAAGAGACCGCCGGTTGGGGGGTAACCGACATCAAGGCGGGAGTCAAAGGGGACAAATGGTCGATTTTCGCGGGAGTCAACAACGTTTTCGACAAATACTATTTCAGCCATCTCTCCTATCAGCGCGATCCTTTCCGCTCGGGCGCGCGAGTTCCCGAAACGGGAGCTTTCGCCTATGTGACGGGAACGTTTAGGTTCTGAATCCGGGCTTCGACTCCGCTCACCCTACGAACCAGATTCGGTGGCTGAGCGGAGTCGAAGCCAGGTCGACCTCAGCCGGGTCAATTCGCGGCCGTCCGCTTTGTTGACGAGTTGATGGAGAAAGGTCGGACAAGAGGAGGTATTTTCGGCCTGAATCCGCGACAGCACCCGGTCGCCGCAGGTGGCCGGCGCCCGGTAGCCGATTTCGATTTCGCTCAGTTGGCAGGAGACGTCGATCTCGTCGGGCACCGTTTCGAGAGCCCAGCCGGGATAAACGGTATTGTTGACGTGATGGTTGATGTCGAGATCGGACCGGCGCACCTGAAACGCCATCTCGGCGGCGCAACCGATCATTTTCGGCAGGGAAGCGAAGTCGGCGGCGATGGCGCGACGGTCATGAAGAGGATACTTGGGCAGGGCGCTGTCCAACCGGACCGGGCGGCCGGTGGTTACATCGATGACGGCCCAGGAGGTCGTCGCCAGGGCGACCAGCCTCTCCTCCTGGTCATGCACCTCGAAATCGCGCAGGGCGAACAGCCCTTCCCGCCCCGACGGCCAGGTTTGCACGCGCAGGGTGTCGCCGGCATGGGGATAGTGCAGAAAACGGGCGTGGGTACGGGACAAAACCCAGGTCAGATTGCGCCGGCGCAGGTCGGCTACGGCAATGCCGAGCGCGATCGTGTGCTCGCCGGCGGCATCCTGCAGATAATCGAGGAGGGTCGCCGGCCGCAGCCGGGCCCGGTGATCGACCTCGTAAAAACGGACCCGGTAGTCTCTGGTCAAGGTCAGCATAAAACCTTTCGTAAAACCAGGGGATCGGACAGAAGACTGAAGGCAAAAGCCGGCATTATTCGGTCGTCCCGGGCAACAACCGAACCAGGGTCGCCCCCCAGCCACCCCCCGATTCATCGGCCAACCGAAACGAACCCACATAGGGCAAGCGCTTGAGAATCGAGTGGACCCGGCGCTGCAAAATCCCCTGCCCTTTACCGTGGATAATCCGCACCTGCAGAATCCTCCGCTTCCGGCACTCCTCCAGGTAATCCGGGATCAGGGTACCGACCTCCCGGGGCAAAAAGGTGTGCAGGTCGAGCGTCCCGTCGATCGGCAATATCACGACATCCGGCTCGTCCACAAATGCTACCGGATCGAACGGAACTGCCCGTTGGCTTCGGCCACCTGTTGATTCCAGGTCCAGTAGTCGTAGACGTAGCCGATCCCGAACAGACCGGCGGTCAACATGTAAACGATGCCGGAAATCCACTTGCCGATATAGATGCGGTGAATGCCAAACAGGCCGAGAAAGGTCAGCAGCAGCCAGGCCAGATTGTAATCGTAACGACCCTGGCTGTAATGGTTTTCGGCCGTGCTGGCCATCGAGGGAATCAGGAACAGGTCGACAATCCAGCCGATGAGGAAAACCCCGAAGGTGAGAAAATAAATCGTGCCGGATATGGGCCGGCCGTAATAAAAACGATGGGAGCCGGTAAAACCGAACCCCCAGAGAAGGTAACCGAACAGGTTCCCGTGGGTGCCATCGAGAAGGGGCATGACAGTACTCCTCAGCAAAAATTCAGGGGGTAATCGGAGGTTCCGGAAGGAACCACGAAAAGACGGGGCCGATTGTACCTCCACCCTGCTGCCGATGCAACCCTGTCGTTGGGGCGGACCAGTTCAATGGTTGGAACAACCGGGGATATCAGGACGAAGCGAACTGCCTGGCGATGTCGTTGTCGATGACGTAGATGCAGACTTCCTTGGCGCCGTTTTTGGTGTACTGGTATTTTTTGCACAGGTTGGTGATCAGAAAGGTGACGTCATCGCGAATCCGCTTGTCGTAGGTTTTGAAATCCTCGCGGCCGTAATCCTTGATGGCCGTGCGGAAATTCTCGTTTTCGAGAAACGGTTCGAGAACCCGTTCCTTGAGATTGTGGATGTACCGTTCACGCAGCGACTTGTACAGACTGGTTTCGGTGACCTTGCGCCCTTCAAACATGATTTCCTGGGTCAATGCCTTGACGGTGTACTCTTTTTGAACTTCCCTGCGGAAGGTCTGTCGACTGCCGTCTTCGGCCTTTGGACCCAGCAGGCGGTTTTCTATGCCGGACAGAAATTCTTCGGTGATCTCAAGTTTTTCGCCGGTGAACTTGCAGGTTTCCACCGAGCCGAGTTTGAAATTGACGGCAAACAGGTAATTCTGCACGTCTTTGGAGATCTGATCCTCGTTGTAGTAGTAAAGCGACTCCTTGACCTCCTGCAGCACGGTGTAATTATACATCCGGGTCAATGAATCAAGGATACTGTCGGGGACGATCGACCCCAGTTCGTTCGTGCTCTTGGTGAAATATTTCACCAGTACCGACATGTCGATGAGTTTGTCCTTGCGTGCATAGGTGGAGAAAAAGTCGTTGAAAATCTTCAGCGAATCCCGCCCGGACAACCCTTTATCCCCCTCGGTTTCCGACTCGCTGATGATCCGCCGCCGCCGCTTGGCGTTGAGCCGCTTGCGGTCTTCTTCGTCGAGCCATTTGGGAATGTTACCGGTGTAGATCTCCATCTTCAGCAACAGCAGATTGTCGTCGCAGTAGAGCCGGTACTTGTACGGTTGCTGAATCCATTCGGTCATGGCGGTGGAATGGGATTTCATGCGGGTCGAAATGATCACCCGGGCAAAATTATGCAGAACCCGGGGCAGGAAACTGCTGTCGATGTGAGTGCCGAAAATATTGCGGTAAATTTCAACCTCGGTGTTCAGATCGAGAACATAAGGCACCTTGATGTATTCGATGCGGTCGAGAAATGACTGGTAGCCCTGGATATTCTGTTTATCCTCGGGATTCATCAGGGCCAGGAACAGAGAATTAACGTTTTCCTCGGTGTCCTCGACCTTATGCAGGCCTTCGCTGATAATGTTGTGCAGTTCGATCAGACGTTCGGTGTTGTGCGACTTGATGTCCATCAGGGCGTAAATGCCGTTGTTGGTCTTGGCATATCGAGAGAAGATGTATTTGACCTTGTTGCTGTCGCGCAGCAGGGTGTTGATGCGGTTCTGCAGGATATCGTTGGTCAGAATGTTCTGCTTGACCGGCTTGTCGCCGGGGGTAAAGACGCTGATTCCCTCGCCGAGGCTGCGGTTGAACTGGTAGGGACGGGCATAGATCATGTGGTAGACATCGAGGGGATTTTTCAGATTGCTGAGCAGCGCCTGGTAAAGCGAACTGCAGATGGTACAGGGAGTACTGCGGAACACCCAGTCGAATTCTTTTTCGGTAAGCAAGCGCTCCCCATGTTCATTGTTTTTGAACAGACTTTCAAAAAAATTCCGGCGCAGCGACTTGGGAATCATCAGGATCGGGTTGTCGTGGCTCGGGCAAGGAACTTCGACATAATCCTCGGAAGAGTACATCAATTCTTTGGTTTCGATCAGCTCACTCTGGCCGAATTCATATTCGTCGAGCAAATTGGAGAGTTTGTCGAGAAATCGGTCGGCATTGCGGGCGGGAATTTTGCCGAGATTTTTGCGGTTCAACCTCCAGACCACTTCGAACCGGGAACCCGCCTCGGTATTGGCGTACTGCTCGAATTTCATCAACAAGTTGTTCAGAAAGGTGCTCTTGCCGCTCCCCGGGGGACCTTCGAAGATATAGATCTTGTTCTGCTGGGCCCCTCGCTTGAGCGATTCAACCAGGTTGACCAGCCGGTTGGCGAACAGCCGGTCGGCAAAAAACGGGTTATCCGTCCCCTGGACAAACAACTTGGAGCAGTCGTAATGCATGTAATGAATCGATTCGGGATCGTTCGGATTATCGTCGGGACCCTCGAATACATGACTTTTCACCAAATCGTGAAAGACCTGAAAAGCATTGCGCAGCACCCGGTCGGGCTGAGCAACCAGCACTTTCAAAAATTCTTCAAAGGGGATGGGCGCGCGCTGCTCCCATTCACTCATGAGGCCGGCAACCTGATATAAAGCCTTCTCTATGTTATCCATGGCAACCCGTCATCCCGTTTCAACATGTTAAAGGGCGATCACGCGAATCGCTCAGGTCGTAAACGGCGCGACCACTACCCGGCTGAGCTGGCGGTCTTTCATCTCATACAGCACCCGCCGCCACTTGAGCGCCCCCGCCGGCCCGGGAGCGCCCGGTTGCGGCGGCGTCCAGAAGGCCGGCGCTCCGCTGCCCACCTCGGCAGGGGTTTCCGCATCAACTTCACTGGTCTCCAGCTGTACCGGTCCGCCCCAGAGGAATTCGATCCCCAGCATGGTATTGGCGATATATTCGCTGACCAACGGCTTGCCCTCGAACCGGTGGATCAGTTTCAAGGTCTTGCCAGCGGAGGATTCCTGGTCGAGTTCAATCCACGGCGGATGATAAAGACTGTCCAGCACCATCTGGCGATAATCCTCGGCTTTGCGACTCTTGACGTAAATCTCCCAGGTCATGCGTTCCTGGTTCATCCGTCGGTCGGCGACAAAAAGCTTGTTTTTATCAACGAAATCCTGATCGACGAAGGTATTGACAAACATGAAATCGCAAAAGTTCTCGCGCAGGTCGAAGATGGTTTTCAGCCCTGCGCCGACGTTCCTGTCGTACTTTTCCCGTTGTTTGATATCGAGCAGACGCTCGAAATCGTAGGACAGTTTCCCCTTGTCGGCCATCTCCTCGATGAAATAAAAGAGCCGCATGCCCAACGCATAGGGATTCATCCCCACTCGTGGCATGGCGGTGACTCCGGCATGGGCCCGGGCAAACTCGATTTCGTGCCCGCGAATCCGTTCATCCTGCATGTACAGCTTTTCGTGCCAGTAGCTGGCCCAGCCTTCGTTCATGATCTTGGTCCGGATCTGCGGCTGGAAGTAGATGGACGTCTTGCGAACAACCTCCATCACCATTTTCATCCACTTGTTTTCTTCCTTGTTGAGAAATTCCGAATGATCCATCAGGAACTGCAGGAGGTCCCGGTTGCGACCTTTGGCCACCCGGCTGCTTTTTTCGAAAAGAGCTTCAAATTCCGGATACTTTACGGCGGTATCGGCAAAAAACGTTGATTCTCCCCGCTCGCCGTACTTGCGGCGGCAGTCGTTGAAACGTTCGATTTCCTTGACGTACTGATTGATTTTGACCTTTTTCACCTGCTGCAGGAAGACGTCCAAATAGTAGTCGAGACGCCGGGAACAATCCGCCTGAGACGAACGATGCAGCCGCGAGAGTTCGTCGAAATAGCCGACCAGATTGTCAACGCCACGGGAAAATTCGATCACATAATCGACCCAGCGCCCCTTTTCGGAACGGAGTTTGGCGATCAACCGCTTGTCGGCCAGGGCCCGACCGGTCAGATCGAAGTCCCAGGTATGGCGAAAAAAGGTGTTGTTCTGGAAAAAGTCGATGTGAGCCAGCACGTGGTAGAAGATCATCACGTTGAGCCAGTCGGGGTTGTTGTCATTGTAAAAGGAGATGGCCGGCCGGGTATTGATGACCGTTTCGTAGGGATTGCCGGGATAGAGCTCGTAACGCCCTTTTTCCTTCAGCACCTCGACGTCCTGCACCCAGTAGTCGTACAGGGTCGGGATCATGACCTTGGGCGAGAGTTCGATCATATCGCGGTTGGTGACGATATATTCGAGGGTTTCGTTATCGAAGCGCAGACCGGCATCCCGAGCCCGCTCTTTGCACCCCTCCATGATTTTTTTTGTATGCTGGCTAATGAGTTCCATAATCGTTCCCCCGTGGGGTGAGCCCGCCAACATCCAGGGGGGGCGAACACAAGGTTCGCCCCTACGAAATCAGCGTCTTTATCCCTTCGATCATCCGTGGTTCATCGGCATCCTCACCCATGACATCCAGGCGAATCAGGGATGGATGTTTTTCAAGCAATCCGGACTGGGTCAGGTATCTCTGCACCTCGGTGTTGCCGGCATTGTTCATCGCGGCGACGTGCTCGGCGATGGTAATGCCGATGCGGCTGGCATACTTCAACATTTTTTCCAGTTCGGGCAACGCCTCCTGACCGCTGGAATCCCAGTCGTCGCCATCGGTGCCATGAAACACGTAAATATTGTAATCCTTGGCCAGGTTCTCCTTGTCGACGATTTCATTGACCATCTTGTAGGCCGCCGCCACCCTGGTGCCGCCCGCCACCTTGGAGTTGTAGTAGGTATAGAAATCGGGGACTTCTCGGGCTTCGGTATCATGCAGGATAAAACGCGACTCAACCTGCTTCTCATACTGGAACAACAGCCAGCTATAAATGAGCACATGCTGAGTGACCACAATGTCGGTGGGTTTGCCAGACATCGACCCCGAGTAGTCGCGCAGGAAAAAAATCATCGCCTGCGATTCGTAGTCTTTCTCCTTGGAGAGCACCCGGTACACCTTGTCCCTGGGGGTGATAAGCAACCGGGTGGTGTCGATATCGTTGAAGTCGGGGACATTTCCCAATCCGATATTGGTTTCAAGCACGCTGCGCAGGGTGGCTTTTTTATCGAGTACCTGGCCGAAGCCCCGGTTTTTGTCGGTGAGGTCGTAGGTATAACGGGACAGGGAGCGCTTCTTTCCCTTCTCTTTCAGGTTGGGCAGCTCGAATTTTTCCGAAAGGATCCGGCCGAGATCGTAAGCACTCGATTCAACCTCGTGTGCCCCCCCCTCGCCTTGGCCCGCCCCGCCGGTTCCGGCTCCCGGTTCGGGACGCACCGGCTGTTCGCCGATAACCTCCCCTTCTTCACCGTCCCCGGTCCCGCCGGTGGAATCGCCTTTTTCGGGGGGCTGAAAGGAGGGATCGTGAAGGAACTTCTCTTCGACGGTGGTCGGTACCACCACCACCTTGTCGTCACCGCCCCGGCCGGGCCGGATCATGCGGCCAACCCGGATCTTGCGGGGAAAGCCGTCCTGTTCCCGCTGTTTGTCCCGTTCGAGCAGTTCATCCAGGGAACGAATATTGGTGGTGTACGAGCCCTGTCCCGCCTCCATCTTCTGAATGGCCCAGAGGTCGCTGGCGCCGTACAGCCGGGCAAGGGTATCGTCCAACCGGCCCGCCGGCCTGACGGTCGGCGGAACCAGACCGTGGTCGCCGTCGGAATTCAGCTCTTGCAGCAGCCGCCGTTCCCGCTCGACGGACAAACCCTGCACCTTGATGCTGTTGAAAAATGCCTTCAGTCTGGGGTTCATGGTCGCCTCGCCCCTCTACCTTTCATCCTCCTGGGAACAGAAATACTCGATGGTTTTCTGGGCACAGGTCCGACAATAACCGAGCTTGTTCAGCATGGTGTCGATCATGCGGTCGTAGAGTTTCTGGTTTTCCTCGTTGGTTCGGTTGGCGAGAGCCCCGATCAGGCTGCCGGCGCCGGCGATATCCGACTTGAGCCGCACATCGGTGACCGCCTTGACCAGTTCGAGGTTGTCCATGAAGTCGTAGTTGGGATCGACGGAAATTTTCTGTCCGTAAATTTTACGCACCGAAGTTCGGAAGGCTTCGCGCTGTTCTTCGGTCTTGAGTCCGAGACGGTCCTCGACGTTCTGCACGTAGCGTTCGTCAATCTTCATCGCCTTCAGCTCGCCGGTTTGCGGGTCCTTGTACTTCCACATCTTGTCCGGACCGAGATTTTCGGCGTCGATGCCAATGATGGTATTGACATAATTCATCACGTCCTTGCGAATCGCAAACGGTTCATCCATGTAGGCGTTGAACATTTCGGTCATTACCCGTTCGCGATACATGCCCCGGGCAATCTTCAGGTCTTCCAGATACTTGGCCCGGTCGTGGGCATCGGAAACATAGTCGAGAATAACCCGTTCGATGGCATTGAACACATCATAGGCGACCATGCAGCGCCCTTCGTTGGTCTCTGAACTTTCCACCAGCAACTGGATGGCCCGTCCGAGGTTTCGCTGTCCCAGGCCTTTCTGGCCAAAACGCTTGGTGATATCCGGGTCTTGATTGAGCTTGTCGATTACCTCGGCCAGGGCCTTGAGGCTTTTCTCTCCGGCCACTTCGCCGGCGGCCAGTTTCATGGTCTCGACCGGGGTGAGTTTTTCGGAATGGGGCAACCGCGACAGGATGACGCCGATCGATGCCGCGTAGTTGAGGTTGGGATCCTGATGCAGATCCTCGCGGGTCAGAGTGGTTTTGGTATCGCTGCCGATGGCGTAGGCGGTCAGGTGTTTCTGCATCCGATAGTTGGTATTGTGGGAAACGTAGCAGATGCGACAGCGGTCGACGATCGGCGCTTCTTCTTTTTCGGCCAGAAAGCGGTTGAACTCGGCGTTGTTGCTGGTGGCGATGATCAGCATATCGATCGGCCACTTGTAGCCGTCGATCTCGATCACCCGGTTCTGGATCACCCCGAGATAGACCTGAACCAGGTCTTTCTTGTTTTTGTAGATCTCGTCCGAGAAATGGATGCCGCCGCCGGCCACCCGGGCCAGAGCCCCCCGCCGCAGATCGAACCGGTAGGGGTTGTTGGTGTCGGTGATGTGCAGCAGGCGCTGGATCGACTCTTCCCCGAGCAGATCGACGGCGCTCGAGGTGATTTTGTCCTTGGCTGCATACTTGCCGGTCACCGTCCCCAGGCTTTCGGTCAACGGCACCGGTACGATTTTAATCAGCTTGAGGGTCTCGTCCATATCGCCGCCGGTGAAAACCCGCAGGTCATTCCAGATGTAGGCGCTGCAGGCCCCCAAGGGTCGATAATCAAGGTAGAGCCGGTCGATGTCCTTATCGGAAAAGCCTTGTTTGCCGAGAAACAACCGGTTTTCATCCGGGCTGTCGAAAAGGTTCATCGCCAGGATCATCGGGTCTTCGTAGGTCTGCGATTCGATAACGCCGATCCGTCCGTAGCTGCCGATTTTTTCGAGTCCGGTAAACTGGAAAGTGTACTTGCAGTTCTCCGGCCGGGACAGGAAACCGCGGTACTTGCCGCAGAGAAACTCGACGAAAAAGGTTTTGCCGTTGCCGGGTTCGCCAACCAGGACGTAGGCCATTTCCTTGGAGGATCCCCCCTCGGAGGCATCCTTGACAAAGGAGACGAAACTGTTGATCTCGTCGTACATGCCAATGACATGCTTGCGCCCCGTTCGAAAAATCTTGAAGTCATAGGTGGTCTTGCCGTTGACCACGACCTTCTCGATATCCTCTTCGAGGATCATCCGGGCCACACTCTGGAAGGCGTTTTCAAAACACCGTTTACCCTCCTTGACCATCTGCATGTGATGGAGGAGAGTTCCGTTGTCTTTACCTGATTTTCGGTTTGTCATTTTGTCCATCCCCCGTAGCTCAGTTCGACACCTCAGAAAAGATACAAACACCCGAAGATCCCCCCGGATGTCCATTTTCCCCAATTATACCACAGAGCAATTTATGTTTTAGAAATAGGGGTTTTTAATTTTCTGATCAAAAATCGGAAACTGGCGGAACCGAATAGCGGTCGCTAACCAAACCACGGAGATAAAAAAGGAGGGGAGGTGAAACGGCCAGCCCGTTGACCGGCTGGCCGTTTCACCTCGGACAGGCGGAAAAACTCACAGGTGCCAGACAAAACGCAGGTTGTAGCGCTCGCCTTCGGGACGGTGTTCCGCGGAGCTTTCCTTGTAGGCATTGAGAAACAGGTGCATATCCTGGTTGATGTGCCAGACGGCGCCGGGACCAATGGCAAAAACCCGTTCGTCGTCGTCGATGGAACTGCCGTCGACCCTGGTGTGGGTCAGTTGATCGAAGAAATAACCATTGACCCCGATCCGCAGGGTTTTCGGAACCACTTCGACCGCTGCGGTAAAATTGCCATGCCAGGCCTGACCCGGCTGGATGTATCGGGCGCCGCCATCCTCGTTCTTGTCGTTCCAGAGATAGTGGAGACGCCAGGATGCGGTGACTTTCGGCCCGATGAAGACCGTGGCCGCCCAGTAGGGATTGAAGGAGAAATGGTTGCTGCCGGGATTGAGCGCCTGGTCCTCGTCGTATTTTCCGGTCGGCCAGATGGTCTGCAATTCGATGCGGTTGAGCATGAGCGGGCCCTGCGATCCCATGATCGGGTCCCACTGCAGGAAAGGACCGACCAGCAGGTCGCCGAAGCCCGAATCGGTTTCCGGCAGGGGATCGCTGTCGATGAACACCACCGGCAGCATCGCATTGAGGCCCCAGCGGGCGCCGGGAAGAATTTCCGTGTTGGACTGATAGATGACCTGGGTGAGGCTGACCGTGACATCCACTTCGGCGTCGGGGATCGGCAGGTCGGCCAGTTTATCGGCGGTGTAATATTGCAGGTATTCGGTGAGATACAGACCGGGGCCGGCCGGGGGGCCGCCGTCCAGAAAGCTGGTGAAGCCGAGGTTGACCGAGGGTTGGTTGAAAGCGGCCGCCGGTCCCGCCAGCAGGCAGACACTCAGCAGGCAGAGGCTCCAGGAAGTACGAAAACGACGCATGACTCTCTCCTTGCAGGCGATAAAAACAATCACTCATTAGCCTGCATATAATCGTCAAGAGCGCGCCGTTTTGTCAAGGGAATACGTACCCGAGCCAGCGGTCGTCAGGTCGTCCGGACAGACTCCGCCCGCGGATCGATGGGATGATTGTTCAAGGACTCATGAATCCGACGCCAGCGTTTTTCGACTCGCAGCATCCCGGCGACAATCGCCGGGTCGAACTGGACGCCGCTGCGCTCACGGATGATCGCGACGGCTTCGTCGTGGCTGACCGACGGTTTGTAAACCCTCCGGCTCACCAGAGCGTCATACACGTCGACTACGGCCATCAGCCGACCGGCGAGAGGGATTTCCATCCCCTTGAGCCCCTCGGGATAGCCTGCGCCGTTCCACCACTCATGATGGCAATAGACGATATCCTTGGCCATCTGCAGGGCCAGGGTTCCGGAAACTCCGGCCCGCGCTTCCGCCTCGACGATCACCTGCCGCCCGTAAATCGTATGTTTCTTGATTTCTTCGAATTCAGCCTCGGTCAGCCGCCCCGGCTTGAGCAGCAGGACATCCGGCACGCCGACCTTGCCGATATCGTGCAAGGAGGCCAGCCGGTAAAGCAGGTCAATGGTTTCCGGGGTCAGGATTTTGCTGAAAGCGGGATCGCCATGCAACTCTTCGGCAAGCAGTTGGAGATATTTCTGCGTCCGCAGGATATGTTCACCCGTTTCGATATCGCGAATGCTGGCCAGCGAGCATAAGGATTGCATCATGAAGTTCTGCATGAACTCCGTCTGTTCCTCCTGCTCTTCGGCATGCTGCTTCTGGTACCGGAAACTCAGCAGCGTAGTCATCGGGGAAACGGCGCAGAGCAGCAGCAGGGGCACCACCGGCGACAGGAACACACCCTGCGCCTCCAACAGCCAGCCCGCTCCCGCCCAAAGCCCCCAACCGGACAAAGCGAGAACTCCCAGGCCAACCAGTGGTGAAACCCAGGCCAGCAGTGGTGGAAGCACGAGGCCGCCAATCATCAGCAGAAGCACGTCGGCGCCGGACGCCCAGCCGGGAACGTGCAGATAATCCCCTTGCAACAGATTGGCGGCCACCCAGGCGTGGGCATCCACCCCTTTGAAAGAATCGCCCAAGGGAGAAATCAAGCGGCTGTCCAACCCCGTTGCGGAGGCACCCAGAAAAACAATTTTGTCGCGAAGGAGAGGAGAAGGCTCCCGGCTCTCCAATATCCCGGCAGCGGAGACCCGCCATCGCGAATCCTTCACCTCAGGGAAATTGATCAAAAAGTTGCCCTGGGCATCCACCGGAATGCGACGACCATTCCAGATCAGGAAAAGATCGCCACGAGCATCGGTCAACACGTGAACGGCCGGGGAAATCCCCCGCAACAGCGTCGCCAGGGCCAGTCCGGGATAAACCTTCCGATGGTGGGTCATGATCAGGGGGATGCGGCGGAAGACCCCGTCGCGGTCGGCGCTGGCGTTGAGGAAGCCGGCGGCTGAAACCGACTGGACGAACTCGGGCAGAGGGACCAGCGCCCCCGGGGCCTGGAACAGGGACGGTGACGGGGAGGCGATGTTGAGCGCGGGCAGCCCCGCCATGGTCAAGTCGGTAGCGGCGGATTCTTCGAATCGCAACTTGAAACCCAGCACAAACGGCCCGAGCCGAAGGACTTCGGCCAGGGCCGCATCGGGAGTTACGAACACCGGCGTCCGTAACTCCTCGGCCAATTGACTCCGCAGCGGCGGCGGCAGGGCATCGGCACGGCTGCGATCGGGCTCGGTAAACAGAATATCCACCCCCACCGCTTTGGGCCCTGCCTGGCGTATCCGCTCAAGCAGGAGTGCCACCAGGGAACGGGGCCAGGGCCACTGACCGTAGCGCTGCAAGCTGCCATCGTCGATGTCGACCACAACCACCCGCGGCACTTCGGTTCCCGCAACACCTTGCCCCAGGAGGTGATCATAAACCCTGCGGTCAACATCCTGGAGCAGCAACGGTCTCCAGATCGAGAGGACAACCGCCGACAGCGTCAGCAGGATACCCGCGACGACAATCATGACCCGGGTGCGATGGAGATCTTTCATACTCAGCGTTTCCGTCTGAAATCAGCGGACGGTGATTTCGACCCGCCGATTGCGCGGCTCGAACACCTCATCGCCGGTAGCGATCAGCAAATTGCGCTCACCGTGGGAACTGATTTCGAGAATCGTCGCATCGATGCCGGCCTCGACCAGTTGACGGGCAATGATTTCGGCCCGTTCCTGCGACAAGCGGATATTGTAGTCGTTGGGACCAACCGTATCGGTATGTCCAACCACGCTGGTGTCCACCGATTGCCGCGCATGAATGGCCTCGATAACCGCGGGCATCCGAGCCCGGGATGCTTCGGTCAGATCGGAGGAATCTTCTTTGAAATACAGGATAAAGTGGAGCGGACGTTGCGGCTGAACGGCGAGAACATCCCCGAACAAAATTTCAACCTGCTCGGCGGATGTAATCCGGGGCGTCCGGGGCGCCTCCTCGGCACTGTCCATGCCCGTCATCTGCCAGGCCTGGTCAAGAACCTGCCCCCCCTGCGGATTGGTTACCGAAACACGGCCGACAGATCCGTCCTCTTCCGGAAGCAGCACGAACAGGTGTTTCGGCTGGCCGCAGCCGGACAGTATCCCGATCGACAACGCTCCCGCAACATACAGACGCCAGAATTTCATGCACCCTCCTGCACCCTTCAGCGGAATCACCCTTCGATCCGGATCAAAAAACGGGTACCGCGCACGCCTACCGTCCCCACCGGCGTTTCCACCCGCACCGCATCCGGCGCCAGTTTGGCAATCTGCCCCGAGAGAAAGGCGGCCACTCCTCGTATCATGTGCAGAACCAGGCCGAAACGACCGGCCCCCGGAGCAAAGGCAAACTGCTCGATAGCCATCTCGGTATCGCCCCCCAGCGACAGCAGGGTATCATCGCGAAAAATCACCCCGATCCGTCCGTTTTCTCCGGTTCTGAGCACATCGCCACGCAACAGGCGAATTCCCGGGCGAGCCTCAAGCAGGCCACCGTCCCGAACGACCACCGCGCTTCCCTCCACGGTCTTGATGCTGCCGACGATTTCCTCCGCTGCCAGCGTCGCAACGGGAAACAGGACCAGCATTCCCAGCAGTAAACGCAACCAAACCATAAAACCCTCCCCTGATGTTGCCGAAACCGAATAGAAAGCGTCAGCCGGGATAAAGTCTAGCATACCGTGTTGGTTTTTTTGGATATGGCGAAGGTGAGGAAAAAGGCGGCCCGGCGGGCAAGATTACATCTCGGCCACTTTGGCGATACATTTTTCCTGGAGGGAATTGAAGATCATGTCAAGTACGGCTTTCTGCCGTATTTCATGTTTATTGAGAACCGCCAGACAGCTCCCCATCGGAAACCGCTTGTGCAGGTATTCGGCGTCACGGCCGGAGAGGATGATAATACGGCTGCGGCGAACCCCTTTATCAACCGCATAAGTAAGCAATTTACCACCGTCGAGAGCCGGCATTTCGAGATCGAGCAGAAGCAGCGAAAGGTCGGCGTCGATAGCGGCAAGCCCACGAACCGGATCAAGACAGGTGGTAAATTCCAGCGAGGGATAACGCTCGCTCACATATCTTTCGATATAATCGAGAAACGCCCGATCGTCATCGATCATCAGTACTTTCTGCATCAAAACCGTCCTGTTGCGCGATACTTCAATCCCCCCGGGAAGCGATACGCGGGCAGGCATTCAAGGAGGTAAGAAAATTAGACTCTGCAAATAGCGGCTGTCAAGTGTTTATTTTAACGGTAACCGTCAACGATCCATAAAATCCAGCAAAAACAATAGTTTCTCTAAAACAATAGCTGGAGTCGAACATTGATTGGGTTCCTGGTCCGGATCGTCTCAATGCGCCTCCCGCCAGTTGCGGCCAACCCCGATGTCGACCACCAGCGGCACGTTGAGTTTGACCGCCCCTTCCATCTCGCTTCGCACCAGCTCGCGCATCGTTTCCAGTTCGTCCCGAGGCACATCAAAAACCAATTCGTCATGAACCTGCAGCACCATGCGGGTTTTCAATCCCTCGGCGGCCAGTCGCCGGTGGATGCGCACCATGGCGACCTTGATGATGTCGGCGGCCGACCCCTGAATCGGGTAGTTGATGGCGTTGCGTTCGGCATAACTGCGAATCGCCCCGTTTTTGCTGGAAATCTCAGGTACCGCGCAGCGTCTTCCAAGCAATGTGGTGATGTATTGTTTCTCGCGGGCTTCGTCCTTTTTGCTCTCCATAAAAGTTTTGATGCCGGGGTAACGAGCGAAGTAGTTGTCGATGAAGGTCTGCGCCTCGCGAGTGCCGATGCCGAGATCCTTGCCGAGACTGAAAGCGCCCATGCCGTAGATCACCCCAAAATTGATGGTCTTGGCCTGCCGGCGCATCTCGGGGGTCACCATCTCGGGAAAGACGCCGAACACCTCGCTGGCGGTTCTTTTGTGAATATCCTCGCCGCGAGAAAAACTCTCCTGCAGCACCTTTTCGTCGGCCATGTGCGCCAGAACGCGCAGCTCGATCTGCGAGTAGTCGGCGGCCAACAGCAGGTTTCCTTCGGCGGGAATGAAGGCCTCGCGAATGCGGCCTCCTTCTTCGCTGCGGATCGGGATGTTCTGCAGGTTCGGATCGGAGGACGACAATCGGCCGGTGGCGGTGATCGCCTGGTTGAAGCTGGTGTGGATACGCCCGGTTTCGGGGTTGACCAGCTTGGGCAGGGCGTCGGTGTAGGTCCCCTTGAGCTTGGCCAATGAACGGTAGTCGAGAATCCTGGCGGCGATAGCGTGATCCTCGGCCAGCTTGTTGAGCACCTCGCCGTCGGTCGACCAGCCGGTCTTGGTTTTTCGGCCCCGGGGGAGGCCCAATCGCTCGAAAAGAATTTCGCCGAGTTGCTTGGGCGAACCGATATTGAAAGGGCCGCCGGCCAGTTGGTGGATTTCGGTTTCCAGCGCGGCCATTTTTTTTTCCATCTCCGCCGAAAGGGTGCCGAGAAAGCCCGCATCGATGCGTACCCCGGCCCACTCCATGTCGGTGAGCACCTCGACCAGCGGCATCTCCACCTCGGCGAACAACCTTTCTTGGTGAGTCTCAACCAATTTCGGCTCAAGTACCCCGGCCAGACGCAGGGTGATATCGGCATCCTCGGCGGCATAGTTGATCGCCTTTTCCACCTCGACTTCTTCGAAGCCGATCCGGTTCTTGCCGCTGCCGGTCATCTCGCTGTAACTGATGGTTTTGTGGCCGAGCAATTCGCTGGCCAGGGCGTCCATGCCGTGGCTTTTGGATGCAGGGGTGGCCAAGTACGAAGCTATCATGGTATCGACAGCGCCGCCGGCGACCCGGATGCCGGCCCGGCGCAACACCAACAGGTCGTATTTGAGATTCTGACCAATCTTGATCAACGCCGGGTCTTCCAAAATCGGCCGCAGTTTATCCAGCACCAGCTTCAGGGCGAGCTGTTCGGGAACGCCGAGATAGCGATGACCGACCGGGATGTACCAGGCCTCGCCTTCCCGCACGGCGAAGGACAGCCCGACCAGATCGGCCCGCACCGCGTCGAGGCTGGTGGTTTCGGTGTCGAAGGCGAACCGCTTGGCCCGTTTCAGTTCGGCGATCAGCGCATCGAGCTGAGCCTCGGTCAGGACGCCATGATATCCTTCGCCGGTGGCGCGGGTTTCAGTGGAAAACTCCTGGACCAGTTTGTGAAATTCCATCTCCTTGAAAATGTTGGTGAGCGCCGCCCGGTCCGGCTCGGAGAGGGAAAAACTGTCGTAGTCGAGATCCAGCTCCATATCGTCGATCAGGGTCACCAGCCGCCTGGACAAGCGCGCCTGCTCGCCGAACTCACGCAGGTTCTCCCGCAGTTTTCCCTTCACCTCGTCGAGGCGCGACAGCAGCGCCTCCACCGAACCGAACTCCTTGATCAGCTTGACCGCCGTCTTCTCGCCGACTCCCGGCACCCC
>Ga0154449_1072_pt1 | contig 18609 bp, 17 predicted proteins | sample RifGroC2_FD_105642 | JGI IMG/M metagenome (GOLD analysis project Ga0154449, IMG submission 105642) | Pelobacteraceae bacterium GWC2_58_13
AGCAGAATCGACGACTGGTTTCCGAAGTCCTCACCGCCATCGGGAATGATCGTCCTCGGAGAATTCTCGATCTCTGCTGTGGAATGGGTAACTTTTCTCTACCGCTTGCCAGGACTGCCAGCGAGGTGGTCGGCGTTGAGGACTACGCTCCTTCGATCCATAAAGCCCGCCAGAATGCCGCCTCCAACCGGATCGTCAATGCCCGCTTTCATACCCGATCGGCCGAGGGGGCTTACACTGCTCTGGCCGGCAGCCGCGGATTCGATCTGGTGGTGCTCGATCCGCCACGCACTGGCTTTTACCAGGTCACCCGGGAACTTGGCGCTTTGCGACCATCGCGCATTATTTATGTCTCTTGCGATCCACCGACCCTTGCCCGTGATCTGATACCGCTGCTGCACGCCGGTTATCAGGTCGAGTGGTCTCGCCCGGTTGACCTCTTTCCCCAGACCTATCATACCGAAAGCGTTACGTTGCTCGTTTCGGCACTATAACGAAAGTTTTCTGCTATACTGTCGCATGAGAAATTAATCCTCGGGTTTTAATGGTGGAGGACTTATGAGTCGCAAGTTCTGTAGTGTGTTTTTCATGGGCCTGCTGCTGTCGGCCTGTGCGGTGCCTCCGGCGCCAGAGACCTTGCTTTCGGTGGCGCCGAGGCTTTCGGTCGGAATCAATCTTCCAGGGGGGAACTGGAAGGTCGCCTCGGCTGCCCCGGATTTTCTGGTCGAGGGGATGGCTGAACACGTCGCCCATGACCTTGAATCACAAGGCAAGGTGGCCGACCGAACCGCTATTGAAGCGATCGTTGCAAAACGTCTCGCAGCCAACGAATATTTCGTTTTCAACCCTGTCAGCGGTGCCCATATGGAAATCGACTTCAGCCCGCTTGCTCCCGGCGAGGTTGCTCCATCCCGTGATTCGGTGGCCAACTCGGCACGCTTTGCCGCCGACAGCCTCGGAAGCGAGGAGGGGGTTGCCGAACTCTCCTACGAAGTCGGCAAGGCCCGGATTTACGGGGCCGATTATGCTTACAGTCTTCAGGCCAGTTTTTTGAAACATGATGTGGCGACGCGCTTCTATGGATTGATCGGCTTTGTCGACGCCAGTTGGTTTTTTATTTATTACACCGATGCCGGAAAGGACCCGGAGAACTATCCGCAAGCGACGCAGATACTCCATTCCGTGCAGGTTGTAGCCAGTGAAAGGTAGCCAGTGTTAAATAATTCCCCTTGCAATTGTCCTTTAGGCATGGTATCAATTTGCTGTTAACTTTGTTCACTAAGAAGAAAGTGGGCCTTTGCTCACTTTTTTTATTTAAGGGCTTTGAAGCGTGTCGCAGCAGACGTTGATAGAACAACTTTCAGCCGTAATTGTTCCGATCCTCGAGTCCATGTCGATGGAATTGGTTGATCTGGAATACAAACATGAAGGGCGAGACTGGTTCCTGCGGATATTCATCGATAAAGAGGGTGGGGTGACCCTTGACGACTGCGCGGATGTCAGTCGGGAGGTCGGAGCCGTACTTGAAGTCGAGGATCTTATTCGTACGGCCTACCGTCTTGAGGTTTCTTCGCCCGGGATTGACCGTCCGCTCAAAAAGGTCAAGGATTTTGAACGTTTTTCCGGTAGCTTGGTCAAAGTGAAGACCTATGAGAGCCTCGATCCCGATCAGCGGGGGCATGCCCGCAAGACTTTCGTTGGCACTCTGTTGGGAATCGAAAACGGAATGGTTCGAATTGAACAGACCGACAAGAAGGGCGGCGTGGTTGAATTTCCTCTTGAAGGAATTGCCAAGGCCAATATTGAATACGAGTTCTGAATCTAATTAATACAACCGGTGCTTCCGGCTGGAAGAAGCCGGTATGCCGGGGGCAGAAACCCTGAGCTGAATGGAAATAGGGGGAAGTTTGGATGGTCACGAATCTTAACCATATTATTGACCAGGTTGTTAAGGATAAAGGGATCGACAGGGATGTCCTGGTCGAAGCCCTGGAGTCCGCCGTACTCTCGGCCGCCAATAAGAAATACCGTAATACCCGCGACCTCGAGGCTCATTATAATAATGAACTGGGTGAGGTTGAGGTTTTCGAGTTTGTCACCGTGGTGGATGAAGTCCAGGACTCCTACAAGGAAATTGATCTCGGCGAAGCTGTCGAAATCGATCCTGAAGTCGAGGTTGGCGATTCTCTGGGGATGAAGCTCGATGCCAGCAATTTTAGTCGTATCGCTGCGCAGACCGCCAAACAGGTGATTATTCAGAAAGTTCGCGAGGCTGAGCGGGAAGGTGTGTTCAACGAATTTCAGGATCGTGTCGGAGAGCTGGTCAACGGTATTGTGCGCCGCTATGAACGGGGAGATTTGATAGTCGACCTCGGCCGGGCCGAAGCGCTTTTGCCCCATCGGGAACAGGTTCCTCGCGAGAACTATCGTCAGGGGGACCGGGTGCGGGCCTATATCTCCGAGGTCAAGATGTCGACCAAGGGGCCGCAGATCATTCTGTCCCGCACTCATCCGGGAGTCGTCGCCGCCCTGTTCAGCTTCGAGGTTCCCGAAATCGCCGAAGGGATCGTCGAAGTCAAGGCGGTGTCGCGTGAGCCGGGCAGCCGCGCTAAAATCGCCGTGGTTTCCCATGACCCGGATGTCGATCCGGTCGGCGCATGCGTCGGCATGCGTGGTTCGCGTGTCCAAAATGTCGTATCGGAATTGCGGGGCGAGAAGATCGACATTATTCCATGGACACCCGATGTCGCCAGGTTTGCCTGTGCCGCTCTGGCTCCCGCCGAAGTTACCAGGGTTTATGTGGACAATGACGAGCAGTCTCTGGAAGTCATCGTTCCGGATGACCAGTTGTCGCTGGCGATTGGTAAAAAGGGGCAGAATGTTCGCCTCGCCGCCAAGTTGACCGGGTGGAAGATCGATATCAAGAGCGAAACACGGGCCGCTGAAATCGAGCTTGAAGAGGCTGCCGTTGCCGCCGCCGGAGAGGAAACCTCTGCTGAGCCGGAAGAGCTTTCCGACCAGTATACGCGGGACGAACTGTACGAAATGGCCAAGGGGTACGACATCCCCGGACGTAGTTCCATGTCCAAGGAAGAACTCGCGCGCCAGGTGGCTCAATTCGCGGCTGAGGCCGACTCGGCCGCGCCCGAGACGCCAGCCGACGAGGACTAAGACGTAAAGATGCCGTCCGTGGGGCACAAGCCGCAACGCACCTGCCTCGGTTGTCGTCAGGCGCGAGACCAGCAGGATCTGGTTCGTTTTGTCCTGTCTCCTTCAAACGAGGTGTTGGTGGATTACCGTTCCCGCTTACCGGGGCGCGGTGGATATGTTTGCCTGAATCTGGACTGTCTTGACGTGGCCGTTAAGCGACGACAGTTTCAGCGGGCATTCAAATCTCAAAGTTTGCATGTTTCCTTCGAACAGTTGAAACAGGCGCTTCTCCTGAATATCGAACAGAAGATCATTAATCTTCTGGGGATGGCAAGAAAATCCGGGGTGGTTGTTTCGGGAAGCAATATGATACTGGATGCCTTGACGGCCTCCGCACCGTTGGCGGTTGTCTTGCTGGCCCATGATGTTTCGGATGGGATCGGCAATAAGGTTGTTAGTGCCGCGGCGGTCAGGGGGATCCCGGGTTTCCGGCTGCTGGACAAAGAAAGTCTTGGCAGGATGCTTGGGAAAGAAGAGCGTAGTGTGGTTGCCTTAAAAAGCTGTCCATTGGCTGAATCAGTAAAAGCAGAGATGATACGATATAAGCAGATCGCAGGGGAGATTTGATGGGAAAGACAAAGGTATCCGAATTGGCGCAAAAATTGGGACTCGACAATAGGGTGGTCATGGACCGTCTGCAACAAGCCGGGATTGATGTCAAGTCCCACGCGAGTGTGCTTGATGAAGAGGACCTTCGTAAATTCGAGGCCGCATCCGCACCTGCCGAAGATAAGATCGAAGAGGAACGGATCAGTACCGGGATCATTCGCCGACGCCGCAAGGAGGTCAAGGTCTCTGCCCCTGAGGCTGAAGAATCCGAAGCGCCTGATGAAATTGTCGCCGAGAAACCTGTTCCCGCGATGACTGAGAAACCAGCGGAAGCGGCGCCCCCTGCCGTCGTTGTCGCTGAGATTCCGGTTGAGACCGCGACGGTTCCGGCTGAAACCCCCGTGGAAGCGGCGCCTCCCGCGGAGACAAAGAAAGAATCGCCTGCGGCCGAACCGGTCGTTGCCGCCAGGAAAGCTGAAACTCCGCCTTCTCCCGAAAATCCCGAGGTGGTGACAGCTCCGGTAAAAAGGCCTGAATTCGTTGAACCTCCGGTTGTGGAGAAAAAGACTTTCGAGAGGCCAAAGCCTGAAGGCAGGGTCGAAAAAACGGCCATTATAGTCAAGGATCGAGAGCCACAGAAGGCCACGGCGTCACGGGCAAAAATCCTTGGCCGTGTCGAACTGCCCACCGTCGCTCCTCCAGAATCCCGCGGTCGGGATGTTGGTCGCGGCGAACGTCCTGTAGCAGGACCCGGTGCCGGTCGTCGTGGTGCTCCGGTTCGCGAGGAGCGCCCTTCTGGTGGAGCGCCGCGTAGCGGAGCGCCCGGCGGACCCGGTGGTGCGCCACGTCCCGGTGGCGCACCGCGCGGCGGAGCGCCCGGCGGACCCGGTGGCGCACCCAGAGGGGGGGGACGTGGACCCTCGATGCCCCCTGCCGTTGCCGAACCGTTTCCTGCTAAGGAAGCGCGCGGCGGCAAGAAAAATAAAAAAGGGAAAGGCGCGGATTATAACGATTCCGCTCCTGGTGGTGACGGGCAGAGGCGTCGTCAACGGCGCGAGGTCTTCGAGCCGGAACGCGGAGACAAACTGCGGCGTGGCCGGAAGGGCGCCAAGGTTGTCAAAAAAACCGAGGTAACGGTTTCCAAAGCGATTAAGCGTATTATCCGGATCAGCGATGTGATCACCGTCGGGGAACTTGCCAAGCGCATGGGCGTTAAAGCCAACGACCTGATCAAAGAACTCATGCGTCAGGGCACCATGGTAACCATCAACCATCCCCTTGATTATGAAACTGCGGCGCTGCTGGCGACCGAGTTTAATTATGAGGTGGAGAACATGGCCTTTGACGAGGAAACGGTTCTGGAGCATTCCAGTATCCGTGCTGGCGTCATGGAAAACCCGGAAGATCTTCAGTTACGTCCTCCGGTGGTTACGATCATGGGACACGTTGACCACGGCAAGACCAGTCTGCTTGACGCTATCCGCGCTACCAACGTCACCGAGGGGGAAGCCGGTGGCATTACCCAGCATATCGGTGCTTACGAAGTCGAACTCGAAGGGAAAAGGATTTCCTTTCTCGACACTCCTGGCCATGAAGCTTTTACCGCCATGCGTGCCCGCGGCGCCAAAGTGACCGACATAGTGGTTCTGGTGGTGGCTGCCGATGACGGTGTCATGCCGCAGACCAAAGAAGCGATCAACCACTCCAAGGCTGCCGGAGTGCCGATCATTGTGGCCATTAATAAAATGGACAAGCCCGACGCCAATCCCGACCGGGTGAAACAGGAGCTGACCGAGTTCCAAATGCTGCCGGAAGAATGGGGCGGTGATACGATTTTTGTCGAGGTTTCAGCCAAGCAGCGCACAAATGTGGACCAGTTGCTCGAAATGATTCTGCTTCAGGCAGAAGTCATGGATCTTAAAGCCAATCCGAATAAGCGGGCCAAAGGTACCATCGTCGAAGCCCGAATCGACAAAGGGCGTGGTCCGGTGGCTACGGTCCTGGTGCAGGAGGGGACTCTGCGTATTGGCGATCCGATCGTTACCGGAGTTCACTATGGTCGCGTGCGGACCATGATCGACGATCGCGGCGGTCGGGTCGAAGCTGCGGGGCCGTCCTGTCCCGTTGAGGTAACCGGCCTTACCGGAGTACCCGAGGCGGGCGACTCCTTTCATTCCGTCGAGGATGACAAAACCGCTAAAGAAGTCGCTCAGCATCGCGCCCAAAAAATTCGCGAGACGGAACTGGCCAAGAGCAGCAAAATCTCTCTTGAACAACTTTATGCCCGGATCAAGGAGGGTGACGTCAAGGAGCTCAAGGTCATCATCAAGGGCGACGTCCAGGGCTCTGTCGAGGCGGTCAAGGATTCGCTGCTCAAGCTTGCAACCGATGCCTGTCGCCTGGTTGTTATCCATACCGCCGTTGGCGGTATTATCGAGAGCGATATCACCTTGGCTTCGGCCTCCGATGCCATCGTTCTGGGTTTCAACGTTCGTCCCGAACCCAAAGCCATGACTCTGGCCGAATCCGAAGGAGTTGACATCCGTCTGTACAACATCATTTACGATGCGGTAGCGGATATCAAGGACGCCATGGAAGGATTGTTGGCTCCGACTCTCAGAGAGAAACATCTGGGACGCGCCGAGGTTCGAGAGACCTTCAGCGTTACCAAGGTCGGGACCATCGCGGGCAGCTATGTGGTCGACGGCAAGATCGTCCGTGGTGCCCATGTCCGTCTGGTGCGCGACAATGTCGTGGTCTGGGAAGGGAAGATGAGTTCCCTTAAACGCTTCAAGGACGATGTTAAAGAAGTGACCACCGGCTACGAGTGTGGCATCGGTCTGGAAAACTACAACGATCTTAAGGTGGGCGATATCATCGAAGCCTTCGAGATGGAATCGATCAAGACCACCCTTTAACATGGGGATGTCCGGATGGTCGTTGGGGTTATGCAGCTCGAAATTCTGCTCCATGCGCCACTGAGCCTCAAGGAAAAGCGTGGCATGGTGAAAAAGATTCTTGGGCGCTGCCGGGCCCGGTTTCCGGTTTCCTGTGCGGAAACCGGAAACCAAGAGCTCTGGCAGCGTTCTCATCTTGGATTTACCATGGTGCACCATGACGAAGGGGCTGTGCATACGATTTTTGATAAAATCGTCGATGAAATCGAACGGACCGGATTTGCCGAAATTATCGACCGTTTTATTGAGTTCAATCATTACTGACAGGAAAATGCTTGGAATCCCAACGTTCACATCGCATCGCTGACCAGATCCACAAGGAAATCTCGGCACTTCTTATCAAGGGCCTCAAGGATCCCAGGATCGGTTTCGTCACCATCACCGCGGTGGAAGTGACCTCTGATCTGCACTCGGCCCGGATTTTCTTCTCGGCCATGGGATCGGAGAGCGAAATCAAGAATACCGAAAAGGGACTGCAAAGCTCCGTTCCTTTTCTGCGCCGAGAATTAGCCAAGCGCCTGCGCCTGCGTTACACGCCAGAGTTGCAGTTTCAATGGGACAATTCGTTGGCCTACGGCAACCGCATCGATACACTGCTTCGGCAGATTAAGACAGAGCATACGGATGATCAGGGCGATTCTGGAGAAAATTGACGCTGGACAGAGTTTTCTGGTGGCCTCTCACGAAAGTCCGGACGGTGATGCCATGGCGTCGACCCTGGCCTTGGTCAATTTTTTGCGCGAATGCGGAAAAGAGGTTGTCGCCTACAACAAGGACGGTGTGCCGAAGGATTTCGATTTTCTGCCTGGCGCGGAAACCCTGGTGGACCGACTTGATCGGGGTGCCGTTTTCGATGTCGGATTTGTTCTCGATGCCGGGGAGCTTCGGCGCGCCGGTCTTCATCTCAAAGATGTCTGCCGCAGTCTGGTCAATATCGATCATCACCCCCATTCGGAAAATTTTGGCGACCTCTATTACGTCGATGAATCGGCTAGTGCTACCGGCGCCATGATTTACCGGATCATCAAGGCGTCGGGGCAACCACTTTCCCTCAATGTCGCACTCTGCATCTATACCGCCATTCTTTCCGATACCGGATCGTTCCGTTATTCCAATGCCGATCCAGAGGCCTTCAATATGGCCGCCGAAATGGTGGCACGAGGTGTCTGTCCCTGGGATGTGGCTTCGGGGCTTTATGAAAGTCAGGACGAGAAGCGTCTTCGTCTGTTGGGTTTTGCATTGGCGACCCTGACCGTTTCCCCCTGCGGCCACTACGCTTCCGTGAGCGTTACCCGAGAAATGATGGAGCAGACCCAGGCCGGTCCCGAACATACTGACGGATTCGTTAATTATCCTCGTTCGGTACGCGGTGTCGAAGTGGCCATTTTTTTTCGTCAGGTCGGTGAGCAGGCTTTCAAAGTTGGTTTTCGCTCCAAAGGCAAGATCGATGTCGGTGCTTTGTCTCGCGAATTTGGCGGCGGTGGCCATCACAATGCAGCGGGGGCCGTGGTGGAAGGGACTCTCGAACAGGTACGTGAAACGGTTTTTTCCCGTCTCGACGTACTCTTGGCTTAATTGATGGAAGGCCTGCTGGTTATTGACAAGCCGGGGGGCGTCACCTCCCATGACGTAGTTCGTCAGGTTCGCCGTATGTGCCGCCAGCGTCAGGTCGGTCATGCCGGAACTCTCGATCCCATGGCGACGGGCATTCTGGTGGTCGGTGTTGGCGAAGCGACACGAATTATCCAGTTTCTGATGGCTGGTGAAAAAACCTATCGCGCGACCCTGAAACTGGGCGAGAGTACCGATACTCAGGATGCCGAGGGAAATATTCTTGTTCAACGTGGTTGGGAAACGATTACGGCGGATGCCGTCCTAAGAGTCAGCCAGCTGTTTGTCGGTGCGATTCGACAAATGCCACCCATGTTTTCGGCGTTGAAAAAAGATGGCGTCCCGCTATATCGCCTGGCCCGTCAGGGGATCGAAGTTGAACGAGAGGCCCGCGAGGTCACCATTCAGCAAATCCGGGTTGAAAAGATCGACTTGCCTTTTATCACTTTGGTGGTTGACTGTTCCAAAGGCACCTATATTCGCACTCTGTGCCACGATATCGGTGAAATGCTCGGGTGCGGTGCGCATTTGACCGCTTTGCGCCGCACGCGTAGTGGATGTTTCAGCGAAGAAGACAGCATCCGTCTCGAAGATTACGCAAATGTGCCGGACTCCCTGCCCCTGTTGTCCTTTGAACACGGGCTGCGTGATTATCCGTCTTATGCCGTGTCCCCAGAAGCGGCCGCGCGGCTGCGCAACGGTATTCCGCCGAAGGCGGACGAGGTATCGGGTGGGTCTTTGCCCGATGCGGGCAGAACCGTACTGTTATTCGACTCCGGAACCTTGCTTGCGGCATCGCGATTCGCCCCCGGCCGCGAGAATGAGAGGCGAGGCGACTTCGAACTCATCCGGGTTTTTCCCCGTACTTCGGCGGCGCGATAGAACCTTTACAGCATGCGGATTTTGTGATAAAAGTCCGATACTTTAACTTAAGACCAGGAAACATCTTGGCGTATTAGATTGAAAGGAGATGGCACAGTGCTGGCCACGGAACTTAAACAGGAAATTATCGACAAATTCAAAACCCACGAGGGGGACACCGGTTCTCCGGAAGTTCAGATTGCTCTCCTTTCCGGGCGCATTACCTACCTCACCGAGCACTTCAGGACTCATAAGAAGGATCATCACTCTCGTCGTGGTCTTCTGAAAATTGTTGGGCAGAGAAGACGTCTCCTCGACTATTTGAAGAAAAAAGATGTTGAGCGTTATCGTGTCATCATCAAAGAACTAGGTATCCGCAGGTAGTATCGGGCAGCACGCTCTTCGCAAGGCGGGGAGCCTGCTGCCCTTGTTTTTGGTGAATGGCTCTGGAGGTTGTCCGGAGAGAGGGTCTGTGTCCATATATGGACGAACAGGGCCTGTCTCAGGTCTACCTCCTATGCCATTTTTTTGTCAATTGAAAATCCAGACTGAAAAAGTCGCGGCGGGGCTGTTAAGGTTTCATGCCGTGCAGGAGAAAATCATGGCTTATCAAAAAGTAGAAATTGAGTTCAATGGTCAACCCTTGACCATTGAAACCGGCAAGATGGCTCGTCAGGCCGACGGCGCAGTTGTTATCACTTATGGGGAAACCAAGGTACTCTGTACCGTCGTTTCGGCCAGAAAGATGCGGGAAGGGCAGGATTTTTTCCCCCTCACCGTCAACTATCAGGAAAAATTTTATGCCGGCGGCAAAATCCCCGGTTCCTTCTTCCGGCGTGAACGAGGCGCCACCGAGCGCGAGACCCTGATCTGCCGGTTGATCGACCGCCCGATGCGTCCGCTTTTCCCCAAGGGCTACATGTATGAAACCCAGATCATGCCGACTGTCATCTCGGCGGATATGATCAACGATCCGGATACCCTTTCCATGGTTGCCGCTTCGGCCGCCGTGGCTGTTTCCGACATCCCCTTCGAAGGTCCGATAGCCGCGGTTCGCGTTGGCCGGGTCGAAGGTAAACTGATTGCCAACCCGACTCTTGAACAACGTGCGCAGAGCGATATCGAGATCGTTGTTTCCGGGTCGAAAGACGCGGTGATGATGGTTGAGGGCGAAGCGGACTTTCTTTCCGAAGCCGAATTGCTTGATGCCATCTTCTTTGGTCATGAGTCGTTACAACCGCTGATCGCTGCACAGTCTGACTTGGCCAAACTGGTCGGTGTCGCAAAACGCGAGTTCGTGGTTGCCGAAACTGACGCTGCGTTGAAGGCCGAGGTCACCGAACTGGCCGAGGCTAAAGTCGTTGAAGCGGTCAAGATTCGGACCAAGCAGGAACGTTATGCCGCCCTGGCCGTTAACCGTACTGCAATCAAGGAACAGTTGGCCGAAAAATACGCGGGCCGCGATGGCGAAATCAGTGCCATCCTCGGTTCGATCGAGAAGCGCGTGGTACGTCAGATGGTGACCAAGGATCGCATTCGCATCGATGGCCGCGATATGAACACCATCCGTCCGATCACCTGTGAGATCGGTGTTCTTCCCCGAGCCCACGGCAGTGCCCTGTTTACCCGTGGCGAGACCCAAGCACTGGTCGCTTCGACCCTGGGGACCTCGGTTGACGAACAGCGCATGGATAATGTCCAGGGGATGGAATTCAAGAAATTCATGTTGCACTACAATTTCCCGCCGTTCTGTGTCGGTGAAACCAGCATGCGCCTCTTCCCCGGTCGTCGTGAGATCGGTCATGGCATGCTGGCCGAGCGCAGTGCTTCGAAGATTCTGCCGAAACACGAGGATTTCCCCTACACGATCCGCATTGTTTCCGATGTCCTCGAATCGAATGGGTCCTCTTCGATGGCGTCTGTCTGTGGCGCCTCACTGTCGCTGATGGACGCCGGTGTGCCGGTTAAAGAAGCGATCGCCGGCATTGCCATGGGTCTGATCAAGGAAGGTGACGACGTCGCCATTCTCTCCGACATCCTTGGCGACGAAGACCACCTCGGCGACATGGACTTCAAGGTCACCGGTTCAGCTAATGGCGTCACGGCCTTGCAGATGGATATCAAGATCTCCGGCGTCACCAAAGAGATCATGAAACAAGCCCTGCAACAGGCTCGCGAAGGGCGCATCCATATCCTCGGCGAGATGGCCAAGGCAATTGATAAACCGCGCGCCGATCTTTCCAAGTATGCCCCTCGGATTACCAGCATAAAGGTCAAATCCGACCAGGTGCGCACCGTTATCGGTTCGGGCGGCAAAAATGTTCGCGGCATCATCGAGGCAACCGGTTGTGCGATTGACATCCAGGATGACGGCACTATCCACATTGCTTCCGCCGATGGCGAAGCGGCGAAGCGGGCCATCCAGATGATTCGCGATCTGACACAGGAAGCCGAAGTCGGCAAACTTTACAACGGCACGGTTCGCAAGATCATGGAATTCGGCGCTTTTGTCGAAATTTACCCCGGTACGGACGGTCTGGTACACGTATCCGAGCTGGCCAAGGAGCGGGTTAAGGCCGTTTCCGACGTGCTCAAGGAGGGAGATAAAGTCCTTGTCAAGTGCATCGGCATCGACAAACAGGGCAAGATCAAATTATCCCGCAAAGAAGCCCTTGGCGAAAATTTCTCCGACGAAGGTTGATTGTAAAAAGTCACATGATTCAAAAAACAACCCTAGATAATGGAATCAGGGTTTTGACCGAACAAATGCCGGGGGTTCACTCAGTGACCCTCGGCGTCTGGGTTTTAAACGGTTCCCGCAATGAGTCCCCCGCCCAGAACGGTATCTCCCATTTCATCGAGCACATGCTCTTCAAAGGCACCGAAAACCGCAGTGCCAGAGATATTGCTCTGGAAATCGATTCGGTTGGTGGCATTCTCAATGCGTTCACCAGCCGCGAATACTGTTGTTTTCACGCCAAGCTCCTGGCCGAGAAAATTCCTCTGGCAATGGATCTTCTGGCCGACGTCATCCTTAACTCGGTATTCAATCTCGACGAGATGGAAAAGGAGCGGCGCGTCATCCTGCAGGAAATTCTCATGATTGAGGATGACCCGGAAGAGTTGGTTCACGACCTGTTCAGCCGCAGGTTCTGGCAAGGACATCCTCTCGGAATGCCCATCCAGGGGACACTTGAAACGGTTGGCGGGATTTCACGCGACTCGCTGACAGCCTTTGTCGAGGAACATTTTTGCGGATGCAATCTGCTGGTATGCGCGGCCGGCAACCTTGAACACGCAGATATCGTCGATCTGGTAGCGGCAAATTTCGGTCGCCTTTCCCCGGGGCATGGGGCTGTTGCCAAAGTGCCCCCGCTCGCCACCCGCAGTCTTGATTTCATCGAACGGGATCTTGAACAGGTTCACTTCTGCCTCGGCACCTGCTCCCTTTCTCAAAATCATCCCGACCGCTTTGCCTCTTATCTGCTCAACACCATCCTTGGTGGCAGTATGAGTTGTCGGCTTTTTCAGAAAATCCGCGAGGAACATGGCCTCGCTTATTCCATTTACAGCTATCTCAACTGCCATTCCGATGCAGGGGCGATGGTGATTTATTCGGCCACCGGAAACGACAATGCGGCCATGGTGATCAGCTTGATTCTGCAGGAACTGCGGAAACTCAGCATTGAGCCGGTAAGCGAACGGGAACTCACCTCGGCCAGAGAGCAATTAAAAGGGAACCTGCTTCTGTCCTTTGAAAGTACCGAGAGCCGAATGATGCGGTTGGCAAAAAACGAGATCTATCTTGGCCGTTATCCCTCGCTCATGGAGATTATCGCGGAATTCGACCGGATCGGAAGGGATGATCTCCTGCGCTTGTCCGGTGAGCTCTTTCGCGACGACTTCCTCAACCTGCAGATGGTCGGCCGTACCGGCCGAATCGACTTTCCGCTCCTTGACCTGACCCTCGGCTGACCATTCGAAGGATTTGATCTGTGGATTCCCTGTATATTCGTTTGCGGCGGGTTCATGCTCGCGCACAACTGCCCCGTTACATGACCGATCTGGCTGCCGGGATGGATATTTTTGCCTGCCTGGATGTGCCCCTTATCCTTCCGTCCGGTCAGCGTGCCCTGGTGCCGACGGGAATAGCCCTGGCCATTCCGCCTGGGTTCGAGGGACAGGTACGCCCCCGTTCAGGCCTGGCGCTCAAGCAAGGGGTGACCCTGGTCAATTCTCCCGGGACCATTGATGCCGACTATCGTGGTGAAATAGGCGTGATTGTCATCAATCACGGTAGCGAGGAGGTGCGCATAGCCGATGGCGACCGCATCGCTCAAATGGTGTTTGCCCCGGTTTGCCGGGGAATTTTTGAAGTCGTTGAAGAACTGGACGCGACTTCCCGCAATCAAGGCGGCTTTGGGCATACCGGCGTGAAGCAGGATGAGTGAGATGGCGCCGTGACCACTATCCCGCCGGAAAAACTTTTTAAATTTCCCTGTGATCACCTTTTCAAGGTGTTCGGTCCCAATGACGGAGAATTTGCCGAGGAGGTTCGCTCGGCTGTCTCCGGGGTTACCCCTGTTGCACTGGATGCCATGAGGTTGAGGCCAAGTGCAGGAGGTGCGCATCAGTGTGTTTCATTTCTGCTCCACGTTTATAACTACCCACAGCTGTTGTTGATTTATTCGGTTCTCAAGCAGCTGCCGCGTCTCCGATACCTGCTCTGATAAGCGAGCGCTCCTTGGGTTTAATGGCCTTCCTCTGGCCAAATACTTGTGGTAGGCTAAAATGGTTAGCAATTTTTCAGTAATGGCTTTATCGCGAGGAGTTTCGAATGGTCCTGTCGATCAATCCCCAGAATCCCCAGAAGCGGTTGATTACCCTTGTCGTCGAATGCCTCAGGCAGGGCGGGGTCATTGTTTATCCTACCGATACGACCTATGGCATCGGTTGCGATATTTTCAACAAAAAGGGGGTCAAAAAGATTTATCAGATCAAACAGCGCGATCCCAGAAAGCCGTTTTCGTTCATCTGCGCCGATCTTTCCGATGCCTCGTCCTATGCACAGGTCAGCAACTTCGCTTTCCGTACCCTTAAACGCAACCTGCCCGGTCCTTACACCTTCGTACTTGAAGCCACCCGGGTCGTTCCAGATACCCTGACCACCAAGCAGAAAACCGTTGGTATCCGGATTCCCGACGATCCCATCGCTCTCGCCATCGTCCAGGAACTTGGCCATCCCCTGGTGACCACAAGCGCCAACATTTCCGGAGACGAACCGATTCATGATCCGTCGCTGATTTATGACATCCTGGGAAAATCGATCGACATGGTGGTCGACGGTGGCGTTCGCATGGGAGATCCTTCGACCGTGATCAGCCTGCTCGATGACAAAGTCGAGGTTTTGCGGCAGGGCAGTGGGGATGTTTCCTGGATTCACCAACTTTAAGTCAACGGATAAGGAAATAAAGGATAAGCATATGAAAAATAAAGAGATTACGGTTGTTTTTTGTGGGCGGAATTATCCTCGGGACGATTGGAAAATCAATATCGATGAAGCGGCTGTTCAAGCCTTTCTGACTCAAGCTGCGCAGGAAATGGCCAGCCTCGGGGTAACCCTGCGCCACACCGTGGAGGAGGCGTTTGTTGTTGTTATCAACGGTTACGGTGACATCCTGAACTCCGTTCGATTGCGCTCCCCCCAAGACGGGATCATTAATCTCTGCCTCGGTCATGTGATCGGATCGAGCCCCAATTGTGACTTGGTTGAGGATCTCCGGCGAGGGATCAACCGCGTGGCGTTTGCGCCAGAAACCATCGAGCCTGAAGATCACAACAAAATAGTTTGTCATAATTGTGGTTGTGGTTGTTGATCCATTTATCCAAAATTTGATTACGAAGAACCCGGCTTTTTTCCGATTGCCGGGTTTTTTTTGAGTCCGAAAGTCGTATTTCTATAAAAGCGTTTTAATATTTTGAAATGGAGAGTCTTTGGGGTATAAGAGAACTTCGATAGCATTCGCTTGAAGAGGTCGATGTACACCATGAGCGGGGCTTTGATAAAGGTGCGGACGGGCGGTCTTGCCGCAGGAGCTCGGCCAATATTGTCCGTCACTATTCTCGTGATAATTTTCACCTTCTGAATAAGTTCCCTTCGACTCCGCTCAGGGAACGGCCGTACCCTGAGCGGAGTCGAAGGGTATCATGCGGAGTTACTCCCCTACAAAACGCCCCCGCAGGGGACGTGAGTCGCTAAGTGAGGAACACCCCGTTGGTGTACAAGCTATTCCGTATGGAGGTCCAGTGAAACTCACCCTACGTGCCAGGATACTTCTTGTCCTTCTGATTATCTTTTCCCTGCTGGGAGCAACGGCCTATATCATCCACAGTCAGGTCCTTCTCCCCAGTTTTCTCGAACTAGAAGACCAACACATCAGGACCAATGTCCAGCGGATTGTTAATGCTCTTGAAAATGAGCAACATCACCTCTCTCTTATCGTCCATGATTGGTCCGCCTGGGATGACACTTATAAATATATAGTCGATCACAATCCCGAGTACGAGGCCAGCAACCTGGTTGATCCCACGTTCCCAATGAACCAGCTCAATCTGATTTGTTTACTCGATGATTCCGGTAAAAAGGTCTGGTGCAAGGCGATGGCCGAGGATTTCGCCACGCCGATAACGCTCCAGCCGTTTGATCTTGAACGTTTTTCGGCAGACTTTCCGCTTTTACGGTTAAGTCAGGGGCATCAACAGGCAAATGGTCTTTTGATGACGAGTGGCGGGCCCATGTTCTGTACCGCAATGTCGATTTTTGATAGCAATGGTCAAGGCTCCCCTCGCGGTACGCTGATCATGGGGCGTCTGTTGAGCCCAGCATTAATCGACAAAATTTCTCGATTGACCGGGATCGTTTGCGAGGTGAAAACGGTGGGAGGCAAGGCCGCTGCGATTGACTCCGGAGCGCGATCGGCCGAGACCAGGATTGTGCGCACCAACTACGCCGACAACGAGGCCAAGATCTCGGCCTCGACCGTTCTTGAGGACATGAACGGCATGCCCTTGATAGAAATCAACGTCTACGAGGCCAGGGAAATTCTCGCGCAAGGGCTTAAGGCGCTGCGAATCTCTCTGCTTCTGCTTGCGGTCGGAGTGATCCTTGCCTTGGCCATGATGTTGTTGATGCTACAACGTTCGATTGTCACCCCGATCAGGCTGTTGACCCGGAATATTTTCAAGCGGAGTAATTCGCAACAGTCGCCGGCCATTTTGGATATAGGCACTTGCGCCAGCCGTGAAATCAGTTTGCTTGCCGAAGAGTTCAATCACCTGCTCTTGAATCTGGATGCGAAAAATGCCGAGCTGGGCGATATCAATCGAGCACTTAGCGATGAAGCCAATAAACTGAAGGGGGCCGAGGCCAGGCTGAAAAAACTGGACCAATTGAAGAGCGAGTTCATCTCGACGGCAGCTCATGAATTGCGTACCCCCGTCGCTAGCATCATGGGTTTCACTGAACTGCTCTCCGATCAGGAGGTTGTTGCAACATTCGACGAAGAGCAGCGGGAAGAATGCCTCCGGGAAATTTATGAAAACAGCGAACGGCTCACTAAAATTGTCGATGACATTCTCGACATCAGTCGCATTGAGGCCAATCGGCCGATTCCGTTTGATAAGCAACCGGCATCGATCAAGGATCTGCTGGAAAAAATTGTCAAACGCTTTAAGTTGAAGGCAAGCCATCGACTGATTCTGGATTTTAAACAGGGCGTACCAGAGATTCTTTTGTTCGATGCCCACCGCATTGGTCAGGTAATGGAAAACCTGTTAAGCAATGCGCTCAAGTACTCTCCCAAGGAGAGCACGGTGTCGATCATCGTTGAGCAGGTTGACTGCCAATGCAAGATTTCGGTCATTGACCGGGGCATCGGGATGACAGATGAACAGAAGACCCATATTTTCGATAAGTTTTACCGGGCAGACGCTTCCAATACGGCCGTCCGTGGGCTTGGGTTGGGAATGAGCATTGTTAAACGAATCATCGAGGACCATGGCAGCACGATCTGGGTCGACAGTGTGCTCGATGAAGGTACCCGTGTTTATTTCACCTTGCCGGTCAACAGGGCTCCCAATCCTTTCGTTGAAAGTGAAAATAACCAAGTTTGTTTCTGCGACATGGTTTCGTCGGAAGCAATCCCACCGGATTTGGCAACCTCTTGTTGTTCCAGTGGGATTATTGCCCCAATTTCGGATTCTTGGTAACGCAGAAGGTCTGCTCCGTACACTCCGCGATCCAATTTAGACAGAATTTCAGACCCTGTCCGCCCCCAATAATAGAAAATTCAGGGCCCCTGCTTATTAGCCCACAACAGATATCGGGCCAATGCGACGCCGGTCATTATTTCCCCGGTTCCGCCCAGGTAGGGGACCGCATCGGCGCCACTGCCAAGCAGCAGGCTATTTTTAAGCCGGAGGCGCAGGGCCGTTCCCGGGAAGGCACGGCTGGCGGGCCATCTGAATTCATCGACGCTGGCAGATTCGTGAGTAGCAACGGGACTGAGGCTGAAGGAAGCAAAAGGCAGGATGCCGGCCAGTTGCAACCGAACTTTATCCTCGGAGGGTGGACAGGAAGCATCGGCGCCTTTGGATTCCGCCGTACAGACCGTTCCCGTGGGTGATGGGGTCAAGGTAACGCGAAGTGGCAGGGGGTCGGAGAGAATAACACGCGATGCCAGCACCGGGGATGCTCCAATGAGAATGGGGGATGTTTCCCATCGGCAGAGGGGCGGTTGCGCTTTGACCAGTTTGCGATTTTCGACCGGAAGGTAGCCGATTCCCCGGGAGCTACCGATTATAAGGGTATCGGCGGAGTTTGTTCTGGAATTTTTCAGGTGAATGATGCCGTCCTTGCCGATCTCTTTTATAGTATCCAGCGGTTCGCTACAGCCGTGGAATTGCTCATAGCGACGCTGTAGCAAATCATCCAGGGCAGCTATCGAAATCTCCTGGGTCTGGCAGGCGCCGGCCCAGAGCAGGGCGCCTTCGGCGACCGTCAGGCGTTCGATCGGCGCCATGGCCAGTCCAGAAAAAAGCGCGTCCAGGCAGATCCGTGGCGATCTGTCGGATATTTCATTAAGAAGATGGAGCAATGGTTTTCGAAGACTGAGAAATCCGAACCGGCTCAGCAACAGTTTTCTGCGGAAACGCAGGCGGCCGGCCAGGTCGAACAGGGGGAGTCCGCCGCTGCTCAAAAGTTGTGATTCGAGCCGATTGCCCAGAACCTCAAGGGTTTGAAGGAGGTGCGCAACCTGGTTGTGGGACGAGGGGAATTCGCGGCGCAACTCCTCGGACAAGGGTTCTCTTCCGTGCAGTTCCAGCCGGCTCTCCCCGGTAATGACCTGAAGTTTGCGGGCGG
>Ga0154449_1098_pt3 | contig 18540 bp, 13 predicted proteins | sample RifGroC2_FD_105642 | JGI IMG/M metagenome (GOLD analysis project Ga0154449, IMG submission 105642) | Pelobacteraceae bacterium GWC2_58_13
TCTATCAGCTCCAATTGCTCGGTGAGGACCCTCTGCGCTATGACGGTTACGGATTTGGCAATATCAGCCGACGTGTTCCGTCAATTAATGAAAATGCCTCCCGACCATTTATCATCACCGGCACCCAGACCGGGTCTTTCCCTGAACTCGGACCTGAACATTTCACCACGGTTACGGGATGTTTTCCGGAACGGAACCGGGTCACCTCCACCGGTCCAATCAAACCCTCTTCCGAAGCCATGACGCATGCCACCCTTTACCGGATTGAACCGGGGTTGAGCGTGGTCATGCATGTTCATTCTCCCCATATCTGGCGCGCGGCGGCTCAACTTGGGCTGCCCCGCACCCCGGCAACAGCGGCTTATGGAACAACCGCCATGGCCGATGCCGTAGCTGATATCATGACCCAATCCCTGACCCGGAAGGTTGGCCTGTTTGTCATGGGAGGGCATGAAGATGGTGTCGTTTCTTTCGGCCGGACCGCGGAACATGCCGGAATTGCCCTGATCGGCATTCTGGCCAGGGCCTACCAGATCGTCCCAGCCTGACTCGTTCCTTTCTGAGCCAAAATCAGAATCTTGTCTCAATTCTGCGACCGATTCGCGGAAAAATGCCATCGCCGGCACTTATCGGTTCAATCCGTCCACCGTTCCCTCGGTGAGCATCCATCCCACCCCGACAATTTTCTTGCATGCTTCCCGCTGCGGGCAACACGGAATTTTGGCTCTGTCACACTGAAAATCCACGCTGATTCGAGATGATTTCATGGGTTCAAAAATTCTCTTCCAGCATTTCCGTGCACAATTTCACTACCAATAAAAAATTTTTCGTGTATTTTGGGAAAGAAAATTGCAAGTATTTTTTAATTTTAAAGATATAATCTTGAAGTTCTTTTCCGAAGATTCGGAAAATCACGTTTTGTTTGCTGAAAGCTCCCGTATGATAAATAGCAGTTGCCCGCCCGGTCCGTCAAATGACCAAACAATCATCCATGGATACCCGCTCAAGTATGTCTTCTTGTTCGTCGGAATATGGACCGCTCTCATTATCTCGTCATTATCCTGGACCACCTGGACGACTCGATCCAACCTGAAAGACTTAGCGTTGGTCCATGCTCGGGCCGTGTCCGCAAAGGACATTCTCTACCGTCGCTGGGGATCCACCTTTGGCGGCATTTATGTCAACCTGGCGTCAGGGGTCGCCCCCAATCCCCTGCTTCGGAATCATCCCGACCGTGATCTCGAAACCCGTTCCGGGCTGAAATTGACCCTGGTTAACCCGGAATACATGAGTCAGATGGTATATGACATGGAGGACCAGTCCCTGGGGATTCGTACCGGGATGACCAGCCTGGATCCGCTGAACCCACTCAACCATCCGGATGCTTGGGAAAGTTCTGCGCTTAAACAGCTTCTTGAGGGCAAAAGAGATGTCTCCGTCATCGAACATCGTCCCCAGGGACGTGTCCTGCGCGTGATGACTCCCCTTCGGGCTGAACCGGGATGCGTTCAGTGCCACAAACAGCATGGATATTCGCTGGGCAAGGTTTGCGGAGGCCTGACCGTACTGGTTCCGATGCGACCTTATGAAGAGCAGGCCACCAGTGATCTTTCCAATTTGGGGTTCACCCATGCCCTGATCTGGTTTTTCGGCTTACTGACGATCTGCCTCGGGTTTCGCAAATATGCTGCATCCGAGCGGGCCCGCCATCGTACCCAAAAAGAGCTCCTTGAAGCCAAGCTGGCCGCGGAATCGGCAAGCCGGGCCAAAGGTGATTTTCTGGCCAACATGAGTCACGAAGTACGCACTCCCATGAATGCCATTATCGGCATGACCGAATTAGTACTCGAAACGGATTTGTCCCAGCACCAACGGGATTGTCTCGATACGGTGAAAACCTCATCCGACTCCCTGCTGGTGCTGATCAACGATATTCTTGATTTTTCTAAAATTGAAGCCGGAATGCTTGAATTCGAGACGGTTCCTTTCAGACTACGGGAACTGGTCGAAGGAGCGATGCGGACCGCGGCGGTTCCGGCACACAGTAAAAGACTGGAAATAATTTATTCGGTGGCCGCCGAGGTGCCGGATTGCCTGCATGGCGATCCATTGCGTACGCGCCAGGTTCTTTTGAACTTGTTGGGGAATGCGGTTAAATTTACCGAGAAAGGAGAAGTCCATCTACAGGTAAATCTGCTTGAACAGGCGGCAGACAGTTGCAGACTCTCTTTTTCGATAAAAGACTCCGGTATCGGCATCCCCAAAGAACTCCAGAATAAACTCTTCCAAAATTTCAGCCAGGCCGATTCGTCAACCACGCGCAAGTTTGGAGGCAGCGGTCTCGGACTTGCCATTACCAAGGCTCTCACCGATGGGATGGGAGGTCGAATTTCGTTCCAGAGTTGTGTGGGGAAGGGGAGCGTCTTTTCCGTGGAACTGCCGTTTAGTTCATCATGTTTGACGTGGCCCGCCATGACTGACGACCTTTTTGGCAAAAAAATCCTTGTGGTGGAAGACCACTCTATTGCCAGGGATGTTGTTGTCGACAACCTGAGGCAATTGGGAGTCGAGGCCTACTCGATTGATTCCGGGGACAGCGCCATTCAGAGACTTCATGAAGCCCGATTTCGCAAGGAACCCTTTTCGGCTGTTCTGGTTGATTATGCGATGCCCGGCATGGATGGTTTCACGACTTCTGAAATCATACGCGAACATATCGATCCGACCTTGCCGATTGTCATGATGTTTACCACCGAAGGCCTGAGCAAAGGCCTCGAACACTGTGCTGAGTTGGGAATTGACGCTTATCTGACCAAACCGGTTTCTTTGAGCCGATTGCAGCATTCATTGAACGCCGTTTTCTGCCCGGGCTCGGTCAAAAGACCCGAACCCGTCAAGTCGCCTGAATTTTCCGAAGTGCCGACCCCGCGAACCGATACGTTTCGTCCTCATATCCTGTTGGCCGAAGACAATGCTTTTAATCAAAAATTGGCGTTGGCGCTGGCCCGCAAGAAAAATTGGGATATGACCGTCGTATCGGACGGCCAGGCTGCCGTCGATGCTGTCTGTACCAGAACCTTCGATCTGGTGTTGATGGATGTCCAAATGCCTAATGTCGATGGCCTGGAGGCGACCCGCCTGATTCGTCAGTACTGCCATGATCGAGGGCTTATTATTCCACTCATTGGCATGACGGCCTATGCCATGGCAGGAGACCGGGAACGATGCCTGGCTTCAGGGATGGATGATTATGTTGCCAAACCGATTAAGCCTGAACTGTTTTACGAAGTCGTTGAACGACATCTTGAAAAACATTCAAAAACTCATTCGCGCCTCGTGCCGAAGTCGGCCCTCCATTTGGCATTCAATAAGAACATCCAGGAAAACAAGTCCCTGATGTCCGAATTGGTCAGGGATTTTCTGGAAGACTATTTGAAAAATTTAGAAGAGATACGAGTAGCTATTGACCAGCAAAAGAGTCGCGAAGTGGAATTTCTTGCGCACAATCTTAAATCGGTTGTCGGATTTTTTAACGCCGAGGCCGCTTATCAATTGGCAAGGCAGTTGGAAATAACGGCGCGGGAGGGGACCATGGAACAGGGGAGGGATATTTTCATGAGACTGAAGGATGAACTAACGCTGCTTCACGAAAGCCTCAAGGCCATATGAGCCAGGGCGTTCCATCATTGTTTCAGGGGAGGGCAAGGAAAGAATTTGGAATCTGCTTTCCCGTAGGCATCAGATTTTCATTCGGCTGACTTCCCGTTTCGTAATAATGCTTCCGGCGTTCACAGAGGTACGGGGTAGATCCCAGGCAATAGATATTAATCAACCCCCTCCAAACGTTACTGGTGCGCGTACTGTATTTTAAATAGAATTTACACTGATTTTTCAGGTCGCAGTTCTTTTTCAAAGTCTCTTCCATTATTGGCCCTCTGTTTTCAATTATAATACCTTAATCATAATAATCTACTTTATTCTGCGGTGGGAATCTGGGCTTCTACCGCAAATCGTTTAATTTTTTTCGTTGTGGTTTTTGGGAATTCGTCCTCCCGCAAGGTAAATTTTTTCACTCGTTTGTAATCCGCCAGCCGTTTGCCGGCCTCCAGCACTTCCATACGAATCAGCTTTTCAATTTCATCTTCGGTGAGTGACGATTTCCCCAGGTTTCGGGAATACTGATCAATCGCTTCAAGATCGGGATAGATGGTTGCATGCACCTCTTCGGCGCTGGGCGACACCTTGTGTCCGTAGACCATGACTTCGGCGATATAAGGACTTTTGAGCAGTTCAGTCTCAACTTCTTCCGGATAAACATTTTTGCCATTGGGCGTCACGATAAGGTTTTTGGCCCGACCACAGATGGAAAGGTAACCATCCTGGTCAATACGTCCCAAGTCTCCGGTATAGTACCAGCCGTCGACCAGGACTTCGGCCGTGGCGTCCGGATTGTTGAAATAGCCGAGCATGACGTTGGGCCCACGTACCAGAATTTCACCCGAACCTTCCTTGTCGGGATTGGAGATGCGCACCTCCACATCCTGCAATGGAGGACCCACGGTACCGATGCGTGGCGCATCGGGCGGTTCGGCCGAAATAACCGGAGACGTTTCGGTAATGCCGTATCCCTGCAGGATCTTGATGCCGAGGTCGCGAAAACCGCGGGCGATTTCCGGGTCCAGAGCTGCGCCGCCGCTAATAAAGGTGGTGTTCTCGCCCAGCATTTTTTTAATTTTGGTAGCGATGATGGGGCGGGTAAAAGGCAGGTAAAACAGGGCGCGGGTGATGGCCTTTGACTGCACGTTTTTCGTGATACGGTCGTAGAATATTCGGTACACGGCTGGAACGCCGAGGAAAAAGGTGGGTTTCACTTCCGCCAGATTTTCACCCAGTTTCTTAATGGATTCGGCAAAAGATACCGTTCCGCCGACGGAAAGCGGAAGGAGCACACCACAGACCTGCTCGAATACATGGTTAATCGGCAGAAACGAGAGAGTGTGCATTTGGCTGTCGACTTTGAACAAACGAGTGGCGCCCTGGATATTCGAAACAATATTGCCGTGGCTGAGCATTGCCCCCTTGGAACGCCCGGTTGTGCCCGAAGTATACAGGATGACGGCGGCGTCATGCGTGGTGCGGGGATGCGCATCCGGTTCCTTGTCGCTGCAGAGGGTGTCGAAACTGAGCAGCCTGGCCTGTTGGGTGAGCTGCTGCCGGATTTTGTGGATCGGCGTAAAAATATCTTGTTTCCGGGGTTCCGCGGACAGCGAGTGCTCTGGCGGCATCAGCATCCGATAGGCATGTTCGGCCAGTTGTTCCAATGGGGATGTTCGGTCTTCCGGTAGTTGGAATTCTTTGCGCAGTCGATACCATTCATTGACCAGGTCGTTAATGGCGGCCACCGCTTCCCGATTTCTATTGAAGTCGCCTTTACGCTGTTCGATGAGAACGATCCGTTCGAGCCGGGGCAGATCGTCCTTGAGTTCGAGCAGGGAGTCCAAATAACCGCGAGTCGTAAATATCAGGCTGGCTTCGCAATCGCTGAGGACATGTTTGAGTTCGTTGGTCTTGAGTTCTTTATCGATCGGAACAACCACACCACCGGCCCGCAAGATGCCGAGGTAAGCAATAACCCAGCGTATTGAAGATGGGGCCAGCAGAGCGGCATGCTCTCCAAACTTGAAATCGTTTTGTTGGAGACCGGCGGCGATTTGTCCGGCCTGTTCCCAAAGCGAGGCATAGCTGGTCTGGACCCAACCGTCGACGATTTTCTCACGGAGAGCGGTTTTACCCTTGTGCGTCCGGCAGCTTTCAGAAAGGAGAGTATCGATGGTTTTCACGCGGAAAAACTCCTTGAAGAAGGTTGATTCGGGTCAATCTAGGCATGTGAAAATGAATATTTCAAGAAGAAAACATGCTCCGGTGGAGGATGTTCCTCCATTTACAGATCCGTGTGATATCGGTAATCTTAGCCGACAAAGCCGATTCTGATTATACTTTACAACCCGAAATATTTTCATTATTATATCAGATTGCATTTTGCATCCTTAAGTCATTATGAAAAGAAGATTATGGACAAAAGGTTTATCCGCAATTTTTCCATCATAGCTCATATCGACCATGGAAAGTCGACCCTGGCCGACCGACTTCTCGAAGCAACCGGCACCCTGACCGATCGAGAGCGAACCGACCAGTTTCTCGACAAAATGGAACTGGAGCGGGAGCGCGGGATTACCATCAAGGCCCAGGCGGTCCGGCTGAAGTATTCGGCCGATGATGGCCACGAGTATATCCTGAATCTCATCGATACCCCCGGCCACGTCGATTTCACCTACGAAGTCAGCCGGTCGCTGACCGCCTGCGAGGGGGCCTTGTTGGTGGTCGATGCTTCGCAGGGTGTCGAAGCGCAGACCCTGGCCAATGTGTACCTGGCAATCGACCAGAACCTCGAAGTCTTTCCGGTGTTGAACAAGATCGACCTGCCCAGTGCCGACCCGGCGGCGGTCAAAGCTGAAATCGAGGAAATCATCGGCCTCGACACTTCGGATGCCGTGTGCGCGAGCGCCAAAGAGGGGATCGGCATCCACGAGATTCTTGAAGCGATCGTCAGCAAGGTACCGGCTCCCACCGGCGACCAGGACGCGCCGCTGCGGGCTCTGATATTCGATTCCTGGTATGACTCCTATCAAGGCGTTATCATTCTGGTGAGGATTTTCGACGGCAGCCTGAAAAAGGGTGACAAGATCCAGCTCATGGCCAACAAGATAAGCTATGAGGTGCTCAAAGTCGGAGTTTTTGCACCCCACCCGATGGAAATGAGCAACCTGTCGGCCGGAGAAGTCGGTTTCGTCATCGCCGGCATTAAAGTTGTGCAGGACGCCAAGGTTGGCGACACCATTACCCACCTGCATCGTCCGGCCACGTCTGCCCTGCCAGGGTTCAAAGAAGTCAAACCGATGGTCTTTTCCGGGCTTTATCCCATCGACACGGGCGAATACGATTCGTTGCGAGACGCTCTTGAAAAACTCCGCCTTAACGACAGCTCCTTTTCCTTCGAGCCGGAAACCTCACTGGCTTTGGGCTTCGGATTTCGCTGTGGTTTTCTTGGCTTGCTTCATATGGAGATCATCCAGGAGCGTCTGGAGCGCGAATTTGGCGTTGAGCTGATCACGACCGCGCCGACCGTCGTGTATAAGGTTACCACGGTCAAAGGCGAACTGCTGCGGGTCGAAAGCGCCAACAAACTGCCCGAAATCCAACAAATTGCACTTATCGAAGAGCCGTTCATTCTTTCTTCGATTCATGTTCCCAACGAATTCGTTGGCGCCGTTCTCGCGCTTTGCGAAGAAAAACGGGGCGTGCAGCGGGAAATCAAATACCTGACCGCCAATCGGGTGATGGTGATCTACGAGTTGCCACTCAACGAGATCGTTCTCGATTTCTACGACCGGCTCAAATCGATTTCACGGGGCTACGCCTCCTTCGACTATGAATACCTCGATTATCGCGAAAGCAGTCTGGTTCGTCTGAACGTACTGATCAACGGCGACCTGGTGGATGCTCTATCGCTCATTGTCCATCGCGACAAGGCCCAGCACCGTGGTCGCGACCTGGTGGCGAGAATGAAGGAATTTATTCCGCGACAGCAATATGAGGTGGCGATCCAGGCGGCTATCGGCAACAAAGTCATTGCCCGGGAAACGGTCAAGGCCTTGCGCAAGGATGTTACCGCAAAATGCTACGGCGGAGACATCACGCGTAAACGCAAGCTTTTGGAAAAACAAAAAGAAGGTAAGAAGCGGATGAAGCAGGTCGGCAACGTCGAACTTCCCCAGGAAGCGTTTCTTGCTATCCTCAAGGTGAAAGAATAAAAATAATGTCCGAGTCAAAAAAAACCAGCCCAGCTGAAAATTTGGTTAAGAAACCCTGGTATCGGGAATATGCCGAGGCCCTGTTTGTCGCGGCGATTCTGGCCCTGATCATTCGCACATTTGTCGTTCAGGCCTTCAAAATTCCCTCCGGATCGATGGAAGATACCCTGTTGATCGGCGATCACCTGCTGGTCAGCAAGTTTATCTATGGCGTGCAGATCCCTTTTGTCGATGGCCGCTACCTGACGATCCGTCATCCGCAACGGGGCGACGTTATTGTTTTTGAGTTCCCCGAGGATGAGGGTAAAAATTTCTTCCAGCGTCGTGATTTCATCAAACGGGTCGTTGGCATTCCCGGCGACACCATCGAGGTGCGCAATAAGCAGGTGTTCGTCAACGGCGAACTTCAGCAGATCCCCCAGGTGATTCACAAAGAGCCGAACCTGGTCGCGGCCGGCTTCGGTCCGAGGGATTTCATGCCGTCGGTGACGGTTCCCCCGAACAGCTATTTCGTCATGGGCGATAATCGCGATCGGTCTTACGACAGTCGCTTCTGGGGCTTCGTCGATGAAAAGAAGATCAAGGGACTCGCTTTCATCAAATACTGGTCGTGGAATTCCCAGGGAGGGTGGCTGGATAAAATCCGCTGGAACCGGCTTGGCCGGCCCATTGATTGAGGCGGAAATTTCCCGGCTTATTTTCGGTTGACTTGTCTCGGTTTTTGTTGTTATAGTCGCGCAAATTTGAGCATGTCCCTTTTAAGTTAATCCAGAGAGGTTAGCAAAGGTGGCGATAAAACAGAGATCCATAGTTGGAGATTATCCAAGTACAGATACCTTTTCGCTTGCCGGCGGAGAGGTATTTTTTTATGTGCGATAAGCGACGGGGAAGGAGACTCGGGCATGGCAAGAAACGAAACGATTATTCTGGACTGCGCCGGCATCAACAGGGCTTTGACGAGGATCACCCATGAGATTCTCGAACGGAACAAGGGAACTTCCGGCCTGGTGCTGGTCGGGATTCGCACCGGCGGTGATCATCTCGCCCGAGAACTGCGGGAACGCATCGCCGATATCGAAGGCGTGGAAATCCCCCTGGGTACCGTCGATATCACCATGTATCGCGACGACCTTGGTTCCCGAGGCAGCCTGCCGATCGGTAAAACCGATATCCCGTTTCCCTTGGACGATCAGAAGGTCATTCTGGTCGACGATGTTCTCTTCACCGGGCGCACCATCCGTGCCGCCATGGACGCCCTGATCGACATCGGCCGGCCGCAGAGCATCCAGCTCGCCACCCTGGTCGATCGCGGTCACCGCGAATTGCCGATCCGCGCCGATTACGTTGGACGCAACGTACCGACTTCACGTGAAGAATCGATTCAGGTTAATTTTGACAACAACTGCCCCGTTGAGGTCCGCCTCGTTAAACCTTAAATTCCCTAGGGAGGTTTACCATGTCTTTCCGCCATAAGCACATCCTTGGCACGGAACAGCTCTCCAAAGAAGACATCGAATTGATTCTCGATACCGCCGACAGCTTCAAGGAGATCAATAGTCGCGAGATAAAAAAAGTTCCGACCTTGCGGGGCAAGACCATCGTTAATTTATTCTACGAGGCCAGCACTCGAACCCGGACTTCGTTCGAGATTGCCGGTAAGCGTCTCTCGGCCGATACCATTAACATGACCGCTTCAACCTCGTCCGTCACCAAGGGCGAAACTCTCGAAGACACCGCTAGAAATATCGAGGCCATGAAGCCCGACATCCTTGTCATGCGCCATTCGGCTTCCGGGGCGCCTCACTATCTGGCCGAGCGTATCGACTGCTCGGTGATCAACGCCGGCGATGGCGCCCACGAGCATCCCAGCCAGGCGCTTCTCGACCTGTTGACCATTCGCCAGCACAAGGGGAAACTTGAGGGGTTGACGGTGGCGATTGTCGGCGACATATCCCACAGCCGCGTCGCCCGTTCCGATTTGTACGCCATGACGAAAATGGGGATGAGGGTCCGTCTCTGCGGTCCCGGCACCATGGTCCCGCCGGGAATAGAAAAACTCGGCGCCGAAGTCTTTACCAATATGGATGAAGCCATCCGTGATGCCGACGTGGTCATGATGCTGCGCATTCAACTTGAGCGCCAGGGCAAGACCCTGTTGCCGTCGCTGCGCGAATATGCTCGTTTTTATGGACTCAACCCGACCCGCTTGGCGCTGGCCAGGAAAGACGCCATCGTCATGCATCCCGGTCCGATGAATCGCGGCGTGGAAATTTCGTCCTACGTGGCCGACGGCGAGCAGAGCGTCATCCTCGGACAGGTCGAAAACGGCGTCGCGGTGCGTATGGCGCTCTTGTACCTGGTGGCCGGCGGTGATCAATCCGAAGCGTGATCTTCATTCGATTTAATAGATAGAGAGGTGACAGATGAGCATTCTTATCAAAGGCGGCCGCGTAATCGATCCGGCCATCGGCATTGACGATACCCTGGATCTGCTGATCAACGATGGGAAAATTGCCAAAACCGGCAAAAATCTCGATGCCGCCGGGGCCGAAGTGATCGACGCCGCTGGTAAACTGGTAACGCCGGGCCTGATCGATATCCATGTGCACCTGCGTGATCCCGGCTATGAATACAAAGAGGACATCGTCAGCGGCACCCGGGCGGCGGCGGCCGGAGGTTTCACCTCGGTGGCCTGCATGCCGAACACCAACCCGGTCAACGACAATAAAGCGGTGACTCTGTATATTCGCAACAAGGCCAGGGAGGAGGGGAGTGTCAACGTTTTCCCCATCGGCAGCATCACCAAGGGCCTCAAGGGGGAAACCCTCAGCGAAATGGGAGACCTCAAGGATGCCGGCTGCATCGCCCTGTCCGACGATGGCAAGCCGGTGGTTAACGGCGAGATCATGCGCCGTGCCCTGGAATATGCCAAGCCCTTCGGTCTGGTCCTGATCTCTCACGCGGAAGAGCTGTCGTTGGTGGGGGAGGGGGTCATGAATGACGGGTTTGTGGCGACCGAGCTTGGGCTCAAGGGGATTCCCTGGGTCGCGGAAGACGCCGCCACTGCTCGCGACGTGATGCTGGCGGAATTCACCGGAAGTCGTCTGCATGTCGCCCATGTCTCTACCAAGGGCTCGGTCGAGATCGTCCGTGCCGCCAAAAAACGTGGCGTCAAGGTCACCTGCGAGGCGACTCCCCATCACTTCACGCTGACCGACGAAGCGGTGCGCGGCTACGATACCAATGCCAAGATGAATCCTCCCCTGCGCAGCGCCGAGGATGTCGCGGCGGTGCGCCAGGGCCTGGCCGACGGCACCATTGACGTCATCGCCACCGACCATGCCCCGCATCACATTGATGAGAAGAATGTTGAGTTCAATGTCGCCATGAACGGTATCGTCGGGCTCGAAACCGCTTTGCCGCTGAGCCTGCGACTGGTTGCCGAAGGGGTGTTGTCGCTGGGTGACATGCTGGCCAAACTGACCTGCGCTCCGGCTCGAACCCTCGGCATTCCCCGCGGCACCCTCGAATCCGGAGCTCCCGCCGATGTAACCATTATCGACCCCGAGCGTTCATGGACCGTCGAGGCCGCCAAGCTGAACTCGAAAAGTAAAAACACCCCCTTCGACGGATGGGAAATGAAGGGCGTCGCCGTCTGTACCATCGTCGGCGGCAAGGTGGTCCACCAGCGGTAGCAATCGAGTAGAACCGCCGCGAGTTGATGGGTTGAAACATATCTCAACAAGGAGCAGTACGCACAATGAAAGCAATCCTAGCCTTGGCCGACGGCCGGGTCTTCCACGGTAAATCCTTCGGTGTACCTGGTGAAATCACCGGCGAGGTGGTTTTTAATACCAGCATGACCGGCTACCAGGAGATTCTTACCGACCCGTCCTACGCCGGCGAAATCGTCACCATGACCTATCCAATGATCGGCAACTGCGGGATTAACACCGAGGATGTCGAATCGTCCAAGCCCCATTTGGCCGGCTTTGTGGTCAAGGAGTACAACGATTATCCCAGCAACTTCCGTTCGCGGATGAGCCTTGATGCCTATCTCAAGGAAAACGGCATCGTCGGCATTCAGGGAATCGATACCCGGGCCTTGGTCCGGCACATCCGCGACAAGGGAGCGCAGACCGGAATCATCTCTTCGATCGATACCGATCCGGCCAGTCTGGTTGAAAAAGCTCGCCAGGCCCCGTCGATCGTCGGCCGTGACCTGGTCAAGGAGGTCACCTGTTCGCAGCCCTATGCCTGGAACGAAGGTTTGTGGGAACTGGGCAGCGGTTACCCGACCACGGCCGAACCGGGCCGGTACAAGGTGGTTGCCTACGACTTCGGCATTAAACGCAATATTCTGCGCAACCTCACCAGTCTTGGCTGCGATGTGACCGTGGTGCCGGCGACAACCTCCGCCGAAGAGGTACTGGCGATGAATCCGGATGGGGTGTTCCTGAGCAATGGCCCCGGGGATCCCGACCCGATTCGTTACGCCCAGGAGAATATCCGCAAGATTCTCGGCAAAAAACCGATTTTCGGGATCTGCCTCGGTCATCAGCTGCTCGGCTTGGCCCTGGGGGGCAAAACCTACAAGCTCAAGTTCGGCCATCGTGGCGGTAACCAGCCGGTACTGCGCGGCGACGGGCATGACGTTGAAATCACCTCGCAGAATCACGGCTTCGCCGTCGATGCTGCCTCGATTACCGACCATGCGGTGCAAACCCACGTCAACCTCAACGACAATACGGTTGAAGGGATCAGTCACAAAACGATGTCGGCGTTCTCCGTCCAGTATCATCCCGAAGCCTCCCCCGGGCCTCACGACGCCCGCTACTTGTTCGACCGCTTCATCGCGATGATGGAAAAAGAGAGAAACAGTGATTAGCGATTGGTGAATTGTGATTTGTTAAGTCATGGTTCACTGATCAATCGGCCTTCAACCAGTCGCTAATCACTAATCACCCATTACGGAACCTAAGATGCCTAAACGTACAGACATAAAGAAGATTCTCATTGTCGGAGCGGGTCCGATCGTGATCGGCCAGGCCTGCGAATTCGACTACTCCGGCACTCAGGCCTGCAAGGCCCTGAAGGAAGAAGGGTACGAGGTCATTCTGCTCAATTCCAACCCGGCCACCATCATGACCGACCCGGGATTTGCCGACCGCACTTACATCGAGCCGGTCACCCCGGAAGTCCTGGCCAAAATCATCGAAAAGGAGCGTCCCGATGCTCTGTTGCCGACGTTGGGTGGGCAGACCGCGCTTAACACGGCGGTGGCCGTCGCCAAGAACGGCACCCTTGAAAAGTTCGGCGTCGAACTGATCGGCGCCAAGCTGCCGGCCATCGAAATGGCCGAAGATCGAACCCTGTTCAAACAGGCGATGGAACGGATCGGCGTTGCCGTCCCCCGGTCGGGTCTGGCGCACAACTACCAGGAAGTCTTAGAGGTCATCGAGGAAGTCGGCTTTCCAGCCATCATTCGGCCATCATTCACCCTCGGTGGGACCGGCGGCGGCATTGCCTACAACCGGGAAGAGTACGAAGTCATGGCCATGGCGGGGATCGACGCCTCGCCGACCGATGAAATCCTGGTCGAGGAATCGGTCATCGGCTGGAAAGAATACGAACTCGAGGTCATGCGCGACATGGCCGACAACGTGGTCATCATCTGTTCCATCGAAAATTTCGATCCCATGGGCGTGCATACCGGCGATTCGATCACCGTGGCCCCGGCCCAGACCCTGACCGACAAGGAATACCAGATTCTGCGCGATGCCTCGCTGCGGATCATCCGGGAAATCGGCGTCGAGACCGGCGGGTCGAACATCCAGTTCGGCATCAACCCCAAGGATGGACGTCTGGTGGTTATTGAAATGAATCCCCGCGTCTCCCGATCTTCGGCGTTGGCTTCCAAGGCCACCGGCTTTCCCATCGCCAAGATCGCCGCCAAGCTTTCGGTCGGCTATACGCTCGATGAAATCCCCAACGACATCACCCAGGAGACCTACGCCTCCTTTGAACCGACCATCGACTATGTGGTCACCAAGATCCCGCGTTTCACCTTTGAGAAGTTTCCCAAGGCCGACGCCACCCTGACCACGCAGATGAAATCGGTGGGCGAGGTCATGGCCATCGGCCGAACCTTCAAGGAAAGTTTCCAAAAAGCTTTGCGTTCCCTGGAAATCGGTTCTTACGGCTTCGAGAGTCGACTGTTCCTGTCCCCGGAAAATGGCCGTCGGGCCCTGTCGGAAAGCGAACTTGAATTGTTGCGCAGCAAGCTGCGTATTCCCAACTGGGAACGGCCCTGGTACGTGGGCGATGCGTTCCGGGCGGGCTTCAGCATCGAAAAGATTCACGATCTGACCAAGATCGATCCTTGGTTCCTGTATCACATCCAGCAGATTATCGCGATGGAAGGCCGGCTCGGCTCCCTGGATCCGGCCAGCCGGAACAGCTCGGTCGAGTTTATCGAGCTGTTCCTGGAAGCCAAGCAGGCCGGCTTTTCCGACAAGCGGCTCGCCTACCTCTGGAAAACCACCGAAGCCGAGGTTCGCCAGCTGCGACACGCCAATGGCATCCGTCCGGTTTATAAGCGGGTCGATACCTGCGGCGCCGAGTTCGAGGCCTTCACGCCGTACCTCTACTCGACCTACGAATCCGAGTGCGAAGCCGATCCCAGCGACCGCAAGAAAATCATGATCCTCGGCGGCGGTCCCAATCGCATCGGTCAGGGGATCGAATTCGACTACTGTTGCGTACACGGCGTTTATGCTCTCGCGGAAGACGGCTATGAGACCATCATGGTCAACTGCAATCCGGAAACCGTCTCCACCGACTACGATACCTCCGACCGGCTGTACTTCGAACCGCTGACCCTGGAAGATGTACTCGAAATCGTCGAGATCGAAAAACCGACCGGCGTCATCGTTCAGTTCGGCGGACAGACCCCGCTTAAACTGGCCATGTCGCTGGAACAAGCCGGCGTGCCCATTATCGGCACCTCACCCGACGCCATCGACCGCGCCGAGGACCGGGAACGCTTCCAGGTGCTGCTGAACAAGCTCGGGCTCAAGCAACCCGAAAACGGCTTGGCCCGTTCCTTCGAAGAGGCCGAAAAAGTCGCCGAACGCATCGGTTACCCGGTGATTGTGCGGCCTTCCTACGTGCTTGGCGGCCGTGCCATGGAAATAGTCTACGATCTCGACCAACTGCGTAATTACATGAAATTCGCGGTCGACGCTTCTCCCGAACACCCGATTCTGGTTGACAAGTTCCTTGATGAAGCCACCGAGGTTGACGTCGACGCCCTCTGCGATGGCACCGATGTGGTCATCGGCGGGATCATGCAGCACATCGAAGAAGCCGGGATTCACTCCGGCGATTCGGCCTGTTCCTTGCCGCCGTATTCCCTGAATCCGGCCATTGTCGACGAAATCCGCCGGCAGACCGTGGAATTGGCCCTTGAACTGGACGTCATCGGCCTGATGAATATTCAGTATGCGGTCAAGGGCAGCACCGTCTATCTGCTGGAGGTCAACCCCCGTGCCAGCCGGACCGTTCCCTTCGTATCCAAAGCCACCGGCCGGCCTCTGGCCAAGATCGCCGCCCGGATCATGGCAGGCAAAACCCTGAAAGAGCTGGGCGTGTCGGGCGAGATCATTCCGAAGCACATTTCGGTCAAGGAATCGGTCTTCCCCTTCGTCAAGTTCCCCGGGGTGGATACCCTGCTCGGCCCCGAAATGAAATCGACCGGCGAGGTCATGGGGATCGACTACGATTTCGGCAAAGCCTTCGCCAAGGCCCAACTGGCGGCCAACGTCCGCTTGCCCCTGGAGGGAACCGTCTTCATCAGCGTCAAGGACGAGGACAAGAAAAACATTCTTGAGTCGGCCCGCAAACTGGTTGACGCCGGCTTTAAAGTCGTCGCCACCCATGGTACCGCCAGCTACCTGGAAACCAAGGGGGTTGCGGTCACTCACATCAATAAGGTAAAAGAAGGCCGGCCGCATTGCGTGGATGCCCTCAAAAGTCGGGAAATTCATGCCGTGTTCAATACCACCTTCGGCGTCCAATCGGTGGAGGATTCCTATTCGATCCGTCGGACGGCACTGATGAACAATGTCGCCTACTTCACTACCGTGGCCGGCATCAATGCCGCGGTCGACGGGATGCTGGCCATGGGCCGCGAATCGCTTGACGTCACTCCGCTCCAAGAGTATTATCCGGCGAAATAAAAGGTTTTCTTTTTTACCAAAAAACGCTATTTTTAAAACGTCGGGCGGGGTAACCCGCCCGATAATATTTTAATAAAAGGAACGCACATGTCCCAATCCATTCCCATGACCCTCGAAGGCTACCAGCGCCTTCAGGACGAACTCAAAAAGCTGATTCGCGTCGACCGTCCCAAGGTGGTCCAGGACATCGCCGAAGCGCGCGGCCATGGAGATCTCTCCGAAAACGCGGAATACGACGCCGCCAAGGATCGCCAGGGTTTCATTGAAGGACGGATCAAGGAACTCAACGATAAAATTGCCCGTGCCCAGGTCATTAATCCATCGGAACTCGACACCGACAAGGTCGTTTTCGGCGCCACGGTGACCATTTTCGATGTCGATTCCGGCAACGAAGTGACTTATCAGATCGTCGGCGAAGACGAGGCCGATCTGAAACAGGGTAAGATCTCGGTCACCTCACCGGTGGGCAAAGCCCTCATCGGCCATAAACTCGATGACGAGGTGCGCATCAAGGTTCCGTCGGGCCTGCGTATCTATGAAATCATCGACATAAAATATGAATAACAAGGGAGTCGACGCATGAGCCAGAAAATCACCAAAGACATGACGTTTCACCAGGTTATGCAGATGAGCCCGGAAGTCGTCAAAGTGCTGGGACAGTTTCGTCTCGGCTGCATTGGCTGCATGGGCGCGATGAACGAATCACTCGAACAGGGCGCCACGGCCCATGGCCTCGACGTCAACGAGCTGCTCAAGGCACTCAACGCCATTTTCGACAAGTAAAGGGGAGGGGAGATGTCCCTGACTCCCTCCCGGCAACGGATCACGCAACTCATGTCGACCCCCCTGGAAACCATCCGGGGGGTCGGTCCCCGCCTCGCCGAAAAACTCGCCAAACTCAACCTCCAAACGGTGGAGGATGCCCTTTACACCCTCCCTTTCCGCTACGAAGACCGCCGTCAATTGAAGAAAATCGCTCAGTTGAAACCGGGCTGTAGCGAAGTGTTTGCTGGCGAGATTACCTTTGCCGGGGAATCGGTAACCTCCCGCTCGCGAAAAAAACTTTTCGAAGTCATGGTGACCGACGGTACCGGTCAGGTGGCGCTGAAATGGTTCCATTACCGAGGCGACTGGATGAAGAAACAGTTCGTGCAAGGTCGCAGGGCGGTCTTTATTGGCGAAATCAAACGTTTCGGCGCCATCCGCGAGGTGCATCATCCCGATGTCGAATTTCTTTCGGAAGGATCTGAAGCCACTGAAACTTTACTAAACGATCCCTTAAACTTCGGCCGAATTCTGCCGGTTTATCCACTCACCGAAGGTCTGCCTCAGAAAACCCTGCGCAAGATCATGAAGGAAGTCGTCGACCAGTATGCGCCGCTGGCGACTACCGCGATTCCTCCCGACATCGTGCAACGTCAGCAGCTGCTTCCCCTGTCCGAGGCTTTCCGCCAGGCGCACTGGCCCGACTCGGATGCGTCTCTGGACAAGTTGGACCAGGGAGCCGACGAAGCTCGTCGAACCCTGGTTTTCGACGAATTTTTCTTTCTCGAACTCGGCCTCGCCCTCAAGCGCCGGGGAATCGTCCTGGAAGAGGGGATTCCTTTTCAGGTGGCTCATACCTATACCCGGCCCCTGGCCAAACTCCTCCCTTTTCACCTCACCGCCGCCCAGCGCCGGGTGTTGGGCGAAATCAAGCAGGATCTCATGGCGCCTCACCCGATGAATCGCCTGGTGCAGGGGGATGTGGGATGCGGCAAGACCATCGTCGCCCTGATGGCGGCGCTCATCGCCATTGAAAACCGGACTCAGGTGGCGGTGGTCGCGCCGACGGAAATCCTCGCTGAGCAACATTACCTGCAATTTCATCGCTGGCTTGAAGCCCTCGGCCTGCGCGCCGCGCTGCTGACCGGTTCGCAGGGAGGTAAAGAAAAAAAGGGCATCCTTGACGCCATCCGCAGCGGTGAAATTAACCTGGTGGTTGGTACTCATGCCCTGTTGCAGGAAGGAGTCGATTTTTTTCGGCTCGGCCTTGGCATCATCGACGAACAGCATCGCTTCGGGGTTCGCCAGCGAGGCATCCTCAAACGCAAGGGGATCTCGCCCCATATTCTGGTCATGACCGCCACGCCCATCCCCCGCACCCTCTCCCTGACCCTTTACGGCGATCTGGCCCTGTCGGTCATCGACGAACTGCCGCCGGGCCGCACGCCGGTCGTCACCAGGGTCATGACCGAGAATGCCCGCGAGCGGGCCTATGCTTTCATTAAAAAAGAAGCCGGGCAGGGGAGACAGGCCTACATCGTTTATCCGCTGGTCAAGGAATCGGAAAAATCCGACCTGCTGGCCGCCAGCGAAGGGGCCGCCCATCTGCAAGCCGAGGTTTTTCAAGAATTCAAGGTGGGATTGCTGCACGGCCAGATGAAGCC
>Ga0154449_1105_pt1 | contig 18437 bp, 20 predicted proteins | sample RifGroC2_FD_105642 | JGI IMG/M metagenome (GOLD analysis project Ga0154449, IMG submission 105642) | Pelobacteraceae bacterium GWC2_58_13
CAGGTGGCTTCAAAATTGTTATGCCGATGAATCATTGTCCGAATGTCCCCTCGGGAGGAGCAACGCAAAACATAAGAGGATATTAGAGAAACCGACGTTTTCCTATTTGTCCTGCAACTGCACAAGCAATGCATCTCGAAGGTTTTTCGCGATGGCCAAGGCCTCCTCGGCATCCAATTGTTCAGCCGATTCACCAGGGTAGCGGAAGGTTACGGCTGCACGGGAAAGAAAGCGCAACTCCTCTACCGGCCAATTCCAGTTCGGAAAATTGCGGTTGATGATATTTGAAAGAACTGCAAGATCATGAACTCTGGGTGGACTTTCCTCCCCGGCGATCAGCAAGGCTTTCATGAGTTTTTCAATGCACTGCTGGGCGTGAAAACAAACGGCGTCGAAGTTGGGCGCTTCTATGGCATCAAATTCCCGTTGTGCAGTGCGAAAATCGCCATCGGCTTTGGTGATCCATTCCTTAATGACGGCGTTCATAGAGAACTTTCCCCTTGTCCAATGCTTCGCGAATCAAGGGATCTCCTTGCGCATAACGCTGGGCCGTTTCGTCCGGTCGTCTGGCAATGAGGTCGATGGGGAAATGCGGGTCGAGACGGTTGAGGATATCAAGAGATTTACGGAAAGAACTTCCCTGAAATTGAAGAATGACCAGTAGATCGACATCTGAATCTTCTCGTCCACGACCAGAAGCCAACGAGCCGAAAAGAATAACTTTTTCCGGGTTATATTCCCGGACGATTCGTTCGGTGAAACTCCGGATTGTTATTTCGTCGACCATTTCCGGTACTCCCGGTTGGAAAAAGGAGTTGTCATGCTCAAAATTCAGAGTTCTTTTATATCATCTCATTCCACGGCGCCCAAACAATAAAAACAAAAGGCCCCTTGGAAGGGGCCCTTCATCGTATCTATTTCAAGCGCACTCGCTGTAGCCGCAGGCGTGGCAGACGCAGCAGCCGCCTTCGTGTTCGACCGGGCCGCCGCATTCGGGGCAGGCGCCGCCGTTCTGTTTGACCGCCACGCCGTCCTCGCCGTGCTGGGCCATGTGCATCTGGATCGCCTTGGCCACCGCGTCGGCGCAGGAGGTAACCCGGTTGGCGCCGAAACCGGCCGGTTTGTGGCAGGTGATGCCGATCATCTGCTTGACCGCTTGCCGAGCCTGGACGCCGCTGCGCCAGGCCAGGGAGACCAGCCGGCCGATGGCTTCGCACTGGCTGGCGGCGCAGCCGCCGGCTTTGCCCATGGTGGTGAAGAGTTCGAACAGCCCTTCGTTGTCTTCGTTGATGGTGATGTACAACGGGCCGCAGCCGGTTTCCATCTGGTAGGTGGTGCCGCGCAGCGCCCGGGGACGTTCGCGCTTGCGCCCGGTTTTCTTGGTCTCGCGCGGGACCGTGTCCTCCGGGGCTTTATCCGTCTTGCCGACCGAGAGCACCTGCTGGTCGCGGGAGCCGTCGCGATAGATGGTGACGCCCTTGCAGCCTTGCTGATAGGCGAGCCGGTAGACGGTGGCGACGTCTTCCTTGGTGGCGGTGGAGCAGAAATTAACCGTTTTGGAGACGGCGTTATCGGTGTATTTCTGGAAAGCCGCCTGCATGCGGATGTGATCCTCGGGGGTGATGTCGTGGGCGGTGACGAAAACGCGCCGCACGTCTTCGGGGACCTTGGGGATGTCCTGCACGGTGCCGTGCTCGGCGATGAGTTTCATCAGGTCCGGCGAATAAAAGCCCCGTTCGCGGGCGATTTTTTCGAACAGGGGATGGACCTCGACCAGGATATCCTTGTCCAGCACCTGGCGCACGTAGGAGACCGCGAACAACGGCTCGACCCCGCTGGAGGCGCTGGAAATGATCGAGATGGTGCCGGTCGGAGCGATGGTGGTGCTGGTGGCGTTGCGGACCGGCCTGCCGCCTGTTTTGTCGAACACGCTCCCCTTGAAGTTGGGGAAGGGACCGCGCTCAAGGGCGAGCTCGATGGACATCCGACGGGCTTCGTCGGTGATGAACTTCATCACTTTCTCGCCGAGTTCCACCGCTTCGTCGCTGTTGTAGGGGATGCCGAGCAGAATCAGCAGGTCGGCCCAGCCCATGACGCCGAGGCCGATCTTGCGGTTGGCGCGGGTCATCTCCGCAATCTGCGGAATCGGGTAGTTGTTGACTTCGATGACGTTATCGAGAAACCGGGCGGACAGGCGAACCACGTACTTGAGACGATCCCAGTCGACATCCCCATCCTTGATCAGCTTGGCCAGGTTGATCGAACCGAGATTGCACGATTCGTAGGGGAGCAGCGGTTGCTCGCCGCAGGGGTTGGTAGCCTCGATTTCGCCGACGTGCGGGGTCGGATTGTCACGGTTGAGGCGGTCGAGGAAGATGATGCCCGGCTCGCCGTTGTTCCAGGCCAGATCGACAATGTGTTCGAACACCTTGCGGGCCGGCATGGTTTTAACGACTTCTTTATTGCGCGGGCTGATGATGGAATATTCGCCGTCATTTTCCACCGCTTCCATGAAGGCCTCGGTCAATCCCACCGAGATGTTGAAATTGGTCAGCACCGTTTGGTCGCGCTTGGCCATGATGAAGTCCATGATGTCCGGATGGTCGACCCGCAGGATCCCCATGTTGGCGCCGCGCCGGGTGCCGCCTTGTTTAATGGTTTCGGTGGCGGCATCAAACACCTTCATGAACGACAGGGGGCCGGAGGAAACGCCGCTGGTCGAGGCGACCACGTCCCGGGCCGGGCGGATGCGCGAAAAGGAAAAGCCGGTGCCGCCGCCGCTCTTGTGGATCAGGGCGGTCTGCTTGATGGCCTCGAAGATTTCCTCCATCGAGTCGCCCACCGGCAGCACGAAACAGGCCGACAGTTGGCCGAGTTCGCGGCCGGCGTTCATCAGGGTGGGGGAGTTGGGGAGAAATTCGAGGGTGGTCATCATCCGGTAAAACTCTTCTTCCAAAGCCTCCGCGTTCTGGCCGGTTTTCAGCAGCGTCTCCGCCGAGGCGATGGTTCGGGCCACGCGGCGGAACATTTCGGCCGGCGATTCGAGAACCTTGCCTTCGGTGTCGCGTTTGAGGTATCGGCGTTCGAGAACGGTAATGGCGTTGGGCGAGAGTGCGATTGTCGCGGAAGTGGCCGGTTTTTTCATGGGTCCTGGTTCCTTTGAATAAAATTATAAACTGAAAAAAGGGGGGGCACGGAGTCTATATTGTGTGTCCGGCATGATATAAACCACAATATGTCGTGGCTGTCAATGCCACTGTGATACGTTTTGGGATTTTTAATGCAGCTGCCGGAGACCCAGCGATTTTTGGAAAATTTCACGCTCCGAAGAGCCTTTACACAGTCGTTACGATTGTGTTAGTAATGTTAATGTATTAAGCAGTCTCATTATATTTATTTCCATATATATCATGGAATCTTAAAATGGCATTTGACGAACATCGTCATGGGGATATCGAAGAAGAACTGAAGAGCCTCAAAGATGTTCTGAGCGTTGCCCAGGTGGTGGTTTCCTCCCTGGATATCGACGAGGTTCTGCAGAACATCCTCTACAGCGCCATGGCGGTCATGGACATGCCGGCTGGCAGCATCGCTCTTTACGACGAACCTCTCGGACAACTGTCCTTGCATGCCCATGCCGGTTTGAGCGAACGGTTTCTCGAACGTTATCGCTGGCCGGTGAAAGATGGGACGGTCATCCGCCGGGTGCTTGACGACGGCGAAATTTTTCGCCTTGAAGATATCGGTTCCTCCGGCTGTGTCGACGATGCCCTGATCCTCCAGGAAGGGATCCGGTCACTGGTGGCCGTGCCGCTTAAAATTCAGAACAAAATCGTCGGCCTGATCTGTCTGGACGATTTCGAGCCCCGGACCTTTGCCGAAAGCCGTTTGAACATCCTGTCCATCCTGGCATCCTTTGCCGCCATGAGCATCGATAATGCCTGCCTGCACCAGCGTACCTACCACCTGGCCGTGACCGATGGCCTGACCGGCCTCTATAATCAACGACAGTTCCGCTTGATGCTCAAGGAAGAAATGGTCCGCGCTCGCCGCTATGACAAGCCGTTGACCTTGCTCATGTTCGACGTGGACAATTTCAAGTCGTTTAACGATACCTACGGGCATTTCAAGGGAGATAAGGCCTTGGTGGCGGTCGCCGAAATCCTGCGCGAGTCGATGCGTGAATGCGATATGGTGTTTCGCTACGGAGGCGAAGAGTTCATTGCGATCCTTCCCGAAACGGGGCTCGATTTTGCGTTGAAAGCGGCCGAGCGGGCCCGCAAGTCCATTGAAACCTTATCGGTTGACTATCTCAGGGGCATCGCCGGACGCGGGGTGACCGTCAGCGTCGGGGTGGCGGCCTACCCGGAAGATGGCATAGACCGCGATTCCCTGCTGCACGTGGCCGATGCTCTGCTTTACAAGGCGAAACGCGAAGGGAAAAATCGTGTTTACCATCAGGAACCCGAAAATTGACCGTGGCCGGGGAAAAAATTCTGATTGTCGACGACGAGGAGGGCATGCGGCGCCTGCTGGTCCGGGTGCTGGCCAGGGAAGGGTACCAGGCGGTTGCGGCGGAATCGGGAGCCGAGGCCATGCGCCGGATCGGCGGAGAAAACTTCGACCTGGTGATTACCGACATTCAGATGCCGGGGATGAACGGTCTGGCCCTGCTCGAAGAACTGAAGTCATTCGATCCGGCCCTGCCGGTGGTGGTCATCACCGCCTACGGCACCGTCGAAAGCGCCGTCCAGGCTCTCAGGGCCGGGGCCTACGATTACCTCACCAAGCCCTTTGAAACCGACGAAATCAAACTGACCGTGGCCAAGGCGCTTGAGCGCGAACGGTTGCTGGCGGAAAACCGCTACCTGCAGCAGGAGTTGTTGGAGCGTTACCCCTTCGCCGGCATTGTCGGTGGATCGCAGGCCATGCAGCGGGTGTTCGAGGTGGTCGACTCGGTGGCGACCTCCAATGCCAACGTTCTGGTCACGGGCGAGTCGGGAACCGGCAAGGAGTTGATCGCCCGATCCATCCACCAGCGTTCCAACCGGCGTGACCTTCCCTTCATCGTTCTCAATTGCGCGGCCCTCTCCGAAGGGGTGCTTGAAAGTGAGTTGTTCGGCCACGAGAAAGGGGCGTTCACCGGCGCCCTCGCCACCCGAAAGGGGCGCTTCGAACTGGCTCATCAAGGAACCCTGTTCATCGACGAGGTCGGTGAGATGCCTTTGTCGGCTCAGGTCAAGCTTTTGCGGGTGATTCAGGAACACGAATTCGAGCGGGTCGGCGGTACCCGCACCATTCGCAGTGACGTGCGCCTGGTGGCCGCCAGCAACAAAAATCTCGAAGATCAGGTGAAGAAAGGGGCGTTTCGGGAAGATCTTTTTTACCGGCTGAACGTGGTCAATATCGAACTTCCCCCCTTGCGCGACCGGCGCGAGGACATCGAGCCGCTGGCCGCCCATTTTCTGAAAAAGTACCAGCGGGAGACGGGACGCCCGGTGTCCCGGATTTCGCCCCGGGCCTTGAGCTGTCTTTTGGCCTACGAATGGCCGGGCAACGTGCGTGAACTGCAGAACGCGATGGAGCGGGCGGTAGTGCTGTGCAAGGGGGAGTCGATTACCCCACGGGATCTGCCCCGGGGGATCCAGGGGCCGGATCAGATCTGCCTTGAGCTTCCCGACAGTGGCGGCAGCCTGACCGAAATACTTGAAGATCTCGAACGCCAATTGATCATCCAGACGCTGGCTCGCGAGAAGGGGTCGCAGACCCGGGCCGCGGAACTTCTCGGTATCAAGCGGACCACGCTACGCTACAAGATGGAAAAATACCGCCTGCTCGATTGACGTGTCCGCGTTCCACCCAACCCCTTGCTCGTTTCAACCTTTCTACGGTATATAATGTGTTGTCGTTTCCCCCCGGCGGCTTACCTTGTTTTTAAGGCTCGATTCTCTACCGGAAACGCTATATGAAATCCTTTCTCGTCCTGACCATTCTTTTGTCGTCGGCCCTTGCTGGCCCTGCGGTCGCCTGCTTCGGACCGAAACTTTACCTCGGCGTTCCGGAAGGGACGCGCGAAGCTGCGGTCGCGGCCGTGGCAATTCTGTATATCCAAGAAAAAACCGGGGTTGAAACCATCCAGGTTTCCGTCCCGGCGGGTCGGGGCGTGGCCGGAGTGCTTGAAGAATCCCTGGATATGATTCTGGCCCCTTCGCCCGTGGCTGATTTGCCGACCTTGCTGAAGGTCCCCGGCGGACCATTTCTGCTCAGCGGGCGACGTCCCCTGGACGACCTCCAGTTCACCACCGTGGCTCCCGCCCTGCAAAACCTTGATCATCTTCTGACCACGGAGTTTATCGAACGGCTGATGGCTTTGGTCGAAGTCGGCACCCCGGCCGCCGCCGCCCGCCAACTGATGATGGAGCTGCGATGGATCTGAAGCTGAAACGGGGATTGTTGTTTCTTCTCGGGGGGCTGCTGGTCGCCTGCGCTCCCCTGCCGCGCAACCCTGGCGCTGACGACCTTGCGCATATGCGCATCCTTTCCGGCGTCATGAGCGGTCGGACTGTGCTCGGCGGTGAGGTGTACATGCCCGGGGATGCCTTGATTCCGTCGGGCAGCTCCCTGCGGTTGCGACCCGGCACCATCGTTTACGTGCAGCCGGCGGAAAGCACTAAAATCGATCCCGAGTATCTCTCCTCGGCAACCGAATTGCTGATTCGGGGCACCCTGTGGATTGATGGAACGGCCCGCCACCCGGTCCGTTTCATCCCCCTGTCGAGATCCGTGGCGGGGGAACCGGCCTGGGCCGGCATCACCCTGGTCGATTCAGTTGGCAGCCGGATCGACCAGGCCCGGATCGAATATGCCGAAACAGCCATCCTGGCCATCGGCTCATCCCCGGAAATCCGCGGTAACCAGTTGCGTAACAATCGTTACGGTATCATCGCCCAGCAGGGGAGCTTTCCCTTGATTTCGAACAATGTCGTTGAACACGGGGAGGCGGGCATTTTCTGCTGGCTTGGGTCGAGTCCGCAACTGATCGACAACCGGGTTGCCGACCATGTCGAGGAAGGAATTTTCATTGACGCCAGCAGCCGCCCGCTGCTGCAGGACAATCAGGTGACCGGCAATGATCTCGGCCTGGTGTTGTACGACCGCCGACTGGCCGGCAATCTCTCCGGGGTAAGCGGCAACCGGGAGGATCTGCGCCTGCTGACGCCTGACCGGGAACAGTCTCCATGAGGTGTCTGGTTCTGCTGACCCTGCTGCTGTGCTGCTGGCCGGCCGGCGAGGCTCTGGCCGATACCGAGTACCGGGGAGAACAGAGCTTGTGGCAGGATACCGTCTGGAACGACCGGGTGCTGGTAGACGGAATCCTGACAATCCCGGCCGGGGTGACCCTGGAAATACGCCCGGGAACCGAGGTGCGTTTTACCCGCCGGGATACCAACGGCGACGGCATCGGCGAAAACGAGATCTTCATTCAGGGGGCGCTCAGGGTGTTCGGCACGGCCGAACTGCCGGTGCGATTCACCAGCGCCGAGGCCGATCCGGTTCCCGGCGACTGGGGGGCGATCAACATGATGGCCTCGGAGGAAGAAAACCTGCTCGAACATTGCCTGGTGGAATACGGTTATCGGGGCTTTCACGCCCACTTCGCCAATGCCTCGCTGAAGAATTCCATCTTCACCCGCAATCAGCGTGGTTTGCAATTTCAGGAATCGACCGTCGTCATTGACGGCTGCCTGATTGAAAACAATTTCAATGGCATGCAGTTCCGCAATTCGAAGGTGCGCCTCGGGGCGACCCGGGTGCTGAATAATCACTGGGGAATCCGCTGCGTCTACAGTGAATTGGCCATGCGCGACTGCCAGGTGGCCGGCAACCTGATCAACGGCCTCAATCTGCGCGACTCTACCCTGGATGGCGAAACCCTGCAGGTGACCGGCAATCGCAAGGGCGTTTACCTGCAACGTTCCCGCGGCACCCTGCGCGGCAGCCGGATTCGCGACAACAGCGAACATGGCATCTTTCTTGAAGATTCGGAGTTCCTGGTTACCGGCAACCTGATTGCCGGTAACGGTCGCTCCGGCGTCCGTTGGAAGGATTCTACCGGAAAGCTGCGTGACAACCTGCTGGCCGGTAATGGTGAATATGCCCTGGTTAACGAAGGAGAGGGGCCGGTCGATGCCCGTTCCAACTGGTGGGGCACGACGGAGGCAAAGGCTCTGGGCGCCCTCATCCGCGACGGCGCCGACTTGGCTGGCCGGGGGCTGGTCGATGCCGGTGATTTCCTGACCGTTCCGCCCTCGCTGCCCTTGGGCCGTTCTGCAGTGAACCCCGTAGCCGATCCCGTTGAGATGAACTGAATATGAAACGTCTTCTTCTGCTCCTGCTGCCGGTTGTCGCCGTGGCTGTATTCTCGGCCGGTTGCGACCGGATCAAGGAACGCCCGGTGCTGCGCATCGGCTACATGAACTGTAACAATGAGCGGGAAACCATGGAGCGGTTCGCTCCCTTGTCCCGTTATCTGTCGGAACAGGTCGGGGTGACGTTCGAGACCATTCCGGTCGATACCCATGAGTTTGAAGAACGTTTTCGGGCCGGCGAGTTTGCCCTGACCCACACCAACTCGCTCTTGTACATCCTTCTCAAGGAGGATGCCGGGCTTAAGCTGGTGGCGGCCGACAAACGCGGCCATTACGGCTCGCGTACCGCCGGCACTTTGATTGCCCGCAAGGGCAGCGGGATCGAGACGCTGGAGGATATCCGCGGCAAGCGCCTGGTGTTCGGGCCGATGATGGCCCCCACCGGCTACCTGGCGCAGTACGACCTGATGCTGCAGGCGGGTATCGATCCCGAGCGCGATCTGGGATACTACGCTATCCCGGCCGGCTCCTTCAAGCACGAGAAGCTGATTTACGGCGTCTATTTCGGTGATTTCGACGTCGCCGCCGCGCCGGCCCTGGACCTCGAAGAGATGACCCGAGAGGGCAAAATCGCCGCCGACGATTTCGTGATCCTGGCGCAGAGTCAGATCGTCCCTTATTGTACCTTCGGCGCCGCCCCCGATCTCGATCCGGTGATTTTCGCCAAGGTCAGGCAGGCGCTGCTGGAGCTGACCCCCACGGACACCGTCGAGATCGACGGCGAGCGGGTCAAGGTTCTCAAGGCGGCTTGGGTCGATGGCTTTGAGGAGCTGCTCGACAGCGATTACGACCCGATCCGGGAGATGGCGCGACGGGTCAACATGCCTCCCTATCAAACCTATTGAGACGATGCCGAAATTTTCTCAAACCAGCCTGCTCTGGCTTTTGATGGTGGTTGCCACGGCGGCGATGGCCGCACTGCTGGTTACTGCGTCCGGGGATGACCCGCGATGGCGAACCGCCGGTCTCGACAAGGCGGTGGAAAGAGAACTGGCCTTCCAGGCCCGGGCGGCTTTTTTGCAGAAGGTCTACGCTCCGGTCGAGGCGCTGCTCGCGGCCGGCCAGGCACAGACTGCCCTGCTTAAACTCGACGAGTTGGAGCGAAGCTTTTCGGGGGATCCGCACGGATTCATTCTGCGCGGAGAAATTCTGCGCGACCTGGGTGTGCTGGATCGGGCCATCGCCAACTACGTTCGGGCCCTCAAGTTGAGCGGCGATTACCTGGAGGAAGCCAGTCCTCTGTCGCGGCGGACGGAAATTCGTCATCTGGTGGATCAGGGACTGCGCGAACTGGTTCCCCGAGCCCGCTCCAATCCGGACAACCGATCACTGGCGGCAACGGTCGGGGAACTCCATTATTTGCAGAGCCGTCTGGCGGGGGGATGCGAATAGCGCATGAATTTTCGCGATCGGCATCTGTGGATCGTCATTCTGGCCGGCCTGTCGCTCGGCACCCTCGGCGTATTGCTTTCAGTGTGGGGCAATCCGCAGAATTCGGGGATCTGCGTCTCCTGCTTTTTCGAAAACAGCGCCGGTGCCCTCGGCCTGCATGACAATTCGCGCATGCAGTACCTGCGTCCCGAACTGATCGGTTTCGTGCTGGGTTCCATGGGGAGCGCAGCTCTTTTTCGCGAGTTCCGTTCTCGTGGCGGCAGCGCTCCGTTGCCCCGGCTGTTTTCCGGGATTTTCCTGATGGTCGGTTGCGCGGTGTTCATCGGTTGTCCGATCAAGTTGGTTCTCCGCCTGACCGCCGGAGACCTGACTGCCGTGGCCGGGGGGATCGGTTTGGTCGGTGGAGTCTGGGCCGGGCTCAAAACCCTGGCCGGGGGGGTTCATCTGGCCCCCGCCCAGACGCAGAAAGGCAGTGGGTTGCTGGTTCCGGGCCTGTTCGCCCTGCTGCTGGTTTTTCTGATTGTCCGCCCCGGTTTTCTGCTCTTTTCCGCCGCCAGCAGCGCCGCCCAGCATGCGCCCTGGCTGCTGGCCCTGGCAGCCGGGCTGGGGCTCGGCGCCCTGGCCCAGCGCAGCCGCTTGTGCGTTACCGGCGGAGTGCGCGACACCCTGCTGCTGGGGCATCGTTCGCCGTTGCTTTACGGATTGTTTGCGTTCGTCCTCAGCGCGGTGGCTGTCAACCTGGCCACCGGCCGGTTTAATCCGACCCTTTACGGCCAGCCGGGAGCGCATCTTGATCATCTGTGGAGCTTTCTCGGCATGGCCCTGGTCGGATGGCTTTCGGTGCTGATCGGCGGCTGTCCTTTCCGGCAGTTGATCAAAGCCGGGGAGGGGGATGCCGATGCCGGACTGGTTGCCGTCGGCATGTTGATCGGAGGAGCACTGGTGCAGAGCTGGGGAATCGCCGCGACGGCGGCCGGGGTGCCACTGTATGGCAAGGTCGCGGTTCTGGCCGGCTTCATTTTCGTGTTCGGATTGAGTCTGGTCCAGCGTGAGCAGGAAGGGTACTAGCTCCGTGGGACGGAATAATTATGCCAGGAAGGATCAACCCGTTGAAGAATCTGTCACGTAATCCCGATATCGTCTGGCGGGTGGAAAAACGCCGCGAGGCGGAAATAATTAAGGCCTTGGATGCCGGCGAGGACGTTTCCGACAAGGGAAGCGTCATCCTGATCGTCTCCGGCATGATGCACCAGCTCAATCTGGTTGGCGGCAGGATCTGGACCCTCTGCGACGGTCAGCGCTCGCTCGACGATCTGGTCGAGGCCCTGTCGGGTGAATTCGAAGTCGAGCGAGGGGAACTCACGGGAGATGTCGAAGCGTTTGTTGATGACCTGCTGAAAAGGGGATGGCTGAAGTATGCCTGATGCGGTAACCGAGCTTTTTTCGGCTCCACTGACCTTTAACTGGACCCTGTCTTTTCGCTGTAATTTCAGTTGTTCCCATTGCTACAGCCGGGACGAGTCGGTGGATGAACTGGCGACCGCGGACATTCTGCGGATCGTCGATATCCTGGTGGAAAAGCAGGTGCTGTTCATTAATTTCGGCGGGGGCGAGCCATTGATCCGCGACGATCTTTTCGAGATTGCCGATTATGCCGTTGGCAAGGGACTCAACGTTTCGATGAATTCCAACGGCTGGCTGATCGATGCTGCCGTCGCCAAGCGTCTGCGGGCCAGCGGGTTCCATAGCGTGGGAATCAGCATCGACAGCGCCGAACCGGCGCGGCACGACGATTTCCGCAACAGGCCCGGTTCCTTCGACCGGGCCGTCGCAGCCTTGGAGCACTTGCGCAAAGCCGGCGTCCGCACCACCATGAGTTCGGTTATTTCCCGGATCAATTACTGTAATTTCCGTGATCTGCTCGATCTGGCCAGAGATCGCCGGGTCGCTCAGGTCTACCTGCATAACTTCAAGTGCAGCGGTCGCGGGTTCAAAAACCGCCAGGATCTCGACCTTTCCGCCGAAGAATGGAAAGCCTTTTACCTGGAAGCCTTGCAGGTCAAGCAGCAGACCGGCGATTTGCTGATTTCTTTCGACGATCCGGTGATTTCCTCCCTGCCGGGGTATGATGAGAAAAGTTTGGTCAACGGAAGTAGTTGTGGTAAACTGTCGTTGCATATGCGTCCGAATGGAGACATCACTCCTTGCGGTTTCATCCCCCTGGTGATCGGCAATATTCTCCGGGACGATTTCGAAACCCTGTGGTATGACTCTCCCATCCTGCAAAAAATGCGGAACAAAGAAGCTTCGGGCAAGTGCGTGGAGTGCGGGGCTTTCGAAAAATGTCTGGGAGGGTGCACCGCCCGCGCCTTTGCCGTCTACGGCGATTTCAACCAGCCCGATCCGCATTGCTGGAAATAATGGTATTCGGCCTGCCCGTGGCAGCCGGAAATGACAGCCACATAGCCGTCGCAGTTAACTCGATATTTTCCAAGGAGGTGAAGCGCATGAAAAAGTATATGAAGCCCCGGGTGGTCGGTTCCTCGAATGTCCATCCATGCTAAGGATGAAGGTCCTCCGGGGGCAGCGCTGCTGCCCCTTTTTTTGAGCCCGCCGACCTCTGTCCATGACCCTTGACCTGCTCGATACCCCCCTGCGTGTTTCCTGGCGCCTGTCCCCTCAATGTTCGTCCGCCGTTGCCAACCTTCCGACCATTGCCGAACGCCTGGTCGAGGCCGGCGTTTTTCAGGTCACTCTCGAAGGCCGCCCGTTGGCCCACCCGGCTGTCCACGAGGTTCTGTGTATTTTTGCCGCCGGCGGGCTCCGGGTCGATCTGAGCTGCGAAGGGACGGCCGCCGAGTTGAACTCCCTGGGCTCCGGCATGCCGGTCCGGCAGATCGCTCTCGATGTCGCCTCCTGCCTCGCCACCGACGATTTTACGGTCCTTTCGGAGCAGCTTGAAACGATCCGCCGCAAGGGATTCGATCCAGCCCTGCTGCTGGTTCCCCGACATGACAATGTGGCCCGGATCCCCCGGCTTTTTGAGTTCTGCCGGGTCCATCGGGTGGCTAAATTTAAGTTGCCAAACGTCGGTATCGATGTTAGCGTCAAAAACCTTTCCGGAGCCGAGCTGGTCACCCCCGGCGATCTGTTGCGTCTGAGTCGCGAACTTCCTCCGGATGCCGCATCCGGGCTGGAGCTTGAGGTGCATGACCTGTTTCTCTGGGAACTGTTCTGTCCCGATTGTCAGGACAGCCGAAGCGAATACGGCGGCTGCCAGGCCGGCAACAGCCTTGGTTACATCGATGCCGGCGGGAACCTATATCCCTGCGCCTCCTGGCCGGAAAGGCTCGGGTCGTTGCTGGACCATTCGGTCGAAGCGCTCTGGGCGCTTCCCGCACGACGGCGGATTCGTGAAGAAATCGCCGAAACGCCGGAAGGGTGCCGGGGATGCCGTGATCTGTCGATCTGTCATGGAGGGTGCCGAGGGCTGGCCCGGACCTTCAACCGCAGTCATGGCAGCCGTGACCCCCTGTGCGGCGGGCCCCGCAGGTAGCATCTTCAAGGCTTGCCCTTTCTGATCTTAATCTGATATTCTCGTAACGACATGACGATTTACCTCGACAACGCCGCGACCACCTTTCCCAAACCTGAATCGGTTTACCGCGCCGTGGATCGGACTTTGCGCAGTGTCGGCGCCAACCCCGGCCGGGGCGGGCATCTGATGGGACTGGAGGCGAGTCGGCTGATTTTCGAGGCCCGGGAAGTGCTGGCAGGGTTCTTTGGCATCCGTGACAGCGCCCGGATTGCTTTCACCGCCAATGCCACCGAGGCCATCAATCTGGCCTTGTTCGGTCTGTTGCGGCCGGGCGACCGGGTCGTGACCTCGACCATGGAACACAATGCGGTCACCCGTCCGCTGCAGGTGCTGAAGGAGCGGGGGGTCGCGGTCGTCAAGGTTCCGGCGGATCGGCAAGGGCGGATTGATCCGGCCGCTATCCGTGCGGCCTGTGTGGAAAAAACCCGCTTGGTGGTTCTGACCCACTGTTCCAATGTAAGCGGCACGCTGCAGCCGGTGGAGGAAATTGGCCCCTGGTGCCGGCATCAAGGGATCCTGTTTTTACTCGACGCCGCCCAGAGCTCCGGTATTTTTCCCATTGATGTCGAAGCGATGGCTATTGATTTGTTGGCGGTGCCCGGGCACAAGGGTCTGATGGGACCGCAGGGAACCGGCCTGTTGTATGTTCGCGAAGGTTTGCAGCTCAGCCCGCTGATTTACGGCGGCACCGGCAATAATTCGCATTCGGAGCGGCCGCCCGAGCAGATGCCCGAGCGATACGAGGCGGGTACTCTCAATACCCCGGGGATTGCCGGATTGCGGGCCGCCGTCGATTTTATCGGCGAAACCGGAATCGATCGAATCAGGGCTCGCGAGGCCGAACTGCTCGTCCACCTGATCGATGGCTTGAAGAGGATGTCGGGGGTTGAAATATACGGGCCCCTTGCCCCGGGCGGGCATGGCGGGGCGCTCTCCATCAATCTGGAGGGAAAAGATCCCGCCCATGTCGGATTCGCCCTGGACCGCGACCACGGCATCGTCTGTCGGGTGGGGCTGCATTGCGCGCCGGACGCCCACCGGACCATCGGCACCTTCCCCCGCGGAACGGTGCGGATCAGTCCCGGATATTTCACCACGCACGAAGAAATCGATGGCCTGCTCACCGCTGTATCCACCCTGCTCAAGCAAGCGACGGTTTGAATCGCCATACCGCCGATCAAGGAGTGACGAGATGATGAGAACGTTTGCCGCGATTCTTCTGCCGATGCTTGTGGCCTGCTCGTTGCCCCCTGAAAGACCGGTAACTCGTAACGAATTGATGCGAACCCCGGTGTACCAGAAGTACGTCATTCAGGAATCTCCCGAAGAAGTGGTCAATGCCCTGAACCGGGATGGCGAAGTGATTCTGGAAAGCAAGCGCAACATCCCCGGCAAGAACATTCCCGTCCACGTCAAGATTCTGGCGACATCCGAAGGTCTTGAAGTTCTGGAATACGAACGCTAACTGGCGGCGTTTGCCCGATCACCGCCCACACTCCCCACAGAAGGTCGGCCATGAAAAAAACGTTTGTTCTCGATACCAATGTTCTGCTCCATGATCCCCAGGCCATGTTCCGGTTTGAAGATAACGATCTGGTCATCCCGATTACCGTCATCGAGGAAATCGATCGGTTCAAAAAAGACATGAACGAAAAAGGGCGCAACGCTCGCCAGGTTTCCCGGATCCTTGACGGTTTCAGGGCCAAAAACAAGCTGATCGAGGGCGTCCCCTTGGAAAAGGGCGGTCTGCTTAAGGTACAACTCTATACCGAAGAAGCCATGAGGGGACTCCCCCCGGAACTTCAGGTTGATCGGGGCGACAACCGCATTCTTGCCGTGGCCGTCGAGCTGCAGAAACATAGCGTTTGTCCGGTCATCTTCGTCACCAAGGATACCAACCTGAGGATCAAGGCCGATGCCGTCGGCCTGGAGGCTTCGGATTACGAATCGGACAAGGTGTCCATCGACGAACTCTATTCCGGCGCCGTCGAGGTGCAAATGGATAAGGATGAGGTCGACCGTTTCTACGGGCAGGGCTATCTTCCCCTGCAGGGGGACTATTATCCGAACCAGTGCGTCACCCTGATCGAATCCGCCAATCCCTCTCATTCGGCGATTGGCCGCTACAACTATGCCATGCAGCGGGTGACCCCGCTGATCCGTTCTCCCAAGGAAGGGCTCTGGGGGATTCATCCACGGAACCGCGAACAGCAGTTTGCTCTCAATCTACTGCTTGACGACAATATCCAGCTGGTGACCCTGGTCGGCAAGGCCGGCACCGGCAAAACCCTGCTGGCCATCGCAGCCGGGTTGCATCTGGTGGCCGATCAGGGGAATTTCAGTCGACTCCTGGTCTCCCGGCCGGTTTTTCCGATGGGACGGGATCTCGGTTTTCTCCCCGGCGATATCGAAGAGAAACTAGCCCCCTGGATGCAGCCGATCTTCGACAACGTCGAATTGCTGCTGGGCGCGGTCGAGGAGCGGGGCGGCAAGCACAAGCGGGGCTACAAGGAACTGGTCGACATGGGAATCCTCGAAATCGAACCGCTCACCTATATTCGCGGCCGGTCGATTCCCAAGCAGTACATGATCGTCGACGAAGCCCAGAATCTGACCCCGCACGAGGTGAAGACGATTATCACCCGGGCCGGGGAGGGGACCAAGATCGTCCTGACCGGCGATCCCTACCAAATCGACAACCCCTACGTGGATGCCTCCAGCAACGGTCTGACCTACACCGTCGAGAAATTCAAGGGACAGGAAATCGCCGGACATGTCACACTGACCAAGGGCGAACGCTCCTCCCTGGCTGAACTGGCCGCAAACCTGCTGTAAAGGCAGTTATTAGCGATCAGTGGTTGGTGATTGGTTTTTCGGCGAGTCGTTTGCCGATGCCTTCCTGCCAATCACCAATTACCAATTACCAATCACTGGTTCTGAATGCTTTTACTTGCAATTGAATCTTCCTGCGATGAAACCGCCGCCGCCGTGGTTCGGGACGGCAGACATCCGCTTTCCAACGTCATCGCTTCCCAGGTTGACGTTCATGCACGCTTCGGCGGCGTTGTACCCGAACTGGCGTCACGCAAGCACCTTGAAGCGATTTCGGTGGTGGTCGACGAAGCGCTTGAAAATGCCGCTGTCGGGCTGGACGATATCGACGGCTTGGTGGTGACCCGCGGCCCCGGGCTGGTGGGGGCCTTGCTGGTCGGACTGTCGCTGGCCAAGGCGGTGGCCTTCGCCCGCGACCTGCCCCTGGTCGGTGTGCATCATATCGAAGGGCACATCCTGGCGCCGCTGCTCGAACACGAGGTGAGGTTTCCCTATCTCGCCCTCGCGGTTTCCGGTGGCCACACCCATCTGTACCGGGTTGATGGGATCGGTCGCTACCGGACCCTGGGGCGGACACTCGACGATGCCGCCGGCGAAGCTTTCGACAAGGTCGCCAAGTTGCTTGGCCTCGGCTATCCGGGCGGGGTTCAGATCGACCGCTTGGCTGCGGGCGGCAACCCGCAAGCCATCGATTTTCCCCGCCCCCTGCTGCACAAAAAAAACCTCGATTTCAGTTTCAGCGGCATCAAGACGGCGGTGCTCAATTACGTCAACCGCCAGGAAGGCCCGATCGAAGGCTCAGCCCTGCAGAATCTGGCCGCCAGCTTTCAGGCCGCCGTGGTCGAAGTGCTCTGCAAAAAAACCTTGCGGGCCGCCGAAGACGAAGGCTTGGCGCGGATCGTCGTGGCCGGGGGCGTGGCTTGCAACAGCGGTCTGCGTTCGGCGATGAGAGAACTTTGTCGGGTTCAGGACCGAGAGGTTTTTTTCCCGTCGTCCCTGCTCTGCGCGGACAATGCGGCCATGCTGGCGGTGGCCGGGGATTATTATCTTTCGGCGGGACTGTGCGACCCGCTCGACCTCAACGCGTTGGCAAGTTGGCCCCTTGACCGGGCCGGCCGGCTGGTATAACGGGCAGGGAGTATGTGGCGACGGTTCGGTCTGATTCGACAACTTAAGCTGAATCTGCTGAAATTCATCCGGCTGCGAGGGGCGCCCGATGAAATCGCCAAGGGCACGGCCCTGGGGATTTTCATTGGCATGACCCCGACGATGGGGTTCCAGATGCCCATCGCCATTTTTTTTGCCTTTCTGCTCAAGGAAAACAAACTGGCGGCGGCCCTGGGCGTCTGGATCACCAACCCGGTGACGGCGCCGGTCATCTACGGTCTTCAGTACGAAGCGGGAAGGCTGCTGCTAGGCTTGCCTCGGGTCGGACTGCCGGAACTTACCTTCGAGTCGTTGAAAGCGATGGGCGGAGAAGTTCTCCTCCCCCTGTGCCTGGGCAGTCTGATTTTCGGCGTGGTTTGCGGCGCTCTGGCCTATGCCCTGACCTTGCGGGCGGTTCCCCTGTTCAAGGTTTGGAACATACCCCGCTGGCCCCGCCCCAGAAACCGCGTGTAGTTCACGGCCTGGCCGCAAAGGATTGGCCATTTTTGTCATCGCAAGGATTCATGGACCATCGCCCTAAAAAACGTTTCGGCCAGAATTTTCTGCGCGATCGCACGGTGGTGGATCGCATCCTCGGCGCCGCCGACCTGCGGAAAACCGATCAGGTTCTGGAAATCGGCCCCGGCCTCGGAGCGTTGACCGATCGCATGCTGCCGCTGGTTGACCAGCTTCATGTGATGGAGGTGGACCGCGACCTGATCGACGGGCTCAATGCCCGCCAGGCCCCTAATCTTACCGTGCATGCCGGAGATGCCCTGCGCATGGACTGGGACGCGGTGCTCGGCGCCGGGCCGGTTAAGCTGGTGGCTAACCTCCCTTACAACATCTCCAGCCAGGTCCTGTTCAAAATCCTCGATCATCGTCAACTCTTCTCCCGTGCCGTCCTCATGTTCCAAAAAGAAGTCGGCGACCGCATCTGCGCTCCTCCCGATTGCCGGGATTACGGCATCCTTTCGGTTTTTTGCCAGCTCTGGTTCGATGTGCGCCGGGTTGTCATCGTGCCGCCCGGGGCCTTTTAT
>Ga0154449_1101_pt2 | contig 18401 bp, 16 predicted proteins | sample RifGroC2_FD_105642 | JGI IMG/M metagenome (GOLD analysis project Ga0154449, IMG submission 105642) | Pelobacteraceae bacterium GWC2_58_13
AGCCCGCACCTCGTCCTTGGTCATTGCCCCCAGCGGAAAAATCACCCGCTGCATCTGTTGTTGGGTCAGGGTGAACAGGAAGTAGCTCTGATCCTTGGCCGGATCGAGGCCCTTGCGCAACAGAAAACGGTCGCCCTCCGGCTCGATGCGGGCGTAATGGCCGGTGGCCAGAAAGTCGGCTTCGAGTTCGCGGGCGCGGCGCAGCAGCAGTTCGAATTTGAGCACCTGATTGCAGAGCACACAGGGATTGGGGGTGCGGCCGGAAAAATAATCGTCGCAGAAGCGGTCGATCACCTGCCGCTGGAAATCCTTTTCAAAATTGACCACGTAAAAGGGGATATCGAGCCCCTCGGCCACCCTCCGGGCATCATGCACGTCGTCGAGGGAACAGCAGGTGCCGAAGGTTTCGCCGTTTTTCGCCGTGAACGAGGAGTAGTCCCAGATCTGCATGGTCATGCCGATGACCTCGTGCCCCTGCTCCTTGAGCAGCGCCGCTGTCACGCTGGAGTCGACCCCGCCGCTCATGGCGACGACGATGCGTTTTTTGGTTTCGAACATGGTTCTCTGCAACCCATGATGACAGTAGGGGCGCAGCATGCTGCGCCCCTACGCTTTTGGCAAACCATGTAGGGGCGACCCGGTGGGTCGTCCTTGGGCGAGGCACCGCCTCGCCCCTACACAAGAATTCTTACGCCTGTTTTTCTTTGTAGTTTCTGATCGCCTCGTGCAGCGCATCGGCGGCCAGATTGGAACAGTGCAGCTTCTGCGCCGGCAGACCGTCGAGGGCCTCGGCCACCGCGGCATTGGTCAATTCAAGGGCCTCTTCAATGGTTTTGCCGATGGCCATTTCGGTCACCATCGACGAAGTCGCGATGGCCGCGCCGCAACCGAAGGTCTTGAATTTGACATCCTTGATGACGTTGTCCTCGACCTTGAGGAAGATTTTCATGATGTCGCCGCAGGAGGCATTGCCGACCTCGCCGACACCGTCGGCGTTTTCGATTTCCCCTACGTTGCGGGGATTGGAAAAGTGGTCCATAACCTTGTCAGAATACATGAGATTCTCCTTTATCCGAACTTCAACCAGATTCTTAAATATAGGATGGCAAACTATTGACTTAATGTACTTTTCTGATCACCTGGCATTCCTCGCAGGTCATCGGTTCCGTGCGGTTGTACAGGGGACTCATTTCGCGCAGGCGCTGAACGATCGGCGGCAGCACCTCGAGAACATAATCGACCTCTTCCTCGGTGTTATCAATGCCGAGACTGAAACGGGTACTCGAATGCGCCAGAACCACGTCGACGCACATGGCTCCCATGACGTGGGAAGGCTCCAGCGAACCGGAGGTGCAGGCCGAGCCGGAGGAAGCGGCAATCCCCTTCATGTCGAAATTGAGCAGCAGCGACTCGCCCTCGATGTAGGCGAAACTCACATTCAGGGTGTTCGGCAGACGCAGGTCCGGGTCGGGATGACCGTTGAGCTTGATTTCCGAAACCGCCCCGATAATTCCCTGCTCCAGCTTGTCCCGCAGGCGACGGATGCGGGCGGCATCTTCGCCGAGGTGACTGCCGGCCAGCTCGCAGGCGACGCCGAGGCCAACGATACCGGCCACGTTGTGGGTTCCGGCCCGCCGGTTGCGCTCCTGGTGCCCGCCGTGCATGAACGGGGTCAGCCGGGTACCGCGGCGGATGTAGATGGCGCCAACGCCCTTGGGGGCGCCGATCTTGTGCCCGGAGAGAACCAGCAGATCAACCTTGGCTTTCTGCACGTCGACGGGCACCTTGCCAACGGCCTGCACCGCGTCGGTGTGGAAACGAACTTTGTATTTGCGGGCGATGGCGCCGATTGCTTCGATGGGATAGAGGTTGCCGGTCTCGTTGTTGGCCCACATGACCGAAATCAGGATGGTCTTGTCGGTAATGGCGGCTTCGAGGTCGGCCAGATTGAGCATGCCGTTGTGATCGACGGGCAGATAGGTGACCCGGATCCCCTGTTTTTCAAGGGACTTGCAGGTTTCCAGAATAGCAGGGTGCTCCACCGTGGTGGTGATGATGTGATCCCCTTTATCGCGTAACGCATCGACCGTCCCTTTCAGGGACATGTTGTCGCCCTCGCTGCCGCAGGAGATGAAAACAATCTCGGCCGGCGAACAGTTGATCAGTTTGGCCACCTGCTCGCGGGCCTTTTCCACCGCTCCGCTCACCGCCCGCCCGGCCCAGTGGACACTGGAAGGATTGCCGAACTGTTCCCGATAAAAAGGCAGCATGGCCTCCAGAACTTCGGCCCTGACTGCCGTGGTGGCGTTGTTGTCCATGTAAATGCGTTTCACTTCACAACCTCCTGATAACGATATTTCAGATATGGTTTCAATCTCGTCACGAGTTGATTTTACCCTCGGCTTCCCGGGTCAGGTCCTCCAGGGTGATGGATGCCAGAAAATTCCGGATCCGTCCCCCCAACCCCTGCCAGACGCTCTGGGTGACACATTGGGTTTTACAGTTGCAACGGCCATCGTTGTCCATGCACGACACCGGAACCAGCGATTCTTCGACGCTTTCGATAATTTCATCGACCCGAATCTGGTCGGCTGGCCGGGCCAGCACGTATCCTCCACCGGGACCCCGCACGCTGTCAACAATTTTGCCGCGACGCAGTTTTACAAACAGCTGTTCAAGATAGGTCAGGGAAATTTCCTCCCTGGTCGATATATCCTTGAGTGATACCGGCGCCCCCCGGGCATAGAGATTCAAACTCACCATGGCGCGAACCGCATACTGGCCCTTGGTCGAAAGTTTCATTCCGTTTTGTTCATCTTTCTTTTGGCCGGGACCGGTTTCCCGGTCGGTTTTTCAGTTTGCTTTTCGGTCAGCTTGTTGACTTTGATCTCAAGAGCGCGAATCTGATCGAACAGGCAGGAAATAGCCTTGGCCTCCGGGTCCGGCAGCTGGCCGTGCTCGAGATCGGCGCGCTGTTCGGGTTTCTGCCCATCGGAAATGACAATCCGTCCGGGCACCCCAACCACCGTCGAGTTGGGGGGTACTTCCTTGACCACCACCGAGTTAGAACCGATCTTACTATTGTCACCGACCTTAAAAGGTCCGAGAATCTTGGCGCCCGAACCGACGACGACATTATTGCCCAGGGTCGGATGTCGCTTCTCCTTGGCCCAGGAGGTTCCTCCCAGGGTAACTCCGTGATACAGGGTACAGTTGTCGCCAATTTCGGCGGTTTCGCCAATCACCACCCCCATGCCGTGATCGATAAAAAATCCCTTGCCGATTTTGGCGCCGGGGTGAATTTCAATCCCGGTCATAAAACGGGCCAGGTGGGAAACCAGTCGCCCCAAAAAATAGAATTTTCTCCGCCAAAGGGCGTGGGACACACGGTGCAGGAGAACCGCATGAAATCCCGGATAACAGAAATAGACCTCCAACACGCTCCGAACAGCGGGGTCACGATCAAATACAACCTGAATGTCTTCTTTTAAGGTCGCAAACACAATAGATCTCCTCTCAGGCATGCCGGGGGCATTTCTGTTAATCGATAACATACCTGATTGTTTCTGTCAACTATTTTGCCCGGTTCGAGGGCTGCGGAAACAACACGGAAAAGATGGGGTATTACGAAGGTTTCGGAAGGGAAAATGTAAAGCGGCTGCCCTTGCCCAACTGACTCTCGACCCAGATTTTGCCATGGTGGGCTTCGACAATTTTTCGACAGATATACAGCCCCAAACCACTGCCAACCAGGGAATCCTGTTTGTCGACCTGGGAAAACTCTTGAAACAGCTCGGGGAAACTCTCTTCGGGGATTCCCTTCCCGGTATCCTCGATCACCAGACAGACCAATGCGCCCGCATCTTCAAGACGCACGCGGATATCTCCACCGGCAGGCGTGAACTTGATGGCGTTACCCAACAGGTTGACTAATACCCGATAAATATTCTCTTCATCAAAAAGGGCTAAACAGGTGTCTGGAAATTGCGTGTGCAAGTGCAAGGACTTTTTATTCACCAGGCTTTCATGATCGTGCAGAAACCGGCTAACCGACTTCACCAGATCTCCGGCCCGCACATCGAGGGTCATTTTCCCGGAATCGAGCCGAGACAGGTCGAGCAGGTTGTTAATGAGGTCGACCAGGCGGTCGGCGGCATCAACCACCTCCATGACGTAACTGCGTTGGTCATGGGTAAGTTGAGACTGGTCGGTTTCAGCAAGCAGGGCACAGTATCCGCTGACGATGGTCACCGGGGTGCGAAGTTCATGCGCAGCCGTATTGAGAAATTCCGCCCGTGCGCGATCGGCCTGCAAAAGCTTGGCATTGGCGTCCTCCAGGGACGCTTTGATCTGGAGCAGATCGTCTTCGATCATGCGTTTTTCCGTCACGTCGCGAAACGCGGCCACTCGCAGTTGGTCATGGGGCAGTTGTTCGCCGATACTCACCGAAAAAATAAACGATTGCCCGTTTCGCGAGGTAAACGGCATGTCAAAACGGGCATGGTTCAAATTCTCACGTGCTTTTTTTTCAAGGCAAGCCCGAAGCAGGGCGTCAACTTCGTCTCCAAACAAATCCACGAGAGACCGGCCCTGCAGCTCCACGCGGGCATAACCAACCATCTCCAGCATGCAGCGGTTGGCAAATACCACCTGACCCGAGTCGGAAAAGGCGATGAGTCCTTCCGAAGCGTGTTCGAAAAGGTGCTCGTAGATTTCCTTGATCTTCAGGTCAGCTTCGAGACGACTCTTGATATCGCGCAGAGATTCGGCTTCTTCCCAGAGGAGGTCAAAAAAGTTATTACTCTTGAGAGCCGCCACGACCACGTTGGAAACCAACCGGCAGAAGGCAATATCTTCGAGGGGAACTCCGCCATCCCGGTGGGCGATCCGCACAATAATCGCCCCGACAACCCGTGGGGCATGAACGACGGGGAACACCATGATCGCGCCGATATCCCGGTCTTCAAATGCCGGCAGAATATCGGCCATCAACGGGTTACGGGAGACATCTTCTATCAATAAAGGCTTGGCCGTCGCCATGACCCGGCGGATTTCTGGGTAATGATTCAGATCAATGCGAAATGAAGGCCGTAACAGATCCGCCGTGGTCGCCACGACAAAACAGCTGTCCTCGTCCTCTCGTATCAAAGCAATGGAACAACGGTCAACGTCCTCAAGATGTTGAGAAATTTTGCGGACGATCTCCTTCAGGGCCGTGCCGGCGTCGGTAGCGGTGATGACCGCATCGGAAATTTCAAGCAAGGCATCATAGTGCCTGGCTTTGTTGTTATTACTTTTGAGAAATTGTTTCTTCAGGAGATTGCCTTTGATCCGGGCAATCAACTCGGAACGATTAAACGGCTTGGAAATGTAATCGTCGGCGCCAACCTGGAAGGGGTTGACCGAGGCTTCCATGTCACGGTAGGCGGTCATCAAAATAATCGGGGTATGAGCCAGGGCGGCCTGGTTTCTGAGATAGCTGCAGACAACAAGGCCATCCCAATCAGGCATGACCAGATCGACGAGAACCACATCCGGAAGAATGTCGCAGGCAATCCGGCAGCCCTCTTCACCTCCGGCGGCCTGAATGACCTGGAATCCGGCTTCGTTAAGAATATCCTCCAGAATCTGGCGGATCATCCGGTCATCGTCAATGACCAGAACGGTCGGCTTCATATCGCCCTCCAACATTCAATTAAAATCGGCATGGGATTTGGGAATCGTTAAACTCTACTTGAAGAAACCCATTCCGGTCAATCAGTAGAAGTCTGTATTTTGTCGCCAAATCCCAACAATGCACCGTCAATCATCTCAAAGAAAAAGTCGATAGGCCTGATTGGCCGATTCCTCGACGTAGCGGTAGCCCAGATCCTGCAGAAACGACCGGAACGCCGGTTCCTCGCCACCCGGAATTTCCAGACCGATCAGCACCCGCCCGTAATCGCCTCCCTGCAACCGGTAATGAAACAGCGAGATATTCCAGTTTTCTCCCATGGTGCCAAGAAACCGGGTCAGCGCACCGGGGCGCTCGGGAAACCAGAACCGATACAATACCTCACGGCCAACCTCGGCCGAGCGGCCGCCCACCATGTAGCGGATATGGGTTTTGGCCAATTCGTTGTCGGTCAGATCGATGTTGTAAAATCCACTATCCGTCAGCTGCCGGCTGAAAGAAAGCCGCTCCTCCTCGTCCCGGATCGACAGGCCGACGAAGATCTGCGCCTGTTCCCGTCCCGCCAGCCGGTAATTGAACTCGGTGATGTTGCGTTCCTCGCCGATCTCGGCGCAAAACCGCTTGAGGGAGCCGGGCTGTTCGGGGATGGTGACCGCGAACAGCGCCTCCTGCTTCTCGCCGATCTGGGTCCGTTCGGCAACGTAGCGCAGGCGCTCGAAGTTCATGTTGGCCCCCGAGTTGATCGCCACCAGGGTCTGGCCGCTGATTTTGTGCTCGCGAACATATTTTTTCAACCCCGCCATGCCGAGCGCCCCGGCCGGTTCGACGATGGAGCGGGTGCTCTGGTAGATGCTTTTGATGGCACTGCACAGCTCGTCGGTATCGACCCGGACGATCTCGTCGACGAACCGGCGACAGAGGTCGAAAGTCAGCCGGCCGACTTCGCGCACCGCCACGCCGTCGGCGAAAATCCCCACCGAATCGAGGCTGACCCGGCGGCCGGCCCGTAGCGATTGAAACATGGCGTCGCTGTCCACCGGCTCGACCCCGATGATTTTCACCTCGGGGCAGAGGGCCTTGAGATAGCCGGCCATGCCGGCGATCAAACCGCCGCCGCCGACCGGCACGAAGACGGCATCCATCCGCCCGGCGGTCTGCCGCAGCAGCTCGTCGGCCACGGTCCCCTGGCCGGCGATCACCAGCTCATCGTCGAAAGGGTGAATAAAAACCATCCCGGTCTGCGCAATCAGCCGATTGCAGTGATCCTGCGCCTCGGAATAGCTGTCGCCGTGCAGCAGGACTTCGCCGCCCATGCGCCGGACCGCGTCGACCTTGATCTGAGGGGTGGTTTTCGGCATAACGATAAGGGCGCGAATGCCCAGCTTCCGGGCGGAAAACGCGACCCCCTGGGCATGATTGCCGGCCGAGGCGGCAATCACGCCCCGTTGCTGTTCCTCGGTCGAAAGATGAGCCATCCGGTTGTAAGCCCCGCGCAGCTTGAAGGAAAAAACCGGTTGCAGATCTTCCCGCTTGAGCAGCACCCGGTTGTTCAGGGCCGCCGACAGCACCGGCGCCTCATCCAGCGGCGTTTCCACGGCAGCTTCGTACACCCTTGAGGTAAGTATCTGTTTAAGTAGTTTCTGCATGGCATCCCCGACAAAAAAGCGGCGGGCTGCAAACCCGCGCGCTTGGTGAAAGTGACAAATAGCCCGAACTATTAACTACAACGGATGCCCATTAAAATCTACTTGATTATTGTAAATTCGATCGGTTTACGGCCGTTCCAGAATCATCGCCGCCGCCATGGCCCCGGCGGCGCAGATCGACACCAGGCCGTAACGGACGTTGCGCCGTGCCATTTCGTTAGCCAGGGTAGTGACGATGCGGGCGCCGGTGGCTCCGAACGGATGCCCGATCGCAATGGAACCGCCGAGGACGTTGAGCCGTTCCGGGTCGATTCGGCCGATGGCCTCTTCTTTCCAACCCTTTTCCCAAGCAGCCAGGTTGCAGGCGACCTGCCCGCCGAACGCCTCGTGCACTTCGACCAGGGCGATCTCGGCCAGGGTCAGACCGGTGCGTTTCAGCAGTCTTGGCACCGCCACCGCCGGCGCCATCAGCAGGCCATCTTTCGGGTCGATGCCGGCAAACTCGATGGCACGGATGAAGGCCAGCGGCGCATGCCCTTCGCAAATGGCCCGATCCTCGGACATGAGCAGCACCGCCGCCGCCCCGTCGGTAAGGGGGCTGGCATTGCCGGCGGTAATGGTGCCCGCCGATGAAAGGTCAAAGACCGGGGACAGTCGGGCCAGCTTGTCCATGCTGGTATCGCCACGCACGATGGTATCCCGCTCGATTCCGGCTAATGGGTGAATTTCGGCCGGCAATCGCCCGTCGGCGGTGGCTGCCGCGGCCCGATGGTGACTACGGAGGGCGATCTCGTCCTGTTCCAGTCGAGAAATCCGCCACTCCTTGTTGCTGATTTCGGCATGCTGGCCCATGGTCAGTCCGGTGGACGGTTCCTTGAAGGAAAGCGGTTCGGGGAAGAAATGCCGGGGCCGCAGCCGGGCCAGAACTTTCAGCCGATCCGGCAGGGAACGGGCCATCCCCGCCTCGATAAAAATCGCCGCCGCCTCCCGGCCGAACAGTACCGGCACCGTCGACATCGACTCGACGCCTCCGGCGATGCCGATCTCGGCGCGCCCCAGCCCGATCGCGTCGGAGACGTCGGTTATCGCGTGAATCCCGGTGATGCAGTTGTTGGACACCAAATGGGCGGAGATCGAGGGCGGCAGCTTCAGATCGAAAACGATCTCCCGAGCCAGGTTGGAAATCATTGGATCATGCAGCACCCGCCCCCATGCCAGCAGGTCGATTTGCGCGGGATCGAGATGGAATTTATCCACCACGGCCTTCACCGCATGGGAAGAAAGCTTGAGGGGAGGAATATCCTTGAACGTGGTGCCGGCCTTGACGAAAGGAGTACGCATGCCACCGACAATGGCGACCCTGTTAGTTTTTTTATCGAACATGTGGGTGTCTCCAGAAAATGAAATCGGATGTCAGCTAATGAAAGGATACCACGGTATCCCGGTTTTTCCCATTTGCCGCATCTTAGTGTCGACAAATGTATACGTCTTCTATATACTACCAGACCGACCGTTTACGAGCGCGGCGAAAGTGGATTCGCCGCCAATTCAATACCGTAAAAAGGAGAGATGACCATGCCGGAGTTCAAGTACCAGGATCCTTTCCCACTGGCCAAAGACGAGACCAAATACTACAAGATCCCCGGATCTGAAAAGTACGTATCGGTCGCTCAATTCGAAGGCAAGAACATGATCAAGATCGCCCCCGAGGCGCTCACCGTTCTCGCCAACCAGGCGATGAAGGATGTCTCCTTTCTGTTGCGTCCCGAGCACAACGAGCAGGTCGCCAAGATCCTGCGCGACCCGGAATCGTCCCCCAACGACCGCGGCGTGGCCATGGCTTTTCTGCGCAACGCGGAAATCGCCGCCAACATGGAGCTCCCCATCTGCCAGGACACCGGCACCGCCACCATCGTCGCCAAGAAAGGTCAGCAGGTCTGGACCGGCGTGAGGGACGAGGAATTCCTCTCCAAGGGCGTTTACAAAACCTACACCGAGGAGAATCTGCGCTACAGCCAGACCGTCGCCCTCGATATGTACGAAGAGAAGAACACCGGCACCAACCTGCCCGCCCAGATCGACATCATGGCGACCGAAGGGGACTACTACAAGTTCCTGTTCGTAGCCAAGGGGGGCGGGTCCGCCAACAAAACCATGCTGTATCAGGAAACCAAAGCGCTGCTCACTCCCGCCACGCTGGAAAAATATCTCGTCGAAAAAATGAAATACCTCGGCACCGCCGCCTGCCCCCCCTACCACATCGCCTTCGTGGTCGGCGGTACCAGCGCCGACGCGGTCATGAAGACCGTCAAGCTGGCCACCGCCAAAGAACTTGACGGCCTGCCGACCACCGGCAACGAGCACGGTCAAGCCTTTCGTGATATCGCCCTGGAAGAAAAACTTCTCGCCGCAGCCCAGAAACTCGGCATCGGCGCCCAGTTCGGCGGCAAGTACTTCGCCCACGACGTCCGCGTCATCCGTCTTCCCCGCCACGGCGCCTCCTGTCCCCTGGGCATGGCGGTTTCCTGCTCGGCGGACCGCAACATCAAGGCGAAAATCACCAAGGACGGCCTGTTCGTCGAAGAGATGGATCGCAACCCGGGCCGCCTGATCCCCGATCAATATCGCGGCAAGCACGGTCACGGCACCAAGATCGACCTCAACCAGCCGATGAAGAACATCCTCGCCGAACTGTCCAAACTCGAAGTCGGCGCCCCGCTGCTGCTCAAGGGGACCATCGTGGTCGGCCGCGACATCGCCCACGCCAAGTTCAAAGAGATCCTCGACAGCGGCAAGCCGCTGCCCGAGTACCTGAAGAAACACCCGATCTACTACGCCGGCCCGGCCAAGACTCCCAAGGGCAAAGCCTCCGGCTCCTTCGGCCCCACCACCGCCGGCCGCATGGACTCCTACGTCGACCTGCTGCAAGCCAACGGCGGCTCGATGGTCATGATCGCCAAGGGCAACCGCAGCCAGCAGGTTACCGACGCCTGTAAAAAACACGGCGGCTTCTACCTCGGCTCCATCGGCGGCCCCGCTGCTGTTCTGGCCGAAGAGAACATCAAGAAGGTCGAGTGCATCGACTTCCCCGAACTCGGCATGGAAGCGGTCTGGCAGATCGAAGTTGAAGATTTCCCCGCATTCATCCTGGTGGATGACAAGGGCAACGACTTCTTCAAGAAGCTCGGCCTGTAAACAAGCGATTTAACTAGCAGCAAAACGCCCCGGTTCCAGATGGAGCCGGGGCGTTTTTATCTTGGCGGACGACCTCTTTGCTTATTGTTTCCAATGGCTCCGGCAACCCAGCGACCCGGAGAATTTTCCCGTCCCCTGGCGTTTACGTGTCTACATGATTGCCCCCCATCCGTTGCTGTGCTAGTTTCCCCCTGCCCCCAAGCAACAAAACAGCAAAGGAGACTACCGCCATGCTGGCATCGCCTGACATCGTCGCCGCCCGTTACCGGTCCGAAATCCGCCAGGAAATTCGTGCCCTCGGCACGCAACTCAAGGTCGTCGGTTTTCTCGGCGGCGACTACGCCCCCTCTCTTACCTACTCAAATTACACCAGGAACGCCTGCGAAGAACTCGGCATCGTCTACGAGGTGCGCCAGGTTCACCGCCTCGAACTGGAACGGGCCATCGTTGCCGCCAACCAGGATTCCTCCGTTCACGGCATCATGGTGTATTACCCGGTTTTCGGCAACGAACAGGACCGCTATCTCAAGGACGTGGTCGATCCGCGCAAGGATATCGAAGGACTCCATTCCTTCTGGATCCGCAAGCTGTACCAGAACGAACGGCTGGTCGCCGGCGCCCGGGCCGCCGGCAAATCGGTCGTTCCCTGCACCGCGCTGGCCATACTGAAAATTCTGGAAGCCAACGGCGGCTACGGGGCCAGCGGCACCCGCCCGGCCGAACACAAGACCGTCACCATCTTCAACCGCAGCGAGGTGGTCGGCCGCCCGCTGGCGGTCATGATGTCCAACGACGGCGCCCGGATCTACTCCTTCGACGAACAGGGACCGTTGCTATACCAGGATGGCGAAGCGACCGAAACGCAGATCAGCCGGGCCGAAGCCCTGCGGCAGTCGGACATGGTGATCACCGGAGTACCCTCCCGGAACTTCCCCAAGATTGAGGCCGCCGAACTCCCGCCGCACACCATCTGCCTCAACTTCGCCACCATCAAAAATTTCACTCCCGACGCGGAAGAGAAAGCCGAGCTCTTCGTTCCCCGAGTCGGTCCGGTGACCGTCGCCATGTGCATGCGCAACACCTTGCGTCTCTACCGCACTTATTTCGCCGCCGACCGGGACGCCGAGGTTGTCTGAGGGCCACTTTTTCAGGGGTGCAACAACAGGAGCCCCCAGGCTTCAATGACTGGGGGCTCGTGAATTTCAAGGGATAAATCGGCAGTCCAGGCTTATTTACGGCCGCTGCCTTTCCACCAGGGATGACCCAGGGGGGGCGGCATCTGGGTTTTCTTCCAACGATCATGATCCGCGGGCCGACAGGCGGGGCACGGGCTCAAGGAACCCATCGTTTTCACACATCCGCTTCCTTTGCACACCGGGCAGATGAAACCGGCGCTTTTCCCAAAGGTGGAGCGGTCGGCCACAGACCCCAATCCGCCCTTTCCCCTGGTTGAAAAAAGAGGAGGAAGACTTCCCTGCCCCGTCGACCTTGAAACCCCCGCCAGCAACTGCTCTTTTGCATGCGCCAGAGAATCCGGACACCGGGCGATGGCGCCGCTGCCGTGGCATGCCTCACAGGTTTTTTTCTTCCAGAACAGCACGCCCCGGCGATATCCTCTGCCCCCGCAATTCAGGCAGGGAACCTGCCGAAGCAGTTTACCGCACCGAGAACAATGGTCGGGATCTTGGATCTTGGGCATGGGCGACCTCGTCAGGGCTGTTCAAATCCTGTTGCAACGATAGCACAGAAAAAACATCGATCAAGGCGACAGCCATCGCCCCAATCGTACTCCGCCGATAAACCTGGTTCGGATTTTTCAGGATTCGAACTGGGCGCCCTTTTCGGCCGTATCGGCCAGATCCGGAACGATCCAGCCTATATCGTAACTCTGCCCGCAGGATGGGCAGATCAAGCCGATTTTGTGCCCTTTTTCGTGCTCGCGAAAATAGACGTGAAACCCTTTCTCGTAGCCGCAGACGCGGCAGACCCTGAATTCATTCACAACCACCTCCTGAATCGTTAAAGGTTATCTTCTGCTCGAAACGTTGGATCGACGACCCTCCGGAAGGGAATGGCGAAACGGCATCCGCCCAGGAAAATTCTCCTGACCACCCGGTCGCGTCAGTGCTGGCAAAACCGACAGAAATAGGTGGACCGTTGCCCCAGACGACGCTGGCGGATCGCTTCGCCACAGTGGAGACAGGGTTCCCCGGTTCGCCCATAGACCTGTAACTGGATGGCAAAATAACCGGGCCGCCCTTCGCTGTCGCTGAAATCGCGGATGGTGGTGCCGCCGGCGGCTATGGCGGCGTCGAGCACCTCGCGGATGGCTGCGGTCAGCCGCCGGTAGCGGACCAGACCCACCCTTCCCGCCGCCCGGGCCGGATCGATGCCGGCCCGGAACAGGGCCTCGCTGGCGTAGATATTGCCGACCCCGACCAAGATTCGCTGATCCATGATGTAGGGTTTGACTGCGTTTTTTCGCCCCCGCGACAGACGGTACAAGCGTTCGCCGCTCATCGCCTCGTCGAAAGGCTCCGGGCCGAGCCCGGCCAGCAGCGGATGCAAAGCGGGGTCGTCCGAAGTCCACAACAGGGCGCCGAAGCGGCGCGAATCGTTGAACCGCAGACAGCTGCCGTCGGCAAAAACCAGGTCGACATGATCGTGGCACCCGGGAGGAACCCGGGGCGAAACCACCCGCAGGTGGCCGGTCATCCCCAGATGCAGAATCAGGGTACCCCCGTCACAACGGAGCAGCAGGTATTTGGCCCGGCGTTCGACCGTGTAAATGGTCCGGCCGGCGAGAATGGCTCCGAGATGCGGCGGAAAGGGCCAGCGCAGCCCGACCACCCGGGTGACCACCGAAACGATGGTTTTCCCTTCGACCAGCGGAGCGATCCCCCGCCGGGTGGTTTCCACTTCAGGCAACTCGGGCATGGGTTATCAGGACCAAAGCCCCGCCGCCATTTTTACCGTTGATGTTGGGAAATTCCCAGCGCCTGCCAAGACGAATAACGCTACCGGCGGACGCCGAGACGAACCCGAAGCGGCAGGTCCAATGGCGAGGGGAAGGATTCGAGGTGAGCACGACAACCTCCTCCGGATCGAAAAATCAGCGCGGACGAACAGCACTTTCGAGGGCCTTCAGGTAATCCCCTGCTTCCGGACTGCCTTCGGCGGGCGCCCAGGGAGCGAAATCCTTGTCGGAAAGGGGATGGTACGGACCGGGTTTGGTTTCGAAAAAGATCGAGCCGGGGACCAATGAAACCATCGAATGCCAGAAGCCGGAGGGAATGTCGATCCCCTGACACCCCGCTCCGACAGACAACGGAACGATCTGCTCAATCCGTCCATCATCGTTGAAGATCAGCACGGTCATGCGGCCGCGCAACAGGACGAAACACTCGGGTTTGGCGAATTCCAGGTGTCGGTGGGGGCGAATGTACGATCCCGGTTCCACCGCATTGAGCAGGCGCTGGCAGGGATCGTCGTAGCTGACGTGAAGATTGTGATTTTTTCGCAGGCGAGGCGACTTCCGGGCCGCGAGGGACAGGGCATCGAGCAGGTGCTGGTCGATGATTTGCACCGGCGAACCCATCAGAAAAACACCTTATCCCCAACTCGTTCGAAGTCGGCCCAGTCGATCTCTTCCAGGGCACCGGCAAACTCGTCACGAGGCAGCTTCTGGCTCGAATGGTATCGCCAGCCGGCATCGGTCGGCAAAAACCGCGACAATTCAAAAGTTTCTTCCCGCTGGCCTCGATAGCGGGTATCGAGGTAAAAAAGCACCCAGGCTTCCTCGCCATCGATCTTTTCCTTGAGTATCCGGCACTGATCGATCTGGAAATCCCGCCCAAGGGAGTTTTTTCCCGCAGCGATATAGCCCATGCGATCCGGGAACTGGGATCGAAAGTTGGATTCGGGATGGTAGGTGTCATAAATATAGCCGAAGTCCCCGGCCAAAAAGGCCCGCCCCCGCTGCCGCACCAGTTCGGCCGGGGATATGTCCGCCGAAATCGATGATGCGGCCGGTTCATGATCGAGGCAGCATTTTTTATATTTTTTGCCGCTGCCGCAGGGACAGGGGTCGTTCCGGCCGATGCGGGAATTCGCCATGACTACTCCCGGATACGGGGATCGAGAGCATCGCGAATCCCCTCGCCGAGCAGATTGTAACCGAGCACCGTCACCAGAATCGCCAGGCCGGGAAAGGCCGAGAGCCACCAGGCGGTGCCGAGGGTCTGTTTGCCGGCGATCAGCATATTGCCCCAGGAAGGGGTCGGCGGTTGCACCCCAATCCCCAGGAACGACAGGGCGCTTTCGGTGAGAATGGCGCCGGCCACCCCAAGGGTGGCGGAAACCAGTACCGGCGACATCGCGTTGGGCAGGATATGGCGAAAAATCAGGCGAGCGTCGGAGGCCCCCAGAGCCCGCCCGGCCTGGACGAAATCCCGTTCGCGCAAGGAAAGGAATTCGGCCCGCACCAACCGCGCCACCCCCATCCAGCCGGTCAGGCCGATGATGATCATGATGTTCCAGATCGAAGGCTCAAGAAAGGCGATGACGGCAAGAATGAGGAAAAAAGTCGGAAAACAGAGCATGATATCGACAAAACGCATGATCAGCGAATCGACCCAGCGGCCGTAATAGCCGGAGAGGGCTCCGAGGACGATGCCGATGATGCTGGCGATGCCGACCGCGACAAAACCGACCAGCAACGAGATGCGCGCCCCGTAAAGAATCCGGGAGAGGACGTCGCGGCCAAGGTCGTCGGTGCCCAGCCAATGGCTCAGGGAGGGCGCCTGCAGACGCTGCGAAATGTCGATGGCGCCGGGGTCTCCGGCCAACAGTGGCGCCAGCACGGCCATGACGAACATCCCGACCACGATGGCGGCGCCAAACAGGGCCATGCGGTTGCCGCGCAGACGCGCATAGAAAAGACTGCGGAACGGATTCTGCATTTTTATCATCCCGGACGCTCCGGATGGGCGCCCCCAACGAGGTTTATTTCAGGTGTTCTAAATCGCCGATCGACAACAGGCCCTTTTCCACGAGGATCCTGACCAGCCGCTCAAACTTTTCCTCGACAGTTTTAATCGGGCCGTTCTCCGGTTTAAAAGGCGGAAAATGAAAGGGATCGATGTCCGGCACCGGATCGACCCGGGAGGGAGGGTCTTCCAAGGTCCTGACCCTGGTCGGAAGCGAGCCGTAACAGCGCTCGATAGCCGCCCTGATCGAATCGTGGGAGGCCAACGCCGGCCTGACCCGGCATCCGGTGGCGAATTGCAGAGCATCGATGACGATGAGGTTGGTCGGGTTGGACATGGCGACCAGCAGGAAGGCCGTGCCGTTCAGTTCCTTGCGATCGACGGGGATGACATTGTACTCGACGGCTTTTTCCACCGGGATGGATTCGAGAACCGCTGCCGGGATCGACATGCGCGACAGGTCGATGCGGGTCAGGTTGAGCTGTTCGGAGAGAAATCTGAGCAAGTCGTCTTCGCCGATATAACCGAGCTTGACCAAGGACGAACCGATCTGACCGCCCCAGTGCCGCTGGTAGGAAAGCGCCGAATTAAGCTGAAATTCATCAACCTTTCCGGCTTTGACAAGCATTTCTCCAAGTCGCATATTTCGTTTGGCCACCTGATCCCCCAAAACTGCGTAAAACTTTTAAAATAGAGCGCACCCGATGGTTCAGCCATTCGGCCCTGGCGCCGTGACAGGCTACCGTCCGCGGCCTCGGACCTCGGCGACCGCCTGTTCCCAGGCCCAGGCCGTTTTAATAATATACTCCAGGTCGTTGAACCGGGGAACCCACCCGAGCATTTCGATGATCCGGCGGTTGTCGGCGATCAAAGCCGGCGGATCCCCTTCCCGGCGGGGCACTTCCACAACGTTGAAATCGACCCCGGTCACTTTTTTAGCGGCATGCACCACCTCTTTGACCGAATAGCCCTGTCCGTATCCACAGTTGAAAATTTCGCTGCGCCCGCCATCGAGCAGATGCCGCAAAGCGGACAAGTGAGCGGCGGCGAGGTCGTCGACGTGGATATAGTCGCGGATGCCGGTGCCGTCCGGGGTCGGATAATCGGTGCCGAAGACCTGCAGTTGATCGTATTCCCCCTTAGCGGTCTTGAGTGCCCGGGTAATCAGGTGGGTCGGGTTTTTATAGTCCTGGCCGATCCGGCTTTGCGGGTCGGCTCCGGCGACGTTGAAATACCGCAGGGCAACATAATTGAAGGAATCTTCGGCGCTGCTGAGATCGACCAGGAACCGCTCGGTCATCATCTTCGACGCGCCATAGGGGTTGATCGGCAACAGAGGCGCGGTTTCATCGACCGGAATGGTTTCGGGGATCCCATACACTGCGGCGGTCGATGAAAAAATGAACCGGCCGACTCCGGCGGCTTTCAGCACTTCGAGCAGGCCCAGTGCATTGGCAGTGTTGTTGCGGTAATACTTGAGCGGGTTTCCGACGCTTTCGCCCACCTCGATCCCGGCGGCAAAGTGGATAACCGCGTCGGGAGTGAAATCCCCGACCACCTGCTCAAGTTTTTCCCGATCGGCCAGATCCCCCACCACCAGTTCGCCGTGCAGAACGGCCCAGCGGTTGCCGGTGGACAGGTTATCGTAGGTCAACACCCGGTAGCCGGCCTCGCCCAGCGCCTTGACCACATGGCTGCCGATATAGCCGGCGCCGCCGGTGACAAGTATCTTCTTCACTGATGCCTCCCTTGCAACTACATGAAATAAACAGGCGAAGTATTCCGATCAGCGCCTCAGCAGCGCCCGATGCCGCGATATTCGAAGCCTTCCGCCTTGAGCGATTTGGGATCGTACTGGTTGCGACCATCGAAAATCACCGGTTGCTTCATCATTCGTTTCATAGCGGAAAAATCGGGATGCCGGAAGGGCTTCCACTCGGTTACCAGCACCAGGGCATCCACCCCCGGCAAGGCATCGTACTGATGGTTGGTCAGTTGCAGACTACCGGACTCGAACCAGGATTGCGGCAACTCTTCGCGAGCGACCTCCATGGCCACCGGATCATAGGCCAGCACCCTGGCCCCGGCGGCGATCAGCGACTCGAGAAGCACCACCGAAGGCGCCTCGCGCATGTCGTCGGTGCCGGGCTTGAAAGCCAGCCCCCACACCCCGATGGTCAGCCCCGAGAGATCGGCCCCGAAGCGCTCGCGGATTTTTTCGAACAGCACATGTTTCTGGGCCTCGTTGCGGCGATCGACCGACTTCAGGATCAGCGGTTCGACGCCGTTTTTCTCGGCCATATAAATCAGCGCCTTGACATCCTTGGGAAAGCAGGAACCGCCGTAACCACAGCCGGGATAAATGAAGGAATAGCCGATTCGGCTGTCCGAACCGATCCCGAGTCGGACCTTTTCCACGTCCACCCCCAAACGGTCGCAGAGCCGGGACATCTCGTTCATGAATGAAATCTTGGTGGCCAGCATGGCATTGGCCGTGTACTTGGTCATTTCCGCGTCCCGGATTCCCATTTCCAGGATGCGGTCATGGTTGCGACTGAAATCGGCATAAAGGGAACGCATGATTTCGAGCGCCCGGCTGCTATCGGCGCCAATAATGATCCGGTCGGGACGCATGAAGTCATTGACCGCCGCCCCTTCCTTGAGAAATTCGGGATTGCTCGCCACGTCGAAAGGGATGTCGACACCGCGTTGCCCCAGTTCCGCGGCAACGGTCTTCCGTACCTTATCCGCCGTTCCCACCGGCACCGTCGACTTGTCGATGATGACCGCATACTCCTGCAGATGTCGGCCGATTTCGCGGGCCACGGCCAGCACGTACTGGAGATCGGCTGAACCGTCCTCCCCTGGAGGGGTCCCCACGGCAATAAAATAAACCGT
>Ga0154449_1092_pt1 | contig 18246 bp, 32 predicted proteins | sample RifGroC2_FD_105642 | JGI IMG/M metagenome (GOLD analysis project Ga0154449, IMG submission 105642) | Pelobacteraceae bacterium GWC2_58_13
CGATGGATAAGGAACTGCGTTTCGCTATCCGTGAGGGTGGCCGTACCGTGGGCGCCGGCGTCGTCAGCGACATCATAGCGTAATAGAGGATAAATCACATGCCGAGCCAGAAGATCAGAATCCGTTTGAAAGCTTACGACCATAAGCTGCTCGATCTTTCCGTTAACGAGATCGTTGATACTGCCAAACGCACTGGCGCCCGGGTCGCCGGTCCCGTGCCACTGCCGACGATTATCAATAAATACTGCGTTCTGCGCGGTCCCCATGTTGACAAAAAGAGTCGCGAGCAGTTCGAGATGCGCACCCATAAACGCCTTCTCGATATCCTCGAGCCGACTCAGCAGACCGTGGATGCCCTGATGAAGCTCGATCTGTCCGCTGGCGTTGACGTGGAAATCAAGCTTTAAGGTAACTACACATTCAAGGTAAGGGTACGTGCAATGATACAGGGAATCTTGGGTAAGAAACTGGGGATGACCCAGGTTTTCGCCATGGACGGCAGGAGGATCCCGGTGACGGTTGTCGAGGCGGGTCCCTGTGTGGTCCTGCAGAAGAAAACTGTTGCTGTCGACGGATACAATGCGATTCAGGTCGGGTTCGGCTCGCGCAAGGCGCACCGGACCAACCAGCCGGAAATGGGACATTTCAAGAAGGCTGGCAAGGGTGCGTTCAACCATCTGCGCGAGTTTCGGGTTGAAAATGTCGATGAGTTCAATGTCGGTGACGAGATCGGCTGCGATGTTTTTGCTGCTGGCGATATTATTGATGTCATCGGGACCAGCAAGGGAAAAGGGTTCCAAGGTGTTATCAAACGCTGGAATTTTTCCGGAGGCCGCGCCAGCCATGGTTCCAAGTTCCATCGTGCGCCCGGCTCAATCGGTTGTAGTGCCTGGCCTTCCCGGGTTTTTAAAGGGAAGAAAATGGCTGGACAGATGGGCAATGCCCAGGTCACTACGCAGAATCTGGTGGTTGTCGATGTCCGCGCTGATGAGAATCTGATCCTGGTCAAGGGAGCCATTCCAGGCCCCAAGAACGGTCTGGTGACGATCCGTAAAGGTATTAAAGCCAAAAAATAACCTCGTTGATATGAGGCGTGGGAGAAAGATCCATGGCTAGCGTTATTGTCTACGATATAAATAAAAATCAGGTTTCTGAGCGTGAGCTCGCCGACGGTGTTTTTAATGATGTCGTTCGTGGCTACCTGATTCACGATATGGTTCGCTACCAGCTGGCGGCCCGTCGGCAGGGAACGGCAGATACCAAGACCCGCAGTGAAGTTTCCGGCGGTGGTAAGAAACCCTACAAACAGAAGGGTACCGGTAACGCCCGTCAGGGTTGTATTCGTGCACCTCACTATGTTGGTGGTGGCGCTGCTTTCGGCCCGAGTCCCCGCGACTATACATTCAAACTGAATCGCAAGGTAAAGAAGGCTGCTCTGCGTAGCGCCCTTTCGGTTCGTTTCAAAGAAGAGCGATTGACGGTACTCAATGCCATTGAACTTGAAAAGATCAGCACCAAGGGTTTTGTTGAAGTTCTTAAGCGATTCGATATCGACAAGGCTCTGGTTGTGGTCGATGGCGTGAATACGAACCTCGAGCTTTCCGCCCGAAACTTGCCGAATGTCAAGGTGCTGCGAGCTGAAGGCGTCAATGTGTACGATGTGATGAGATATCCCAACCTCATAGTTACCGAGGGGGCTGTTTCTCAGCTGGAAGGAGCGTTAGCGTCATGAAGCCGCTGTATCAGATTATCAAGAAGCCGCTGATTACTGAAAAGACCAGCCTGCAAAAAGAAGTTGGTCAGATCGTGGCATTCGAAGTCTCCATTGATGCCAACAAGATTGAAATCAAGCAGGCTATCGAGAAGGCCTTTGACGTCAAAGTCAAAAACGTCAATACGAGCCTGGTTGCTGGCAAGGTCAAGCGCGTTGGCCGCCAGTTCGGAAAGCGCTCGAACTGGAAAAAAGCGTACGTGACCCTTGAAGAGGGCAGCAGCATCGATTTCTTCGGTGTCTAAGGTTTGTTATCAAGCGATACGGAGTTACTATAATGGCGATCAAAAAGTTTAAACCGACCTCGCCGGGTCGTCGTAACATGACATCCTCCTCTTTCGAGGAGATAACGACTTCCACCCCCGAGAAGTCACTTGTTGCGCCTCTGAAACGTACCGGTGGGCGTAACAGCTACGGTCGTATCACCAAGCGCCATACCGGTGGTGGCCACAAGCGCAAGTACAGGATTATCGATTTCAAACGGGACAAAAAAGAGATTCCGGCCAAGGTTGTTTCCATCGAATACGACCCGAACCGTTCCTCCCGTATCGCTCTGGTGAACTATGCTGACGGCGAAAAGCGCTACATTCTGGCTCCTCTCGGCATTACTGTAGGCGATACCGTCATTGCCAGCGATCAGGCCGATATCAAGCCCGGCAATGCCATGACGATTCGCTCGATTCCGCTGGGCACCTGGGTTCACAACGTCGAACTTAAGATCGGCAAGGGCGGGCAGTTGGCACGTAGTGCCGGGACCTATGCCATGATCGCTGCCAAAGAGGGTAAATACGCTCAATTGCGTCTTCCCTCTGGTGAGGTCCGTCTGGTTCTGCAGGATTGCTGCGCTACCGTCGGTCAGGTTGGCAACACGGAACATGAGAATATCAACATCGGCAAGGCTGGTCGTAATCGTTGGCTTGGCAAGCGCCCGCAGAGTCGTGGCGTAGCCATGAACCCGGTAGATCATCCTCACGGTGGTGGTGAGGGAAAAAGCTCCGGTGGTCGTCACCCGGTCACTCCTTGGGGTGTGCCGACCAAGGGCTACAAGACTCGGACCAACAAGCGTACGGATAAGTTCATCGTCCGTCGTCGCAAGAAATAACGTTTCTTTGTAATAGAGGAGAAGGCAGTGGCTAGATCAATCAAAAAAGGGCCGTACGTCGAGGAAAGCCTTTTGCGCAAAATTGAAGCTGAAGGTGGCGCCAGTAATAAGAAGGTCATCAAAACCTGGTCCCGGCGTTCCACCATCGTCCCTGAATTTGTCGGCCTGACCTTCGCCGTGAACAACGGCAAGAAATTCATCCCTGTTTTTGTTACCGAAAACATGGTTGGCCACAAGCTCGGCGAGTTCGCTCCGACCCGGACTTACTATGGCCACGGTGCGGATAAGAAAAGCAAGAAAAGATAAGATCCTGCATAGGAGTTTCATTCATGGAAGCCAGAGCTAAACTGAGTTACGTGCGCCTTTCTCCCCAGAAGACCCGCCTGGTCATCGACATGGTCCGTGGCAAGGGAGTACAGGATGCGCTGAATATCCTCAAGTTCTCTCCGCAGAAAGCTGCAGCCATTGTGTCCAAACTGGTGAGTTCAGCGGTTGCCAACGCAGAGCAGAAGGGGGTATCCGACGTCGACCGTCTGGTGGTCAAGACGATTAGCGTCGACCAGGGGCCTGTTCTTAAGCGCTTTATTCCCCGGGCACAGGGGCGCGCTACTAAAATTCGTAAACCGACAAGTCACATTACCGTGATTCTTGACGAAAAGTAGATTGTGAGGAGGTGATAGTTTGGGCCAGAAAGTACATCCAATAGGATTTAGGTTGGGGGTCATCAAAACTTGGGAATCCAAGTGGTATGCAGAGGCGGATTACGCCAAACTGCTCCACGAAGACATCAAGCTTCGGAATTACCTCAAAAAGAGACTCTATCACGCCGGTATTTCCAAAATAGAAATGGAGCGGGCCGCAAATAAAGCGAAGATCAACATCTACGCTGCTCGTCCTGGCATCATTATCGGCAAAAAAGGTTCCGAGGTTGAGGCGCTCAAAAAGGAGCTGGCCAAACTCACCGATAAAGAAATCTTCATAAATATCCAGGAAGTACGCAAACCGGAAATCGATGCTCAGCTGGTTGCGGAAAACGTGGCGTTGCAGTTGGAACGTCGAGTTGCTTTTCGTCGCGCGATGAAAAAGAGTGTCAGCATGGCTCTCAAGTTTGGCGGCCAGGGGATCAAGATTACCTGTAGCGGCCGTCTGGGTGGCGCTGAGATGAGCCGGACCGAGTGGTACCGCGAGGGGCGTGTGCCCCTGCATACTCTTCGCGCTGATATCGATTATGGTTTCGCCGAAGCGAAGACCACTTATGGCATCATCGGTGTCAAAGTGCTTATCTTCAAAGGCGAAGTTCTCGCACGGGAACAGCAATAAGACCGCAATAGGAGTAAGCAAGTCATGTTAATGCCTAAAAAGGTTAAGCATAGAAAGACTTTCAAAGGGCGCATGAAAGGCGCCGCCAAGGGAGGGACCGATCTTAATTTCGGTGACTTCGGGCTGCAAGCCCTTGAGTGCGGCTGGTTGTCGTCGCGGCAGATCGAGGCAGCTCGTCGAGCCATGACCCGCTATATCAAACGTGGCGGAAAAATTTGGATTCGTGTGTTTCCGGACAAACCGCTCACCCGCAAGCCTGCCGAAACTCGTATGGGTAAGGGTAAGGGATCTCCCGATAGCTGGGTAGCCGTAGTGCGGCCGGGGGTGGTCTTGTATGAGATGCAGGGGGTTGAAGAAGACGTGGCCCGTGAAGCGTTGCGCCTTGCCGCCCATAAGCTCCCGATGAAGACCAAGTTTGTAATGAGGGAGGAGGCGGTCAATGAAGGCTAACGAAATGATAGATCTCAGTGTCGAGGATCTGCAGAACAAAACTGAAGAACTGAATCAGGAACTGTTCAATCTGAGGTTTCAGCTGCATACCGGACACCTGGAAAACACCGCCCGGATTCCTCAGATTAAAAAAGACATTGCCCGGGTTAAAACCGTGCTGCGGAAGAAACAAGGATAACGAGGAGTACGAGGACGGATATGACGACTGAACGTGGAAATAAAAAGACCCGGGTTGGAATTGTGGTCAGCGACAAGATGGATAAGACGGTGGTGGTCAGGGTTGACCAGCTGATCAAACATCCCGTTTATAAGAAATATATCAAGCGCAGGGTCACCTGTAAGGCGCACGATGAGCAGAATAGTTGCACCATCGGCGACAAGGTTCTTATCGTGGAGACCAGACCGCTGTCTCGTGACAAGCGGTGGAGAGTCCGCGAGATCCTCGAAAAACACGTAACCGTTTAGGAGATACACGTCATGATCCAGATGCAGACCATGCTTGATGTCGCAGATAACTCCGGTGCCCGGAAGCTCTGCTGCGTCAAGGTGCTCGGCGGCTCCAAACGCAAATATGCCGGACTTGGAGATATTATTATCTGCTCCGTCAAGGAAGCCCTTCCTAATTCGAAGGTCAAGAAAGGCGATGTTGTACGCGCCGTCATTGTAAGGACGGCCAAGGAGGTTCCCCGCCAGGATGGATCGTTCATCCGTTTTGACACGAACTCTGCCGTAGTGGTTAACGCTGCGGGGGAGCCCATCGGAACCCGTATCTTTGGACCCGTCGCACGTGAACTGCGCGCCAAACGCTATATGAAAATCGTTTCGTTGGCGCCTGAAGTCCTTTAAAAAAGATTACTGGGAGATAAGAGAATGGCGGCAAAAAACCTTCATGTCAAAAAAGACGACATGGTGATGATTATCGCTGGCAAGGAAAAGGGGAAGTCCGGAAAAGTGACTCGGATTTTCTCTGACAAGGGCCGGCTTACAGTAGAAGGGCTCAACGTGGTCAAGCGGCACACTCGTCCTTCCCGGGCCAACCAGGAAGGTGGCATCGTTGAGAAGGAAGCCGCATTGAACGCTTCCAACGTTCAGCTCCTTTGTAGAGCTTGCGGCAAGCCGGCCCGTACCGGAATCCGCGTGCTCGAAGATGGCAGCAAGGTCCGCTACTGCAAAAAATGCAACGAGATCGTGGATAAGTAACGGAGGATTTCCATGGCAAGACTGAAAGAAAAATACCAGGTCGAGCTGGTGCCTCAGCTCCAGAAGGACCTGCAGCTTAAAAACGTGATGGAAGTCCCTCGGATTGAAAAAGTGGTCGTGAATATGGGCCTCGGGGAGGCTATTCAGAACATTAAAATTCTGGAATCAGCCGTCGAGGAACTTACGACTATCGCTGGTCAGAAAGCCGTTGTGACCAAAGCCAAAAAATCCATCGCAACCTTCAAGCTGCGTGAAGGGATGCCGATCGGTTGCCGTGTTACCCTGCGCCGTGAGCGAGCATACGAGTTTCTTGATCGGTTGATCAATATAGCTTTGGCGCGTGTTCGTGACTTTAAGGGCGTATCGCCCAAAGGTTTCGACGGTCGCGGGAATTATACTCTTGGCATTCGCGAGGAAATCATCTTCCCGGAGATCGATTTCGACAAAATTGATAAAGTCAAGGGGATGAACGTGACCATTGTCACCTCGGCTAGAACCGACGAAGAGGGACGCGCTCTTCTGGCGGCCATGGGCATGCCTTTTAGAAAATAAGTCAGACGGATAGCGGAGGAAAACAGTGGCGAAGAAATCAATGATGATAAAGGCGAAACGGCCGAAGAAATTCGGGGTCAGGGAGAACAATCGCTGTCCTTTGTGTGGTCGTCCGAGAGCCTATTATCGTAAATTTGACATGTGCCGGATCTGCCTGCGCAAGCTGGCATTGGAAGGTAAACTTCCCGGCGTTATCAAGTCGAGCTGGTAAAGAGAAATTAAGGAGCTGCATCCATGGCAATGACTGATCCTATCGCGGATATGCTGACCCGCATTCGTAACGCGGGCCTTGCGAAGCATCCGAAGCTGGACGTCCCTTCGTCCACAATCAAAGAGGCCTTGGCTTCGGTGCTCAAGGATCTTGGATATATCAAGAATTTCAAGAGTATCAGCGATGACAAGCAAGGCGTGCTGAAAATCTATCTTAAATTCGATAACGACAATCAACACGTGATCCATGAAATCAAACGGGTTTCTACTCCCGGGCGGCGTGTCTATGTGGGGAAAGATGAAATCCCCATGATTAAAAACGGCCTGGGATGTGCTATTTTGTCGACATCTCAGGGACTGATGGACGATGCGGCTGCCCGCAAGGCGCAGGTGGGCGGCGAGCTCCTCTGCACCGTCTGGTAAGGATACGGGTAAGGAGTTTATACGATGTCGAGAATAGGGAAAAAGCCCATAATGATCCCTGCTGGGGTCAAGGTTTCTCTCGCCGGAGAAACCATCAGCGTACAGGGGCCGAAAGGTCAGCTCAGCCGCCTTATTCCGGCAACGGTTGAAGTCGGCGTGGAGGCCGACGCCATCGTTGTCAAACGTCCCGAGAGTGGGCGCGTGGACACCTCTTTGCAGGGTCTGACCCGCACTTTGGTCGCCAACATGGTGGAAGGTGTTACCAAGGGCTACGAGCGCGTTCTGCAAATCAACGGTGTCGGTTATCGCGCCGAGATGAAAGGGGCGGTTCTTAATCTGGCCCTCGGCTATTCTCATCCGATCGAATATCCGCTTCCCAAGGGGATTGACGCCGAGGTGGAGAAGCAGACTAAGATCACCCTGAAGGGCATCGACAAGGAGCTCATCGGTGCCACCGCCGCCAAGATCCGTTCGTTCCGTGCGCCTGAACCTTATAAAGGCAAAGGTATCAAGTACGCTGAAGAACGTATTATGCGCAAAGCCGGCAAGACCGGTAAGAAATAACTGATTTAAGGCCAAGGAGAAAGACTGTGAGCGTCGCAAATCAAAGACGTTTGGCACGCATGAAGCGGCAGGTGCGGGTGCGGCGGAAGGTTACGGGGACCGATGAGCGGCCCCGCCTATGTGTCTTCCGTAGTTCCAAGCATATTTATGTACAGATCATTGAAGATGTTACCGGGCGGACCCTGGTAACTGCTTCGACCGCTTCCAAGGACATTGCCGACGGTGTCAAGCACACTGGCAATATTGAGGCGGCCAAAGTAGTGGGCCAGGCCATTGCCAAGAAGGCCCTGGAGCAGAATATCAAACAGGTGGTCTTCGACCGCAACGGCTTCCTTTACCATGGTCGCATCAAGGCTTTGGCCGATGCCGCCCGTGAAGCCGGCCTGTCTTTCTAGAGTTAAAGGAGGATATCTTTGCATCGCATCGATCCCAATGAACTGAACTTGAATGACCGGGTCATTCACATCAATCGCTGTGCCAAGGTCGTTAAAGGTGGTCGTCGTTTCAGCTTCTCTGCCCTGGTGGTGGTAGGTGACGGCCAGGGACATGTTGGTTACGGACTGGGTAAGGCCAAAGAGGTTCCCGAGGCTATCCGCAAAGGGGTCGAGCAGGCCAAGAAAAACCTGATCAAGGTTCCCCTTAAGGACCGTACCATCCCTTTCGACGTGCTTGGCAAGTTTGGCGCCGGCAAGGTTTTACTTAAATCGGCTTCGGCTGGTACCGGCGTTATTGCCGGTGGCGCTGCCCGTGCTGTCCTTGAAGTGGCCGGTGTTGGCGACATTCTCTCCAAGTGCCTTGGTTCCAATAATCCCCATAATGTGGTGAAGGCAACCGTGAATGCACTTTCTCAGCTCAAGAGTGCTGAGGAGATCATGGAACGCCGTGGGATTCAGGCGTCTGCAGAGTAAATCGCGCCGACAAGGAGAAGATCATGGCCGAACAGATCAAGATTACGTTGAGGAAAAGCGGCATCGGCCGCAAGGAATACTTTACCCGTGTGCTTAAGGGCCTTGGACTGACCAAGCTCCACAAGACGGTTTACTTGAAGGATACGCCAGAAATTCGGGGAATGATCCGCAAGGTTTCCCACATGGTCGAAGTCGAAGACTGATTCACTGAGGAATATAGATATGGATCTGAGTAATTTGAAACCGGCTATCGGTTCCACCAAAAATAGTAAGCGTATTGGCCGCGGTCAGGGTTCGGGTAAGGGCAAAACTGCTGGTAAGGGCCACAAGGGTCAGAAAGCCCGCAGCGGTGGCAGTATCAAGCCTGGTTTCGAGGGTGGCCAGATGCCCTTGCAGCGTCGCCTCCCCAAGCGCGGTTTTACTCCCCTCGCAAAAAAAATATATGCTTTGGTTAACCTGAGGGATCTCGATGTTTTTGAGGCCGGGACAGTGGTCGATCTGGCAGCACTCGGTAAAGCTGGATTGGTGAGCAACGTTCTCGACGGCATCAAGGTGCTCGGCGATGGCGAAGTCACCAAGGCTTTGACGGTGCAGGCTCATAAGTTCAGTAAGTCGGCCCTGGAGAAAATCGAGGCCGCCGGCGGCAAGGCTGAGGTTATTTAAATTGATAAAAGCCATCCAGAACATCTTCAGTATTCCTGAACTCAGGCGGCGAATTTTGTTCACCTTGAGTATGCTGGTTGTTTACCGGGTCGGGTGTCATGTGCCGACTCCGGGGGTTGACGCGCAGGTGCTCGCCAAGTTCTTCGAAGGAACTGAAGGAACTTTGCTTGGACTGGTAAGCGCTTTTACCGGTGGCGCCTTGGAGCGCATGACGGTTTTTGCGCTTGGCATTATGCCTTACATCAGCGCATCGATAATTCTGCAGTTGCTGTCGGTTGTTTTTGAGCCCGTCGAAAGGCTTAAAAACGAGGGTGAACAGGGGCGCAAGACGATTACTAAATGGACCCGCTATGGGACCGTGCTCCTTTCGATCATCCAGGGGGCAGGTATCGCGGTAGGTTTGCAGACCATGCGTGGCCCTGCTGGTGAAATGGTGGTCCCCGATCAAGGAATGGGTTTCATCATTCTTACCATCATCACACTGACAGCCGGCACGGCATTCATCATGTGGTTGGGGGAACAGATCACCGAGCGAGGTATCGGTAACGGTATTTCGTTGATCATTTTTGCTGGCATTGTTGCCAACATGCCGGCGGCTGTTGTCAACTCGATCCGGCTGATCCGCACCGGTGCTCTCACGCCGATCGTTACGCTGGCGGTTCTGGCGCTGATGATCGCTGTAATCTGGGCCATTGTCTTCTTGGAACGGGGCCAGCGGCGATTGCCAATCCACTATGCAAAGCGGGTGGTCGGGATGCGGAACTATGGTGGCCAAACCAGCCATCTGCCGCTGAAAGTCAACATGAGTGGCGTTATCCCGCCGATCTTCGCCAGTTCCATTATCATGTTCCCGGCGACGGTAGCGAACATGGTAGACGTGAGCTGGGTGCAGACTATTGCTTCGATGATGACTCCTAGTCACTGGGTCTACAATGTTTTTTTCGTTGCATTAATCATTTTCTTCTGCTATTTCTACACGGCTGTGACTTTCAACCCCGTTGATGTCGCGGACAATGTGAAAAAGCAGGGGGGGTATATCCCCGGAATCCGGCCGGGCAAGCCGACTGCCGAGTATATTGATACGGTTCTTGGGCGGCTTACCTTTGCCGGTGCAATTTATGTGTCTGTTGTGTGTGTGTTGCCGACCATTCTTATGGGCAAGTTCAGCTTACCATTCTATTTCGGCGGGACTTCACTGCTGATTGTTGTCGGTGTAGGCATGGATACGGCTTCCCAGATTGAGGCGCATCTTATTTCCAGATCTTATGAAGGCTTTATGAAGGGCGTTACCCTTAAGGGCCGTCAGGGATAAGAGGAACTACTTGCTATGAAGCTCATTCTTCTTGGCCCCCCTGGGGCTGGTAAGGGGACACAGGCGAAGATGCTGATGGACCGTTTCGGTATTCCTCAGATCTCCACTGGGGATATTCTGCGGGCTGCGGTCAAGGATGGGACCCCCATGGGGCTTAAGGCCAAATCGTTCATGGACGCTGGTGGGCTGGTCCCCGATGAAGTTGTGGTCGGAATCGTGCGTGAGCGTTTACAGAAGGCCGATTGTGCCAAGGGGTTTATCCTTGACGGTTTTCCTCGAACGGTTCTTCAGGCTGATGCGCTTAAGGAGAGTCTGCTTGCTCTTGGTAAGGATCTTGATGCCGTAGTGTCTCTCGATGTTGATGTGGAGGCCTTGGTCGAGCGTCTGACGGGTCGTCGCACCTGTCGTGACTGCGGACGTGGTTTTCATGTGAAGTTTGATCCCCCTTTGGTTTCTGGCAAATGCGATACTTGCGGTGGTGACCTGTTGCAGCGGGACGATGACCAGGAGTTAACCATCCGGCACCGTTTAGAGGTTTATAGTGAGCAGACTTCGCCACTGGTTGATTATTATCGAAGTGCGGGACTGCTCACAGCGGTTGATGGAATGCAGGAGATTGGGGTGGTTCAGGATCAGGTCCTGAGAAGTCTTCAGGCCGGCTAGGCGGTTCGAGTGATTGTTCTGAAATCCCCTATCGAGCTTAAACAGATGCGCGAGGCGGGGCGTGTGGTTGCCGAGATTCTTCAGCTGCTTCGCGAGAGGATTTTTCCTGGGGTAACAACGCTTGAGCTTGACCGGTTCGCCGAGCAGGAATGCAAAAAGCGAGGGGTGCGCCCGGCCTTCAAGGGTTATGGTGGCTTCCCTTTTACTATCTGTTCATCGCCGAATGAAAAGGTAGTTCATGGTTTCGCCGATGACGTGCCTTTGCGTGAAGGCGATATTCTCAGTATTGATTTTGGTGTGATCAAGGACGGTTTCTATGGTGATTCTGCCATTACCGTTCCGGTTGGCCGAATCGATCCTGAAAAAGAACGGCTGCTGCGGGTAACCCGGCAGTCGCTCGATCTGGCGATAGCGGCAGCGTTGGTGGGCGGACGGCTTTCTGATATTTCTAACGCCGTTCAGACCTGTGTGGAAAAAGAGGGGTTCAGCGTCGTACGTGAGTTTGTCGGCCATGGGATCGGTCGTCAGTTGCACGAATCGCCCCAGATACCCAATTTTGGTCCTCCGGGGCAGGGGCCTCGGTTGCGAGCCGGGATGACATTGGCAATCGAGCCGATGATCAACGCGGGCGCCGCGGCAATTATCATATTGAAGGACGGGTGGACGGCCGTTGCCGTCGACGGGAGGCCTTCGGCTCATTTTGAGCATACGATTGCCCTTACGGATAACGGTCCAGAGATATTGACTCTGCCGTAATGAATAAAGTCATTCTTCAAAGCGACGGTTTGCTTTGTTTTTTTAGGCAATATGACAAGTAAAGGAATACACGATGAAAGTCCGCGCTTCGGTTAAGACAATCTGCGACAAGTGTAAGGTTATCAAGCGCAAGGGGATTGTCCGGATTATCTGTGAAAACCCCAAGCACAAGCAGAGACAGGGATAACTGGATTAGGAGGAACAGAAATTGGCACGTATTGCTGGTATCGACTTACCAAGAAATAAACGGATCGAGGTGGCGCTCACCTATATCTATGGCATCGGCCGCTCCTCCTCCCAGGAGATCCTGACCAAGGCTGGCGTAGATTTTAATACCCGGACTGATGATCTCACAGAGGCAGAAGTTGTCAAAATCCGCGAAACCATGGACCGTGAAACCAAGGTTGAGGGGGATCTTCGTCGCGAGGTATCCATGAATATCAAGCGGCTGATGGATCTCGGATGTTACCGCGGTCTGCGGCATCGTCGTGGTCTTCCCGTTCGCGGGCAAGGGACTAAGACCAATGCCCGTACTCGCAAAGGCCCGCGTAAGACTGTGGCCGGCAAGAAGAAATAACTGGAGGAACGATGGCTAAGCCCGGTAAGAAAGTCGTAAGGAAAAAAGTTGAAAAGAAGAACATCGCTAACGGTGTGGCACACATCCAGGCGACCTTCAACAATACCATCGTCACAATCACTGATGTGAGTGGAAATGTGATTTCCTGGTCCACTGCTGGTGGCCGGGGCTTTAAGGGATCTCGTAAGAGCACCCCGTTCGCTGCCCAAGTGGCAGCCGAAGACGCGGCTAAAAAAGCCCAGGAGCATGGTTTGCGTAACGTTGTTGTGCATGTCAAAGGCCCAGGTTCTGGTCGTGAATCGGCTCTGCGTGCGTTGCAGGCGGCAGGTCTCAACATTACCCTAATCAAGGACGTCACCCCGATTCCCCATAACGGGTGTCGTCCCCCCAAGCGCAGAAGAGTTTAACCATATAAGGAGGACGAACGTTGGCTAGATACACCGGTCCCGTCTGCCGTCTGTGCAGAAGGGAAAACATGAAGCTGTTCCTTAAGGGGGACAGGTGCCATACCGATAAATGTGCTGTCGAACGCAGAAACTATGCACCCGGTCAGCATGGTCAAGGCCGTGTCAAAGTTTCCGATTACGGCACGCAGTTACGTGAAAAGCAGCGAGTCAAGAGAACCTACGGTTTGCTGGAGAAGCAATTCCGGTCCTATTTCGATAAAGCCGACCGCATGAAAGGGGTTACGGGCGAAAGCCTACTTATTCTCCTTGAGCGTCGCCTTGACAGCATGGTTTACCGCATGGGTTTCGTCACTTCGCGTAATGAAGGACGCTCTCTTGTGCGTCAAGGGCATTTTCTTGTAAATGGTCGGCGCGTCAATGTCCCTTCTTATCTTGTGCGTCCCGGTGACGTGATCGAACTGCGCGAAAAAAGCCGCCAGGTGGTCCGCATCAATGAAGCCCTTGACGGGGTCATGCGCCGCGGTTTTCCTTCCTGGGTCGAGCTTGATCGTGCGGCCTTCAAAGGGACCGTTAAAACCCTGCCCGTTCGCGAAGAGATGACGACTCCTGTATTCCAGGAACATCTCATCGTCGAATTGTTCTCCAAGTAATTCTGGCAGGTTTTAACTGTAACCTCATTAGGGAGGATACGAATGTATAAAAACTGGAGAGACCTCATCAAGCCCAAGCGTCTCCAGGTCGAGTCGGAAACCCTGACCGATACCTATGGCAAGTTTTACGCCGAGCCTTTTGAACGTGGTTTTGGAACGACGCTGGGCAATTCATTGCGCCGGGTTCTTCTCTCTTCGCTGCAGGGTGCGGCGATCTCGTCGGTGCGTATCAAGGGGGTTCTTCACGAGTTTTCCACCATCCCCGGTGTGACCGAGGATGTTACCGATATTATTCTCAACCTTAAAGGCGTGTTGCTGCGGCTGCATGGGAACGAGAGTCGTAACGTTCGCATCGTCAAGAAAGGTGCCGGCGTAATATCGGCCGGTGATATTATTACCGATTCGCATGTGGAAATTCTCAACCCGGCGCACCATATCGCTACCTGTTCCCTGGAAGCCGATGTGGAGATTGACATGGTGGTGTCTCTTGGCAAGGGGTATGTTCCCGCCGAGCGTAACCGCGACGAGAAGGCTCCTGTGGGGACAATTCCTATTGACTCGATCTTTGCCCCCATCAAGAAGGTCAATTTCACGGTTACCAACGCCCGTGTGGGCCAGATCACCGACTACGATAAGTTGACCATCGAAATTTTTTCCGATGCCAGCGTTCGGCCCGATGACGCGTTGTCATATGCGGCCAAGATTATCAAAGAGCAACTGCAGATCTTCATCAACTTCGATGAAGAATCCGAGCCTGCCGCGGAAGAAGTTAGCGAATCGACTGGCAAGATCAACGAGAACCTCTACCGTAGTGTGGATGAACTTGAACTTTCCGTACGAAGCGCCAACTGTCTGAAAAATGCGAATATCCGTCTCATCGGTGATTTGGTGCAGCGGTCCGAAGCCGAAATGCTTAAAACTCAGAATTTTGGCCGCAAATCCCTGAATGAAATCAAGGATATTCTTGCCGAGATGGGCCTGACACTCGGAATGAAGTTGGAAAGTTTCCCCGATCCCGAGTATCTCAAGATGATTCAAAAGGGGAGCGAGGAAGACTGATTCCGCCGCCCGAGGTTTAACGAAGAAAGGACCACAGAACAATGCGTCACAATAAAACCGGAAGACGGCTCGGTCGTAACTCCAGCCACCGTTCAGCTATGATGCGCAACATGGTGACCTCGCTGCTTGAGCACGAAAAAATCACAACCACCGACTGCCGTGCCAAAGAATTGCGGAAGGTTGCCGAGAAGATGATCACTCTCGGCAAGCGTGGCGACCTTCATGCACGTCGTCAGGTATTGCAGGTGGTGCGTGATAGCAAGGTTGTTGCCAAGCTTTTTGAGCGTTTGGCGCCTCGCTATCAGGACCGACCAGGCGGTTACACCCGTATTATCAAACTGTCCAATCGCGCCGGTGACAATGCGTCCCAGTCCATTATTGAACTGGTCGAAGAGACCTTCACACCCCGGCCCCGTAAGCAAGTAGTCGCCGAGTCAATCGCGGCCCCGGTGGCAGAACCTGTCGAATAGGCATGGAAGAGCACGTTTGATTAGGTGTAAAAGTTAAATCCAAAAGGCAAGGAGTTCGCTCCTTGCCTTTTTTTAGTTAGTGGGCAACCCCGGTTTGTTAAAAGGAACAGGCGTCGCCCTGACCACGGGGGAACCATCCCGAATCGCATGGGTGGTGGCAGGCAATGGCGGGGGCAGAAGGAAGCGAGAGGAAGTGAGCTGCACATAGCCCAAGCGAACCCGATTCGGCGCGGCATGTGGGGCAGAACTTTGCCTAAGGCGCACCCGAATTGCCCAGGTTGGCTGAGCGGAAAAAGAACAGGGGCCGTATGCACGGCCCGAACCTACGGTTCCATAAGAGGGATGACAGGTTACCTCACCCCCCCCCCTCGATTAGGCCTGAACGGGCCATTAATGCAGGGGTATGAGCCTTGACGGTTTGCGAAAAAACGTGGTAAGTTACCCCACTTTTATTTTCGGAGAGCCGATGTATTTTCCCACTTCAGACCAATTTGTCATCCTTGCCGAACGGGGCAACCTGATCCCCGTTTATCGTGAGATTCTTGCTGATATGGAAACCCCCGTTTCCGCATTCAAAAAAATCGACGACGGTACGACCTCTTTTTTGTTGGAAAGTATCGAGGGGGGGGAAAAATGGGCGCGTTATTCCTTTCTTGGCAGCGGCCCTGGTCGGGTTTTCCGCAGTCGTGGTCCGAACTATGAGATTCTTGAAAACGGCGTGGTGATAGCCGGTGGCGCTTGCCTGGACCCTCTGGAAGAGTTGAACTCCTTCATGGCGCCGTACCGTCCGGTTCAGATTGATGGCCTGCCGCGCTTTTTCGGTGGAGCGGTCGGGTATCTCGGTTACGACATGGTTCGCTTTATCGAGAATTTACCCGATGCCAATCCGGCTGAAATCGGTGCTTATGATTCCTGTTTTCTGTTGACCGAAAAATTACTTATTTTCGACAACATGCGGCAGAAGATCAAGGTGGTTTGCAACGTGCATCTGACGCCTGGCGCAGATCCCGAAACGGCTTATAGGCAAGGAACGGAACAGATCGAGGAGATGATTGAACAACTGCGCAACCCCCTTCCTCGAACAAAAATCACACCCGAGATCGATGATGTGGAAATGCAGGCCAATTTTTCTCCCGCCGGTTTCATGGCGGCGGTAGACCAGTGCAAGGAGTACGTGCGAGCCGGGGACATTATCCAGGTTGTACTGTCGCAGCGATTTTCCGGAGACCTTGGCACTACCGACCCGTTTGACATTTACCGGGCGCTACGTACCATCAACCCCTCTCCGTACATGTTCTTTCTTCGTTTTGGAGACACTCAGGTGGTCGGTGCTTCTCCCGAAGTGCTGGTTCGTAAAGAAGGGGACCAGGTCGAGGTGCGTCCCATTGCCGGTACCCGGCCGCGGGGGCTCTCCGCCGAGCAGGATCAGGCTTTCGAAACCGAGTTACTGGCCGATCCCAAGGAGTGTGCCGAACATATCATGTTGGTTGATCTCGGGCGTAATGACCTGGGGCGGGTATGCTGCACCGGGTCTGTCGAGGTCACCGAATTGAAGGTCATCGAACGCTATTCCCATGTCATGCACATCGTTTCCAATGTCCGTGGCCGGCTTCTGGAGGGTAAGGATGCCTTCGACGTTTTCCGGGCAACCTTTCCGGCCGGAACCCTGAGCGGGGCACCAAAAATCCGGGCCATGGAAATCATTGACGAACTCGAACCCTGCCGCCGCGAAATCTATGGCGGCGCCGTCGGTTACTTTTCTTTTTCCGGCAATATGGACATGGCTATTGCCATCCGCACCCTGGTGGTTCGGGGGGGGAGGATTTATCTTCAGGCCGGCGCCGGCATCGTGGCCGATTCGGACCCCGCAACGGAGTTCCAGGAGACGGTCAACAAGGCTCGTGGCGCCATGACGGCGCTTTCCATGGCGCGAAAGGGGCTCAACTGACCATGCTCCTCATGATCGATAATTACGATTCCTTTACCTACAACATCGTTCAGTACCTGCAGGAACTCGGCGCGGAGGTTGCGGTGTATCGCAATGACAAAATCTCGGTTGCCGAAATTGAAAAGAAAGCTCCCCGGCAACTTGTAGTCTCTCCCGGGCCATGCTCCCCCATCGAGGCCGGGATTTCCGTCGAGGCAATTCAGCGCCTGGCTGGTAAGATGCCGATTCTTGGAGTCTGTCTCGGGCACCAATCGATAGGGTACGCTTTTGGCGGTAAGGTAGTGCGTGCCGCATCTTTAATGCACGGTAAAACCAGTCCGATTCATCATGATAACCGGGGCTTGTTTACCGGTCTGTCTAACCCCTTCGAGGCTACCCGCTACCATTCGCTAATTGTCGAGCGGGAGAGTTTGCCAGGCTGTCTGCGGGTAACCGCTTGGACAGAAGAGCAAGAGATTATGGGGATAGAACACCGCGAATTGCCAATCTGGGGAGTTCAATTCCATCCCGAATCGATCCTGACCGTAGAGGGAAAGCAACTGCTGGATAATTTCCTGAAAATGACCTGAATCAATGGATTATCGGGGTAGGCCCCTTGTCCGCCCGCATCAAGGGCAACCACTGGGGGTTGCCCCTACAGAGGATTGCCCATGATCAAGACAGCGATAGCCAAGGTTGTGGAACGCCAGGACCTGTCCGAGGCGGAAATGATCGAAGTGATGAACCAGATCATGGGCGGAGAAGCGACCCCGGCCCAAGTCGGTTCCTTCATTACCGCCCTGCGCATGAAAGGGGAAACGGTGGCCGAGATTACCGGCGCCGCCCGGGTCATGCGCGAACGGGCGACGCCGATCCGGGTCGGCCGGGTACTCGACATTGACCGCGAGGAGATCAACCTTGATCGCGAGACCATTCTCGATACCTGCGGCACCGGCGGCAGCGGCACCAGGAGTTTCAACATTTCCACCACCGTGGCCTTCGTGGTTGCGGCCTGCGGCGCCAAAGTCGCCAAGCATGGCAACCGCAGCATTTCTTCGGCTTGCGGCAGTGCCGACGTACTGGAAAAGCTGGGGGTCAACCTCGATGTCACGCCGCAGGTCGTCGAGCGTTGCATCAACGAGATCGGGGTCGGGTTTCTGTTCGCTCCGGCTTTGCACGGAGCCATGAAGCACGCCATCGGACCTCGGCGGGAAATCGGCGTTCGTACCATCTTCAATATCCTCGGGCCGCTGACCAACCCA
>Ga0154449_1187_pt8 | contig 18241 bp, 22 predicted proteins | sample RifGroC2_FD_105642 | JGI IMG/M metagenome (GOLD analysis project Ga0154449, IMG submission 105642) | Pelobacteraceae bacterium GWC2_58_13
TGGTGAGGAAATTGTCATGTTCGCGGTCGACGATATCGATTTTCGAGCCGCGCCCCACCATGAACCCGTTCATGTTGAGGGTCGGATAGTCGGAATAGACCGGTATCTGGCGCGAATACCCTTCGGTATTGACGTTGGAGATGTTGTTGCCGGTAACCTCAATCGCCTTCTGCCCGTCGAGCAGACTGCTCTTACCAATATGCAGGGCATTAATGAGGCCGCTCATCTTACACCTTCCCCGTCAGAAGCATTCCGCTGCTACCGCTATACACCAAACCACCAGCAACGCCGTATCCCCTTGTTTGCCCAACCTGACGATTAAAAAAACTCACGCTTTCGCGGATAAACTTGAGGGTCGACCAGAAAAGATAGGCATTACGCCGATTCTCTTTCTGAATCTTCTCGGCCAGGGCGCGCACCTCGGGACCTGCATGTTCGACCGGCTGCAGTCGTTGAAACAACGCCTCCTTCTCTTCGATGACGGCCATCAGCTCATCCACCGCAAGGGTTTTAGCGCATTCCCGTTCCCGCAGGATCAGATCATGCAATGTTTGCAGATCGGCATACAGGCCCACAGAAGTCATGGCTAGCTCTCCTTACTCATGAATTTCAGCAGGCTTTCCGCCACCTTTTCCAGATCGGGACGATATGAACCGTTGGCAACCTGGCTTTTGAGCGCGGCCACTTTTTGTGCTCGTTCGGAATTCTGCACGGAGCTGGTCTCCTTGGCCTTACTGACATCCTGCAGCACGGCGGAGAAATCTACCCGGTCGGCCGAAGCCTTGCCAGTTTCGGCTTTCGCAGTATCCGCCTTGCGGAGTTTGCTTGGCCCGCCAATCGGCCCTAAACCTTTACCGAAATTGATTTTTTCTGTCATGACGGTCACCCTTGCCGTTTATTTAAGCCTGTTTTTGGATAAAACCAGGTACAGGCGAAAACCTGGTTCACGATGATATTCACTCTTGAATATCTTATCGACAAACTTAAAGAAAATCTTTAGGGAAAAATATCGATTAAATCATGGCGGGATTGAAAGAAGGGAGGATGCTGACCTATTCCGGACCAAACAGCTCGTCGATGGGCCGGTACCAAAACGAAACGGCCAAGGTTCCACCGAAAGGTTACTTTTTCGTGTCCACCTTGCCTGACAACTGCTGGAAGAGGGCATCTCCCAGCCCCAGGCGTCCCTGTTCAGCCGCCGACTTAGCCACTTCCATATCCATCAGGTCCTGAAAGGATTCCTCGGCCATTCCCTTGGGGAACAAGCCGCCGTCAGGCACGGTGGACCGCATGGCTTTGAACATGGATTGGACAAAAATGGCCTCGAACTGCTGGCAGGTTTTGCGCAGGGCCTCGGGGTCCTGCTTGCTGGCAGACTTGCTGTCCGTAACCCGGGGGGTCTGCTGCAACAGCAGAGAAGGATCAACCTGGACCAGTTTCATCGAAAGCTCCTGAAAAGTAAGGATTACAGAATGACCAGTTCGGCATGCAGGGCTCCGGCTGCCTTGATGGCCTGAAAAATGGCGATCAGGTCGCGGGGAGTGGCCCCGATGGCATTCAGACTGCGGGCGACATCGCCGATGCTGACTCCTTTTTCGAGAACCACCATTTCACCATCCCCTTCGGTAACATTGATGGTGGTGCGAGGAACCACCTTGGTCTCGCCCTGCGACAGGGGATTCGGCTGCGACACCTGGTCGGCTTCGGAAATCACCAGGTTGAGGTTGCCATGGGAAACAGCCACCGTCGAAATGCGCACGTCTTCGCCCATGACGATGGTCCCGGTTTTTTCGTTGACCACGATCCGCGCCAGCTGGTCGGGAATCACTTCGAGGTTTTCCAGCGCGGCAACGAATTCCACGGTCCGACCGCGAAAGTCCTCGGGAACGCTGACCCGGATGCTTCCACCGTCGATCGGCTTGGCGATGCCCCGGCCGAACCGGCCGCCAAGGGCTTCGCTCATCCGCGAGATGGTGGTGAAATCGGCATTCTTCAGGCGATAGACCAAGCTCTCGCGGTCACCGAATTCATAAGCAACTTCGCGTTCGATCAGGGCTCCGCCGGGGATCCGGCCGACCGTCGGATGGTTGGTCTGCACCTTGGCCGATTTGCCGCCGAAGGCCAGCGAACCGACCACCAGAGCCCCCTGAGCCACGGCGTAGACGTTGCCGTCGGGGCCGTTCAGGGGAGTCATCAGCAAGGTGCCACCGGCCAAAGTGGAGGCATCGCCGACCGACGAAACCTGCACGTCGATCGTGCTGCCCGCCCGGGAAAACGGGGGCAGCACGGCGGTGACGATAACCGCCGCTACGTTGTTGACCTTGACCTGAGCACGGTCGACTGTGACGCCGAGGCGCTCCATCATGTTGACCAGCGACTGCACGGTGAACTGGGTGCCGGCGCTGTCACCGCTGCCATTGAGCCCAATCACCAGGCCGTAACCGTACAGCTGATTATCACGCACTCCCTCGATGGTGGCGAGATCCTTGATCCGCGCCGCCAGCGCCGATGTGGGGAGCAGTAAGGCAGCCAGCAGTCCGAAGATCATGATTTTTCTGGGTAGTCCGGTCATCAGGGTATCCTTTGCCAAAAACCTGTATCTGAAAGGAACAAATGCAAGATCCATGTCCACAACTCAGAACGGCCAGACATTATCGACAACCCTCATCAGCCATCCCTGTTGCTGCTTGTCGCTAACCACTCCCTTGCCGGTATAGGCGATTCGGGCATCAAGAATGTTCTGCGAATCAACAATGTTTTGCGCTGAAATATCGGAAGGGCGCACGATGCCGGTGAGCTTGACGATCTGCTTTTCGCTATTAACCGTCACCGTTTTGGCTCCGGTGATCCGCAGGTTGCCGTTGGGATAAACCTCAACGATCTGGGTCGTCAGAGTCGCTACCAGATCTTCCTTGCGCGAGGTCTTCCCTTCCCCCTCGAAATCATTTTCAAAACTGGCATCGAGCATGGCGGTTGGATCGATCGCGCTGTTGATGGTGCCGATATTTTTTTCGAGACCAAGGAGTTTGGACAGGCTGGCCGAGACGCTGCTCGAACGACCGGTGCTGGTCTTGGCCTCTTTACTGGCACTCGCTTTTTCGTAAATAGCCACGGTGACGATATCGCCAACATTGCGGCCCTTGTTGTCATAAAACAGGCTCCCACGCTGCTGGGTCCAGAGCGACCCGGGGCTGGCGGGAGTCGCCGGTTCGATCACCACCGACGAGGCATCGGGCAGCGGCTCGGTCGATTCGAAATATTTTTCATGTAAGGCGCAACCGCCAAGCAGAAACGACGACAGAGCGATAATGACTAATTTTTTCATGGCTAGTACTCCACCTCAATGATCCCGGGCGCGGCGACCCGGCCGAGGATATCCCGCTGGGATGCGTTGTTACGCACGCGGATCGTCTCGCCCGACTGGCCATCCTGACGGGCTTCGCCCCGGGCGGTCAACTCCATCGAACCATGCCGGAGAATGATGGCGACCAGTTCGCCGCGGGCTACCATCGGCGGAAATTCCACGGTGCCTCGGTCAAGCGGGACGCCCTGACGCAAGGAACGCTTGAGCTTCTTGCCGACCAGTTCATCCAGCTCGAAACAGGGATTGCGCAAACCGACGATATTCATTTCGACCAGGTTCAGATCCCGGCTCGATAACACACCCCCTCGGGAGAGCTCGGTCGCGGCGACAACCACCGGGGCAATAGCTTCAAGCTCGCCACGGATACTGAGATTTTCCACCGTGACGCCATCAATCCGGAAAATGATGGAAAATCGACGGCTGTTGAGGATCTGGGGATCGGAAGGGAGCACTTCGGTGGTCAACGGGCCGCGGGGGAGAAAAAACGTCGGGGGGAACCGCAGAGCCTTGAAAGAAATCCGCGCCTGGGGCAGAAAACCCCGATTGGCATGGAGATAATCAGCCAGGATCTCTTCAATAACCGGCTGGTCGACAACCATGCTGTCGCGCCGGATTTTCACGGAAGAAGCACCGGACCAGAGTATTTCGCCCAGATCCGGCGCCCGTTGCAGCAAATCCGTTTTGATTCGGTCGACGGAGACGACGTGTTCCTGTCCCGGGGCCGGGCTCGTTAGCAGCCGCAGATCGGCTAGGCGACCGGCGGAGGCATCGAGTTCCGCGACCTCTCCCAGGGTGACCATGTCCCCCTTGGCCAGCACCAGTTCCCGGAGCCTGATTTCAAGGCCGAAACAGCTGGCCGCAATGAGCAAGAGCAGCAGGGTTAAGGCGATGGGTCGAATCGGCGTCATGATGTCATCATGTTCAGCGCACCAGGTCGTTGGCCATCTGCAGCATTTCATCCGCGGTCTTGATGGCTTTCGAATTGATTTCATAGGCCCGCTGGCCGGCGATCATGTTGACCATTTCTTCCATGATGCTGACGTTGGAACCTTCCAGATACCCCTGGGAAATAGTGCCCATGCCGGCTTCTCCCGGAATCGCGGTTTCCGGAGCACCGGAGGAATTGGTTTCGGAATACAGGTTATGGCCAAGGCTGTTGAGGCCGGGGGGGTTGCTGAAGCGGGCCAATTCCAGGTTCCCAACCTGGGTCGGAGTCGTGCTGCCATCTTCAAGGACTTCAACCATCCCATCGGAACCTATCGATATCGAACTGGCTCCCGTCGGAATAACGATTTCCGGAGTCAACGGCAAACCTTCAGAGGTGACCAAACGACCGGTACTATCCATTTTCAGGGAACCGGCGCGGGTATAGGCGATGTCGCCCGAGGGCTGAGTTATCTGAAAAAACCCCTGGCCTTCTATGGACAGATCAAGTTCGTTACCGGTATTGCGGATATCTCCCACGGTAAAAACCTTCTGGATCGCGGCAACCTTGGAGCCCAGGCCAACCTGTACGCCGGTCGGCACTTCGCCACCGCCGGCAGCCGTCGCGCCGGCCATCTTGGCGGTCTGGTAGAGAATGTCCTGGAAGTCGGCACGGCTTTTCTTGAAACCGGTACTGTTGACGTTGGCCAGGTTATTGGCGATAACGTCCATGTTGATCTGTTGAGCTTCCATCCCGGTTGCGGCGGTCCACAGTGCCCTGATCATGGTCGATTCTCCTTTATTTCTTAACCAATGGTACCAATTTCGTTAAGTTTTTCGCCAAGGGTGCCATATGTTTTAATGGCTCGCTGGGTGGTTTCGAACACCCGCATGGCTTCCACCATGCGCCCCATTTCCTGCATGATATTGACGTTGGACTCTTCAAGGCTCCCTTGCAGAACCATGGGTTTTTCCACCAGCACGGCCTCGCCGGATTTCAGGGTAAAGAACGCGCCGCCGAGTCTCTCCAGTTGGGTTTCATCTTCCACATTGTACAGGGGGATTTTCTTGGTTGCGCCCGAAGCCATCTGCATGGTGCCGTCTTCACCGATGGTGACTTCGCTCCCCTCGATGGCAATCGGTTCGCCACCTTCGTCGACCAGCTTGAAGCCACCGGCGGCAACCAGGTTGCCTTCGGTATCCTGGTTGAAATTGCCCTGCCGGGTATAATAAAAATTCCCCTGGTCGTCACGAACCTTGAAAAAGCCGCCCCCGGTGATCGCCATGTCAAACGGCTGGCCGGTACGGGTGATCACCCCTTGGGAAAAATCGGAAAAGCCTTCGCGGATATTGGTCAAGTTCACGCCGTTGGTGCCATTGCCCGACTGAGCCTCGCTAAGAGCCGCCTCGAACACGGTACGCCCTTTCTTGAACCCGGGTGTTTTCATGTTGGCCATGTTGTGGCTGATGGTATCAAGCATCTCCATCCTTGCCTTGGCTCCAGAAAGTGCGCTATATATGCCTCTCATCGTTACCTCTTTTCGATTGGCTTACCTCCCTATCGGCCGGGAAGGCAAAACTCTTTAGCTTTTTCTATGGTCGACGGTTGTGGCCACCGTTGCCAAATCAGGATTCCGTTTGCGCCACCCGGACCAGTTTGAGCAGTTGCTCGGCCTCACCGGGTGAAATTTCGAGAATTTCGGCGATGTCGGCGGCGGGAAGGCCCCGCCGAGCCATGGCGGCGACCAGACGATATTTTTCCGGAACATTTTTCGACGGCCCGTCGCCCCCCTTGAGCCGCTGCTTGAGATCGGCTTGGGCCAGGTTCGCTTCGAACTCCACGGACCCGGTCTTGGGTTTGGGCTGTAGTTTGATCTCGGCCAGCCGGAGCCGCTCCAGTGTTTCGTGCAGAAGCTGCTCCCGCTCGGCCAGCTTTTTTTTCGCCTGTTCCAGGCGGCGATCCAACAGCCAGCAACCAGCGGCCAAAGCCAAGGCAGCCAGCAGCATCAGGGTAAAGAAAACATCTTTGCCGGCCATGGTCACGACCTCCTGCCCAACCCCCGCCCCAATCCGGCATCGCGCCGGCTGAGCTTGGACTTGAGCTTGACCAGAGCCTGACTGTGCAATTGCGATACCCTCCCCTCGGAAACCCCGAGCACCTCGGCAATCTCTTTCTGGGTCAATTCTTCGTAATAATACAGGGCGATGACCTGGGTTTCCTTTTCGGACAGGCTTTTCAGGCAGCCGGCTATCTCGCGGGTCAATTCCTTGGTTTCAAGCTGTTCGAGAGGGCTCGGGGATTGCTTGTCTTCAAGGGTATCCTGCAGGCTCCGCCCGCCCCCTTCGTGATCAAGCGTTTCCTGGAGGCTGACCAGTCCTAAATGGTTCACCTCACCCAGTAGCTGATGGTATTCCTCAAGTCTCAAACCCAGTTCCCTGGCCACCTCTTCATCTTCGGGAGAACGCCCCAGCCGGTTTTCCAGCTGCGTGAAGGCATCGGCGACGCGACCTTGTTTATCCCGAAGCGACCTGGAAAACCACCCCATCTTGCGGGCTTCGTCAAGAATCGCTCCGCGCATGCGCTGTTCGGCGAAGGTCTTGAACTGTACCCCTTTAGCGGGGTCGAAACGCCCGGCCGCATCCATCAGACCAACCGTGGCGGCGCTGGACATGTCGTCCCGCGTCATGTACGAGGGAACCTGACAGACCATCCGATCAACGATAAAATCGACGATCGGCAAGTGGTCCCGGATCAGGGCCTCGCGATCCACGGGGAGGTGTGGAGGGCGGGGGTAAATGAAGGTATCCAGATCCATGGTTATTCGCCCTGGCCAAAGGAAAGGAGGCGTTTCCAGAAAAACTGCTGCGTTCCCTTCGGTTGAACATTGTGCATTACCGCCGTAAGATTTTCGGCCAGATCCTCAAAGGCGCAGCTGATCTTACTTTTCGGATAAAGCTCAACCATCACCTTTTGCTTGGAAATCGCTTCCCGCATGCGCTTGTCATAGGGAACGCACCCGAGGTAGTCAATGGAAATGTCCAGATAGCGGTTGGCGACCAGGGTCAGCTTTTTGTAGACATCGAGGGCCTCATCCTGGTCGGCGACCGAGTTGACGATCAGGTTGAAACGTTTTTCATGATATTTGGTCGACATCAGCTTCATGATCGCATAGGCATCGGTGATGGCGGTCGGGTCGGAGGTCGTGACGACCAGAATTTCCTGAGCGGCCACGTTGAAGTAGGTGACGTTCTCCGAGATTCCCGCTTCGGTATCGATAATGATGATGTCGAAATCGCCGTGAAACTCGTCCATGGCCTCAAGAAACCGCAGCTTCTGCTCGGGCGAAAGGTGGGTGACCGCCTGGATACCCGATCCGGCCGGCAGAATCTGGATTCCTTCGGGCCCTTCGACGACGATTTCACTCAGGCTTCTCTCGCCGGCAAAAAAATGGTTGAGGTTGTACTGCGGCGTTACCCCGAAGACCACGTCGACATTGGCCAACCCCAGGTCGGCATCGATGACCAGCACTTTTTTGCCCATCCGGGCCAACACGATGGCCACATTGGCGGCCACGGCGGTTTTGCCCACCCCTCCCTTGCCGCTGGTGACCGAGATGACCTGGGGAAACTTTTTCCCATCGCCACCGCCCAACGCCGGACGCGCAAAGTTTCCGCTCAGTGAGCGTAGGGTTCCTGCCTGGTCGACATGTTCTTTGACCATATCCAAGTCTTTCATTCTTTGAGTTTCCCCATGACCAGCCCAGCCACCCGCCGTGGATCGGCCAGCATCAGGTCTTCGGGAACCCTCTGGCCGTTTGTCAGGTAAGAAATCGGGCAGTCGTGCTTCAGATGTACGTTCAGAATCGAACCGAGGCCTTCACATTCATCGAGTTTGCTGAAAATCAGGCTGCTGACCGGCAGGCGGCCGAACCGCTTGATGGCGCCAAACATCTCCTGCTCACGAGTGGTCGCGGAAAGCACCAGATGGTTTTCAATACCGCTTCCGGCACCAATAAATTTCTGCAGTTCCGCAATCCCGGCACTGTCCCGAGGGCTTCGGCCGGCGGTGTCGATCAGGATCAGGTCCTTGTCCTGGTGCCGGGCCAATACCTGTTGCAACTGTTCCGGGGACAAAACCACGTCCACCGGAACCTGCATGATTTCGCCGTAAACCTTGAGTTGCTCGGCGGCGGCGATGCGATAGATGTCGATGGTCACCAGAGCGATCTTGCGCTTCTGGTTGAGCAGGTAGTCGGCGGCCAGCTTGGCAACGGTGGTGGTTTTACCCACCCCGGTTGGCCCGATCAAGGCAACGGCTCTCGGTTTGTCCTGAGCCACATTCAGTGACCGTCCAACCCGGATCAGATCGACGATGGCGGCCGCCAGAAACCCTTCGATGGAAATCGACTTGGTCTTCGGAGGGTAGTTCTGCAGGGCCCGCCGTACAATCATTTCCGCCGGGCCTTCATGCACACCACGGGACAGCAGGGCGTTCATCATCCGGGTGATCGCCGACTGGCCGGCTCGGGGCGTCGAAGGCTTGGTTTCGAGGTTGCCGCGCACCGCCCCTTTGACCAGTTCTTTCAGTTCACTGATTTCGTTGCGCAACGAATCGACATTCAGCGCAGAAACCTTGCCCTTCAGGGCATCCAGCTCTTCTTCCAACGGGTCGATAACCCTGCGACGGCGCCAGAGATCACCATAATTGTTGACTTCGGACTCGGCGGCAACCGGCTCGCAGGTCGGCTCTTCGACGACGGTCCTGGCATACAGCGACGCCACGGCGGACTGAGAAACCCCCGAGGAAACCGGGGCCGGCTCGGGCGATTCAATGGCGGCGGTCACCTCAAGCACCGGCTTGCCCAGCAGGCCGGTTCTACCCTTACGCACCGACCGGGTCGAAAGGATCAGGGCATCCGGCCCGAGAGTCTCCTTGATCATCCTCAGGGCCGTCGCCATATCGGGAGCTTCGAATACTTTAACCTGCATTGAGTCGCACCGTTCCGATAGACTTCACCTTCAGGTGAGCCGCGATCTCGTTATGAGAAAGGACCACCAGATTAGGCAGATAACGCTCGGTCAACCTTTTGACATGAGGGCGAATCGTCGGGGCGCACAACAGCACCGGTTGGGCGCCGCCGGTCATCGCCTTGATCTGGTCGGAAAGCCCTTCCAGCACCGAACGGGCCGTTTTCGGATCCAGGGCCAGATAACTCCCATGGGCCGACTGTTGAAGGGCATTCTGCATGCGGGATTCTACATCGTGATCGAACACCAGCACCGGCAACGTGGTCCCATCCGGAGCATGGCGGGTACTGATCGACCGACCCATGGCCTGGCGAACGTATTCGGTCAACAAATCGGCATCCTGAGTCGCCGTAATCCAATCCGCCATCGTTTCGAGGATGGTTCGCATGTCCCGGATAGAAACCTGCTCCCGCAGTAGATTTTGCATGACTCGCATGATCGTTCCCAGACTTAAGGGGTTCGGCACCAACTCCTCGACCAGTTTCGGATAGGTCTTGACAAGGTTATCGAGCAAGTTCTGTGCCTCTTGCCGGCCAAGCAGTTCATGGGCATGCGCTTTGATGATTTCACCCAGGTGGGTAGCCATCACCGTGGTGCAGTCAACCACTGTATATCCAAGCATTTGGGCGCGATCGCGCTTGTCTTCCGAAATCCAGGTCGCGGGCAAGCCGAAGGCCGGCTCGGTGGTCGCCACCCCGCGCAAAGTGTCGGTGGCGGTACCGGGATTCATGGCCAGATAATGACCGGGCAGCATTTCTCCGCCGCCAATGCGGACCCCCTTGAGGAGCACGGCGTATTCATTGGGCTTGAGCTGCAGGTTGTCCTTGATATGAATCGGCGGCACGATAAATCCCATGTCGAGCGTAAATTGCCGGCGGATCGCCTGTATGCGGGTCAACAGCTCGCCCTTCTGGGCCGCGTCGACAAACGGAATCAGGCCGTAACCCACTTCCAGTTCCAGCAGGTCGACATTGAGCATTTCTTCGTAGTTCTCTTCGCGTGGCGCCTCTTCTTCCACCACCATCGGCGGGGGGGCCGCGGCCTTGAGTTCCTGCTGTCGCTGAACCCGCCAGGCGATGGCGGCCATGATGGCCGAAAGGACCAAAAACGAAAAGGTCGGCAGGCCGGGGATCAGGGCGAAGAAAAGGAGAATCGCGGAAACCACCCAGAGCGCGCGGGGATGGAGAGAAAACTGCGTTTTCAGGTCGGAACCAAAATCGCCGGATCCGGCGCTGCGAGTCACCAGCAAACCGGCGCCGGTCGAAATAATCAGGGCGGGAATCTGCCCGACCAAACCATCGCCAACGGTAAGGATGGTATAGTTCTGGGCGGCCTGCACCATCGGCATCCCCTGCTGCAACACCCCGATCACGAAACCGGCACCGATATTGACCAGCGTAATGATGATGCCGGCGATGGCGTCGCCACGCACAAACTTACTGGCACCGTCCATGGCTCCGTAAAAATCGGCCTCCATGGAGATTTCCTTGCGCCTGAGGCGAGCTTCGTCGTCAGTGACCAGTCCAGCGTTGAGGTCGGCATCGATGGCCATCTGCTTGCCCGGCATGGCGTCCAGGGTAAAGCGGGCGGCGACTTCGGCGACCCGGCCGGCGCCTTTGGTGATGACCATGAAATTGATGACCACCAGGATCACGAAGATGACGATACCGACCACGTAATTGCCGCCGACCACGAACTGGCCGAACGACTGGATGACCGCCCCGGCGGCCGCCGGACCTTCATGCCCCTTGAGGAGAATCAGGCGGGTCGAGGCCACGTTGAGGGAAAGGCGAAACAGGGTGGTTGCCAGCAGCAGCGAGGGAAATACGGTAAAATCGAGGGCGCGGGCGGTATACAGGGAAATGATCAGAATCATCAGGGACAGGGTGATATTGGTCGCCAGAAAGATGTCGAGCATCATCGGTGGAATCGGGATGATCATCACCATCAGAATGGCCACCAGCGCCACGGCGACGATTACGTCGCTGCGCAGTATCAATGCCGCCCACTTGTTGCTCGCAATCCATTCCATCACTTGTTATTCCCTTTAAGACTGTAAACATAGGCCAGAATTTCGGCCACGGCCTTGTAGAATTCTTCCGGCACCGCGTCTCCCACCTCGAATTTGTACAGAGCCCGCGCCACCGGCACATTTTCAACCAGCGGCACGTCGTGCTCCCTGGCGATTTCCCTGATTTTCATGGCCAGGGCATCGGCTCCCTTGGCCACGATCTGCGGAGCATCCATCTCATGGCGTCGGTAAGCGATCGCGACCGAAAGATGGGTCGGGTTGGTGATAACCACATCGGCCTTGGGGATCTCCGCCATCATCCGCTTGCGCGCCATTTGCAGCTGGATCTGGCGGATCTTGCCTTTTATCAGAGGATCCCCCTCGGATTCCTTGTACTCTTCTTTTTGTTCCTGCTTGGTCATCTTCATTTTCTGTTCCATTTCCCAACGCACGAACATGAAATCGATGAGCCCGAGGAGAATAAGAATGCCGCAGGACTTGAGCAGAACCGAGTAGGACAGTCGCCCGATAAATGCGACCGTGCTTATCGGCGGCATATCGATCAGGTACAACCCCTGTTCAAACTCACCGAGAACGGTTTGATAAGCCACGTAGCCGATCAGAAACACCTTGGCCAGGGATTTGATCACTTCAAGGATGGACCGCTTGGAAAAGAACCTGGCGGCGCCCTTGATCGGATCAAGCTTGCTCAGGTCGGGCTCAAGAGGCTTGGTGGTGAACATCCAGCCGACCTGCAGAAAGCTGGAGAAAAACCCGATAACCAGCACCAGCAGCAGGATCGGAGAAAGGAGCAACCCCAACCGGCCGAGGATGAAAATAAACAGCGACTGGACCGACGCCGGATTAACTTCGAAAGTCCCGGTCTGGCTGAGCAGCCCACCGACCAGGTCCTGCATGCCGTCCCAGAAAACCGGGCCGTAAAAGAGCCAGAGGATTAAAAATGCGGTCATCAATGCGGCGGTTTGGACTTCGCGACTTTGGGCAACCTGCCCTTTTTTACGAAAATCCTCACGCCGCTTCGCTGTCGCTTGTTCTGTTTTCTCCGCTTGCTGATCGTCGGCCATAATCCAGCTATCCGTTTGGCAGGTTGGAACAGGTACCCATTGATCCACTTATGCTTTGAGCAAAAGGCGGTCCAATTTCGCGCAAACAATGATTTCTTGTGGATTTTTTTTGCAAAACCGAGGGATTAATATTTTACCGGGAGGCGACAAGGCGAGGAGCAACTGAAGGGGGACGTCAGGTTCAGAGAACTTCGATCAAGTGGAGGATGCGTTCGGGAAGCGCCCCGAATTCTCGTTCCAGCAGCAGAAAAACCATGCTGAGTGTCAAACCCATGACAAGGAAACCGACGCCGATATTGAGGGGGAAAGAGAGCATGAACACATTGAGCTGGGGAAAAACCCGGGCCAGAATACCCAGCACCAGACCGGAAAGAATCAAAACGGCCAGGACCGGGGCGCTGAACTGGATACCCAAGGAAAACATGTGCCCGGCCAGACTCATCAGAAACGGGACCGCTTCTCCGCCCACGTCGATCCCGCCCGGGGGAAGCAATTCATAAGATCTGACAATCGCCCGGATGAACAGGTGGTGGACGTCGAGCACCAGGAAGATGAGGATGGCGATAATATTCTGGTATTGGGATATCAGCTCGATCTGACGCTGGTTCTGAGGATCGAAAACGTTGGCGGCGGCGAACCCCATTTTATAACCGATGATGCTGCCGCCGAGTTCGACCGCGGTAAAGACCAACTGAGCGGTAAATCCGACCATCAGTCCAAGCAACCCCTCGCTGGCCATGAGCACGGCCAGGCTGACGATGGAAAGATCAGGCGAAGGGATCAATGGTTTGACAACCGGAAAAATCAGCAGGGTCAGCAGAATGGTCAAGCCCAGGCGGACCCGCGCCGGGGCGGTGCCGCTGCCGAACACGGGCAGGGTGCCCATCATCGCCGCCATTCTGGCGAGACAGACCAGGAACAGTTGAAAACTGTCAATGTCAATCGGAAGGGAGGGCACCGAACGGCTCAGGTCCCGACGGTGGCAATGCTCGCCAGAATCCCGGTAGTAAAACTGATCATTTTCTGAATCATCCAGGGCGCGAACAGAATCAGGGAGACCAGGACGGCAACGATCTTCGGCACAAAGGTCATGGTCTGCTCATTAATTTGGGTGGCGGCCTGAAACACACTGATCAGCAGGCCGACGACCAAGGCGCATATGAGCATGGGGGCAGCCAGCATCAGAACCAACTCGACGGCCTGGCGGCCCGTTGCGACGACAAATTCAGGCGTCATTGGAACACTCCCTTGAGACGACCCCGCTTTAGACTGGGGACATCGCCATAACGGCCCGTTAGTAAAAACTTTTGACCAGGGAACCGACCACCAGCCCCCAGCCATCCACCAGGACAAACAACAGCAGTTTGAACGGCAACGCGATAATCGGAGGCGGCAGCATCATCATCCCCATGGCCATGAGTACCGAGGCCACCACCATGTCGACGATGAGAAACGGAATGTAGATCAAAAAACCCATCTGAAAAGCCCGCTTCAACTCGGACAGCATGAATGCCGGAATCAGGGTCATGGTCGGCACATCGCCCTTGTTGGCCGGGGTTTCGACCCGGGCGATATCCATCAGCAGTTCGAGATCTTTTTCCTCGGTCTGCCCAAACATGAATTCGCGCATCGGTTTGAGGGCGTTTTCCAATGCCACTTCCTGGCTGAGCTGGTTGTTCAGATAGGGCTGCAGGGCGGTCTCGTTGACCTGGGTCCAGACCGGCGCCATGATGAAAAAGGTCAGAAACAGGGAGAGGCCGATGACCACCTGATTGGGGGGCATCTGCTGGGTGCCCATCGCCTGGCGGACAAAGGACAACACGATGACGACCCTGGTGAAGGCCGTGGTCATCAGCAGAATCGCCGGGGCGATCGAAAGAATGGTGAGGACCAGCAATACCTGCAAGGCGGAGGAAACCTGCCCGGGTTCGGTCGCTTCGCCAATGCCCAGGGTCAGCGTCGGCAGTCCCTGAGCCGCTCCGAGGGCGGGAATCGTCAGCAACAGGGTCAACAACACCGGAACCCACCGCTTCATGTCGGACTCCCCATCTTGTCCTCAAGCGTCTCGGAAAACGATTGTTCCGGCCGACGGATCGGCGCAATCAGTTCCACCCGATCGCCTCCCAGCCCGAGAAGAAACTCCTCGTCTCGCACTCGAATCAGACAGACCCCCTTCTTCGGCCCGAGCGAACGCATCTCCACCACCTTGATCGCTCCCCCGCGGGCCGCCGGCAAAAAACCGAATCCTTTGCGACTCAGGGCATAAAGGAGCAGGATGATTCCGATCACCACCAAAAGGGCGACGATCAACTTCACCCAGGAACCCAAGAGGTCACCCGATCCCCCATCGGCGGCACATGCCGGGGTGGCTAGCAGTAGAAACATGAGGGTCCAGTGAAAATTCATAATTTTCCCAAAGCTAAACGAAGCGACAAAAAGCAGGACCGGACCACGGAATTACCCAAGGTTTTCGATCCGCTCGGCGGGACTGACCACGTCGGTCAGGCGAATGCCGAATTTTTCGTTGACCAGCACAGCTTCCCCCCTGGCGATCAGTCGGGAGTTGACATAAACGTCGAGGGGCTCGCCAGCCAGCTTATCGAGTTCGACAACGCTTCCTTCCTGCATCTCCAGAAGTTCCTTGATGAGAAGCCGGGTCCGCCCGACTTCAACGGAAATCTGCAGGGGGATATCGAGGAGGAATTCGAGATTCTTTACTTCGCCCACAGGCTGCAACTGTTTTTTGTTTTCCATTATCAGCTCCGTTCCATCCGGTTGATGATCCGTATTGCCTTGTTGCCGTTGCACATCCCGGCAGCTGCCCAGTATTTCGGTTTGCCTTCGACCAACACTTTCAGCGGGGCATTGGGCGCGCAGCCCAGATCGATAATATCGCCTTCCTGAAAGTTGAGGATGTCGCGCACCGTGACGACCACTTGCCCGGCCTGCACCGACACATCCACCGGCATGGATGCGATTCCCTCGCCGATCAGGGTCGGCCATTCTTCGCTGTTGCGCAGATCGACCGACAACGACGATTCCCTCAGTTTCTCACGCAAGGGCTCCAGCGAGGCATGGGGAATAACCAGGGTCATCCCCCCTGCCAACTTGTCCATGCTGATGCTGAAGGTCACCACGAGAATCCCCGCTTCGGGTGGCACGATATTAACCAGCCTCGGGTTGGTTTCCACTTTGAGCAATTCGGGCCGAAGCGTTTCCACCGGTTGAAACGATTTTTTCAGGTCGGGGCAGATGGGATCCATCAACCCCTTGATGAGATTCGTTTCAATCGTCGTCAACGGACGCTTGATCGGAACGATCTTTTTAACCGTCCCCCCCAGGATGACTTCAAGCAGAAGTACCGAGAGCTCGCCATCGTAGAGCAACAACGCCCCCGATTTGAACGGCTCCAGATCAAGCAACCCGATGGCCCCGTTATGCGGAACCGACTCAAGAAACGCTTCGAATCCGAGGGAGTCGGAGCCGGTGTACTTGACCGTTACCTGACGTTGCAGACGATTGGTGAGAGTAATCCCGTAGCTGCGGCCAATGGAGTCAAAAATAAGGTCGAGATTGGGAATCTTCCACCGACTGAGCCCCCGTCCCCCAACCAGCTCAAGGGCCCGGACGCCTTGCTCCGATACCGGAGGGGGGATCTCGCTGCCCGTCTCGATGGTGCCGTGCTTGACGGCCGAAAGGAGTTCCCCAATTTCGTCTTTTGTGAGAATTCGATCCAAGGCGCCCTCTACTGGACAACAAAATCGGTGAAATAAATTGTTTTCACCTTGCCGGAACTGAGCAGGCCATTGAGTCGCCCGATCAGGTCCGCCCGCAACTGCAGCTTGCCCTGGAGGTCGCGGATTTCATCGAAGGTCTTGCTGCTCAGGTAAAGCAGGATGGCGTCCCGCACCTGAGCCTTGCGTTCCTCGACTTCGGCCAGCGCCTCGGGACTTTCCAGTTCAAGGGTCATGGAGGCCTTGAGATAGCGGGTTCCCTCGGCATCCAGAATATTGACGATGAAATCATCCATGGTCACCATCGGCCCCACCGGCGGTACCGCGGTTTCTTTGGCCGCCTCGACAGGAACCACCTCGGGCGCCTCTTTGCCGGAACCGCTGGCCCCCATCAGATAGGCACCGACACCAACGCCGGCCAGCACCAGAATCGCCACCACGGCGATGATGATGATTTTCATCTTCCCGCCTTTTTTCTCGTCGGTTTTTTCTTCGGTCTTCTTTTCGGCCATGGTTTTTCTCTTTCGTTGGCTAAAATCGCTGAACCCTTGCTGACAGATTTTTTTCAAGAAGCTCAGAAAGGCGCCTGTTGGGCGGCATCGATCAGGTAGGGCAGGGCATCCCGGTTGCTGCCGACGCTCTCGAGAACGAATTCGACTCGCCGGTTCAGGGCTCTGGCTTCAGGGGTCTGCTCCTTGACCAGAGGCCGCTGCGAGCCATACCCCACCGCGGACATGCGATCCAGCGGCACCAGGTTTTCCCGTTCAAAGAATTTCAGCACCGAGACCGCCCGGGCAATGGAGATGTCCCAGTTCGACATCGCTTGCGTCGACGGAGGCGAATCATCGGTGTGTCCTTCGATGCGCAGATTCAGCGGAAGATTCTGGATCAAGGAGGCGACATCCCGCAAAACCGGATAAGCGTCTGGGTTGATCTCGGTTTGACCGGGAGCGAACAGGATCGACTCTTCGACCCGCAGCACCACCGCCCCACGGTCCTTCACCAGTTGAATCCGCCGGTCGATTTTCAACTGATTGATCTGGCTCAGCATCCGCTGATAGAGACGACTGGTGAAATCATCCTGGATCGGTGCGAATTCGATAACCTTTGGTGAAGAAAGCGGGGTCGCTCCCCCCGACATCACGCCGAAGGCGCTACGCATCGATTCGGCCGCTGCCTGGAATTTGGTCTTATCCATGTTGGCCATGGACAGCAGCAGCACAAAAAAAGTCAGCAACAGGGTCACCATGTCACTGAAGGTGACCATCCACGCGGGGGCGCCGGCTTCTTGTTTTTTCGGTTTCTTGGCCATCGGATCTCGTCGTTCCCGGTCAGAACAAGCGGTTGACGTATCAAAACGTTATTTTTTGAAATTGCTCTCGCGTAGTTTCGGCGCCACGAAAGAGTGCAGCTTCTGCTCCATCAGACGAGGATTTTCACCGGCCAGGACACAGCGCATCCCCTCGGCGATCAGGGTTTTGCTCAGCACTTCTTCAGCCGATCGGGTCTTGAGCTTGCCGGCGACCGGCATGCAGATGATATTTGCCAGAATCGCCCCGTAAAAGGTGGTCAGCAAGGCAACGGCCATGGCCGGGCCGATGGAGGACGGATCGCTCATGGACTGGAGCATCTGCACCAGCCCGATCAGCGTACCGATCATTCCCATGGCCGGCGCATAGGTGCCGATGGAAACGAAAATATCCGCGCCGCTTTCATGGCGCTCCTGGATGTACTCGATCTCCTTGTCGAGCATCTCCTTCATGGCCTCGGCTTCCTGCCCATCCACGGCCATCTGCAACGCCTTCTGGAAAAACGGATCTTTAACTTCGTCGAGAAAGGATTCGAGGGTCAGAATGCCTTCCTTGCGGGCCTTGCTGGCGAACAGGATCAACTGGGCGATGGTTTCCTGCGGGGTCATCTCTTTGTGGAAAACGGTCTTCTTGAACACCGCCATGGCGCCGAAAACCGCTTTGAACGGATAATGCACCAAGGTCGCGCCGACGGTCCCCCCGAGCACGATAATGATCGAAGCCGGGTCGATGAAAAGCATCAGGGAGCCGCCCGTCATGATGGCTATGATCATGAGCGCGAACGA
>Ga0154449_1076_pt2 | contig 17453 bp, 18 predicted proteins | sample RifGroC2_FD_105642 | JGI IMG/M metagenome (GOLD analysis project Ga0154449, IMG submission 105642) | Pelobacteraceae bacterium GWC2_58_13
CATCGGAATCGCCATTCATCCCCACGACGGCACGACGGCCGAGGCCCTGCTGAAAAACGCCGATGCAGCCATGTGTCGAACCAAGGAGATGGGGCGCAATGGATACCAGTTCTTTTATCCGGAAATGGCGCAATTGTCTCTCCAGACCCTGATCCTTGAGAATAAGCTTCACAAGGCCCTTGAGCGGGAGGAATTCGCTCTCAGATACCAGCCACAACTTGATCTCAGACATGGGGGCATCAGTGGGATGGAAGCCCTCGTCTGTTGGAACTATCCCGGCCAAGAACCTGTTTCACCGCTCGATTTTATACCACTGGCGGAAGAAACCGGCTTGATCACCCCCATCGGCGAATGGATACTACGGTCCGCCTGCGCCCAGAATAAACGATGGCAGGACGAGGGACTGCCGGCCCAGAAAGTCGCGGTAAATATTTCGGCCAGACAGTTTTATCAGTACGATATTGCCAACCTGGTCGGGTCCGTGCTGGAAAGCACCGGCCTGGATCCTTGCTGGCTGGGGGTGGAAATCACAGAAAGCGTGTTGATGCAGGATGTGGAGCAAACCGTCAAGATATTGCACCGGCTCAACGACATGGGCGTGCAGGTGACCATCGATGATTTTGGAACAGGGTATTCTTCCCTCAGCTACCTCAAGCAGTTCCCGGTACAGGCGTTGAAGATCGATCGATCATTTATCACGGGAATCCCCGAGGATCATGAAGATCGGGCGATTACGGCGGCCATCATCGCCATGGCTCATGCCTTGGGTATTCAGGTCATTGCCGAAGGCATTGAGCGGGAAGAGCAGCGCCAATTTTTGGCAACGAAGGGATGCGACAAGATCCAGGGCTTTCTGTTCAGCCCCCCGTTGTCCGTCGATGAATTCAGAGCCCTGTTGATTGCCCGTCAGGGTTCTTTAGAGTGAATCAAGATCCGGGCAGGTCGATCTTTTTTCCTTCCCCGGGGCGGTAAAGCAATATCGTTCTACCAAGGATCTGGACCACCGCCGAATCGGTTTTTTCGCTGATGATCGCCGCGACGTCCTTCCTGTCGAGCAGACATCCTTCCTGTATTTTCACCTTGATCAGTTCGTGGAACTGCAATGCTTCCTGGAGGGAGGCAAGGAGAGAAGGGCCGATCTCTTCTTTGCCGATCATGACAACCGGGTTGAGATGGTGGCCTCGGCCTTTCAAAAACCTGACTTGTTTTCCTGTAAGCTTCAACATCGCTCTATCCCCTTTCGTTTCTCAGAGTGCCGGCATTATACGCAAATCGCCTGCGCCTGCAATCCTTTTGCAAACCTCATTTTTTTTGCATAAATGCAAAATATATAAAACCGTTTTGCAAAAGAGCTTCACGTTCATATTGTTATTCATAACTATCCGATTTAATGCATTTTATCGAACCATTGAAAAAATTAAATATTACTAATTGGGTCAAGTTTGAATCGAGGAATGAACTCCGTTTTGCAGGTTTGCAAATATAAAAGTCTGAATAAACCAATTAACCTAAGGTTGAAAACTAACTTAAGTATTTGAGACCATTAGATAATAAAAAAATATACAACAAAGTAGAACAATGGTATGTCAATTGCTTTTTAAACAGGCGAGCATTTTATCTGGCCCTTACTTTTGAGGTGTTGCATGTTGAATAGAGCCTGTTCCCATTTTGAACGCGCGTCGTTTCCTTCTACCTGCCAGGTGTCGTTGTCTTTCCCCGGCCTGTTTGGATTTGGCTTGAGTGCCATATTTCTCAACCTGTTTCAAACCGGGTTGTTTTCGATCGATATTACAATTCTGGCCATGGGGGTTTTTTATGGTGGGATCGCCCAGATAACGTCGGGGCTGTTTGAATGGCATAAAAACAACATCTTCGGTGCGACGGCCTTTGTTTCTTTCGGGTTGTTCTGGCTATCGCTGGTCGGATTTATCATGCTGCCCGAAGTCGGCTGGGGAGTCGTTCCCCAAGCAACGGTTCTTTCGGCATATTTTTTTCTATGGGGGGGGTTCACCCTCATTTTGCTCGCCAACGCAACACAGATTAGCCCCTCGGTGAAAATAGTTTTTATTTCACTGGTGGTGTATTTCATTGCCTTTTCACTGGGTGAAGCTACCGAATCGATGTCGGTCAGGATGGCCGCTGGGTATTGCGGGTTTGCTTCAGGTTTCGCTGCGCTATATGCCGGGATGGCGCTGATTATCAAACAAGTCTTCGATTGTTCCATTATTTCCCGGAGATAATCTCTTAAGTTCAGTTTTCTATAGAATTGTTGGCCGCGAGGCCAGAGAAGGAGTGGTGAGGATGAAAGCGACCATTAACGGCACTACTATCGCGTATGATGATCTTGGCGCCGGCCCGGCCGTTGTTCTGATTCACGGGTTCCCTTTTAATCGACGAATGTGGCAGCCGCAGGTTTCCGTCATCGTCGATGAGGGTTATCGCGTTATTGTTCCGGATCTTCGTGGATTTGGCGAGAGTCAGGTTCCTGAATCCTCTTGGACTTTGGCGACCCTGGCCGAGGATCTGGTCCAGCTACTCAATTACCTCGGTGTCGGGCGAGCCGTATTTTGCGGCGCCTCGATGGGTGGTTCGGTGTTGCTCCATCTGCTGGATCGTTACCCCGACAAGGTTGCCGGAGCTTGTTTTGTGTCCAGTCGAAGCCGGGGCGATGACATGATCGAAAAAGTCAAACAGTCGAAACTGGTGGACAAGTTATCCGCCGGGCATCGGGAGGAGGTCAACCTTTCTCTTTGTACCCAGTTGCTGGGGGAAGAGACGACTTTAAGACACCCCGATTTAAACGGCAGGTTGAAAGGCTGGATCGAGTCGACGGACACGCGCAGCCTGAGTTGGGGCTTGCAGGCCATGCGGGACAGGAAAGATTCCACTTCGAAGATTCGAAAAGTGTTTCAACCCGCCCTGGTAATCACCGGCGGAGCCGATCGCATTGTTTCACCAGAGCATGGCAGAGGGCTGGCGCTGACACTGGGGGCAGGTTATGAATTTCCGGGGTGCGGTCATATGGTTAATCTGGAGCAACCGGAAAGTTTCAATCATTGCCTGATCGAATTTCTCGCGAGGGTGCGGCAGCGGCGACAAAAAAAACTATCATTACAGAAGGTTGCTTGACCGCAAGCAACAAAAAAGCCCTCCGGATCGGAGGGCTTTTTTGTTGGCAAAACTAGGATTCCAGGAGCTCGCCGATGGATGCCATGACTCGCTCAACGATTCGCAGATGGGTTTCTTTGCAGTTTTCCAGCTGGTACAGGTCGGAAAAATCAATTGGCTTGCCGAAAACGACTCTACCTTTCTGGCCAAATCCAGGGAATTTCCAGTGATTCAAGCCGCTCAGGGCTGTTGGGACGACCTGGGGGCGTGTTTCGTAAATCGTTTTTCCGACCCCTCGGTTACCGGAACCCAACTTTCCATCTTTGTGTCGCGTTCCCTCGGGAAACAACATGACTTTTTCTGTTTGAAGAAGGTCGTTCAAAGCTTTTCCCGCCCGGAGATCTCGTCCACGCCTGACCGGAAAAGCTCCCCAGGATTGAAATAACCAACCGAGAAAACGATTTTTAAAGAGTTCTTCCTTGGCTGGCGCCCAAAGCATCTGAAACGGATGGCGTCGGATTACCGCCCAGGGAAGAAATACCGTTTCATATCCGGAAATATGGTTGGAAGCCAACAGAACCCCGCCCGAGGCGGGAATGTTTTCATCTCCCAGCACTTGAAAATGATTCAACAGTGAAGCGTAAATACCTATGATGTAAACAGAAAAGGTTACCCACGCGCGCTTTATCCACGAAGTTTTCAAAATCGTTCCCTGCCGATTGAAGTTAATCCGGAAATGATATATACCATTTCATCCATAGTGCAGCAATTGCAAATCAGCTAAAAAACAACCTATCCGGGTGGATTGACATGTTGGAACGGGAGCGGAAACAATTGGTTTGGATTCGGTTCATAATTCTGGCCGGGGTATCGGCTGGAATTCTCTGGCTCTCCTTGACTTCGTCGCCTCCGGTTTTCGATGATGCCCTTCTCGGATGGGACAAAGCGCAGCACGCGCTGGCTTATGGCGTTCTGGCTTTGGTCGCCGGTCGTTTTTTCAGCCTGGGCAAGCTGACTTCGTCGCAGGCATGGGGGCTTGCTGTCGTTTATGCCATGGGATATGGCGGGCTGCTTGAGGTGTTGCAGGCGGTTGCCGGAACCGGGCGCATGGGCGAATGGGGCGACTTGGTCGCCGATGCGGTCGGTGCCCTGAGTGTCGGCAGCATCGGATTTTGGCTGCGGACCAGGGGCAAACCTTAAACCGGTCAGTTACCGCAGACCGCAACCACCGATTCGAATGCGATATCGAGCAAATCCTGAAGCGTCTGTTCTTCGATGTTCAATGATGGCATGAAATAGATGACATTGCCGAGCGGGCGTAGCAGGGCTCCTTTTTGTAACGCCTTCTGATAAACCTCGTATCCTCGACGTTCCTGCCAGGGGTAGGGGGTCTTTTCATTTTTCTCCCGCACCATTTCGACGGCGGCCACCATCCCGCAGCGACGGAATTCACCGACATGGCGCAGCGCCTCGAACCGGGCGGCGCCAGCATCCAGCAGGGTCATTTTCGGTCCGAGATTCTGCAGAATCCGCTCATCCCTGAAAATATTCAACACTTCACAAGCAACAGCACAGGCCAGAGGATTGCCCGAGTAGGAATGGGAGTGGAGAAAGGCTTTCAGGCTCTGGTAGTCGTCGTAGAAGGCATCGTAGATCCGCTGACTGGTCATGACCACGGCCAGCGGCATGTAGCCTCCGGTAATTCCTTTGGACAGGCAGAGAATATCGGGACTGATGCCGGCATGCTGGTTGGCGAACATTCGGCCGGTGCGGCCGAAGCCGACGGCGATTTCGTCGGCAATGTAATGAACCTGACAGCGATCGCAGAGTGCGCGAAGCCGGTTAAGGTAGATGGGGGGATAAATTCTCATCCCGGCCGCGCCCTGGATCAACGGCTCAATGATGATGGCGGCGATCTGTTCATGTTCGCGCTCGACCAGTTTTTCCATGGCCTCGAAACATTCGGCCTGGCAGGTATCGCGGGTCAGGTGGTATGGACAACGGTAACAGTCGGGGCCCTGCACCTGAAACTCGTCGAGTAGGATGGGACGATAAATGTTCCGGTACAGGTCGCATCCCCCGACCGACAAGGCACCGATGGTTTCGCCGTGATAAGCGTCGGTAATTGAGACGAACCGGGTCCTGGTGGGGTGTCCGACCTGTTGCCAGTACTGGAAACTCATTTTCAGAGCGGCTTCGACGGCCGATGATCCGTTGTCGGTGAAAAACACCTTGTTCAGTCCCGCCGGCGCAATTTCACAAAGACCGGCGGCCAGGGCCGCCGCCGGTTCATGGGTGAATCCGGCAAAGATATGGTGAGCGATTTTTCCGGCCTGCTCCGTCAGTGCCCGATTAAGGCGCGGATGGCTGTGCCCGAACAGGTTGACCCACCAGGACGATACCCCATCGATGTATCGTTTTCCGTCGTAGTCGTAGAGATAGGAACCTTCGCCGCGGGCAATCGGAATCGGCGGCAGGGTCTCCAGATCTTTTTCCTGGGTGCAGGGGTGCCAGATGTGCCGCCGGTCGAGTTCGAGAATCTCTTTTTTGTTCATGGTCGTCGTCTGCTGACTCTGGTCAAATCAAAGGCCCAGACCAGCTAAAAGCCAGGGCAGGGTAGGGAGCTTCTCCAGTTGGTCGGCGAGATCGGTCGCCTGCTCTTGCGGGTTGCCGGTGACATGATTAAGAACCCCCAGAAGGTCGGCGGAGGCGAGGGACGCCAGGGTATGGGGCACCGACTCTTCAGCCTCGCCCGGAATCAGCGGCATGTTGTTGATCAGAAAGCCGGCAAGCGGGATGCCCATGGTACGGGCGGCAAAGACGGTCAGCAAGGTGTGGTTGATGGTTCCCAAGCCAGGCCGGCAGACGGTCAGCAAGGGAAAGTTGATGTTCTTGGCCAAATCCGCAAGCAGTATTCCCCCCGCCAGGGGAACCATCAGGCCACCGGCTCCCTCGATAATCAGATAGTCGTGCCGGGAAGCCAAGGTGCTGGCTGCCGCGGCCAGGAGCCCGCAATCGATGTGGACGTTTTCGTGCTCGGCGGCCACGGAGGGAGCCAGGGGCGCACTCAAACGGTAGGGGGAAATCAGTTCCGGCTCGTCACCACTGGCGGCCGCCCATTGCAGCAGGCGGCCGTCGTTCCCCAGGGCGAGCGGATTTTCGACGCCGGTTTCAACGGGCTTCATTATTCCGACATCCAATCCTCGCTTTCGCAGAAATAACGCCAATGCGGCGGAAACCAGGGTTTTGCCAACGCCCGTGTCGGTTCCGGTAACGAACAGTCCCTTTGTACCCTTAGCAGCAACCATCGGTTTCAATCTCCAAATCCCTGAACATCTGCAGGTCATCAGCCGGGTTTCGCCCGCAGGTTGTTAGATAATTTCCAATCATGGTACCGCTGGCTCCGGCCAGGAACATCCATGATTGTAGTTCTCGCAGGTTCTGCTGACGTCCACCGCAGACGCTGATCCTTTTGTCGGGAAGCAGATACCGGAATAGGGCGATTATGCGCACACAATCCATCGGCGTCAAATTGAAACATCCTTCCAGGGGGGTTCCCGCGATGGGGGTGAGAAAATTCAACGGCACAGAGTCGACATCCAACCCCCGGAGCGTCATGGCCAACTCAATCCGCTGCTCGATGGATTCACCGAGGCCGAATATTCCTCCGCAGCAGACTTTCATGCCGGCCCGTTTGGCCATCTGGACGGTTTCGATATCCTCGTCGTAGGCGTGGGTTGAACAAATTCGAGGGAAAAAAGAACGGGCCGTTTCCAGATTGTGATGATAGGTAACGCAGCCCGCATCGGCTAATGCCTCCGCGGTTTGTTTGTCGAGAATCCCCAGGGAGGCCGAGGGGGCAATGCTGGTGGTTGCACGGATTTCCCGAACGGCCGCCAGGAGGCGGTCGAATTCTTCTCCTGGAGTAACCCGGGTGCCACTGGTAACGATGCCGTAGCAGTGAGAACCTTCTTTTTCGGCGGAAATGGCTCCAGCAACAATCTCTTCCCCGGATTTTAAAGCATAAACGGGTGTCTGGGTATTGTGATGTGATGACTGGGCGCAAAAAGCGCAGTTTTCAGCGCAACGTCCCGATTTTGCATTGATGATCGAGCACAGTTCTGCTCGATTGCCGAAAGCTTTTTCCCGCAGGGCATGGGCGCCAGCAAGGATAAAACTCAGGTTTGCGCCTTTTGCATGAAGGATTGAACGTGCTTCAGAATCGGAAAGCGCTATATTTGCCTCTGCCTTTTTCAGGATGGCGTAAACCAAAGAACTCATAAAACCTCCCCATTATTTGGACGTGATTATAAGGGTTTCGGCTGAGTTGTCAACCATGAACCAGGCAGGGTTTACAAGTATGCCCTGAATCCTTTACCAGATTATGGAATAAAATTCACATATCGTATTGACAGATATTTTTTCGGGTGATAAAACACTATTTTATTTACATTTATGGTGGGGTGAATATGGTTAAGAAAATGATAGGTAAAAAGCTTAAGGCAACGCGTCTGAAAAACGACATGACCATCCAGGATCTGGCGGACCGTTCCAAAGTGTCATCCAATATGATCTCTCGAATCGAACGCGGATTGACGGTTCCATCTGTCGAAATCCTCATGAAATTGGCAAATGCCTTCGGCATGAGTATCAATTTCTTCGTTGAAGAGGCAGAGAAAGGCTCTACCGTTGTCTTTACTCCGAGTGGGCAGGGCGAGCCGATCTTTTTCTTTGAGGACAAGCACCAGATCACCAGCCTGACGCAAGGGATACGTGATCCGAACTTTGCCGTTTTTTACGACACTCTCGAAAAGGACTGCAGCAGCGGCGAGGGAGGGATGATTCACACCGGCGAGGAATTCGCCCTGGTCCTTGAAGGACGACTCGAGTTTGTTATTCAAGGTGATCATTATCTGCTTGAAAAAGGCGACTCCCTGACCTTTAAGGCTTCACTTCCGCATACGTGGAAAAATGTCAACGACGGGCAGACACTGGTGATGTGGGTCGTATCGCCGGCCCCAAATCTGGCCCACTGACAGAGCGTTACGGATTCGGTTGGACAAAAGGGAGACGAGTTATGAAGATCAAGAAAATTGTTGGTAAAAAACTTAAATCGATCCGTCTCAAACGAGATATGACGATTCAGGATCTTGCTGAAAAATCAAAAGTGTCATCCAATATGATTTCACGAATAGAGCGAGGATTGACGATCCCCTCCGTGGGGATTCTGATGAAGCTTGCGGGGGTGTTTGATAAAAGCATCAATTATTTTGTCGAAGAGATAACCACGACCCACGAGATCGTATTTACCTCGCCCGGCAAGCGAGACAAAACGGTATACGACGACGAGCACAACATGCACACGGAATCCTTCACCTCGGGACTCCGCGACCCACAGTTCATGTCGTTCTACTGTACGGTTAAAAAAGGTGGGACAAGCGGGGTCCAGAACATGTATCATCCCGGTGACGAACTGATCTATGTTCTTGAAGGAAAACTCGAGGTGAACATCGCCAGCGAACGACATCTGCTCAAGGCCGGCGACAGCATCTCTTTCAAGTCCCATCTTCCCCATCGCTGGGACAACGTCGGCGAGGAGGATGCCAGGGTAATCTGGACCCTCTCTCCGTTCACCACGATTTGAAAGTCCGTCTCAAATGAGTTTTTTGAAAAAAATTTTCGGCGGCGGCGACCCGCTGACGGCTATGAATCGTGCCGTGCGGCAACAGCGCTGGGCCGATGCCCTGCGCGAAGGGGATTGCGTCCAGCGAGACAAATTGCCTGAGAATCTCGTTGGCCAATTTGACACAATGCTTGAACTGGCCGGCAACCAGTTGGCTGAAACCAACCTTGGCGAAGGGGAAGCCTGCTGCCGAGCGGGTGAGATCGAGCGGGCGAGGGAGCACTACCTGCTGGCGAATCAACATGCCCGTGCCGACGAACTACAGCTACGCGCCATGCGGTTACTCAAGGACATTCAAACCGCTTCGGGGAAGACCGCGGAGACAGCAGCCGTCGCCAGCAGCTGCTGCAGTAACGGTTGCCGGTCGGAGTCCCCCGGGGATACCGTAGAACCCGTTGCCTGGAACATGGATATCCGACTCGAACTGGCGTTATCATCCTACCCCTCCGAGTGGGTGGAGCGTTATGCCGCGACCGGAATCGAATTTAAACGGGCGTTATTAATGTCCCATGATGGACTGCTCGGGGAATCCCTGGCTGAATTCAAAACCGTCCCCGATGCCAACCGGGACGATCTTTTTTATTTCGAACGTGGTTCCCTTCTGGTCAGGATGGATGATCACAACGGGGGCCGCAAAGACCTCGAACGAGCCATTGAGCTCAACTCTCGACACGAATTGGCCATGGAAACCCTGGTCTCCCTCGATTTGGCCACCCGCAACCTTCCCGCAGCCGAAACTCGTCTGCATTCGATGCTTTCCTCCGGAATCGCCCCCTCTTTCTGCTATAGTCGCCTGGCCATGATCGCCGCAGGTAGAGATGACGATGCATCTGCCATCGCCTATGGAGAAAAGGCTCTCGCGGCCGGTCCGGTCGAGTTGGAAACCGTGGTGCGGCAAAGTTTTCTGCTGGAAAAAAGCGGACGCATTAAAGAGGCTGAAGCGCTGCTGGCAACTCTTCCGGCTGGAGGTTGTGGCGGTGGCTGCCACGTTCTGCTTGCGGAATTCTGGCTGCGACAAGGTAAATTTCTGGAAAAAGCCCTGGAATCATTCAAGGGAACCAGCCGTCAGGACCCGGAGAATCCGCGTTGGCCGATGCGCATTGCCCATACATATCTGGCTCTCGGCTGGCATAAAGACGGTCAGGCCATGATGAAAAAAGTACTCTCCACCCCCGGACTCGACGACTTGTTGCGGCAAGAAGCCGAAGAAATTCTCGACTTTTACGGTAAGTAGCTGATAATTCATCATCTTCCTATTGACAGCTGGCCTTTGTGAAGTATATTCTTATGAAAAATAGGTCATTGTGTTTCCCTGTTAGCGGGGTTGGGCTGCGTACAGGGTATTACCTCAGGGAGGCGTTATGAACAAGTCGGAACTGGTGGAAAGCCTGGCCAACAAGAAAAACCTGACCTACAAGAAATCCGAGGAAATCATCAATCTTATCTTCGACTCAATGACCGAGGCACTGGTCGAAGGAGGACGGATAGAGATTCGTGGTTTCGGTAGTTTTGTCGTCAAGGATTACAAGGCGTACATGGGGCGCAACCCCAAAACCGGCGAGGTCATTCAGGTTCATCCCAAAAAACTCCCTTTTTTCAAGGTGGGCAAAGAACTACGCGAGCGCGTAAACCAAGAGTAATAGCCGGCATTTCACCTTCACCGGCCTGTCATCATATCCGTCATATACCCGGGGATCTTTCTCATTCCCGGGTATTTTTATAGCAAGAATGCATACCTTTTTCTCTGCTCCCTCAAAAATGATGCCATATCAAGGGATTGAAAGCCTGGTCGAACGCAGCCTCCGGGTCTTGAAATGCCCGATCTTTTGGCACGGATATTGATGGATTCGTACTGGTTTTTCTACTTCGGAAGCACCCAATTTCCCAATGGAATGCCTGCGGGAGAATCAACATCATACAAGCCTCTAAATCCAAAAGGTCCGGTTGATTTTAATGGGTTGGAGTGATATTTATTGACAGTTTGGTTCTGCGCTTATTTTTTAATCTACGCGTGAGAAGGGAGCCCATGAGACGCTGGTCTGTCGCATTTTTTCTGCTACTGGTGATAGCAGGACACTCACCGAACGCCTATGCCAATCCGACCCAATGCGGAGAGACAGGTTTGTTGACTCAACCCTCGGCCGAAACTCTCAACGCAGGCAACATCTGTGTGGGCGTCTGGGGCAACTATGCGTCCGGGAACGGAAATAACGATGCGACGATCGTTCCGGTGACCATCACCCTGGGGCTGGGTACCTTTATGGAAGCCTACGGGTCCTATCCCAACCTACTGTTCAACGACGATGAGCAGAACAGCGGCCGTGGCTTCGCCAATATCGGTTTCAAATTAAGGGTATTCGGCCAACGTTCTTCCCCCTTTAAAATTGCACTGGACGGTCAGATTCAACGGGCCATTGCCGACGACCCGGTAATCGATGGGCTCACGGATTACCAGGGGCGGGTCATCGCCAGTTATAAGCCCGGCAAGTTTGGTCTTCATCTCAATGCGGGCTACCTGTCAAACGATTCGCCGCCGGACCAAAGCTATGACAACCAGACGCTGTTTGGCGGGGGGGTAGAATTTTTCCCGGCATATCGCTTGCGCTTAATTGCCGAAATGGAAGCGAAATCCGAAAAATTCAAGGGTACGGATGGTCCGGCTGAGGCCACCCTCGGTTTCCAATATTTTCTTGCCCCCCATCTGACCCTCAACTTCGGTATTGGGTTCGGCATCTCGGATGGTAGTCCCGATTGGCGTGCGCTGGTCGGTCTGACGGGTTGCCAGGGGGTCGGCAATTATATTATTCCCATTGATCGTGTTATCGAACCTGCTACGGAAGAAGCCACGGAAGAAAAGGCCGAAACGCCTAAAAAAATCAAACTTCAAACCTTGACCCCGCTCATTCCGATGCAAGCAGTAAAAACATCCCCGGTTGCCAAGCTTGAAATCCCTGTTGAAACGCCGGCCGAAGAAATCGTCGTTACTCCGGAAGAAAAACTGTCGGTATCCACGACGGCCGAACTTAATTCCCTTGCCGTGGCGCCAGTCGTGTCGGCAGCCCCCGTTGTTGTCTCCACGGGGCCGGAAAAGCCGATGCGAGCCATAGTCTACCGCAAGTTCAGGCTGCCGGAATTCACCTTTGAGTTTGACCAGCACACCCTGTCCACGGAAGGCGAAAAAGTTCTGTCGCAGATCGCCGAAGAACTTCGACATGAAAGAAAGTGGCTGATCCTCCGTATCGATGGTTATACCGACAGTGTTGGACCGGAGCGCTACAATGAGGAGCTGTCCCTTAAACTGGCGGTTGCCGCGGCGACCCATCTTGTCCTGCGCGATGGCATTGCCCCCAATCGGTTGTTTGTGAAGGGATTCGGTGAAAGTCAACCGATTGCTTCAAATGAAACGCCTGAAGGCCGCAGTGAAAACCGGAGGCTGGAACTTCTTGTTCTCAGCCCTCAAGAAGTTGTGGAGTGACGTTATTTCTCATCCGTCTGGTATGTTTTGGGGTGGCGGATGCGAGGGCGCTTATTGCCCGGGATTCTGGACCTGAAGAAATCGCCCGTTTTCTTGACAGCCTCCCGATTGGGTCTTGAATCCACCCCGATTGGAGAGATTATTCTCAACTGGTAAATGGATAATTGATATGAATATGATCAGTCTTGGCGTCCTGCGGGAAAGTGCTCTGTTTGCGGACATGACCGATGCGGAAATCGCTTCTCTCGCTGAACTTTTCACGGAAAAAACAATCCCCGCCGGCAAAACTGTTTTTGTTGAAAACATGCCGGGGGAATCCCTTTATCTGGTAAAAGAAGGGACGATTCGCATTTCTAAAATGCTGGCGGAGGGCGATGAACAAACCTTGGTCGTGCTCGGAGCCGAGGATACCTTTGGTGAAATGGCCGTATTGGACGGAGCGCCCCGTTCGGCAACCGCGCGGGTGATCGAAGATGCCCATCTGCTCAGCATCCGTAAAAGTGAATTCGATGAACTCTGCGAAAGTTACCCGGCTCTGGGGCTGAAACTGATGCGCAACATTATTCGCATCTTCAGTAAGCGAATCAGGGAAAGCAACGAGGAATATCGCGAAATGCTGATCTGGTCATTGGGAAGAAAAGATTAATATTGTCGGTTTAGATCAGGGGAGGGCGCCATGAAAAAAATATGGATCCTAATTTCAATTCCGCTTTTTTTCCTCAGCGGGTGCGGCATCGCCGTTGTGCCACAATCCACAGCAACCGCCCGGGTTGATCTCGCGGATAATTCAATATCGGAAACCAAGTCCGGAATAACCATCACGGCTCGCATCCATGACCAGGAAGTGGCCCCATACCTGATGGACAACAACCTGACTTCCTTCAACCTGACACTGGCCAATAATACCCACCATGAGGTCAGCCTTCCGCTTGAATCATTTTTGCTTGTCGATAACGAAGATCGACAATATCGCCCGGTCGAGCCCGATCGACTCCAGGAAATCCTCAAACAGAATTCTCCCTACCTGATTCCCTATCCGTACGTCGGCTATTATTATCTCGAAGATATCGAAAAAGCCGGAGCCGCCAGGACTTTCGACAGTGCGCTGCCTTACTACGCGGAAAACCATCCGCAGGACACCTTGGCCGGTTCGCTTCCCGCAGGCGCCATTATTCCGGGAAGCAAGGTTTCGGGCACTATTTTCTTCATGGTCGATTTTTCGACTCTAACGTCCATTGAACTTCGGGGTTACCTTCCCGGCACCTCCATGAGTGCACCCGCCGATTTTGTGCTCCCCTTTTCCATTGAAAAAAAGTGATGCTTCCGCTATAGTCCCCCCGCGATAATCGAGACAAATACTCTATTTTGCTCACTTCATGGAACGGTTGGAATCTGTTCTCGAAGAACCTGGCAAATGGAGGAGACCGCCTGACTTAAATAACCTGGGAGATATATTATGCTGGACGTTCTTCTTAACCAGACGCTGGTTTTCGGCCTGGTCGGGGGGTTGGGACTTTTTCTTTTCGGCATGAAAATCATGTCGGAGGGTCTCCAGAAAATCGCCGGCGCACGCATGCGCAAGATCCTGGCTGCACTTACCAATAACCGGGTAGTCGGCACCCTGGTTGGCATTGCCGTAACGGCAATCATTCAGTCCTCCAGTGCAACCACCGTAATGGTGGTCGGCTTCGTCAATGCCGGTCTGATGTCGCTGGTTCAATCCATCGGTGTCATCCTCGGCGCCAATATCGGCACCACGGTAACGGCCCAGTTGATCGCATTCAAGATCACCAAGTACGCCCTGCCGGCTATCGGCTTGGGCGCCGGGCTCAAATTGTTCGGCCGCAACCGTAAATGGATTTATTTCGGCGAAGTCCTGCTCGGGTTTGGCATTTTGTTCTTCGGCCTGCAAACCATGGAACAAGCTTTCGAACCCCTGAAACAAAGCCAGGAATTTCGTGATGTTTTCATTATCGTGGGTGATCATCACCTTCTCGGCGTGCTGATCGGCACCGTTTTGACGATGATAGTTCAGAGCAGTAGCGCCACCATCGGCATCACCATTGCCTTGGCCAGTACCGGCCTGATCTCCTTTGAAGCCAGCGTGGCGCTCATTCTCGGGGAGAATATCGGTACCACCATTACCGCCAATCTGGCGGCTATCGGCACCAATCTGACGGCCCGCAGAACGGCATTTGCGCATTTTCTTTTTAACTTTCTCGGTGTTGTGTACATGCTGTTGCTGATGCCGGTATTCATCAAATTCATTAACGGCATTACCCCGGGCAACGCCGATTTTATCATTCAAACCCAGCAGCAGGCCCAGGCTCTGGGGGGGGCGATAGGGGACAAGCCATTTATTGCCCGCCACATCGCCAATGCCCATTCCCTCTTCAATATCATCAACACGATTATTTTTCTCCCCCTGGTCGGCATCCTTGCAAAACTTACCACTCTGTTGATTCGGGGCAAAGAGGAAGAGATTGAGTTTCATCTCAAATATATCGACAACCGGGTGCTCAACACCCCTCCTATCGCTTTGGGGCAGGCCAAGGCCGAAACCAGACGGATGGGACAGATTGCCATGGAAATGCTTGAAGAAACACTGGTTTTTCTTAAGGATGGCAATGAAAAGCATGTCGATACCCTGGTGAAGAAAGAAGATATTGTCGATCTGCTGCAGAAGGAAATCACCGATTTTCTGGTGGCTCTGTCACAGAAATCGATTTCCCAGGAAACATCCAACGAAATTGCTTCCATGATGCACATGGTAAATGACCTTGAACGGGTTGGGGACCATTGTGAAAATCTCTGGCGGCTCGGACAGAAAAAAAACACTCAGAAAATTGCTTTCTCTGAAGTCGGCGAAGCGGAACTGGCGCAGATTGGCGAAAGCACGCGTAGTTTTCTTGAATTCGTTCTCTCCGGTTTCGGCCGTGGCGATGTGACCATCCTCGATAAATCCCGTCACATGGAAGATACCGTCGACCTGCTTGAAGAAACCATGCGCAACAACCATATCGTTCGGCTCAATACCGGAGAATGCGCCGTTTTACCAGGCCTGGTTTTTATCGACATGTTGCACAATTTCGAGAAGATCGGCGACCATACCTATAATGTTGCCCAAGCGGTTGTGGGAGAAAAGTAATTGCTGGCGGCAGTCGACGTCGGAACCAACTCGGTAAGACTACTGCTTGGCGAATTGTCCGCCGGGCGGCTGTTGCCCATTCGCTATGAACGTTCGATAACCCGCCTGGGCGGAGGGTTTGTCGCTGAAAAGGGTCTAGCTCCGGAAGCCATGGAAAGAACCCTTTTGGCGTTGTGGCAATTTGCCGAACTGCTGAAGGTTTCCAATGTCGGCTGCGTTCGCGCCGTCGGTACCCAGGCTTTGCGCCAGGCGATGAACGGCCAGCAGTTCGTCGACCGGGTACAGGCTGAACTCGGTCTCCCCCTGCGGATTATCGACGGTGACGAAGAAGCCCGCCTCAGTGCCCTTGGCGTGGCTGAGGCGCTTTCTCCCAAACCTGAACGATACCTGGTTTTTGACATCGGCGGCGGCAGTACCGAATTCGTGTATTGTGAAAACGACAAAATTTTGTTTTCTCGCAGTTACCCGCTGGGGATGGTCAGGCTCGCCGAATCCTGTCCTTCGTCGGATGAAGTGAAGTCCGAGATCGAACAGCAGCTCGATCTGTTCATAAACGACCTGACTGAAGCCGCCCCATCCGTCGATGCCTCACAATGTACCCTGGTCGGTACGGCCGGCACGGTCACCACGATTGCGGCCATGGATCTGACCATGACCAGCTACGACTGGCGGCGGATCAACAATCACCAAATCGGACAACGAAAAATCCTGGCGCTGGTCAATCGGCTTTTGCCCTTATCCATTGACGAGCGGGAGCAATTGCCCGGAATGGAAAAGGGGAGGGGCGATCTGATCGTTCCGGGCCTTTTGACCGTGGCCGCCATCATGAAACGTTTGAACCAGCGCTGCCTTGCAGTCAGCGACTTCGGGCTGCTCGAAGGGGCTCTGCTGTCGCTGGCCGATGCGACCAACGCAAATTGACAATTCCCTCCTGATTGACTATATTCAACAGTCATTTTATTCATGATAAATCCGCAACATGGCATCTAATCCGTTGGAACCAAAAAGGTTTACCGAGGAGTTTATGAAACAAGCCATTCTCTCAGGCAATGAAGCCTTTGCCCGCGGCGCCTACGAAGCTGGTGTCCGTGTCGCGTCGGCCTACCCGGGTACTCCCAGCACCGAAATCCTTGAAAACATCGCGACCTATTCCGAGATCGATTCGTCTTGGGCGACCAACGAAAAAGTCAGTCTCGAAGTCGCCATTGGCGCCAGTTTCGGCGGCGCCCGATCGATGGTGGCGATGAAGCATGTGGGCCTCAATGTGGCCGCCGACCCACTGATGACCCTGTCGTACATCGGGGTTCGCGGCGGACTGGTAGTGGTGGTTGCCGACGACCCGGAAATGCATTCCTCCCAGAACGAACAGGACAGCCGTCATTATGCCAGGCTGGCCAAGGTTCCCATGCTGGAACCGTCGGACAGCAACGAAGCGCTGGCCTTCACGCGGCTGGCTTTTGATATGAGTGAGCAATTCGATACCCCGGTGATGCTCCGCTCTAACACCCGCATCTCCCATGGGAAATCAATTGTCAGTCTCGGTTCCCGGATCGACAATTTGCCGGAGCCGGGTATCCAGCGCAATCCCGGCAAGTTTGTCATGCTGCCGGCCAATGCCCGCAGGCGTCACCCGGTTGTAGAGCAGCGTCAGCAAGATCTTAAGGAGTGGGGTTGCCATCAGGAAATCAACCGGATCGAAGAAGGCGAGGGCGACATTGGCGTCATTACCGCCGGCATTTCCTACCAGTACGCCAAAGAAGTCCTTCCCAAGGCTCACGTTCTCAAGCTCGGCATGATTTATCCTTTGCCCGAAAAGCTGATCCGCGAATTCGCCGCCCGTTGCAAAACCCTGTACGTTATCGAAGAACTTGACCCGTTCATCGAAGATCAGATTCGGGCCATGGGTATTTTGGTCAAGGGCAAGGACGTCTTTCCGATCTGCGGCGAGTTCACCCCTGGCCGCGTGGCTGCGGCCCTCGGCATGCCTCAGCCCAAGGGGATCGAAGTTGCCGCCGAGACCCTGCCCAACCGTCCGCCCA
>Ga0154449_1142_pt1 | contig 17173 bp, 10 predicted proteins | sample RifGroC2_FD_105642 | JGI IMG/M metagenome (GOLD analysis project Ga0154449, IMG submission 105642) | Pelobacteraceae bacterium GWC2_58_13
ATGATCGACACATCCGACGGCTCATCCAGGCTTTCACGCGGCGAACTGATCACCACCCTGGTTCACTATTACCGGGCCGAAGTACAGCGCAGCCTGGCCTGGCGGGAGCGGCTCGACCTCACCACCAACTGGGCGGTGGGGAGCACCGCGGCCGTTCTCGGCTTTGGCTTCAGCCACCCGGAATATCCTCATGTTTTCTTTTTATTCGGGCTGACCATCGTTTATATTCTGCTGTACGTCGAATCGAGACGGTACCGTTTCTACGACGCCTACGAATACCGGGTGCGACTGCTTCACCAGCATTTCTTTTATGGCGCGCTGATCGGGGAAATCGATCTGGAAAAAGGCAGCTACTGGATTGCCGAGCTCGCCTCGGACCTGCGCCACCCGCAGTATAAAATGGATCGCCTGCATGCCCTCGGCCGCCGGCTACATGCCAATTACATCTACCTGTTCACGGTTCTGCTGAGCGGGTGGCTGTTCAAAATCAAGATCCATCCCGAGCCGAGCCGCTCCTGGCGGCAGTTCGTTGACCAGGCCGCCATCGGCGAGGTGCCCGGATGGTTAGTTTTATTTTGCATTTCGCTGTTTGTCCTGCACCTGCTGGTGCTGATCCGACTCGGCCGCAAGCCCCAGGGCGGACGGGACGTCTTTTACTCGCCCTTGGAAAAACCGGCAAAAACCCGCCGGAATCCCGACTGACTCACCCTCTTCGACGGAACCCATGACCGAATATTTCAAGGACCAGTTCGCCAACGGCCTGCGCCTGATCACCATCGAAATGCCGCATCTGCACAGCGCCGAAATGGCCTGTTACGTTCAGGTCGGCGGCCGCGACGAATCGGCCGAGCTGGCCGGCATCTCCCATTTTCTCGAACACATCGTCTTCCGCGGCACCACCGACTACCCGAACAGCTTTCTGCTGGAACGGGCCTTCGAGGCCATCGGCGGAGCGGTCAACGCCTCGACCGACGTGGAAAGCACCTGCTACCATTCCCGCCTGCATCCCCGCCACTTGCCCGAAGCGGCCCGCATGTTCGCGTCGATTCTGACCCGGCCGCTGTTTGCCGATGTGGAGCTGGAGCGTCGGATCATCCTCGAAGAAGCCCTCGACGACCTCAACGAGCGGGGCGAAGACATCAGCCCGGACAACCTGATTGCGCGCCTGCTCTGGCCCGGCCACCCCTTGAGCCTGCCGACCATCGGCACGGGGGATTCAATCAACGCCATCGGCGAAACCGATCTGCGGCGGCACCACAACAACTATTACACGCCATCCAACACGGTGCTCGTCGCGGCCGGCAACATCCGTCACGAGCAGGCCCGACAAGCCGTCGAAGCCGCCTTTGGTCACTGGCAGGGGCAGACCCGGTTGCAACGCCGACCTCCGGAAACGCTCGCCGGATCAAAAACGGAAACAATCTGGGTCAAGGATTCCGACTCGCAGATCAATCTCCAACTGGCTTTTCGCACGCCGGGACGCAACACCTCCGACACCGTCCCCTTGCGGGTGTTGCGCTGGATTCTTTCCTGGGGGGGAGCCTCGCGGCTGATGCTGCGGCTGCGCGAGCAGTTGGGGCTGACCTACCACGTGGAAGCCGGCCTGTCCATGCTGGCCGACTGCGGTTGCTTCAGCATCGACCTGGCGGTAGCGCCGGAAAGTCTGTGCCGGGCAGTGGCAGAGGTACTGGGAGTGGTGCGCGAGCTGTGCGATACCGCGGTGCCGGAGGAAGAGCTGCAGGGGGTTTTGCAAGCCTACTTGTTCGATCTGGAATTCAGCCGGGACAGCACCGAGGCGATGCTGACCCGCTTCGGCTGGGGTGAGTTGGCCGATTATCTGCGCACCATCGAACAGGATCGCCAAGACGTTCTGGAGATGACACCCGCCGTGCTGCAGCAAGCAGCCCAGAAAGTATTCGTCGCGGGCAATCTGAAAATGGCGATCGTCGGTCCCTGGAAGGAAACCCACCGCAAGGTCGTCCAACAAATCCTGCTGGACGGGTTTCCCGCCTGATCCGGAGCTTCCGCTAGGAAATCCGGATTGTTTTGTAGAGAAAATTTTTGAATTTATAAAAAGTCTTTCGGGTTTCCGAATCATCGTGTCGGGGATCGCAGGCGTGCAGCATGGTGGCGATTTTCGGCATGGTCGAGGCCCCTTCGCGACGAGCCAGGTCGACCACCGCAGCCACCACGTCGCGGGAAATGCGGCTTTCGGTATAGGGGAGATAGGCTCCCTTCCAGAAATCGCTGTCACCCCGACGAATCGCGTCGAAGATTTCCTGGGCCACCTGTTCGGTCAGCTTTTCCGCCACATCCTCTGGCACCGGCCGGTCCATGGCAACCAATACCCTGCGGATATCCTCTTCGGTGATGACACGTTTTTTGCGGAAAAACAAGGCCCGCAGAAGGATGCTGCGCAGTTCTCGGATATTACCGGTGTATTGGTGCCGGGAAAGGAGAGTCTGGGCGCCGCGGGTCAACACCGGGGCGTCATCTTCGCGGTCGTCCGGCTTGCGGTAGACCTGGTACAGCTTGCCGAGAAAGTGAGTGGCCAGGTCGGGGATGTCCTCGCGCCGCTGGTTCAGCGAAGGAACCTCGACAGTCAGTTCGGACAACCGGTGATACAGGTCCTCACGGAACTTCCCTTCGGCAATCAGCTGTTTAAGGTTCTTATTGGTCGCGGCGATCAGCAGTACCCGGGCAAAACGGGTGACGTTTTCACCAAGGCGCACGAACCCTCCATTGTCGAGAAAGCGCAGCAGTTGGACCTGGGTCTTGGGATCGGCGTCGCCGATCTCGTCGAGAAAGACCACGCCGCCGTGGGCTTCTTCGAGAATCCCCTTGCGGTCGGTGTGAGCGCCGGTAAAGGCGCCACGCTTGTGGCCGAACAGTTCCGAGTAGGTGAGTTCGCCACTGTAGGCGGCGATGTTGGTCTTCTTCACCGACAGTTCGCCACGGGGGTCGATCTCGACCTGGTACATCTCCCGCAACCGGGAAAAGATGTTGTTGAAGAGAAACTCCTTGCCACTGCCGGTATCTCCGGTAATCAGGATCGACGGGAGGCCAAGGGAAGCTTCCTGCAGGTCGCGGGCGTTCCACTTGGCCAGGCGATTGAAAAGCGGCGGGGTGATCCTTTGGATGAACTCGACCAGTTCGGTTGCCTTGGCCGAATTCCCGATGATGTTGCCCAACTTGTACGAGGAAATCTTCGGGTCCTTGTAGCCGACATCCCGACGCAGGCTGTTCACTTCGCTGGTGAGCTTTTCGATCCGCTGCAGATCGGAAAGAAAGGGGGCGATCAGTCGCTCGATGATCAGCAGGATGCGCTTGTGTTCGTCGGTAAAATAGCAGGGGCGCAGGCTATCGAGGCAGATGACCGCGATCACCGCGCCGTCGAACAGCACCGGTACCGCAATCTCGCTTTTGATGGTGCTGGTAATCTCCCGGTACAGGCCGCCCCGGCGCTTTTCCTCCTCGGTGTCGAGAATCACATGCGGCCTGCCGGTGTGGGCGACATAACCGGTCAGGCTGCGCTCTTCGGGAGGGAGGTTTTCGCCGCCGACCCGGATCGGGGGAATGTTTTTCTTCATCCATTCCTTGCTTTTGGCCCCGACCAGGCGCCCGTCGGGCTCCTCAACCATCAGCCAGCGCACCCCTTCTTCCTCGCGAACCAAGGCGATGCTGCCGGTGTCGGCGCCAATCAGTTCGGTGGCTTTGGACAGAGTCCGGTTGAGAAACGGCTGCACCCCTTCAAATTTTTCCTGCAGCAGGTCGTTGATCTCGGAAAGAACCTGGATCTCCATGTGCTCGACGCCGATTTCCTGGATGACCCGCTCGGCCATCTCGGCGTGGGCCTCAAGCAGTCCTTTTTCAAAATCACTGAAGCGGTAGGCACCGCGGGTGTAATAGTTGACCAGGCAAATGACCCGGCGGGTGCGAGGTTCGTAGCGGGGAACCACATATAGCGACTTCAGCCCCATCTCTTCGGTCAGATAACGTTTCTGCAGCGGCTCGGCCGGTAGATTTGGAATATACAGGGGGGCCAGCAAGGTGTCGTCCGTGATCAATCCGGTATTGCTGATGTAGCGGGACAACAGCGACTTGCCCGGTCCCAGATTGATCAACTTTTCATCCTCGTAGAGCTGGCGGGCCTCCTGATCCTTGGCATAGGAGGCGAGAATCTGCAACCCCTCCTCCCCCGATTCGGGTCCGAGAGGCGAGGGGATCAGCACCGAAGCCAACGCCAGCTTGTCGATCAGGCGCACCGCCGATTTCACCATCAGGAAGGCAGCCTCTTTCTTCTTGGCCTTATCGACCCGCCGGGCCAGCACGATCTGTTGATGATACTTGCGCGCCTGGTCGATAAGCGGCACGACCTCCTCAAGAAATTGCTTGAGAACACGGCGCTGGGATTCCGCCGGCAGACGTCCCACCCGGCTGCTGTCGATACTCAGCACCCCTGCGGACCGCCCCTGATGGATCAACGGAATCATGTAACTGGCCCGGATGGAAAACCGTTCGGCAATTTCGCGGGCAAAGGGGTTGGCCAGAGCCGCTACGTCCTCGGCCTGGGTCTCCTCCTGGGTCATGTAGACTCGGGAAACCAGGTAATCGGCCGTATTCAGGGGAAAAGGCTGTTCCTTGATCGCCTGGGCCTGCAAACCGTTGGCCGCGGCGCAGACCAGGGTTCCACTGGTCAGGTCTTCAAGATAGATCCGGCAGCGATTCTGACGAGTGATCAGGGTGACCGCCTCAACCAGAACGTGCAGAATATCCTCTAGGTTTTCCTTGCCGTAACTGGCGATTTTTCCCTTGAGATGGGAAAGCTGTGCAACAACAAACGACTCCATGCCGCCCCCTCATTCTTGTGTAGGATTTTTACACAATGAGTATAGTGCGCTCGGGCGGAACTTGTCAAAGTTTGGTTTTTGCTCATCGCAACAACCTTGTACTTTGCCGCCCTCTGTAGTATAAATTCGGGTATATCGTTTTAATCTGCAATCGAAGGAGCACTCGGGCTTGAGGGGCCGTTTCAACGAAAAAGACGTTTACTCCGCGTGCCGAACCTTGTTCGGCTCTGAAGTTCAGTTGTCGCTGGATTTTCTCGGCTATCTTCAGGCCAGCGGCGCCAAAGCGGCCTTCCGGGAACAGGCCAAGCAGAACCATCCGGATCTTTTTGCCATCCACGATCTGGATGTCCAGAACCGGCAGGCCGAGTTGTTTCGCGAAGTAGTGAAAGCTTTCGACCTGATCAAGAATTTTCTCAAGCACCGCGATGAAGCCTCGCCGGAACCGGTTTTTTCCAGGCCTGCCCCCTCCCGCCAACACTACCGGCCGACGCCCGCCCCTCCTCGTCACAAGGCCCCCGCCGGGCATTTTTACCGGAGCAGCATCCCGTTTCGCCGCCTCGAGTTCGGCAGCTACCTCTATTACAGCGGCCGGGTTTCTTACCAATCCCTGATCGAGGCGCTGGTCTGGCAACGCCGCCAGCGACCCACCATCGGCGACATCGCCCGCCGGTGGAACTGGCTGAGCGACCGCGATATCCTGACCATCTGTCGCGACCGGGGAGACTATGGCCGCTTCGGTGAAAAAGCCATTCGTCTCGGCCTGCTTCGACACAGTCAGGTACAAACCCTGTTATTCTTCCAACGGTCCCGGCAGCAGAAAATCGGTCAGTATTTCATCGAAAACGGCTCTCTCTCGCCCAATCAAATCGAACAGCTCATAGCCGACATGCACGCGCATAATGCTTGGGTCGGTGGTTCGACCGCAAATAATTTCAAGCGGGCCACTGCGGCGGCGGGCTGATCCGCGTCTTTATTTCTTTCCACTCATCCGCATTCAAACCATTTCCTAAGTTCACAAACAGGAGCATGATTCATGGGCATCCTTGCCAACACCGTCAGCATTTGTCAGTTTCAAGTATTCGGCAACCTGCCGTCGGATGACCTTTTTGAATGGGCGTCGACCCGCCTTGCCGCCCAAGCCTTCCGCCCCATCGACCGGGGCAGCGAAGAACTCTCGGTCGGATGGGTTCATATCGACGACCCCAAAGACAGTAGTTTCGACCGCCCGCAGGCCTTCTGGAGAGATCGGTACCTGACTTTTTCCATGCGGCGGGATCAGCGCCGAGTCCCCTCGGCCCTGCTCAAAGCCCACATGGAAAAAGCTGAAGAAGACTTTCTGGCGGCTCATCCTGGCCTGCAACGGGTTCCCCGGCAAAAACGCGAAGAATTGCGCGATGCCGTACGCGGTTCGCTGTTGGCTCAGACCCTGCCGGTTCCCGCCATCTTCGACGTGGTCTGGGACACCCGAGGCGGACGGCTCACCTTCGCCAGTCTCAACGCCAAGGTTGTCGAACTCTTTGACAACCTGTTCCGCCAGACCTTCGACGATTTTCGGCTGGTGGCGGTTCATCCTTTTGCCCGCGCCGAAGCCATCCTCGACCAGGCACTGTTGCCGGCGCTTCAGCAGGCCAACCAGGCCTCCAGCGACGCCGTGCTGGAAATGATCGAGGGCAATCGTTGGCTCGGCCAGGATTTTCTCCTCTGGCTCATGTATCAGACCATGGAAGGCTCCTCCAGCTACAGTGTCAACCAGCCCGGTCCGGCCCAGCCGGGAGAAGGATTCAGCGCTTACCTGAACGACCGGTTGCTGTTGGTCGGCGGCGGCGACAGCGGCGTGCAAAAAGTCACCGTCATCGGTCCCCAAGATGCTTTCAGTGAAGTCCGCACCGCCTTGCAGGCGGGCAAGCAAATCACCGAAGCGATCCTGCACATGGAAAAACTGGAGCATCAGTGGAAGCTGACCCTGAAAGGGGAAACCTTTAACCTCGCCACATTCAAGTCCCCAGCGGTAAAAATAGAAAGAGATAATCGCAGCGACGAAGCCAGCGAAAAGGAAGCGGTCTTTTACGAGCGGATGTATGTTCTGGAAGAAGGATTGCAGCTGTTCGACAGCCTGTACCGCAGGTTTCTGGACGATCGGCTCGGCAGCGATTGGATGCAAACCCTGGCCCGAATCAATGCTTGGCTAAGCGGCGAATAGGTAAAAAAGCGGGCCGGCATCCCAGGGATGACGGCCCGCTCAATCCATAACCTTCGTACTCTGACCGGATTCCCGGTCAGTCGGCGACCAACACGAAACGAAATTTCTGGCCGCTGCCGTATTGTCCGGCCGCGTAGGTTTCAAGAATCCAGTTCAGGCCGTCGTTCATGCTGGCCACTTCTCGTTCATCCTCAACGCCTCTGAGCTTTTTGTCCCCGAGAAAACTGGCGATAAGCAATCCGTCGTCCCGCACCACCCGGCCGAGCGGGGCTTGGGAATCCACCGCATAGACCCGGTATTCGTTCAGGCCGCCGGCCAGCCGATATGAAACCGGAATGGCCGTCTTGCCGCCGGTACGCTGCTGGAATTCGCTGGCAATGTTGAACCGTTGCTGGGCACGTTGCGCAAGAACGACACCCTCTCCGGAGAATTCAGTATTCTGCGCGGCCACCAGAGCCTTTTGATACCAGGGGATGGCGGTTTCCAGATCGACCGCCCCCAAGCGCCCGTAAAAGGAGTAATCACCGAGCATCAAAGCAGCCCCTGGATGCTCGCCCCGGCTGAAGGATTCTTTAAACCAGCGGGCCGCTTCGGCATAGTTTTTCTGCCGATCCTCGCCCATTCCCACCTCGTACATGGCGCGGGGATCACCTTGCTCCGCCGCGCTCCGGAAATAATCCTCGACCCGTTTATCCGGCAAAGGCGGCTCAAGGATACCCTCGTCGATCAACACCCCCAGATTAAATTCCATTTGCGGCGATACCTGTCCACCACGCGCCAGGGCGGTGAAATACCCCACGGCCCTCTCGCGGTCGGGAGTCACCCCGGGAGCGGCACAGGCAAACAGATCCTGACGAAATTTGGCATACCGTTTTGGCAGTGGTTGCAGGAAAAGTTCACCCGCCAGAACCTGAGCCTCGACCTGTCCCTCTTCCGCGGCCTCGCCGATGAAAGCCACACCCCGGGCCCGCGAATCCGCGTCCTGGTCGCAGAGCAGTTCGGTACCGACGACATACCTCTGACTGGCGGTGCAATCCCAACAATAACGCTGCTTGAGATACTGGCCGCCGCCGATCGTCAGCAGAATCAGAACAACTACGGTCCCGCTTACCCAGGCGAGACGTTGTTTACCCATGTACACCTCCCGGAGGTCGTTAAGAACCGGACAAGGTCAGCCCGTGCGGGTCGCCATGGCATTCGAGACAACCGCTGAAACCTTTGAGCAGTTCCGGATTATGCGGCCCGTTGCCGTGACACTGCTGGCAGTTGGGGATATTTCCGTGGGTTTCGGCATGGCAGAAAACACATTTTAACGCGGCATGCCCTTTCTTACTGGCCGCCAACACCGCCGTCGGCTTTTCGTGACATCCCTGGCAGACCTGGTTTTCAACCTCGTCGCCAAATGCAATCAGCAACGGCGTATGCGGCTGATGGCACTTCATGCATTCGGTATTGCTCTGGAAAGCGACATGCGGTTCGGGATGACACTCATTGCAACCGGGCTTGAAACCATGACGGTCATGGTGACAGTCGGTACAGCCCATTTCGGTATGTCCGCTGGGATGTTCCTGAATGGCCGATGAAACCTGGGCGTGGCAACGGCCGCAGTCCGCCGCCAACTTGTCGGCGGCGACCAGACTGACGATCGGTGCATGCGCCTGCTGATGGCAGGAAAGGCATTGGGGGAAATTGCCTTCATGCACCCCTTCGTGACAATCATTGCACGCCGGAACCCGGTCTTTCCAGGCGAGGCCCGGAGTGAAGGTGTGATACTTGTTATGGCAATCACGGCATTCGAGCTGATGAAGCCCCCCTTTGTCGCGAATAAGGGTAAAAATTTCATAATGACATTTGCCGCACTCGACGGTGGACATCTGTTCCACCTGCTGACGATATACCTCCGCCCCTTCCCCCGGGGTCAGTGGGCGCAGGGTTTCGGCCATCGCCGGTAGAGCGGCGCCGACCAGCAGAATGGCGGCCAGCAATGGTAAAACGCAACGTACCGCTGATTTCATCCGAAACTTCTCCTTCCCGACAAAGCGGTTCCCCAGGCCCGGAATGATCATCGTCAATTCCTCCAGTTGGCCAGGTTGTGGGGATTATCATGACATTTCAAACAATCCGGGAACTTGCCGTGTAACCCCGGATCGTGCGGCTGTCCATGGCAGTCGGTGCAGGCCATGGCGGAACCATGATCGCCGAGGTGGCAGCTGATGCAGTTCAGCTCGCGGTGTTTGGCCTGACTCGCCGCCAGCATGTCGGTCACGTCGCTATGACAAGCAACACAGAACGCGGAGGACAGGTCTTTTTTGAAGTTGATCGTGTTCGGCGTATGGGCCGGATGGCAGATCAGACAATCCGGAGTGGTCATCTCCGGCGAATGCGGCTCGTGACAGCTGTCACAGGACTTCTTGCCGCCGTGGTCGGGGTGGCAACGGGCGCAATCCACCTCGATATGCTTGCTCGGGGCTCCCTGCATGGCCTGGTCGACATCGTCGTGACAGGTCAGGCAGGCCGGTTTGGACTGTTCGACCTTGCTGAAATCGAAAGCGAAGGGCGCGTGGGGGTCATGACAGGCGACGCAGCCGCTAACTTTGTAGTGTTCGCTTTTGGCGGGGTCATGACACAGGCTGCACTCGGGGATCACTTCCTCGCCTTTGGGCGGATGAGCCCTGTGACAAGAAACGCAATTGATCTTGTCTTTATGCGCCAGGCCTTTTGCCTCGACCTTGGCCGACACGTCGTCGTGACAGGACGAACAGTGGGCCGGATTGACCTCGCGGGCAAAAGCAATATCGGTCGGCTTATGCGGTGAATGGCAACGCAGACAGTCGGCGTAGGTCATGTCCTTGGAATGGGGATCATGACAGGTATTGCATTCCTTGAATTCGCCGTGTTTGTCATGACACTCCCGGCAGTCGAGCTCCGAATGCTTGGAGGGGTTGAATTCCATGAACCGGCCCACCACCGAATGGCAGGAAACACAAACCAATTTGACTTCTTTGCGACTTTCCAGATTAACTTCGAGCGGTGCATGGGGATTGTGACAAGGCATGCAGGGCTCGGAAGTGTAGTGGAGCTTTTGCAGACGCGGATGGCAGGTGCGGCAGCTCAGGATGGTTTCTTTGCCGTTCGGCTTATGCTGGGGATGACAGGCGGCACAGGTAATTTCGGATTTGTGGGCCGATCCCTGTTGGTCGATCTGACCGGCCTGTGCATCGTGACAGGGGGCGCAGAATCCGCTCGGTACGTCCTGCGAATATTCCAGCGCCATCGGTTTGTGCGGCGCGTGGCAACGCAGGCAGTCGGCATAGGTCATGTCCGGCGAGTGCGGCTCGTGGCAATCGAGGCAGGAGAGATGCTCGCCGTGGGCCTGGTGACATTCCTTGCAGTCGAGTGCGGTGTGTTTGCTGGGCATCGACTGCAGTTCGACACCGATCGGGTCATGGCAGGAGAGACAGGCCGGCTTGACCGGGTCGAAGGCATCCAGATCGATTTCCATCGGGCTGTGCGGCGGATGACACTTGGCGCAGCCGCCGAGAGCGAAGTGGGGCTTCTCGGACGGAGCGTGGCACTTGCCGCAGGACATTTTGGCCGCCACCCCGGCTTCGGGATGCTGGGCATGGCATTTGGTGCAACCGACGCCCGGATGCCGCCCGTGACAATCGGCGCAACTGACCTCGGTCGCGTGGGCGCCGCCGCGCTTGTCGATATCGGTCACCTGGGCCGAATGGCAGGCGGCGCACAGAGCGGTGGATGGTCCACCCGAAAAATCGGTCAGGGTCGGTTTGTGAGGAGCATGGCAGCGCAGGCAATCCTCATAGGTCATGGTCGTGGTATGCGGTTCATGGCAGTCGAGGCAGGACATCGCTTCGCCATGTTTCGGATGACACTCGTTGCAGCCCAGTTCCGAATGGAAACTCGGAAATTCGGAGGTCTGTTCTCCCGGTCCCTCATGACAGGAGACGCAGGCCGGGCGAACGTTTTCCAGTTTGCTCAGATCCGATACCTGCGGGGCATGGGGATCGTGGCAGGAACCGCAATCGGCAACGGCGAAATGGCTGTTGTCGGCGGGCGCGTGACAGTCGGCACAGGCCGGGATCGAGCCGTGCTCCAGATGGCAGCTGGTGCAGCCGACGTCCTTATGGGCGCCGCCTTCCTTATCCACCTTTGCCGTCGGCCCTTCGTGGCAGGAGCCACAGAGGGGCGCCGCAACGTCCTTGCCGAAACGGATCGCCGTCGGACCGTGAGGCGAATGGCACTTCTGACAATCCTCCCGGGTCATGGCGGCACTGTGACCCTCATGACACTGGAGACAATCGGGCAGGAATCCGTGCTTGTCGTGGCAGTCGATGCAATTCTGCTGGCTGTGGGCATCGGCCACCTTATCCATCTCGACCTTGACCGGGGCATGGCAGGTCACGCAGGCCGCGCCGACATCTTTCATTTCGGCAAGCGGCTTGATCAGCGGGGAATGGGGCGCATGGCACCCATTGCAATCCTTCAGGGCGAAATGGGGGTTCTTTTCCGGATCGTGGCAACTGACGCAGGCTGCCGGAGCGCTATCCTTCTGGGGCGGATGCTTGGTGTGGCAACGGAAGCAGCCGACATCCTTCTGATGCCGTTCGCCATTCGTTGCCAACTCGGCAACGATATCGTCGTGGCAGGCGGCGCACAGCTTGGCCGAAACCCCGGCGAAGTAACGGATCGACACCGGGTTGTGCGGCGGATGGCAGCTCTGGCAATCGGCTTCGATCATGGTCTCCGAATGGGAGGCATGACAGCCGGTGCATTGCGGCGCGTCGCCGTGGGTCATGTGGCATCTGTTGCACGCCAGGTTGGCGTGAGGATTGGGGATATCCGGTTCGACCGTCACCACGCCCTCGTGACAACTGAGGCAGGCCCCCTTGATTGTTCCGACTTTGGCGAAATCAAGTTGCAAGGGACGGTGGGCATGATGACAGGAAGCACAATCCTCGAGCCCGTAATGGGGTTTGGCGTCCGAAGCGTGGCAGAGGGCGCAATCGACCTTGGCCTTTTCGCCTTTGGCCGGATGGGTCAGGTGGCAATCCGGACAGGAGACGTCTTTGTGTTTACCGGCGTGCCGGTTGAATTCTTCGATGACGCTGCCGTGGCAGGAAACACAGGCCGGAAGGGAATCCTTCATGTCGGCCAGCGGCTTGGCCACCGGCGTATGGGGAGCATGGCAACCGTCGCAGTTGCCAAGGGCGTAGTGCGGCCGCTCGGAAGCGCCGTGGCAATCGCCACAGGCCGGAATGGCGCCGTGTGTTTCATGGCAGCCGCCACAGCCGACGCCCAGATGGGCGCCGCCCTGCTTGACGACGGCGGCGGACACTTCGCCGTGACAGGCGCCACAGAGGTTCGGGGCCACATCGGCCTTATATTTGACCTCGCCCGGAGCGTGGGGGGCATGGCAGGCGAAACAGTCCTGGTAAACCATCGATTTGCTGTGCGGCTCGTGGCAGTCGAGGCAGGACATCGCCTTGCCGTGCTGGGGATGACATTTGCCGCAATTGCCGAGCTTTTCTTTGTGCGCGGCCCCCGATTCTTCGAAGGTCTTCACCGTTTCGGCATGGCAGGTGGCACAGGCACTGGGGGGCACGTCGGTCTTGATTGCCGAAGCGGCCGGCGCATGGGGAGCGTGGCAGCCGAGGCAATCCTGGTAGGTCATGGTTTCGTTATGCGGTTTATGGCAATCCAGGCAGGACAGCGCCTCGGCATGCTTCGGATGACACTTGTTGCAATCCACCTGGGCGTGCTTGCTGGGAGAGTCCTGCATCTGCTGGCCCGGGCCGGGGTGGCAGGAAACACAGGCCTCCCGCACATCCTTCATGTCGGCCAGGGTCTTGACCAGAGGCGCATGAGGATCATGACAGGAAGCACAGTTTTTCACCCCAAAATGGGCCTGGTCCTTCGGCCCATGGCAGTCGGCGCAAGCCGGCAGGCTGCCCGGTTGCGGCGGATGCTGTTTATGACACTCGGCGCAGTTGCCCAGGTCGCGGTGAGCGCCGCCGGAGGCCTTGATCTGCTGGACGAGATCGTCGTGACAGCTGACGCAGAGATCGATCGGCTGCTTGGTATCCAGTTGGATCGACTTGGGATTATGGGCCGGATGGCAGCTCAGGCAATCCTTCTGCACCATCGATTTGGCATGAGGTTCGTGACAATTGGCGCACTGGGGAATTTCGCGGTGGACCAGGTGACACTCGTTGCAGGCGAGTTCGGCATGGGGATTGGCAATCCCCTCCTCGATTTTGACCGGATCGGCATGACAGGAGGCACAAAGCGTTTTGGCCGAAGTAAGGGCGGAGAAGTCGACGGCACGCGGTTTATGCGGATTATGGCAGGAGGCGCAGCCGGTCAGGCTGTAATGGGCCGACGCACCGGGATCATGGCATTCCCCGCAGTCGGAGTAAGGCTTGCGCCCTTCCAGAGGATGGCCGACATGACAGCCGCGGCAGCCGACCTCCTTGTGGGCAGCCCCCAGGTCGGCAAGGGCTTTGCCTTCATCCTCATGGCAGTCGATGCAGTCGCGGGGGGTAACCCGTGGCTTGGTTTCGGCCCAGCTCAGCGAGCCGGCCAGAAGGACCGCCGAAAAAAGGCAAGCAATAAGCAATTTCAAAGTTTTCATTTGACCTCCTGCATCCAGATGTCACACGGGCAACCGCCTCCGCGGTTTTCCGTTTCAGTCAAATCCAAGGCGAAATCCAACGCCAAATCAATCGAGCGGGTAGCGCCACCTACTTTTCCAGCGCGCTCCAGAATGCCACACAATAAAAAAATTTAACACAAAAAATGTGTATACAGTATATTGTTCACTCCCCCATACTTCACAAATCATCATAAAGAAAGGGTTATCCGCCTACCCTCTCGATTCCCAACAGACGATTATTTGCGTCGAACCGAATCAGAAATTGTCCGTGAATCCCCTCACCGGTCACGAATCGCCGTAAAATGCCGGCCGGAAACCGCAAGCGGGTCCCGTCGGTGGCGGTTACCGCCACCACGGAGGCCCTTCCGCGATAATAACGGAGCACCTCATCGGCTGAAATATGCAGGGTAAAACGCGCCTGCCGCACTGGTTCACTCCTCGGCCAAGCTCGCCTTCAGCCCCTCTTCCAGGGTCGGGTAACGCAACTTGACGCCCAGTCGGGCGAGCATCCGGCTGTTATCCATGCGCCGCGACTCGGTCAGGTAGGACAGCATCAGCGGGGTCATCACCTTGCGGGCTTCATCCAGGCCGATCTGGGGCGGACGCGGCAGCCCGACACGTTCGGCGATGGCCAGGAAATATTCGGTCATGGTGCTGGGCTGACCGTCGCTGACGTTGAAAATTTCCCCATCCTCTCCCTTTTCGGCGGCGGCCACGCACACTTGGGCCAAGTCATCGGCATGAATCCGATTGGTTGGCGGCGACTCCTCAAGACGGAGCAACGGATGACCGTCCCGCAGCCGGAATACCGGAATCCGGCCGGGTCCATAAATGCCGGTCACCCGCAGAATGATGACCGCCACCCCCTGGGCCTTGCCCCAGGCCAACAGGGTCCGTTCGGCGTCGTAGCGCCGCTTGGCCCGAGAGGTCTGCGGATTGGCCGGAGTTTCCTCGGTCACCACCGCGCCGTCGCAATCGCCGTACACCCCGCTGGTGCTGATGTAAACCAGCCGCTTCGGCGCTTTGGCTCCGGTCGTCGCCGCGCAGAAGTTGCGTACCTTGGGATCGGTGATGCCACCGCCGGGCGGTGGGACAAAGTAGAAAACCAGGTCGGCGCCGGGCAGCTCGGCCGGGTCGTCGGGATCGTTAAGATTGGCCACCAGCGGCCGGATACCCGCCGCGACCAGGGGCGCCGCGCTCTCTTCGGAGCTGACCAGACCGGTCACTTCGCGGCCTTCGGCCTGCAGTAGATGTGACACCCTCCGGCCGATATCGCCGCACCCGACAATCAGTACCTCATTGTTCATCATCCACCTATTGTTTCAAACCGGCCTTACGCCAGGCTTTTCAATGCGATTTCGTAGCAGTCCGGCGACAAGCCGGGTGCCTTCAGGATGCGCCGAAGCTGCGTTTTCATCAGTTCCTGGCGGTCTGGATCGTAACGCCTCCAGCGACTGAGAGAGCCGAGCAGTCGGGCCGCCACCTGGGGATTGAACGGGTCGAGCGCCAGCACCTGATCGCCGGCGAAGAGGTATCCCTCCCCCCCGGGATCGTGGAACCGGGCCGGGTTCCCCTGACAGAAAACGCCAACCAGGGACCGGACTTTGTTGGGATTGCGAATATTGAACGCCGGATGCGCCATCAGCCGACGCACCTCGGCCAGGGTTTCCGGCCGGCGGGACATGGCCTGCAGCATAAACCATTTGTCGAGCACCAGCGGGTCCCGGGACCATTTCTGGTAAAAGGCCTCCAGAGTCTTCGGCCGCTGAATGCTGTCGCTATGCACCAGACACCCTAGAGCGGCCAGCACGTCGGTCATATTGTCGGCGGTCTCGAACTGTTCGAGACAAAGGGAAAGCGCCGCCGCGTCGTCGAGGCTCATCAGATAGGCCAGACACAGGTTCTTCAGGCTGCGACGGCCGATGGCGGCGGACGAAAGCTGATACGGCCCGGCCTCCCGGCAACGACGGTAGACGTTGAGGAGATCGTTCTGCAACCGCTCGGCCAGTTGCCGGCGCAGAGACTCGCGGGCCTGGTGAATGGCGCTCGGGTCGATCACCGGCAGCTGTTCGCCGAGGTAGGTTTCGGTGGGCAGGGTCAAGGCCAAGGCCAACAGTGCCGGATCACTTTGGGTGTCACCCAGGGTTTTGGCAAATGCTTCTATAAAAAGACCATCGGCCGTCGGGACCTGCCCTTTTTGCATAGACTCCACCTGCCGCAGCAGGACCCGGCAGGCCAGCTGCTGACCGGCCTCCCAGCGATTAAAAGAATTGCTGTCGCAGGCCATGAGGAAAGCCAGATCAGCGTCCTGCCAGGGGATCTGCAGTTTCACCGGAGCCGAGAACCCCCGCAGCAGCGACGGCACCGGGCTGCAGGGAACGTCAACGAAGCGGAAAGTCTCCGTTTCGCCCCGCAATTCGAGCACTCGCGTGTTCCGGGATACCACCGCTGGTTCCCCTTCGAGACGCAACGGCAGATCCCGCCCGTCACGGCCAAGCAGGCCGACCTCCAGGGGGATATGGAACGGCTTTTTGACCGGCTGGTCCGGAGTCGGCGGACAGCTCTGGCGGATGCGGAGTTCAAATGTGCGGGCCGCGGCGTCGTAATCGGTTTCGACCCGTAACTCCGGAGTGCCGGCCTGGCTGTACCAGCGACGGAACTGGTCGAGGTCGATACCGCCCGCTTCGGCCATCGCCTGCAGAAAATCGTCGGTGGTCGCCGCCTGGCCGTCAAAGCGTTCCAGGTATAACCGCAGTCCCTTACGGAAACCCTCGGGGCCGAGCAGGGTGTGGTACATCCGGATCACCTCGGCGCCCTTGTTGTAGACCGTGGCGGTATAAAAATTATTAATCTCCACATACGACTCGGGACGCACCGGATGGGCCATCGGGCCGGCATCCTCGGGAAACTGGGTGTTGCGCAACAGCCGCACATCCTCGATGCGCTTGACCGCCGCCGAGCCCATTTCCGCCGAGAATTGCTGATCGCGGAAAACGGTCAGCCCCTCCTTGAGGCTGAGTTGAAACCAGTCGCGGCACGTGACCCGGTTACCGGTCCAGTTGTGAAAATATTCGTGGCCGATCACCCCTTCGATCCCCTGATAGTCGGCGTCGGTGGCGGTCTCGGGGCAAGCCAGCACATACTTGGAATTGAAAACGTTGAGTCCCTTGTTTTCCATCGCCCCCATGTTGAAGTCGTCGACCGCAACGATCATGTAGATGTCGAGGTCGTATTCGAGACCGAAGGTCGCCTCGTCCCAGGCCATGGCCCGTTTCAGCGAGCGCATGGCGTGATCGCACTTGTCGCGGTTGCGCTCCTCGACGAAAATCCGCAGGGTCACCCTGCGGCCGGAACAGGTGGTGAAGCTGTCCTCGATTTTCACCAGATCGCCGGCCACCAGGGCAAACAGGTAGCTCGGCTTTTTGAACGGATCCTGCCAGCGGGCGAAAT
>Ga0154449_1148_pt2 | contig 16994 bp, 14 predicted proteins | sample RifGroC2_FD_105642 | JGI IMG/M metagenome (GOLD analysis project Ga0154449, IMG submission 105642) | Pelobacteraceae bacterium GWC2_58_13
ATGACTGGTTTCGATGATCCCGAAGAGCTTTCCGCCCGAAACCGTCTGATCCGACTGAATACCGAGCTGAAGGAAACCAGCGCCCGGGTGCTGAAGGTTGCCGAGGCGCGCCCCGATGGGCCGCCCTCCGCGCTTTCCCGGGATGAACCGACGCAATCCCTGCTGTTGCAGCTGCTGGCCCAATTGCAGCAGATGCGCGACGAAGGCGTGCGGATAAGCGAGGCGACCGAGCGACAAATTACCGAGAGTTTGCAAAGGTATGCTCTCGTCACGGTGCTCTCGGTGGGTTTTTTGGCTCTGCTCATGGCGCTGCTTTCGATCCTTGCCGACCGCCGGCTCGCCCCGGGCCTGCGCAGCCTGCAAAACGGGATCGACAAGATCCAGAACGGCAGCGTCGACTTTCGTCTGCGGCACGAGAGCAATGACGAGCTCGGCGATCTGGCCCGGGCCTTCGACAGGATGCTGGACATCCGCAGCGCCGCGCTCCAGGCCCTGGAGGCCAGCGAACATAAATACCGGAACCTGGTCGAAAACCTGCCCAGTAAAATATTTGTCAAAGATTCCGAGCTGCGTTATCTGTCCTGCAACCGGGCTTATGCGCAAGATCTCGGCATCGATGAAGAGAAAATCGTCGGCAAAACCGATTTTGATTTCTATCCGGAAGAACTCGCCGATAAATACCGGGCCGATGACCATCGGGTGCTGGTGAAGGGTCAACCCATCGACATTGAGGAGAAATACCTGGTCGCCGGCCAGGAGACCTGGGTGCAGACGAAAAAAGTACCGCTTTGCGACTCGAATGGACGTTGCACCGGCCTGCTCGGCATCTTCTGGGATATCTCGGAGCGCAAACAAGCGGAAGACCAGATCCGACGGTTGAACCAGGAGCTTGAAGATCGGGTTGAACAGCGGTACCGCAATTACTTTGAGCTCGGCCAGATCGGCATGGCCATGACCTCGCCGGAAAAAGGCTGGGTCGAAGTCAATGACCGGTTGTGCGATCTTCTTGGTTATTCCCGAGAAGAACTCATGACCATGACCTGGGTGCAACTGACCCACCCCGAGGACATGGAGAAGGATGTCGCCTGCTTCAATCGCCTCTTGGCCGGGGAAAAAGACGAATACACCCTGGAAAAGCGGTTCATCCAGAAAGACGGCAAGGTCGTTCACGCCTTCATCTCGGTGAGCTGCGTCCGGTTGCCCAGCGGAGAACCGGACTATTTCGTCGCGCTGGTGCAGGACATCAGTCAACGGAAACGGGCCGAGGAACGGCTGGAAAAAACCATCGCCGACCTGAAACGATCGAACCAGGACCTCGAACAGTTCGCCTATGTGGCTTCCCACGACTTGCAGGAGCCGCTGCGGATGGTCGCCAGCTATGTTCAACTGCTCGCCCGCCGCTACCGTGGCCAGCTCGACGCCGACGCCGACGATTTCATCAATTATGCGGTGACCGGCGCGAATCGCATGCAGATGATGATCAACGACCTGCTGGCCTTCAGTCGCGCCGGACGCAGCAAAGAGTCGATGGGTCCGGTGTCCTGCGAGGAGGTCCTGGCAACGACCCTTGCCAATCTGCAAAAAATCATCCGCGAAAGCGAGGCCACCATTACCCATGATCCCTTGCCCGGGGTCATGGGCAGGTTTCCGCAACTGACCCTGGTGTTTCAGAATCTGATCGCCAATGCCCTCAAATTTCATGGCCAGGAGCCGCCGAAAATCCATATCGGCGCCCAAAGAGAGGGTCGCCAGTGGGTATTTTCGGTAAAGGACAACGGCATCGGCATCGATCCGCAGTATTTCAACCGGTTGTTTATCATCTTCCAGCGTCTGCACGGAAGGGAAGAATACCCCGGTTCAGGGATCGGCCTGGCGCTTGCCAAAAAAATCATCGAATATCACGGCGGTCGGATCTGGGTCGAGTCTCAGCCGGAAGCGGGCAGCACCTTCTTTTTCACTCTGACTGGAGCGGAGATGCCATGAAATCGACCGCGGGCCACGGGTGGCGACGGTGGAAAACCATGGAAACCTTCAAACTGAAACATTCAGCGGCACAGGACGGCTTTTGAAAAAGATTTCTGCCGACCCCCGCGAAAAAACCCAGCGACCATCGCTTCAGGCACTCGTGATCGCCCACGAACAATGGCTTATGGAGCGCGCTCTTTTTTATGCCCAGAGGCAGAACTACACCCTTTACACATCGACCCTGCTGGAGGCATGGCGGGCCTCGATCGTCGGCCTCTCCGACGCTCTGGTGCAGGCCCTGGCGACCAGCACCGCCCCTCTGGAGCTGCATCCGGACGAGGACCTTCTCCACGACCCGGTCACGGCTTACGGGATTCTGCAGGCCAAAAACCACCGCACCCGTGGGATAACCATCGGAATGTTTCTCGGCCTGATGAAATATTATCGGCAGAGCTATCAGGATCTGGTTGCCGAAAAGGTGAAACGGGTTGAAACCCGGAAAACGTATCGTCTCTTTATCGACCGTTTCTTTGACCGCATCGAACTCGGTTTCTGCGGTGAATGGGCGAGTCATAACGAGGTGGAAAAAGTCGAGGAACTGCAATCGACCAATCGCAGGATGACCAATGAGAAAAATCTCTACCTGACGATCTTCGAAAGCCTGTTTTCTCCGGTGCTGCTTCTCAATGCCACCGGACACGTCATCAACCTGAATCACCGCGCCAAACAACTCTTTTCCTCGGTCAGTATTCCCGGAAGCGGCTATTATTCACCGGTGGAAGCCGTAAAACTTTCATGGATGGACGAGCTGCTCACGGCAGCAAGCGCCGGAGACGACCCGAGGCCAGAACTGGAGCTTCCGACCAGTGCCGGCTGCCACCGTTTCGAGGTGGAAATGAAAAAAATGCTCGATGTCAGCGGCAAGTTCACCGGCACGGTGGTCATCCTGCGCGATGTCACCGACTTGCGAAAAGCGGAACAGCAGCAGAAATTGCTGTTTGACGAACTGCAACGCTCCAATGGCGAGCTGGAGAGCTTTGCCCATATCGCTTCCCACGACCTCCAGGAACCCCTGCGCATGGTCACCAGTTATCTGCAATTGCTGGAACGTCGCTATTACGAGGTTTTTGACGAATCGGGAAAAGAATTTATGGAATTTGCCCTCGACGGGGCCCAGCGGATGAGAACGCTTATCGACGATCTGCTCAATTATTCGAAAATCGGGCGCAAGGGTCAGGACAGGGTTGACGTCGATCTACAGGAAGTCATGGCCCAGGTCTTGCGCTCCCTGCAGCCGGCCATTGCGGAAAGTAGTGCTCAATTAAACATCGCTCCCTTGCCGGCATTGAAAGCGGATCGGGTGCAAATGCTGCAACTCTTTCAAAACCTGTTGAGCAATGCGATCAAGTTTCACGGGGAAGGTTCTCCGCGGATCACCGTCGGGGTCGAAAATCAACCAACCTGCTGGGCTTTTTTCGTACAGGATAACGGCATCGGCATCGACCCCCGGCACTTCGAACGAATTTTTCAAATTTTTCAACGGGTGCACGGGAAGAGGGATTTTCCCGGCACCGGCATCGGGCTGGCTCTATGCCGAAAAATTGTTGAAAACCATGGCGGCGAAATCCGGGTCGCATCGACTCCAGGCGTTGGAACCACATTCCATTTCACGCTGAGAAAGGACCTTTGACCCATGTTGAAAGAAATACGGCCGATTGAAATTCTGCTGGTGGAAGATAATCCCGCCGATGTGCGCCTGACCATCGAAGCCCTCAAGGAAGGAAAAGTCATTAACAACCTGCATGTGGCCAAAGACGGCGTGGTGGCTCTCGACATCCTGTACCGGCGTCCGCCTTATGAAAACAGCGTTCGACCGGACCTGATTCTTCTCGACCTGAACCTTCCCAGAAAAGATGGCCGCGAAGTGCTGGCCGTGATCAAATCGGAGGAAACGCTAAAGCGGATTCCCGTGGTTGTTCTCACGACTTCGAAGGCCGAAGAGGATGTCCTGCGCAGTTATGGCTTGCATGCGAACTGCTATATTTCAAAACCGGTGGACCTCGACCAATTTATTAAAGTCATCAGGATGATTGAGGATTTCTGGCTGTCCATCGTTACCCTGCCTAGAGAATGAACAGAATGACCGCAGAAAAAATTACAAGATTAATCCAGCGGGGTCTTTTCCCGCAAAATTTAATACAATAGTTTGCCGTAGTCCATGGATGTTGCCGTTTGCCTCGGAACCGGAGGGAACATGTTTTCACACATACGCGTATTACTCATCGAAGACAATCCGGGCGATGCCCGCCTGGTCAAGGAAATGCTTTCTGAAACCGAGCGCATTCACCTGACGAAGTGGATAAATACCCTGGAAGAGGGCCTCCGGTTTTTGCTGGAGCAGTCGGTGGATGCCGTAATCCTCGACCTGGGCCTGCCCGATCAATCGGGACTCGGCGTGATTCGACAAATAACCGAAAAAGTCCCGCAACTCCCGGTCGTGGTCCTGACCGGCAACAGAGATCATGAGCTGGCTTTACAGGCCCTCAATGAAGGCGCCCAGGATTTTCTCTTCAAGGATAGCCTGACCGCCCCCTTCCTCGAACGCTCCATTCGTCACGCCATCGAAAGACAGCACCTGGTCACCAAGCTCAAAGCCACCACCCATGAACTTGACCAAGCCAACCGTTCCATAAAAGCTACTCAATCCCAGATGTTGCAGCAAGAGAAAATGGCTTCGATCGGGCAACTGGCGGCCGGGGTCGCCCACGAAATCAACAACCCCGTCGGTTTTATTAAAAGCAATCTCGGGTCCTTGTCCAAATATCAGCAGCGATTGGCGGAATTCATCGCGGTCCAGGATCTGGCGCTGACCGAAAATAATCCCGACAAAGCCGGGGAGTCACGCCGCAAACTCAAAATCGATCTCCTTCTTGAAGATATCCCCGATTTGATCCAAGAGTCTCTGCAGGGCATGGAGCGTATCCAGACGATCGTTCAGGACTTGAAAAGTTTTTCTCGGGCCGACAACAAAGAGCCCGTTCCCGCCGACCTCAATACCTGCCTGACAAATACCATTCAAATCGCCTGGAACGAGATTAAATATCGATCAACCCTGCTCCGCGAGTTCGGCGACCTGCCGCAGGTTTACTGTTTTCCAAACCAGTTGAACCAGGTATTTCTCAATCTGCTGGTCAATGCGGCCCAGGCCATTGAAGAACAGGGGGAAATCACCGTTCGTACCTGGCATGCCGGCGATGATGTGTTCATTTCAGTCAGCGATACGGGAACGGGCATCCCGCCGGAAAATCTCGAAAAAATTTTCGATCCGTTTTTCACCACCAAACCCGCCGGCAAGGGGACTGGCCTGGGGCTCAGCATCTCCTACGATATTATCCGGAAACACGGCGGCGAACTCCGGGTGGACAGTACCCCGGGCCGGGGAACCACGTTCACCATTCAGTTGCCGGTGAATTCAACGTTGACCGAGCGAAAGGAGAGTTGAGCATTGGTGGGGGAAATACTAAAACCGATGAAAGGCATGTCAGGCGGCAACGTCAACATCCTGATGATCGAGGATAACCCGGGTGATATCCGGCTCATGGACGAGGCTCTCAAGGAAGCCCTGAGCGGATCGTTTACCCTGGTCAGCGCCGCAACCCTTCGGGAGGGCATGGCCCGGATCGGGGCGGCGACGCCCGATATCGTCTTTCTCGATCTCGGATTGCCGGACAGCCAGGGCATCGCGACGGCGGAAAAGGTCTGCGCCACCTTCCCCCGGGTTCCTCTCGTGGTGCTTACCGGCAACCATGACGACGATCTGGCAGTGCAGGCTTTGCGGTGCGGCGCTCAGGATTACCTGGTCAAGGGGCAACTTGATCCGATCTTGATTCAGCGTACGATTCGCCACTGTATCGAGCGAAAAAGGGTTGAAAACGAACTCGAAAAAAAGGTGGAGATGCTTTCCGCTTTATATTCCAGCCTCCACCGGGTGCAGGAAAATCTCGACCTGAAGACCTGCGGCATGGCTCTGGCGAAGACCGCCGTGGATATTCTGGGAGCGGAAATCGCCTGGATTGCTCGAATCCTTCCCGACCAGCGGATGGAAACCCTGGCCTCCCACCCCATCTCCATCGAGTGCGAACACAGCGGCCAACACCCCTGGGATGCCCCGATTCACCCATTCTGTCCCCTCTTCCTTTCGGTTGCCGATCATCGGCCGCTGATTATCACCGACGTTCGGGCCGACCGGAATCTCGCCTGCGGTTGCCAACACTTGCGGACGGGACAAATCGTTTCGGTGGGAGCGTTTCCGCTGATCAGCCGGGAAAGGGTTTTTGGCGTATTGGCGCTGTACAGCGGGCAAACCAATTTTTTCACCCCGGAGATCGCCGAGTTTTTTCAAACCTATGCCAATATGGCCGCCACGCTGCTCGATAATTTCAGCCTTTTTACCAACACGGAAAAACATCTGCAGCAGCTATCGGCCCTGCGCAGCATCGACCAGGCGATTGCCGGGACGCAAGACCTCAAGGTGGTTCTCGACCTGGTCCTGGCCAACACGCTGGCCCAGCTGCGCGTGGATGCGGCCAGCATCCTGCTCATGTCCCCTGAGCACCATATGCTTTCTTTTGCTTCGGGAATCGGATTTCGCACCACCGGGCTTCGTCACTCGCGGCTTCCCGTGGGCGAAGGATTGGCCGGACGGGCCGCTAAATCCGGCAAGCTGGTGCACGTCCCCAATCTTAAAGAAACGGCCACCTCGCTCCGCGCCGCGTCTCCGCACTTTCAACAAGAGGAGTTCATCTGTTACTGGGGGATTCCGCTGATCGCCAAGGGTCGGGTGCAGGGGGTGCTGGAACTGTTCCATCGTTTGCCGCTGGCTCCGGACCGGGAGTGGTATGATTTTCTCGAAGCCCTGGCCGGCCAGGTGGCCATTGCGATCGACAATGCGACGCTGTTTACCGATCTCCAAAAAGCCAACGTCGACCTGCTTCAGTCCTACGAGGCGACCCTGGAAGGCTGGGCCAGGGCCCTGGATTACCGGGACAGCGAAACCGAAGGGCATTCAAGGCGGGTCACCGAAACAGCGCTGCGGATTGCCTACGATCTGGGCGTTCCCGAAAATTCGCTGGTCCATATCCGTCGGGGCGCGTTGCTGCACGATATCGGAAAACTCGGGGTACCCGACAGCATTCTGCTCAAACCGGGGCCGCTGGATGAAGACGAGTGGGCCATCATGAAAAAGCATCCGACCTTTGCGTACGAGATCCTTTCTCCCATCGAGTTTCTGCGCCCGGCGTTGCTGATCCCTTATTGCCACCATGAGAAATGGGACGGAACCGGTTATCCGCGTGGGTTGAGCGGTACCCAGATTCCGTTGAGCGCGCGGATTTTCGCGGTGGTCGATGTCTGGGATGCGCTCAGTTCGGATCGCCCCTACCGCAAGGCCTGGACGAGGGAAAAAACCATGGCCTACTTGTCCTCAGAATCCGGCAAACATTTTGACCCGGCGGTGGTGGATGCATTTATCCGTTATTTGGAAGTTCCGAATCCGTAGGTTTGCACATGGTGGACCTCCCGACCGGGCACTGAAAGACCGAGATGAACCTGATACTCCTTTTTAACGAGGATTTTACCGACGATGGCCGGGTGCGGCTGGCGGGGCGGCGGCTGCGTCATGTGCTGGACGTGCATCGGGCCGAAGTCGGGCAGGAGTTGTGCGTGGGGTTGGCCGGAGGGATGATCGGCCGTGGCCGGGTGCGGAGGCTGGACAACGAGACGCTGGAAATGACGGTGGCCTTCGACCGGCAACCGCCGAGGCCGTTGCCGGTGACATTGCTGCTGGCGTTGCCGCGTCCGAAGGTATTGAAACGGGTGCTGTTGGCGGCGACTTCGATGGGGGTCAAGCGGATCGTGCTGATGAACTGCTTTCGGGTCGAAAAGAGTTTCTGGAAGAGTCCGGCGCTGGCCGGCGACAGGCTACGGGAGCCACTGGTGCTGGGGCTGGAGCAGGCCCGCGACACGATGCTGCCCGAGGTTCTGCTGCGGCCGAGGTTCAAACCCTTTGTCGAGGACGAACTTCCCGCGCTCTGTGCCGACACGACCTGCCTGGCGGCCCACCCGGTCGCGGCGGCCCCCTGCCCTCGCGACCTGTCCGGCCCGGTCACCCTGGCCATCGGCCCCGAAGGGGGCTTCATCCCCTACGAAATCGACAAGCTGGCGGAGCGCGGCTTTACTCCCATCTTTCTCGGCGAACGCATCCTGCGGGTTGAAACCGCCGTTCCCGCAGTGCTTTCCAAACTGTTTTGAGCCACTCGCCGGGTCAGGCGCCGAGGAATTTTCCAAGCGCGCGGTCCCGTTGGCAGATGTGATCGAACAGCCAGTTGATGATCAATTCATCGAAGCGACCGCGCAGTTCAATCGTCATTTCTTCGGTACCGATTTCTTTTTCAAACCGGTCGAGGTTGGCGCGGAACTCCCGGTGTTCGGCGATGTGACTGTCCATCTCGGGGTACCTTATGGAGCTCATCAGCTCTTCCTCGGCGGCAAAGTGGTTCTGGGTATAATCGCGCAGAAAAATGAAAAGACTACGGATTTCTTCTTCTTCCCGGCCTTCCTCGATCGCCACCACCAAACGGTTGACCCGCTCGATCATTGCCTTGTGTTCGTTATCGATCCGTTCGACTCCAACCGCAATCTCGGGGGTCCAGTACATAAGCGACATGGGCGGGTTCCCTTTGTAAAAATGGTTCGAATTAAGTCGTTTCGGTACTGCAAACCTGGTTGCGGCCCGCGTTTTTGGCGCGGTACAGGGCTTCATCGGCTTCCTTGAGGGCTCCGGTCAGGTCGAGCGCTTCGCTGCTGACAACCGAAACTCCCAGGCTGACGGAAACCGGCAGGCTCTGTCCTTCAATATCGAAGGGGGTGTCGCAGACCGCTTGGCGCATCCGCTCCGCCACCGTAACGGCGGAGATCCGATCGGTCGACGGCAGTACCACCAGAAATTCCTCGCCGCCGTACCGGCCGAACAGGTCGTAATCCCGCAATTCGATTTTGATGCGCCGGGTCATCTGGCGCAATACCAGGTCGCCGGCCAGATGGCCGTGCCGGTCGTTGATCAACTTGAACCGGTCGATATCGATCATGACCAGGGCTATGGAATTTTCCGGCACGCGTTCCGACATGCGGCGCAGGCGGGAGGCCTCTTTTCTGGCCCGGGCCAGGATCTCCCCGCGATTAAAGGCGCCGGTGAGGGGATCCGTGCTGGCCAGGCGCTTGAGGTGTTCCTGGGCTTCGCGCAACTGGTTGGTCCCCTGGCGCACGACCAGAAACGATGCCCCAAACACCACCAGAAGAATCAGGCCCAGAATGACGGTGGCTGCGACCACGGCACGATAAATTTCGTGGCGATAGCGGGAAACATCCAGGTACAGCTCGAAACAGCCCATGACCTGCTGCTGGGCATCAAGGATCGGTACATAGGTTTCCACCACATCGACATCGATCTTTTCTTCTTCGGCCAGATCGATGACCGTCTCCTTCTTTTCCAGCTTGGAATCGTTATTGCCGGCGAGGCCATTTTCCAGCCTGGGGTTGTTATCGTCGACATGCCCGATGATGGTGGAATCGGTACTGTAGATGATTTTGCGTTCCAGATTGTAGATCTTGATTTTAACAATGTCGAAGGGCTTCAGAAAGGTGCGAAATCGGCGGTCGAGATGCTCCCTTTTCGCCGGGGGGATTTTCACGCCTTCTTTTTGTGCGCTCCCGATCAGGCCCTTTCCTTCGTGGGCCATGATCAGGTGACTCAGCTTGACGGCATCCTCCTCCGCCGACTGAATGACCTGGTGGGTAAAAACCCGGTAAATTCCGTACGACGTCAAAGACAGGATGATTAACATCGAAACCGCCGCAACCAGACTCAGTAATTTGAGCAGACCGCCGGGATTGATTCGCGGCGAGCTGGGATCGGTGAGGTTATCTTCTTTCATGGCGTCTCCAGTGACATGCTTGAAATCGCAATTGCTGCTGGTCAATGAAAATACTACGGATCGCGTTTTTCCGGTAGTTGAAAAATCTCGGCGGCCGCCGACGGCGAACAACACCCGCCCGCCACCGCCATCAATCCTCCTGGCGGTGGGCGACGAACGGGGTGTAGCGGGTGGCTACGAACCGGACATTGTCGACGCTGAAATAGAGCCGGTAGCCGTCCCCCTCCGGCTGGTAATGCAGCAAGGGGGCGTGCAGATGCAACCGGCCGGGAAGTTTGATGTCGAGTTGTTCCAGTTGCCTCGGATAGGCGCCGTGTTCGGCACGGAAGCCTTCAAGGGCGGCCTGAACCTCGCCGCCCTGCTCCATGCAATCGACCAGCGCCCGCTTCGCCAGGCTCTGCCCCGCCGCCCAGGCGCCAACAAACATCACCGTTGCCGCCAGCAGCACGTAGTATTTTTCCCGGGGGCGCGGCGAGGGAGAAAGCAGGGCGGCGCCAAAGGAGAGGATCAGCAGGCCGATGGCTGCCGGGACGGACACCAGCGAGACCATCCCCTCGCCCAGCCACAGCCCGGCGAACGGGGCGGCGGCCAGTAACAGCAGGCAGAAGAACTGGCGAAAGGCGGGAAATCTCATGGGGGCGATGGGCGTTTCAGCGACGACCGCCGAACAACGAGCCGAGTACGCCGCGAATCAGACTGCGGCCGACCTGGCTGCCAATGGTGCGGGCCGCGCTTTTGGCGAAAGCCTCCATCAGGTTGTCCGGCTGGCGACCGCGCCGAACCGCCGGTTTTTGCGCCGCTTCGGCGGCGGCTTGTTGCTGGGTTTGAGCTTCGGCCTGGCGGTTCCGCTCCTGCAGAATTTCGTAGGCCGACTGGCGATCGACCTCCCGTTCGTAGTGTCCATACAACAACGATCCCCGGATAACCTGGGCTCGCTCCGTCTCGGTCAGCGGTTGCAGGCGGCTACGGGGCGGGCAGACCAGCGCCCGTTCCACCCTGGTCGGCGCGCCCTTGGCGTCGAGCATCGAGAGCAGCGCCTCGCCGACACCGAGCTCGGTGATGACGGCGGCGGTGTCGAGCCGCGGATTGGGCCGGAAGGTTTCCGCGGCCGCCCGCACCGCCTTCTGATCCTTGGGGGTGAAAGCCCGCAGGGCGTGCTGGACGCGGTTGCCGAGCTGGCCGAGCACATCGTCGGGAATGTCGCGGGGGCTTTGGCTGACGAAGTAGACGCCGACCCCCTTGGAACGGATCAGCCGGACCACCTGCTCGATTTTATCCTGCAGAACCTTGGGGGCCTCATCGAACAGCAGATGGGCTTCGTCGAAAAAAAAGACCAGTTTCGGTTTATCCGGATCGCCGACCTCGGGGAGCTGCTCGAACAGCTCCGAGAGCAGCCAAAGCAGGAAGGTGGCGTAAAGCTGCGGCGAAAGGATCAACCGGCTGGCCGCCAGGATGTTGATCATCCCCCGGCCGTCGTCGGCGGTCTGCATGAAATCGGCGAGGTTGAGGGCCGGCTCGCCGAAAAATTCAGCTCCGCCCTGGTCGTCCAGGCCCAGCAGCCGGCGCTGGATGGCGCCAATGCTGGCGGCTGAAATGTTGCCGTACAGGGTGGTGTACTCACCGGCATGGTCCCCCACGTAACGGACCATCGCCTGCAGATCCTTGAGATCGAGCAGCAGCAGCCCGTTATCGTCGGCGATGCGGAACACCAGGCCGAGCACTCCGCCCTGGACTTCGTTGAGGTTGAGCAGTCGGGCGATCAGCAGCGGCCCCATATCCGACACCGTGGTACGCACCGGATGTCCCTGCTCGCCGAACACGTCCCAGAAGGTCACCGGGTAAGCTTCCGCGACGAAATCCTCCAGCCCGAGCTGCCGGGCCCGTTCGACCACCTTGGGATGATCGCCGCCAGCCCGGGCCAACCCCGACAGATCACCCTTGACGTCGGCCATGAAGACCGGCACTCCCATGCGGCTGAACCCCTCGGCCAACAGGCGCAGGGTGACGGTCTTGCCGGTGCCGGTAGCGCCGGCGATCAGGCCGTGGCGATTGGCCATTCTCGGCAGCAGGGCAACATCCTGGTCGGCGCGGGCGAGCAGCATCGGGGTGGGATCTGACATGGAACCTCCGTGAGTTCAAGAGTTTATTGTTATAAAGGATTCTGAAGAATAACGCAAATGGGCGTGTCGGCAATGGGGGACGGGGCGCGCATTGCCAGAAAACCGGCGCAGCTTGACAGCACATGGGCAAGCGCAAAAAGAGGTGGAATCGGCGGGGTGATTAATTTATAATGAATTTTTACTAGAGAGTATCTCGGCCCCGGCGTTCCGCCTCGCCGGGTATCCCGGAGGATGCATGAGTTCCATGGACGCGGCGGAAACCCTCATGGCGGTTCCCCTGTTTCACGACTGCTCGCGACAGAGCCTGGCGCGAATGCTGCCCCATGTGGCCGAGCGCCGCCTCGATCCCCTGGCCCCCCTGCAGACGTTTGGCGCCCTGGCCACAGAAACCTTTCTGATCCTTGAGGGTGAATTCGAGCTGGATTATGGCGGCGGCAGGCGGGTTCGAATTTGTCGGGGATTTCTCGGCGAAGAAGCCGGGATCGGCATGGAAAGCTACCTGGCGACGGCGACGGCCGTTCGACCTTCCCGGGTTCTGGCCATCCCGCGCGATTCGCTACGGAAGCTGGCCGAGGAAACCGAGTCGGTGCTCAGGGTGTTGCTGGCTTCGTTTGCCGACCGAGGCCGCGAATGCAGCGCAGCGGAACCCACCGCCGGGCTTGCCGAGCGGTCCGAATCGAAGGGGAATCCGCGGATTCTGGCCGGCTGGCTGTTGGCCACCCTGGTTCCCTTTGCGGTTTTCTTTCTGCTGCGCGACTCCGCCGACATCCCCAGCGTGCAGACCGCCTACCTGCTCACGGTGATTTCATCGGCGGTGGTCATGTGGGTATTCCGGCTGCTCCCCGATTTCGTGCCGGCCCTGTTCGCCGTGCTCGGCGTGGTGTTGCTGAGGCTGGCCCCTCCCGAGGTCGCCCTGGCGGGGTTCGCTTCCGATACCTTTTTCATGGCCCTGAGCATTTTCGCCCTCAGCGTGGTCACCACCACCTCCGGATTCAGCTACCGGGTTCTGCTCTGGCTTTTGCGCCTCGGGCCGCCCAATAAAATCTGGTACAATCTCAGCCTGTTCATTGCCGGGGTGATCCTCACCCCCATCGTTCCGACCACCAACGGGCGGGTCGCCATTGTCGCGCCCTTTTTCAACGACCTGGCGGGAACCCTGGGCAAGGGCTCCTGCGCCAGTGAAAAACAGCGGCTGGCCGTCAGCGTCCTTTCCGGAATCAGCCTCCTCTCCCCGATATTCATGAGCGCCAAATCGATCAATTTCGTGATCTTCGGCTTTCTCCCTCTTCAGGAACAGGCTCAGTTCCAATGGGTCTATTGGTTTTACGCCGCCTCGGTCTGCGGTCTGGCGCTGACGGTGCTCTACCTGCTGCTGGCCTGGCTGCTGTTTCGCAATTCGAGCCGGCCGACCATGTCCCGCCAGTTGATCGCCGACCAGCTGCGCATTCTCGGCCGGATGAAAAGCGGCGAGTGGGCCGCCCTGCTCGGCTTGCTGCTGATGCTGGCCGCGGTGTTGACGGTACCGCTGCACGGCGTTGAAGTCCCCTGGATCACCTTCGGCATCATGTATGTGCTCCTCATGTTCGGCTTTCTCGGCGCCCGTGAATTCCGTAAAAGCATCGACTGGAGCTTTCTGGTCTATCTCGGCGCCCTCATCAGCCTGGTCGGAGCCATTCGCTATGTCGGGGCCGACGCCTGGTTCACCGGTCAATTCAGCTGGCTTACCGCCTACATGCGGGAGGATTTCAAAGTTTTCATCCTGCTGCTGGCGGCCGCCATCTTCCTGGTCCGCCTGGCCCTGCCGATCAACGCCACGGTCGTGGTATTCGCCACCTTTCTGATGCCGGCGGCGGTGGCCATTGGGGTCAATCCCTGGCTGATCGGCTTCCTTGTGCTACTGCTGGCGGAAAGCTTTATCTGGCCGTTCCAGTCCTCCTATTATCTCCAGTTCGCCTCCATGACCGAATCGACCCTGCAGATTGAAAGTCCGCGCCTGGCCCTGTTTCATGCGTTGCTGCTGCTGGCCAAACTGGCTGCGATATACGCTTCTTTCCCGTTCTGGCACTATCTGGGGATTCTGTGATGGCTCGAATTCTAACCCGGTGGGCAATGGCGGCTTTTTTTCTGTTCTGTACCGGAACGGTGTTCTGGGTCAGCTGGCAGCGTCCCACCATCATGGTGCTGCACAGCTACGCCAGCGATTATGCCTGGACCCGTGAAGTCAACGCCGGTCTTTCGCGCATCCTCGATACCCAGAATTGGGTACGGGTCAGCACCTATTACATGAACACCAAGATATCCAAGGACGAGGATTACCTGCGGCGGGCCGGATTGGCGGCACGTCGAGCCATCGATGCCGCGACCCCGGATGTCCTGATTGCCGTCGATGATGCCGCCCAGGAACTGGTCGGCCGTCATTACGTCGACCGGCCCGGCATCCGCATCGTGTTTGCCGGAATTAACGGCAACACCGACGGTTACGGCTACCCCGCCGCCGGCAACGTGACCGGCATCCTCGAACGCAAGCCCGCCGCCGCCATCACCGAATGCCTGCGGTTTCTGGCTCCCGACCGGGGCAAGGGCGCGCGGGTCATGCTGCTGTGCGACAAATCCTATTCGGCGATCACCGACGCCAACTACCTCGCGGGGTGCGACTGGGGAAACGTCGATTATCGCGGGGCACGATTCGTCGATGATTTTTCCGGATGGCGGCAGGCAGTCGCCGAGCTGGCCGGGCAGGTGGACTTTCTGCTGGTGGGCGGATATCGACAGTTGAGCGCGCCTGCGGGTGGCGGCGGACTGGTGCCGGCGAAAGAAGTCATGAGCTGGACCGAAGCGAATGCCCCGATGCCGGTCATCGGGATCAATGTGTTCAATGCCGAAGACGGGGCGATGCTGGCCATCGGGGTTTCTCCGTTCGAGCAAGGCGAGGTGGCGTCCGAGATGGCGCTTACCCTGCTCCGAACCGGTCAGGCCGCGTCGGAGATGCCGGTGCGCATTTCCCGACAGTATGTGATCGCCATGCGCAAATCGGCTTTGCTGCGCCGCCGGATCGAAGTGCCGCAGATATTCGAAGCCTTTGCCCGGGCCACCAATAACTATTACGAATAATCGGAGCGGCTCGACCGTTCCCTGACAGGGGGGATATGCCGAAGATCCTTTTCAGAATTTTGCTTTCAGGAATTTTTCTGGGTGTTCTGGTTTCTCCGGCCATGGCCGGGGATGACGCCAAAATGCCGGTGGCGGTGGTCGAATTCGATGTCATGGGCGAGCTCGGCATTCAGGACGCCGGGGCGATTATTGCCGAATGGATGGTCAGCGCCCTCGGCCGAACCCAGGCCTTCGATCTCAAGGAACGGGTCTTGCTGAAAAAGGTGCTCGAAGAACAGCAACTGGCCGCCAGCGGCCTGCTCGACGATCGGGCCGCCACCGAGATCGGCAAGCTCTACGGCGTCACCGGCGTGGTTACCGGCGGCGTGCTGCGCTGGGGAAAAACCCTGTCGGTGACGGCCCGGCTCATCGACACCACCACCGGCACCATTCTGCGCACCGCCGACCTTAAAGTCGAAAACTCCGATCAGATTCCCGGACGCATGGACGAGCTGGCCCGCACCCTGGTCGGCGAGGAGGTAACTCCGACGCCCCTTCAACAGGCGTCCGTTTCGACCGTTTCCGTTACCGCAAATGCCGCCGCCGTCGGTGGCGACATCCCGAAGCAGCCGGCGCCGGGCCAGGTCTGGAAAGACGGGACCAGCGGGAGCGAATTCGTCTGGGTTCCGGGCGGCTGTTTCAGTATGGGCCAATCCGAGACGGAAAAGGAACGGATCATTCGCGAGGAAGGCGACGCCCTTTACCGAAAGAACTACGCCGACGAAACGCCGGCCCACAAGGTCTGCCTGGACGGCTTCTGGATGGGGCGCTTTGAGGTGACCAACGCTCAGTTCAAGGCTTTTGAACCAGCCCACGACAGTGGCAGCTACAAGGGGCTCTCCCTGAGCGGAGCCAACCTGCCGGTCGTCTACGTGAGCTGGGAACAGGCCCGGGGTTACGCCGACTGGCTGACCGCCCAAAGCGCCGCCAAACGCAAATTCCGGCTGCCCTCCGAGGCCGAGTGGGAATTCGCCTGCCGGGCCGGCACCAGTTGGGAGCGGTTCTGGGGCAACGACTCGGATCAATCCTGCAAATTCGCCAACGTCTACGACCGGGTCGCGCAAAAGGCCGATGCCTGTCCCTGGCAGCACCACGACTGCGATGATGATTTTGTCACGACCGCTCCAGTGGGCAGCTACTTCCCCAATCCTCTCGGGCTGTACGATATCCTGGGCAATGTCTGGGAATGGACGGCGGACGGTTACGACCCCAATGCCTACCGCTCCCATGCCCGCGCCAATCCGCTGACGACTGCCGGTGAAACCAAAGTCCGTCGCGGCGGCAGTTGGGCCGATTCGCCGGGGAGCATCCGCTGCGGCAATCGCGGCAAACGTTCTCCCGATCGGGAAAACAACCAGGTTGGTTTCCGGCTGGTGATGGAGTAATCGAAGGCGGGACGGCAAAAACGTCCCGCCTTTTTTTAACCTTGACTTTAATTCAAACGTTCGTTTAAATTGTGATTGTTGAATATAAGAATCCCTGGAGTCCCCCATGAGTCAACCCGATACCAAAGAACGAATTCTCGACGTAGCGGAAGAGCTGTTTGCCCACCAGGGCTTTCACGCCACCTCGCTGCGGGCGATCACCGGCGCGGCCGAGGTCAACCTGGCGGCGGTCAATTATCATTTCGGCTCCAAGGAGGCGTTGCTGGATGCGGTCTTCGAGCGGCGGCTGACTCCCCTGAACCGCGAACGCCTGACCCGGCTGGAAGCGGTGAGAGCAGCGGCGGTCGCCGCCGGGCGACCGCCGCGGACCGAAGAAGTGATGC
>Ga0154449_1147_pt4 | contig 16879 bp, 16 predicted proteins | sample RifGroC2_FD_105642 | JGI IMG/M metagenome (GOLD analysis project Ga0154449, IMG submission 105642) | Pelobacteraceae bacterium GWC2_58_13
GGTATAGGGGATGAACTGGTTCCAGTGCTGGCGCTCGGCCATCTTCTCGGCACCCCGATGGTGATAGCCGATATCGGCATCGAGTTCCGAGATTTCCTCGCCGTCGAGCTTGAGCACCAGCCGCAGCACGCCGTGGGTGCCGGGGTGGTGCGGGCCGAGGTTGAGGATCATCGATTCTTCGCCCGGGGCCAACTGTTTGCCTTTGAAGAAGGCGGCGCCGTCCTTGGGGATCATGGTCTGCGCCGTGGCGGCGGTGTAGGGGGACATCTCGGTGGCGCGGAAGGGGTGCGATTTACGCAGCGGATGCCCCTGCCAGGAGTCGGGCATGAGGATGCGGCGCAGGTCGGGGTGACCGTCGAAGCGGATGCCGTACATGTCGAAGACTTCCCGTTCGTACCAGTCGGCGCTGGGCCAGATGTCGGTGATGCTGGGGGCGGTCGGGGTTTCCCCCGACAGCGGCACCTTGATCCGCAGGTAACCGGGGTCGTCGAAGTTGAGCAGGTGGTAGATCAGGGTCAGGTCGTTTTCCGGACGTCTCTGTCGGGTGGTTTCGTCGACGGCGGTCAGGTCTTCGAGACGACGGTAGCGGGTCGGGGCCTCGTTTTTCAGAAAGCGCAGCAGCTCGGGCGCCTGCTCCGCCGAAGTCAGCAGGGTCGGCATGTCGGCCGCCGTCCGGTCTTCGCGGACCTTGTCGCCGAAGCGCTCGGTCAGCGCCCGGCGCAAGTCGCCCGTCGAGGCGGGAAATTCCACCTTCGGCTGCGCTGGGGTCCAGATCTCGGCGTTGCGGCTCCCCTTGAAATACGGATGCTGCCGGGAGCTGCCGCGAATCGGGCTGTTGCCGTAGCCGGGGCCGCGGGGGTCGCGGCTCTTGCTTTCGCCGTCGATCAGCATCGGCACGGTGGTCCCCTCGCTGCCGCCGGCCAGACCGAACACCTTGCGTGCCGGGCGCTCCTCGCGGGCGATCTTCTCCTGCAGCAGCATCAGTCCCTGCATGAAAGCTTCGGGACGGGGCGGGCAGCCGGGAATGTAGACATCGACCGGGATGATCTGGTTGACCCCCTGGATGACGCTGTAGACGTCGTACATGCCGCCCGAGTTGGAACAGCTGCCCATGGAGACGACCCATTTGGGGTTGGCCATCTGCTCGTACAGGCGAAGAATGGTCGGTCCCATCTTTTTGAAGGGGGTGCCGGAGATGATCATCAGATCGGCCTGACGGGGGCTGCCGCGCAGCACCTCGGCGCCGAAACGGGCCAGATCGAAGCGCGGGGTCATGCTGGTCATCATTTCGACGAAACAGCAGGAGAGGCCGAAAAACATCGGCCACAGACTGTTTTTGCGGCCCCAGTTGATGGCGTCGTCAAGGCTGGCGAGGATGACGTTGTTCGGGATTTCTTCGCTCATTCGACCCTCCGGCCGCGCCTCTGGGCGCTCGGGCCCCAGTCGAGGCCGCCCATTTTCCAGAGGTAGACCAAGCCGAGAAACAGAATCACGATGAAAAAGCCGATCTGCAGAAAACCGGCCCAGCCGAGCCGGTCCCAGGCCACCGCCCAGGAGACGATGAAGATCGCCTCGACGTCGAAGACGATGAAGAAGATGGCCACCAGGTAGAAAGGAACCGGTTCCACCAGGCGGGCCACGCCGGAGGGGGCGATCCCCGACTCGTAGGGCTCGCTTTTCATGGGAGAATGGGTTTTGTGGCCGAGATACCAGGCCAGAAAAAGCAGGGTGCCGATGAGAAACAGCGCGATGCCGGCGTACAGGCCGAGCGAAAGTATTGCCTCGAAGGACGGCGCGCTTTCTCCGCCGGGAGGCGCTGGCGGCAGGCTGGTGGCTAGGGCGATAGCAGGCATGCGGCTCATGGGTTCAGCGGTAGACGCCGGATTGCGGATCGGGTCCGGTGCATTGTGTTTGATTGACGAAAATGAACCCCACAGGGGAGATTGGGGAACGCTTTAATCATTCTAGCAGGGAATTTTTTACTGTCTATCCCTGCCGACAGCGATGGCGGCCCGGGCCAGTTCGTCGCAACGCTCGTTTTCGGCGTGACCGGCGTGGCCCCGCACCCAGTGCCATTCCACCTCATGCTTGCGGGTCAGTTCCAGCAGCCGTTCCCACAGATCACGGTTGGCGACGTCTTTTTTCTGCGAATTTTTCCAGTCCCGCTTGACCCAGCCGTGGATCCACTCGGTGATCCCTTTTTTGACATATTCCGAATCGGTGGTCAGGCGAACCCGGCAAGGACGTTTCAGCGCCGCCAATCCCTCGATGGCGCCGGTCAGTTCCATGCGGTTATTGGTGGTTTCCGCGGCGAATCCGGAGAGCTCCTTGACCGCCCCGCCGAATTTCAAGAGGGTTCCCCAGCCGCCGGGCCCTGGATTGCCACTGCAGGCGCCGTCGGAAAAAATTTCTACGATCTGTTTGTCGCCGGACATGTACCTTCCCGTCATGATTGCAAAAGCCGATCAGAGATGGCCCGGAGGATAACACAAGGAACAAGGAATAACAAAGCCTTACCTGGCTTGTTCGAATTTTGGCCGGGCTTGAATCGGGGCATCCGGCCCGCGGCCGCGCCATGTATAAGTATTCTTGCAATGATGCGTGGTTTGGATTAAGTTGAAATGGTTTTCATCTCCACTTTCTCAGTTTCGGCGAATCCGATGGTACCTTCCGGACCGCTGCCAGCGCGGGCATGCGGCTGTTCGCGTCATCACGCTTTCGAGAGAGAATAAAGCATGTCTTTTACCGGCGATCTCGAACACCTCCCCATAGTCGATGTCATCCAACTGTTGCATTCGACCCGCAAATCCGGAACCCTGTGTGTCAAGGGAGGGCGCGGGGAGTGCCAGTTGGTATTTAACGATGGCTACATCGGCAGCGCCAATCATTCGAATACCAGTGTGCGTATCGGTAAGATCCTGGTCGACATGCGGTTGATAAGTTCTGAAATTTGCGAAAAGGCCCTGGCCGACCAGAGAGCCGCCGGCGCCTCCCGAAAACCCTTGATTGCGACCCTCATCGAGCAAGGACAGCTGAAAAAAGACGATGCCTACAAGGGTCTCAAGAACCTGATCGAAATGACCGTGGTCGAAATGCTCCGCTGGACGCGAGGGACGTTCACCCTCAATGTCGATGCGACGATTGCTTCCGACGAATATCGTTATTTCCCGGAAATGCTCCACCAGGAGATCAACCTCGACACCCAGCGGGTGTTGATGGATGCCCTGCGGGTGTTTGACGAGCAAAACCGCGATGGCGGTTTTGTCGAAGAAGAATGGATGGAGGAGGCCGCTGCCGATACCGTCGGGGCGGAAGGCGGGGAGGGCGCCGGCATCATGCTTTCCGCCGATGATCTGGGCCTCGGCGATATCGACCGGATCGAAAGGAAAATTCCCGAGGTCTTTTCCAGCATCGAAGTGGTCGATCCCGCCGATCTCCACCGGCGGGCGTTGGGCGATCTGCTGGCCGAGGTTGACGGTGCCGACCGGGAGAAACTGGTCGATTTTCTGGTCCGCTTCTCCTCGCCGCCCGAGGAAGAGTCTGCCGGCAAATCCCAGCGGGCGTCCCGGGCCCTGGTTTTCATCAGCCGGGATTCCCTCGCCCGATATGTCGTCATGACCCTTTGCAAGCCCCTGGGGATTCTGATTTTCACCACCGATGACCCGGGGGATCTCGACCTGATTCTGGGTCAGTCCCTGAACAAGGGGCTGGCGCCGCTGCTGATTTTCGACGTTCCCGACGAATCGGCGGCGGGATGGTCGATGGACGATCAGATCCGGCTGCGGCAGGAGAAAAAAGCCGCCTATCCCCAGGTGCCGATTCTGCAACTGGCCCCAGCGGACGCCGAGGAGTTTTCTCTGCGGGCTTATCGGGACGGAGTCCGGGCGGTGTTGCCCCGGCCCCGCCGCGAAGGGGTCGCTTCGGCGGACCTGATCCGGTTCTTCGAAACCCTGTTGGCGTACATCAAGACCTACTTTGAGGTGCAAGGACCGCTCTCGTTCGGCGAGTTGAAGAACGACCTGCTTGAGCTGCAAGAGCTTCGCGACGCTCCGGAACTCTCCCTGGCCCTGCTGCAGCGGGTGGCTGTTTCCTTCGACCGGGCGCTGACCTTCATCGTTCGTCCCGGCGAGTTGATCGCGGAACGGGGGATCGGGATCGGACAGGATAAAAAGCAGGGTCCGTCACCGCCCTTGAGATTTAAAATCCCCCTGGATGCGCCGTCGCTGTTGCATAAGGTTCTGACGGAAGGCCAGTTGTATTTCGGGCGTAGCGATGACGAGGTGGTTGCCGGTCAGCTCTTTTCCCAGATTGGATCGCCCCGGGAAACGTTGATGCTGCTATTGCCCGTCTGCAGCCGTGGCCGGGCCCTCGCCCTGATTTACGCGGATGGCCCGGCCGGGTTTGTTCCCGTCGATTCGCTGGCCATTCTGGCCGGGCAGGCCGGATTGATCCTTGAAAACGCTCTTTGCCGGCGGCAAATCGAAAAAGCCGCTCCGCAGGGTTGAACCGCAATTTTTTTGATTCAATGATCGATGCTTTCGCAAAAAGCATCAAATTGGATGGCTAAGCCAAAAGCGCCAAATGCAAGGCGCGCAATTGTCGAGCAATGAGGCGTACTTACGTACGTCGAAGCAGCGAGACGATCGCGGCAACGCAGCAGTTGGCGAGTTTTTGCGACGCCATCAATGGTTCATTGAACGTTGATAAAGGGGTCGCTCATGGACATCAAAACCTTGAATCAGATTCTGGAAATCGCTTTTGAAAAACGGGTGTCCGATGTGCATTTCGAGGTGGACAACCCCCCGTTTTTCCGGGCCCGGGGTCAACTGCTGCGTTCCAAGCTGGCCAAACTGACCGCCGAGGATACCGAATTCATCGCCGGCAAGATCATGGAGCACAACGGCCGGACCCTGCCCGAAAACCTCCGCGAATGCGACGCCTCCTATGCGTTGGCCAACGGCGGGCGGTTCCGGGTCAGCATCTTCCGCCAGCGCGGCACCTACGGCATCGTCATGCGGGTGATTCCGCCCACGGTCGGCTCCTTTCAAGACCTCCGGTTGCCGGCGGTGCTCGAAGAAATCGTCAAGGCTCCCAACGGCCTGATCCTGGTCACCGGCCCCACCGGCAACGGCAAATCGACCACCCTGGCCTCGATGCTGCGATTCATTAATGAAAAGTACAGCTACAACATCATCACCATCGAGGACCCGGTTGAATTTCTGTTCACCTCCAACAAGAGCTGCATCATTCAGCGTGAAGTCGGTATCGATACCGAGAATTTCAGTTCCGCCATCAAGGCGGCCCTGCGCATGGACCCCGATGTCATCATGGTGGGTGAGATGCGCGACCTCGAAACCATCGATGCCTGCATCAAGGCGGCCGAAACCGGCCATCTGGTCTTCTCGACCCTGCACACCCAGAATGCCGCGACCACCATCAATCGGCTGATCGGCCATTTTCCGCCCGACTCCCAGGAGATCATCCGGCAGCGGCTGGCCGATATCCTTGTCGCCACCATCTCGCTGCGGCTGATCAAGGACAAGACCGGCGAAAATATCGTCCCGGTCATCGAGGTCATGCGTTCGACGACCACCATCCAGGGCTGCATCCGCGAAGGGCGCCTCGACGAAATCGAGCAGAACATCGAAAAAGGGCGTGGCCAGTACCACATGCAGAGCATGGATCAGCACCTCATCGAACTCTGCAAGGCGGACATCATTACCATCAACGAAGCCAAGCGGGTTTCCCGCTCGATGGATCTGGAGCGAAAGCTGACCTTTACGGCCTAGCTTCGCCGCCAAATCAAAAGCAAACAGCCCCGCCGGTTTCATTCGGCGGGGCTGTTTGCTTTGGTGAATTCAATTTTCCCGATATCCCCCACCATGGTTCGACCGTGACGGGATAGGTCAGGACTGAAGATTGACGCTGGTCACGAGACGTTTTACTGGCAAGGAATGACTTTCCGGAAACTGTCCTTGGACCAAATTATTTGGCCATCCGGCGTTTGACCGTCTTCCTTCCATTTGTCGTCTAATTGGAGGCAATAGGATCCCAGATTGATCACCTCCGGTTCCTTGTCGCCCGGCTTATCCCCACCGATACGCATCAGCTCGCTATCGGTCGAAGTATAGATGGGCGTGATCGTCGGCGCGGCGCATCCGCCTAAAAAAACAGAAAAAGCTGCGTAACCGAAATACCTGCAAACCTTGTTCATTGTGCGTCCTCCCGATATTAGGTTCAAATTGAACTCCGGCATTCTAGCCAAGACGTCCAGGGATGTCAAAGGGGCAATGGCCCGAAAATTTGATTTGGTTTTAAGCTCTGGCCATGGAGGGCGAGGGATGAAAAAGCCCGGTTCAATGAGCGAGAGCCTTTTGTCCATCTTGGAGCAGGTTCCGAGATACCGGGAACCGCTGGTGAAAGCACGGACCTGGTTGTTATGTCCCGGGAGAGTTTTCCGGTTTTGCCGATTCGATTTTAACCCTGCGAATGGCCGTCTGCGTGACCTTGACGCACGTCAGCACATAGTTACCCCAGGTTATCCGTTCTCCCGCCACGGGCAGATGTCCCAATTCGAACAGGATCAGCCCTGCCAGGGTTTCATAAGGCACCTCCTCGGCAAAGCGCGTCCCGAGCAGGTTCTTCAGATCGTTGAGCGGCAGCAGGGCATCGACCAAGTAGCCACCATCCTGGAGACGCTGGACGCGCTGGGGTTCCCCCTGGTCGTGCTCGTCCTCGATTTCCCCCACCAGTTCCTCCAGCAAATCCTCGGTGGTCACCACGCCGCTCAGGCTGCCGTACTCATCCACCACCATCGCCATATGAATGTGCCCGTGTTGCATGTCCCGCAGCAGCTCATTCACTTTTTTCGCCTCCGGAACAAAGAACGGGGTTCGTAAAACGGTTTCCAGTTTGAAGTCGGAGGTCTGCACGGCCTGACCCAGCAGGTCCTTGCCATGGATGAAACCGACCACGTTGTCGAGTTCGCCCCGGTAGACGGGAAAGCGCGAATACTGGCTCTCCAGAACAAACTTCAGAAGCCGATCACGCTCCAGCTCCAGGTCCAGGGCGACAACCCGGGGGCGCGGCACCATGATCTCCCGCACCTGGGTCCGGGAAAATTCAAACACATTGCGGATAAATTCCTGCTCGGTGGAGGTCACGCCCCCCGTTTCCCGTCCTTCCGCCACCAGGTGCTGGATTTCCTCCTGGGTGATGAAAGCCCGCGATCCGTTGGCGCTTATCCCCAACAGCCGCAGAACCATCCGGCTCGACAGGGTCAGACTGGAAACCGCCACCTTGCCGAGGCGGGCCAGAAAGCGAATCGGACGGGCCACCCCGAGGGCAACCCGTTCCGAATACTCCAGGGCCAGGGCCTTGGGCACCAATTCCCCAAAAATCAGGGAGAGGTAGGCAAGGCAACCGACGACCAGAAAGAGCGCCATGGGTTCAGCCATATTGCTGACCAGGGGAATTGGAATTTGCTGCAGAAATGGTTTAATGATTTCTATTGCAGCGGCGCCGCCAACGGCCGAGGCCATGGTTCCGACCAGAGTGACCCCGATCTGGACGGTTGCCAGAAAGCGGTGGGGATCGGCGAGCAGTTGCTCCACGATGGCGGCTCGCTTGTCTCCTTCCGCCGCCAATTGGGCCATGCGGCCGCGCCGCACCGAAACAATGGCTAACTCGGCCCCGGCGAAAAAGCCGTTGCCCAGGATCAGCAACACGACAATGCCTAGTTCAAACCAAGGATTTTCCATGGGTTATTCCTCGCTCAAGCCATTGGTGGAGGGTGCCGATTAATCTCCCGCGATGTCTATTTCGTCCAGGTGCGCCGCCCATTCCCGCCATACCGCCCAAGCCACCGCCAGCACGATGGGACCAACGAATAGCCCCACCAGTCCGAAGGCCAGAATGCCGCCGAAGATGCCGAACAGCACCAGCAGAAAAGGGATGGCGCTAACGCTGCTGATGAACAGTGGTCGTAGCAGATTGTCGGCCTGACTAACCACCGCCGCGCCCCAGAACCAGAGGCCGAGAGCCGCGCCGATCTGCCCCTGGGACAAAAGCCACGCCCCCGCCCCACCCCAGAGCAGCGGAGTGCCAAAGGGAATCAAGGCGAACAGGACCGTCAATGCCCCCAGGGTAACCGGTGAATCCAGTCCGGCCACCCAATACCCCGCGCCGGCCAGACTTCCCTGCACCAGAGCAGTGAGCATCACCCCGTAGACGACGGCGCGGCTGGTGGCGCCGGCGGCGACCAGATAACCATGAGCCCGGGGACCGAGAAAGCGTTCCAGCACATGCCGCAACTCCAGGATAATGCGGGCGCCATCACGGTAGAAGAAAAACAGAATCAGGATCGCCAGCACCAGCTTGCTCAGGTTTTTGCCCAAACCGCCGACCAGGGCCGCCGCCTCCCCGGAATGGGCCTTGAGCCAGAGCTTGCCGGCGGCGATTACGGACTGCGGATCGGCCAGCAACATTTCCCGTTTCTGTGTGACCCAGTCCCACAGCCAGGGAATCCGCCGCAGCCATTCCGGGACCGGCGGCGGGTCGGCCACGAACGCCTGCAGCGCCGGATAGATCCGGCTCACTTCCTGTTGCGCCATCCAGGCCAACCAGAAAAGGGGAACGAAGATCGTCAGTGCCATCAGGGCGGTCGTCAGGCTGGCCGCCAGAGTGTCGTGGCGGCCGCATTTGGCGCGCATCCACGCGGCCACCGGCCAGGAGGCATAGGCCAGAACCCCCGCCCAGGCCAGTGGCGACAGAAACGGCGTGACCACGAGAAAGGCGAGCAGGGTCAGGCCGGTCAGAGCCAGCCAAGGCACCAGGCGACGACTGATCGGGGAAGGGGCGGGCATGGATTATACCATCTCCATTCTTTACTTGAATACGCCGACGACCAGATAAGCGGTATAGCCGACATAGCAGGCCATGAGCGCGGCCCCTTCGAGGCGGTTGATCCGCCCGGGGCCCCGAAATCCGAAGCTGATGACAAAAAGGGCCAGGGTGATGGCGGCCATGACCAGGATGTCCCGGGAAAAGACCTCCGGCGCGACCGGCATGGGCTGAATCACGCCGGCGATGCCGACCACCGCCAGGGTGTTGAACAGGTTGGAACCGAGGATGTTGCCCAGGGCGATGTCATGCTCGCCTTTGCGCGCCGCGATGACCGAAGAAGCCAACTCCGGCAGCGAGGTGCCGATGGCCACAATGGTCAGGCCGATTATCAGGTCGCTCACCCCGAAGCCGTGGGCGATTTCCACCGCCCCCCAGACCAGGATTCGGGAACTCGCGATCAACAGGAGCAAACCGACGACGACCCAGAAGATCGCCCGGCCCAGCGGCATCGTCTGTTCCGCAAGTTCCTGTTCCATCTCGTTGCCCAGCGCATCGGTCTTTTTACGCAACCCCTGCCAAATGGTCCAGGCCATCAGGCCAGCGAAAACACCCAACAACACCAGGGCATCGATCCGGGTGAGTTCGCCATCCCAAAGCTGACTGGCCGCCAGAGCGGTGACGGCGATCAGGATCGGCAATTCCTTGCGGAGTACCTGCGAATGGACGGCGATGGGGCTGATCAAAGCGGTTACGCCGAGAATCAGAGCGATATTCGTGATGTTCGAGCCATAGGCGTTGCCCAGAGCGATACCCGGATTGTTCTGGAACGACGCAAGCGCGGATACCAGCATTTCCGGGGCCGAGGTGCCGAAGCCGACGATCACCATGCCGATCAGCAGTGGCGGCATCCCAAAATTACGGGCGGCCGCAGCGGAGCCGTCGACAAACCGGTCGGCGCTCCAGACGAGAAGAACCAAACCGAAAAGCACTGCCAAAAACGCAACTCCCATACTTATTGACCTCCGATAAAAACGTAGTGATAGGTTCCTTGATTGCCCCTAGGCTTTTTCGCCAACGGCAGCAGCTCGGTGCTTCTGGCAAAGCCAGGCACCCAGAATGCCAACTTCGTAAAGAATAACAAACGGAATAGCAATCGAACACTGGGAGACGACATCCGGCCCCGGCGTGACGAGGGCTCCAAAAACGAACGCCAGAATCAGCATGTATTTGCGCTTCGAGGCGAACCAGAGCCGGTCCGCCAACCCCACCCGGGCGAGAACGGTCATGATTACGGGCAACTCGAACACCAAACCAAAGGCCAGCATCATCTTCAGGGCGAGGGACAGATACTCGCCCATTGAAAGCATAGCTGCTACGGTACCGGATTCAGTCCCGAAATTAATCAAGAATGAAAAAATGACGGGAAGTACGTAAGCAAAGCCCAGATAGGCTCCGCCGAAAAACGACGAACACCCCCCGAGGATAAAGAGAAACCCGAGCCCTTTCCGCTTGCTGCTCTGGCCCGTCGTGATTAACGACCAGACCTGCCAGAGAATCACCGGCAATGAAACCGCCAGGGCCGCGACCGCGGCCAGCATGAGATACGTGAAGAATGGTTCGGTCGCCTCAACAAAAACCATGGAACTGCCCGAAGGCAGAGCGCTTCGCATGGGCAAGGCAATCCAGGAAAAAAGTTCTTCGGCAAAGCCGTACAGGGCCACAAACGCAACAAACCAGGTTCCGCCGGCAACGATCAGGCTTTTGCGCAGGGTCTCCAGGTACGCCATCAACGGCATATGCTCCCAATTTATCGACGTTTTCTTCATAAAAATCACGGAGCGACCTTATCAGCGGGAGTCTTGCTCAGCGACGGTCGATGTTTCTCCCAGAACAAAATAAGGGCGCTGGCGACGAAGACGCTCGAATAAGTTCCGGCAATGATGCCCACCAGAAGCGCAAAAGCGAAACCGTGGATGACATTGCCGCCAAAGACGAACAGGGACAGGACCACCAGCAGGGTGGTCCCTGACGTCAGGATGGTCCGGGATAACGTTTCGTTGATGCTGCGATTGACCGTTTCGGCAAAGGTTTCGTGGGCGTGCCGACCGATGTTTTCGCGGATTCGATCAAAGATGATGATCGTGTCGTTAAGGGAATAGCCGATGATGGTCAGCAGAGCCGCGATGATCGTCAGATCGATTTCGAGGTCGAAAACGGAGAGCAGACCCAGGGTGACCAGCACGTCATGGGCCAGGGCAACCATGGCGGCAACGCCGAAACGATATTCGAAGCGCCAGGAGATGTAGACCAGCGTTCCGATCATGGCATACACCAGCGAAAGGCCACCCTTGGTCCGCAGATCCTTGCCGACCTGAGGGCCGACCATTTCACCGCGCAGGATTTCAAGCTCCTCGTCGCCGGACCCGACTTTCAGCAGCTGCTCGATTTTTTTCGAGAAATGAGACATTTCCGCTTCGCTCTGCTGGGCCCGGATCAGGAACTCGTTCGAGCGATCGCCGAACTGCTGCACGGTGACCGATTCCAGTTTCAGTTCGGACAAATACTCCTTGATTTGGGACGCCTGGGTGGGAAGAGAAAAGCGGACTTGAACCAGAGTGCCGCCGGAAAAGTCGACGCCGTACCGGGGACCTCCCTGGAGCGCCAGAGACAGGAACCCGGCGAAAATCACCACCAGGGAAAGGATGACGGCGATGCGGTTTTTGCCGACGAAATTAAAATTACTGTTGGGTTTGATGATCTGCATGAGACGCTCCCGGTCTGGATGCTGGGCCGACGCTGATTTCGTCGCTCCAGCAGGTAATCGATGATGACGCGGGTCGCGATGATCGCCGTGACCATAGCCGACAAACCGGGTAAAGGTTGTGCATGGACGACGGAAATAGCGCGCTGATCCCACGGATGAAAGCATCCGGGAATCTCCCCCGGTGATTTGGCTTATCGCGAAATGGCCAAAGGTGCGGAACCCTGGAGACAGACTCCATCGGCGCAGAGCGCTGCTCGAAGTCGAAACGAAGCGGCCGATCCAGGGGTCAGTGGTCAGGTACCGGGGGGAGGACGAGAGAGCGAAGGAGATTGCCACGCCACGGGCAGGAGGAGCGAAGGCGCGTCATCCCAGGCAGGAGGCAGGATCGGCGACCTGAGAACGGCAAGGACGGTCTCCGCCGGAGGGACTGCTAGCAATGCATCGAGGAAGAGGTGTGCCGATTTGGATTTCTGGGCGGTGGTTGCCACCCATTCCAGCGAGGATTTGGGGGTTTCGAGGGTGTCGCACCGGGTGAACAGAAGGGTTGCATCGGGGGGCGGGGTCGAGCCGAAGGACAGGGTGAGCGCAAGGAAAAGCCAGGTCCAGATAATTAACGTGCGTGAAAAACTGCGCCGTGAAAAGGCTTGGTTCGGCATACCCGCGATCTGCTTTCCTCTGCCCGAGACTTGCAAAATAATGCCGCATCGTAAGGCAGAGATCGCAGGAAGTCCAGCAGAATTAAGAACCCTGGAATTTGAAGCGCCAGGTTACGGTAAAGTTGAGATCGCCGAGCAAGTCCTTCCTCTGTTTATCGGCTTTATTCGGAGAACCGTCAGGAAGCGTCGGAAATGTAGCGTATCATTGGCAAAGCCCTCGATTTGACAATCGAGGGCTTTGCGTGTGTTATCGGGGGTTACAAATGGGAATAGCCCGCCGCTTCCCCCTGCGGACGCTCATGTTCGGCGGGGGAAAGCGGCGGGCGGCAATCGTCCTGGCTTCACAGTTGATCCGGGATCTCCGCCTCGACCAGCTTCGTCAGGAGGGTCAGTGATTCTTGCCAGCCAAGATAGCAAGCTTCGGCCGGAATGAGCTCGGGAACCCCTTCCTGAGTGATGTTGACCTCGGTCCCGCAAGACACCGGCTTAAGGGCGATGGTCGTCTGAATGGCGCCGGGCAGATTCGGATCGTCGAACCTGTCGGTGTAGCGGATTCGTTCGTGTGGCACCAATTCGAGATACTCTCCACCGAAGGAGTGGTCCTTGCCCGTGGTGAAGTTCGTGAACGACATTTTGTAGGAACCACCGACACGGGCGTCCAGGTGGTGAACTTTGCCGGTAAATCCGTTTGGTGGAAGCCATTTGACCATGGCGTCCGGATCGAGAAATGCCCGATAAATCCGCTCCGGCGTTGCCCGGAGGACAAGGTGAAGGCGAATGGTGTTAGGCATGATGGGTTCTCCTTTCATTTGCCGGCGCCGGGAAGAACCCTTGGCAGTCGAAACGCTGCCGATCGTCTCCGTGGGAAATCCCTTTCCCCGGTTTTCGATAGGGCCTTCCTTCCCGATGTGCCAGCGATGGAACGAGGTCGATCCGGGGCGATCCGGCCACACCCGGACCTGTCCCGGTCGGCCTCGTTTTCAAATACGAGACTGCTCCGTCGGAGTTTCCATGAGGACGGAGAGGACCAGCAGACTGAAGCCAACGAGCCAAGCGGCGAAAGCGGCAACATGTCCGAACTCCCATCGAGTACGCAGCTGCAAATAGACCTCGGGGACAGCTGCCGGCGTTGATTTCTTGGGGGGCAGTTCGAGCACATGTGCTGTCCCGAGCGCCAAACCGAGCGCGCCGAGCAGGAGTGTAACGAAGCGCCAAGTCCGAAGCATGGTTCTCTCTCCTCGCATATATATTATCATTCCGTAGAGAAATGGCAGTGTCCAGGGCGAGGAAACGGGAGAAGAAAGACGTCTTGTGACGTTGGCCACACTTGGGCGGATTCTCCGGAATCACAACAGCCCCTGACCAGAGGGTCCGAAACCCCCTGGCCTGCGGGAATATGCCAAGCAAAGGATTCTAGCACCCGACTCAAATTAAAAAGCCCTACGACTTGGAAATCGTGGGGCTTTTTAATTTGAGACTTAACAGTATCTTCCATATTTGGAGAACATCCAAAAAATGTCTGAAAAAGAGTGATTTGTGATATTTGACTAAATACGACGCGAATATCTATGGAACTAGGTCCGACTCACGCCACAAATTACCCTTCCAGGTGAATGCAATTGCGGCCGGCCATTTTAGCGCGATAGAGAGCTGCGTCAGCTTGTTGCACCAGTTCAACGGGAAGGCGTTGGTTTGATGGCTGGAGGATAGCCACACCAAGACTCACAGTGACGATGCCGGAAGGTGAGTTAGCGTGGGGTATTGCAAGTGACAAGGCCATTTGATGGATGTGCTTTGCAGTTTCCAATGCGGCTTGTTTGTCCATGTTTGGCAAAAGGATGACAAATTCTTCACCTCCATAACGAGCCACTAACTCACCTGCACGACGTCCCGATTCCACTAACCCCTTGGCCAGTGTCTGTAGGCAAGCATCTCCGGCCAAGTGGCCATAGAGGTCGTTAAATCGTTTGAAGTGGTCGATATCCAGCAAGATAAGCGCCAGCGGGGTACCGCTACGTTGGCCTCGATTCCATTCATGGATAAGCATTTTATCAAAAAGGCGGCGGTTGCCAATGTTGGTCAAACTATCAGTGTTACTCTGTATTTCCAGAAGCCTGTTAGCCTCGGCCAATTCTTTCGTCCTGTTTTCGACAATTTGTTCAAGTTCGAGGTTGCGTTTTTCCAGTCGAGACATCGGATAGATTTCACCATCGTTAGCCAAGCTATAAGGGATCGAGATCCCGCTGTGCACAATTTTCCAATCGTTATTCTCGTGCCGGAAAATCAGCACTAGCCTGGCGGTCTCGCGCGAAAGTATGTGCTCGGGCACTGGCAGGTTAATATGGAAAAAAGCAGTGACGGCAACAATGTCTTCAGCAAGATCTTGTAATGACAAATCCAGCATTTCTACATGAATTTTTCCGGGTATTTGTGCGAAATCCTGTCTTGTAACCCGGATCCATTCATCCTTGCTTGTGACGAGAACGTCGCTGCTGCCCGCATAACCACTAAAATTGTCACTAAAGCGTGAGGTCAGTCGGTCATCGCGTGAAGAGTACATTTCAATGTATTCGTCAAATAATGAACGGATCAGTTTCTGGCGTTCAAGCCGCATAGATCCATGCTCCATGTAAAACGTTTCTAGAGATTTACGTGACCTTACATGCATGAGTATGCTTCCCTTGGCATAGTATAATAGAGCTAGCGCAAAAAGCAGAAAACCGCCGGCCGGCTTTTAGCCGACAGCAGCGGTTAATTTTCCCCTCGGATTTGAATTTCCGGTTTGGCGACCATCTACCCCGACAAAAAATCCAGCGAAAAAAGACAGAATTAATGTAACCCCTGCCACAACATCGTTCAAGCTATCCAGCTGTCCTGCAAATCATCTCGGATTGTGAGCGGGGTACAAATCGCTTGAGCCGACTTTACTCTCGCAATCCCTCTGTGGCAAGAAGCCTTATCCTTTGCCTTTCAACTGTCCCCACAGTAAATACCCTGCCCAAACCATCGCCGCGATCCAAAACCGTGAGCCCACCTGGCAAGCAACTGGTCGTGCTGCAACAACCCAGTTTCAGTCAGCAGGTATTCCCAATCGTGAAATCCGTATGTTGAGTGGCATGAAAAATGGTGCTCGCTGAGACCGTTTGAAATATAGCGCAATATGCGAACGCCCTCGATCCGGAGATTGAAGGCGTTTCGTGTTCTCTAGAGGGTGAGTTTTGAGAAGTAGGCTGGAGAACTCGCAAGGGGGAAAGGCGTGGCCCAAAAAACTTCCTATTTTTTCAGGTTTCGGTAAAAGTTTTCATGCGGTCCGACCATAAGTAGGGTCAATGTGGCTTCATCAAACTGATACGCGATCAGAAAAAGTTGTTTCGTTATTTTACATTTATAAACATAAACACCCTGAAGGTCGGCTTTCTTTTGTTCTCCGCCTTCGGGATTCTCTAGAATCTCCCGGATTGCATTATCCAGTTCTTTAATCTGGCTTTTATGCAGTTTCTTTTTACCGTTGGCAAAGGTACGGGTTTGCAGAACCTTCTGCATTATTCACCCTCACCGAAGACGTAATCCTCGACCAACCCTGCATCCGCCTCTGCTTTGGCCAAGAGAATTTCACGGAGTATGGAAAATGGAAGATCCGGGTTTTCTTCTGCTGCACGTCCAATGGAAGCCCAGTGTTCAACTTGTCCCGCTAGGGACCGATGCTCTGCATTTGCAACGGCTTTTGCGGATTTAACTAACTCATCATTAATTCGTACTGCTTGCGCCATAAATCACCTCCTTCTTGCAACTGTAGTTCAAAAGAGTGCAATTTGCAACTAAACGTTGTCTTTTGATGGGTCTGTTTCGGACACCGCCGCGCAAGTTGAATCTCTAATTAAGATGCTTTTGCAAAAAGCATCAAATTAGATGGCTAAGCAAAAAACGCCAAATGCAAGGCGCGTAACTATCGAGCAATGAGGCGTACTTACGTACGTCGAAGCCGCGAGATGATTGCAGCAACGCAGCAGTTGGCGAGTTTTTGCGACGCCATCAATTAACACTTGGCTGCCAGTTAGGTAGACATAAAGCGCCTTCGACACCCATATTAATCTCTACAACAGAATCTACAAGATTAACACAGCCCACGATTCGCAGGTTTCCGCTTGCTCCCTGGAATAAACCTTTGCTGAACCTGTCTTCGTTGACTTCAGCCTTTTCTTCGAATCCTAAAACAGCACCTGGGTTGTGGCAGAAATCTTCTATTTCGTCACTGGTTAATACATTCGGAAGATATGAATCTTGAGCAACAATCGTTGTTTTAAATGCAATTTCCGACTGCTGGCCATCATTGCACACTATCATGTGGTCATACTGGTGACCAACGTATGGATTTTCCTCGCCGGTGGGTTCTCCCAAAAGCGCACAATTCATTTTCACCATTTGCTTATCATCACCGATCTTTATGTCGGCAATGCCCATCGTATATTGCCCCAACTCGTTTGGGTATTCTAGGTTAACCGCATTGTTGTCAATCTCGCCTCTGACGCTGACATTTGTGCCAACGGTGCAAGTGTCCTCTGCTTGTATTGCTTGTACCATCGTAATGCTAAAAACAATGCTTAATACCAAAACG
>Ga0154449_1063_pt3 | contig 16762 bp, 19 predicted proteins | sample RifGroC2_FD_105642 | JGI IMG/M metagenome (GOLD analysis project Ga0154449, IMG submission 105642) | Pelobacteraceae bacterium GWC2_58_13
CGGTCATCATGCCGGGGAGGAAAACGATGCCCATCGCCGCCATGGCGTTGATGGAGGGAATCAAGGCGGCCCGAAAGGCGCTGCGAACCGCGTCGACCGACGCCTGTCGTGGGGTCGCGCCGAGACAGAGAGAGGTCTCGATCTCATGGCGACGCTCCTTCATCTCGGCGGCCAGACGCTCGGCGGCAAGGCTGGCCCCGGTCATCGAATTGCCGATGATCATGCCGGTCAACGGAATCAGGTAGCGGGGATCGTACCAGGGAGTCAGGCCGATCACCAGGGTGCATAAAAAAAAGGTTCCGCCACCGCAACCGGTAAACATGGCCAGCCCCACCACCTGGTAAAAACGGGGCATCTTTTCCTTGACCCGCGCACCCACCGCATGAACGGCGAAACCACCCATGAACAACAGGATCAGCATTACCGGCAAAGGGCTGGCAATGGTGAAGACCATTTTCAACAGGTAGCCGACCACCAACAGCTGGACGATCATGCGTAGCGACGACCAAAGCAGGGCTCGCTCCTGGCCGATCCTATTGAAGCGGGCCAGGCCAATCGCAATCAGGACCAGACCGTACACCAGGGCCAGATCAATAATCGAGAGATTGATCACGGTTTCAGACATGGCCATCCTCCCGAGGGTCGACAGGCGAAGTGAGAAAATTTTTCAGACCCTCGCTTCGGGGATTGGCAAACAGGCTGCCGGCCTCCCCCGACTCGACGATACGACCTTCATCGAGAAAGGCGGCATGATCGGCCACCCGTTGGGCAAGGCGCAGGTCATGAGTCATCATAAGAACGCTGATCTGGTGTTGGTGACAGATTTCCTGCAGGGTTCGGCCAAGCTGATCGGACGTGGGACGGTCGAGGGCACTGGTCGGCTCGTCGAGAACCAGCAGACCGGGAGCCGCGAGCAGAGTGCGGGCCAAACCGACCCGCTGTTGCTGACCGATGGAAAGGGAGCGGGCCTGGCGGGCAAGAAGGTCGACCGACAGCCGGCAGAGTTCGAGAATTTGCAGGAGGCCGGCATCCTTTGCGGCGGGAGCCGGCACGCCGCGAAAAACAAAGCCTCGCTGGAGATTGTCCAGCACCGTCCCCTCGTACATGAAGGGCAGCTGCAGCACCACGCCAATCCGTCGCCGCAGCTGCAATGGATCGATGGCGGCGATGTCGGTTCCGGAAAGCAGGATCCGTCCGGAGGATGGATCTTCGAGGCGATTGACCAGGCGCAGCAGGGTACTTTTGCCGCCGCCGGAGGGACCGACCACGACCGTCAGACGCCCCGGTGGCACTTCGAGATTGACCCCGCGAAGGATTTCGACCGGGCGGCCATCGTCCCCCTGTCGGACCTTGCGCACGTCCTCGATGGCCAGCGTTTCGCCTGAAGATCCAATCATCCGCCGCTCCGGGTTTCGCGCAGACGCTTGATCACCTGCTTCATATCCTCCCAGACGTCCCGTTTGGCCGCCGGATTGCGCAGCAGAAAAGCCGGATGATAGGTAGGCAGCAGGGGAATCCCTTGATATTGCCGCCATTTGCCGCGCTGGCGGCTGATGGCGGTCTGGTCGTTCAACAGGGTCTGGGCGGCAAAGCGGCCGAGAGTGACAATCATCTCGGGCTCGATGGCGGCCAGCTGGCGCTTGAGAAACGGTTCGCAGGCCGTGATTTCCTCGGGCAGCGGATCGCGATTGCCGGGAGGCCGGCACTTTTCCACGTTGCAGATGTAAACATCCTCCCGCGCCAGTCCCATGGCGAACAGAATACGGTCGAGCAGTCGCCCGGCTTCGCCGACGAACGGCTCGCCTTTTTCGTCTTCTTCCCGGCCCGGCGCCTCGCCGACGAAAACCACCCTTGCATGGGGGTTGCCCACGCCGAACACGATATGCTTGCGGTCCCGACAAAGGGGACAACGGCGGCAGTCGCCGAGATCGGCACGGACTTCGTCCAACGTCTCGGCCCGGCAGACAGCGGTACCGCCGCGATCGATTCCGCACACGTCCGGCGGACAAGGCGGCAGCTTGGCCGGCAGATCGGCAACGGGCACCGATACCACGCCGAGGTTGTGCAGATCCTCAAAAATACCGCGGGCCTGGGCGAGGGCTTCCTGCAATTCGTGCTGAAGGTTCTCTGGCATTAGTCCTTTACTTAACGTCCGTGAAGAATTATTATAAACACCAATTTGTTTGAGATGCCTATGTTATTGCCCAGCCTTCTTTTCGCCGTTTTACTCCTGCTGGTTCCGGGCGAAGCCTTCGCCTGGGGGATAGGCGTCCACATCCAGCTCGGCTCTCATATCCTGGCCAACCTCGAATCCTTGCCGCCGCTGCTACAAACCCTGCTCGCCGCCCATCCCCAAGACTACTTGTACGGCTGCATCAGCGCCGACATTACCCTCGGCAAGAAATTCACCCATTACCTGCAACATTGCCATTCCTGGCGCATGGGTCGCAAGGTGCTCGACGCCGCTCAGAGCGCCCCGCAGAAAGCCTGCGCTTACGGCTACTTGAGCCATCTGGCCGCCGACACCATCGCCCACTCGTATTTCGTCCCGTTCAAAATGGTACGCACCTTCAACACCGTGATGCTCAAGCATACTTACTGGGAAATGCGCAGCGAGGCCCATGTGCCGCCGGAGACCTGGGCGTTGGCCCGCACCATCGCCCGCCGGCGCTTCAACGACAACGACACTCTGTTGCGCGGAGTTCTTTCCGACACCATCTTCTCGTTCGCCACCAACAAACGGCTGTTTAACTCGTTGCTGCTGCTCAACCGCCTGCAGCAATGGCAAAAAATGTTGCGCTCATTCGACCACTCGTCGAAATGGACTCTCAACCTCGCCGACCAAGAAGAGTACCTGACCCTGGCCCGGGAAGCGGGATTAAGCATCCTCTGCAATATGGAGGGAAGCCCGTACTGGAAAGCCGACCCGACCGGAGAACGCGCCCTCAACGCCGCCAAAATGCTTCGCAAAAATCTCAATCTGCTGTGGCTCGACGGCAAGCTGCCCGAAAAAGAAGGCGAGGCCATCCTGGCCGAACTCCGTCCCCGCTTCCGCGAGGGGATCACCCACCCCGACGACCTGCTGGATCTGCTCTCGGCTTATTGATCCGCCCACCGAAACGCGGCGAGCGGCGCCCCTACGCCGATGGGTGCCGCAGTTTGGCGATGCGGTCGAGCAACTGCCGGGCCACCTCGTCCTTGCTGAGCAGGGGCAGCTCTTCGCTGCTCCCATCACGGTAAAGCAGACGCACGGCGTTGGTATCGACATCGAAGCCGGCATCGCTGCGACTGACGTCATTGGCGACGATCAGATCGAGGTTTTTCGTTTCAAGTTTCTTGCGGGCGTTTTCCACCAGTTCGGTCGTCTCGGCGGCAAACCCGACCAGCAACTGAGTGGTCTTGCACTGTCCCAGTTCGGCCAGAATATCGGGGTTTTTCTCCAGGATCAGCTCCAGTTCCGCCTCCTGCCCTTTCTTGATTTTATGCTCGGCCCGTTTAGTCGGACGGTAGTCGGCCACGGCGGCCGCTTTGATCACCACCGTCGCCTCCGCCAGCCGCGCCATCACCGCATCACGCATCTGCCGGGCGCTGGCCACCTGCACCATCTCGACCCCGCAGGGGACCGCCAATGCGGTGGGGCCACTCACCAGAATGACCCGGGCGCCGCGCTGGCGGGCTATCCGGGCAATGGCGTACCCCATCTTTCCAGACGAATAGTTGCTCAGATAGCGCACCGGGTCCAGCTCTTCGCGGGTCGGCCCGGCCGTCACCAGCACCGTTTCTCCGTTCAGATCCCGGGGACTGAGCAGCCGCAGGGATTCTTCGAAAATCGTCTGGGGCTCGGGCAGTTTCCCCTTTCCTTCCCAGCCGCAGGCCAGATATCCGGTGGCGGGCTCCAGAAAGTAATAGCCGAATCCCTCCAGCTTTTTCTGATTGGCCTGATAGAGGGGATTTTCGTACATGTTGACATTCATCGCCGGCACGAAAAACACGGGCGACTTGGTCGCCAGAAGCGTGGTGCTGAGCAAATCGTCGGCCAGGCCCCCGGCGACCTTGCCAATGATGTTGGCGGTGGCCGGCGCGACGACCACCAGATCGGCCCGATCCGCCAGGGAAATATGCCCGATTTCCTGCTCCTGGTAAAGATTGAACAGCTCGGTATGCACCGGGTTGCCGGAGAGGGTCTGGAAGGTCAGCGGCGTGACGAATTCGCGGGCGCTTTTGGTCATCACCACAAACACCTCGGCGCCGGCCTTGACGTACAGGCGCAGCAATTCGACCGCCTTATACGCGGCAATGCCCCCGGTGACCCCGAGTAATATGGTTTTCCCCTTCAGCATGAACGGCTCCTTTTTCCGAAAGCCCCCGACCTGGTCAGTTGATACCGACAAACGGATTATTGTATTTTTCTTCACCGATCGTGGTATCCGGACCATGTCCCGGATGCACCACGGTTTCTTCAGGCAATACCAGCAAGCGTTTTTTGACGCCGTCGATCAGGATGCCATGATCGCCGCCGGGCAAATCGGTGCGCCCCACCGAACCGGCAAACAGGGAATCTCCGGAAAAAAGATGCCCGCCGACCAGCAGGCAGATTCCACCCAGCGAATGGCCCGGGGTATGGATAACCGTAACTTCCAGTTCCCCGATCTGGAGGGATTCCCCTCCGGTCAGGGTGCGGGTCGGAGCTGGCGACGGGGTGGTGCTCAAGCCGTACAAGGCCGCATGCTGGGTCGCCAACGCCATCAACGGGACATCTTTTTCATGAATCAGCAGTTCGGCGCCGGTGGTCTCGACCAGCAGGCGGTTGGCACCGATATGATCGAAATGGCCGTGGGTGTTCACCACGGTTTTCAGCCGTAGATCTTCCCGGCGCAGCAGGTCGAGAATTTTCTGCCCCTCGTCGCCGGGATCGACCACCATCGCTTCCCTGGTTTTACAACAGCCGACGATAAAACAGTTGACCTGCAACGGCCCTACGGGGATGGCCCGGATCAGCATTCACTCACTCCTTCTCTTTATCCGTCACGGAAAACAGGTCAAGACTCTTCCCCTTGAGCTGATCGGCCAGAGTGAAACCGAACCCTCGTTTAGGTTGTTCCTTGCCTCGGGTGTGTTCCGGCGCCTTTGGCGGCGGCGAGGCCAACGAATTTTCAGATATCGAAACCGGCGGCGCCTGGGTGGCGGGCGCTCCCGTCTGGGCCGAACCATCGCGAAAGAAATAACGGTCGTAAAGGCGATGATAGCTGGTCCAGGCCCCTTCCCGGTCCGGTTCCTTGGCCATGTGGGTACACACCCCGTTGATCTTCGAATCAAGGTCATCGACGAAGTTGAGAATGACCGCCTCAAGGGTTTTCGGACGTTTCGGCGAACCGAATTCGTATTGCCCGTGATGAGACAGCAGCATGTGCTTGAGCAGCATCTTCAGCTGTGGTGGAAATTCAGGAATGGCGCGAATCTTCTCATCGATCATTTCCACCCCCATGACAATGTGACCGATCAGCTTCCCCTCATCGGAATAGTCGAAGGAACGCTCGTAACGGAGTTCGTCGACCTTGCCGATATCGTGGAGCAGCGCGCTGACCACCAGCAGGTCACGATTGACAACGGGGTAACGGCGGCTGACATCGTCGGCCAGGGCCGCCACGGCCAGGGAATGTTCGAGCAGACCGCCAAGGAAGACGTGATGCATGGCCTTGGCAGCCGGGGCGACACAGTAGCCGCGCATAAACTCCCGATCGTCGGCGAAAGCCTGCATCAGCGCCTTCAGCGCCGGATCGGTCAATGAATCGATCCGAGAGATGAATTCGGCCCGCATGTCCTCGACCCGGCGTTCGGAAACCGGCAGAAAATCGCCCAGATCGACATCCTTTTCCGCCACGGGGGCGAGCTCTTGCACCACCAGTTGCATCTTGCCGAGATAGACACTGGCCTTGGCCTTGACATTGATGAAATCGTTTTTTTCGAAACAGGCGGCCAATTCATCGACCCGGTCCCAGACCCGCCCTTCCACTTCGCCGGTGCGGTCGGCCAGACGAAGGGTCATGTAGGGCTTGCCGTTTTTGGCCATGGCCATGGTTTTATCGCCGACCAGAAACGTGCTGTCGACCCAGTCACGTTCCCTGATCTGTTCAATATAGAGGTTTTTCACTTACTGCTCCCGTTTACAACGATAGATACGATATGTTCCGCCGTCTTCAGTCCATCAAGAGCGGCGCTCATGATGCCGCCGGCATAGCCGGCGCCTTCCCCGGCCGGATAAAGCCCGCCATGGGAAACCGATTGTCCGGACTCGTCCCGGACAATGCGCAATGGCGCCGAGGTTCGGGTTTCCACCCCGATCAGGGTCGCCTCGGAGGTGACGAAGCCACGCATCTTCCGGTCGAAGTGCGGAAGGGCGCGACGCAAACCGAGGGTGACGAAATACGGCAGGACCTGTTCGAGGTCCGCCGCGCAAACCTGCGGCCGGCAGCTGGAAATCACCGCGCCCCCCTTGCGCCCGAGAAATCCCATCAGGTTCTGGGCGGGGGCTCGAAAGGTACCGCCACCGGCGGCAAAAGCCGCCTCTTCCCAGCGCCGCTGAAACCGAACCCCGGCCAGCGCGTCGGCGGAATCAAAATCATCCGGTCGAACGGACACCACCAGGGCGCTGTTGGAAAACAACCCGTCCCGGCGACACAAACTCATGCCGTTTACCACCAATCCTCCCGGTTCGGAAGCCGCATTGATCACCTCGCCACCGGGGCACATGCAAAAGGAATAGATTCCCCGCTTCGTTTCCGGATCATTCCAGGCCAAAGTATAGTCGGCCGCCGGAAGTTTTGGATGGGAGGCTAAACCGTATTGGATCCGGTTGATCAATTCGGCCGGGTGTTCAACCCTCACGCCCACCGCAAACGGCTTGGGCGTGAGGCGAACACCGGCGCCCTGCAACATGCGATAGGTGTCCCTGGCGCTGTGCCCCGGCGCCAGCACCAGGCTGTCGCAAACAGCCCGCGAGCCGTCGGCCAGAACCCCGGCCACCACCCGCCCCTCATGGCATTCAAGGCCGGACAGACAGGCATTGAAACGGATATCGACCCCGAGCGCCTGCAGTGCCTTGCGGAAATGGATCAACACCCGACGCAGGCGATCGCTGCCGACATGAGGCTTGGCTTGAATAAGGATTTCTTCCGGCGCTCCGAAGTCGACCAGGGTCTGCAAGACCAGACGCATCCACGGGCTATTGAGACGGGTGGTCAGCTTGCCGTCGGAAAAGGTCCCCGCCCCTCCCTCGCCGAACTGCACGTTACTGGCCGGATCGAGCTGACCCTCGGTCCAGAAGCGATCGACATCCCTGATCCGCTCCTCGACCGGCTTTCCCCGCTCCAGCAAACACACGGACATCCCATGCTGGGCCAGGCGCAGGGCGGCAAACAGGCCGGCCGGCCCCATCCCCACCACCAGTGCCCGATGCGACCGGGCCATGGTCCGCGCTTCGGGCAGGGCAACCTCGGCAACGGCTTCGAGGCGAGCCAGGGTGGAATGCCGCGACAATACCCCCGCTTCATCGGACACCGTGAATTCGACGGTGTAAACTCTCAGCACCCGGGGCTTCTTGCGGGCGTCGATGCCGCGGCGGACAATCCGCAACGCTTCGATCCGGGTCACTTCCAAGCTCAGGGTTTCAGCTACCTTGAACGGCAGAGCCGACTCGTCCTCATCCAGTCCCAGGGGAATTTCACGCAGACGCAAGGACATGGGAACCTACGCCAGGGGCAGCTGAATGTGAAAAACCGTTCCCTCGCCGGGATGACTGTCCACCGTAATCCGGCCGCCATACGTCTTGACGATCCGCAACACCACCGACAGGCCGAACCCGGTTCCCTTTGCCTTGGTGGTGAAAAACGGGTCGAAGATCTGGCTCAGATTTTCCTTGGCAATCCCTCTGCCGGTATCGGAAACGTCCATGTGAATCGCATGGGCGTCATGGGACAAACGCAGGCCGAGAGTCCCCCCCTGCTGCATTTCATAGAGCGCGTTGGCCAAAATATTATTGAAAACCTGCGACATTTCAGCAGCATCGGCAAGAATCGGGGGAGGCTCGGTGACAAACTCTTTGCGCAGGACAACTCCGTACGCCTTGATCTGCTCGGCAAACGCTTCGAGGGTTCGGTCGATGATCGTAGCGATGGACACCATGTGCAACTCATACTGAGGTCGCTTGCTGGCCGCCAATAATCTTATCAGCAGATCGTCGATCCGACCTACTTCATTGAGGGCTTTGTCGGCATAGGTGAACAGTTCGCTGTCAGGCTTTAAACCGTTTTTGAGCAACTGCATGAACAGGCTGATCGTATTAAGCGGATTGCGGATTTCGTGCGCCATGCCGGCGGAGAGATGGCCGAGCGCCGCCAGTTTTTCGGCTTGGACGATCTCGGCGTGCGCTTTTTCCAGATCGCGGGACTTTTCTTCGACCCGGCGCTCAAGTTCAAGATTCCACTGTTCGATTTCGTAAAGCAGCCGCTCCCGCTCTTGCCGCAGTTCGCGATTGTGCAGCTCGATGGTGCGGATGCGCATGATATTTTCGAGGCGATCAACCAGATCCTGGTTATTGAACGGCTTGAGAATGTAGTCGGAGGCGCCGGCTTTCATCAATTCGACGGCGATCTCCTCGCTCCCCTTGCCGGTGAACATCATGACGTAGGTATCAGGGTAGGATTCACGGATTTTTTTCAGGGCAGTAAGACCGTCCATGGCCGGCATCATGTAATCGAGCAGAACCAGGGCCGGCCGTTCTTTTTCGATCAGCGCCATGCCTTCCTGACCATTTTCGGCCGTGAAGACCTGGTATCCCTTGCTGCGCAATATCATGGAAGTCAGCTCGAGAATAATCTTCTCGTCGTCCACGACGACAATCCGTCTATCCATGAATTTCCGTCCCCCTTGTTAAATTATCCTCCGATCGGACAGGTTAGAATAACTGCCCCCTCCCTTTTTGACAAGGAGAAATACCGTCGCCGGGCAAAAGCAAAGGCAGCGAAACCGCTGCCTTTGCTTTAACACTACGGGTGCCGTTAATAATTATTCGGCAAACCGGACGGTCATTACCGGAACCGGAGATTTCCGCACAACTTTCTCGGCCGTGCTGCCGAACAAAACATGGTCGAGACCGGTCCGTCCATGGGTTCCCATAAGAATCAGGTCGGCCGACTCCTCGTTAGCTTTTTTGATGATTTCATCGTAAGGAATGCCGGGAACGATAAACGTTTCGTACTTGCTGTAGTCCTTGATCTGATTCCGGCAGAATTTTTCCATCATTTTCTTGGCGCCTTCTTCGATTTCCTGCTCCAGCTTTTCGAAGGAGATGTGCGGAACATAAAATCCACGCAGGTCGACGGGTTCGTTGATGACATGAATGATCACCAGTCGGGCATCGTATTTCTTTGCCAGGGACAGAGCATATTGAAATGCATAGTCGGAGCTCTGCGAAAAATCGATCGCAAACAGGATGGTTTTGAAATCTTTCATATTCTCTCTCCCGATGAATGGTTGATATAAATTCAGCGCGGCCAAGTCGTTCGCTTGAAAATCTTATGGATGACCACCTTGAGTTCCTCAAGTTTGATCGGTTTGTGAAGGTACTCGTAGGCGCCCAGATTCATGGCCTCAAAATAGGATTCGACTTCACCGTACGCTGTAATCATTATGACATGAATACTGGGATAATGTCGGTTGATCTCCTGCAGAAAGGCCAGCCCGTTCATCCGCGGCATGTTGATGTCGCTGATGACCAGATTCACCCGTTTACCCCTTAAATAATCCAAGGCTTCACGGCCATCCGCGACGCTATCGACTTCGTAGCCTTCTTGAGATAGAAGTTTGGTGAGGCCGATGCGGGCGTTTTCCTCGTCATCGACAATAAGAATTTTTTCACTCCCTGAAACCAAGTAGTGGCTCCTTTTTGAATATAGTTTAGAACTTAGCACAAAGCCAAGCGCTGTCAAGGGATCAGAGGGCTAAAAGCAAAGGAAAAATTTAATAATTACATCTAGTTGAAAAGGAAGCTGGGACGTTGGCAAAGCTGGGTCAGGAAGACTCGCGGGACATTGGAATTTGTTGCCAGAGTTGCACTAATTGTCGGGCCAATTTAATGAAGTCGCCAGCGCCACGGGAGCCGATCTGCAGGACGCCCTGATGGTCGAGAGGAGCCGATGACAGGCCGGCGGCGATATTGGAAACCAGGGACAGCCCAACCACATCCATCCCCAGATATTTTCCCATGATCGCCTCGGGAACCGTCGACATCGACACGGCATCCGCCCCCAGACGCTGCAGCATGCGGATCTCCGCAGGGGTTTCGTAGGAAGGGCCCATGAGAGCCGCCAGCACTCCCCGATGCAGGGAGATCCCCTGTTGACGGGCAAAGCTTTGCAGAGGCGCAAAGAGGGTCTGCAGATACAGGCTGGACAGATCGACGAACGGATGCAGCGGCTCGCCGCGCAACGGATTGTCTCCCATCAGATTGAGATGATCTTCGATGAGCATGAAATCGCCGGGGTTAAAGGTGGGGTTGATGCTTCCCACGGCGTTGGTCAGCAACAGCCGCCGGCAACCGAGATCATTGGCGATTCTCGCCGGCAGAGCGACCTGACGGGCATCAAAGCCCTGGTAGAGATGATAACGTCCTTGAAAAAACAGGACTTTCCATCCATGAAAACGGCCGGCGACCAACCTTCCGGCATGGCCTTCAATCTGGATATGGGGAAACCCTGGGATATCGCGATAATCGACAAAAACCGCGCCTTCGGCCTGATCGGCCAAACTGCCCAACCCCGACCCGAGAACCACGGCAAGATCAAATGCCCCTGTCCCCAGGCGGAGTTTGAGGCTTTCGGCGATGCCTGATTCGTCCCAGTCCACGGTCGTCACTCCAGCAGTTTGTTGACCCGCTCCAGCAGTTGTTCGGGTTTGAATGATTTGCTGATAAAATCATCCGCGCCGCCACGGTAGACTTCGCTGATATCTTCGTTTTTACGAAAGACGCCGCTCATGGCCAAAAGCCGCACCTGCTTCAGTTCCAGATCGGCGCGCACCTCCCGGATCAACTCATAACCATTCTTGCGAGGGAGGTTGAGATCCAGCAGGACCAAGGCCGGTTTCTCGCGACGGATGATCCGCAAACCCTCGTCGCCATCGGCGGCGGTAAAAAATTCGACGTTCAGCGATTTAAGAATGTCGAGTATCAATTCCCGAAAAAAATTCGAGTCATCGACAATCAGGAGTTTTTTGGCCGCCGGGACCGGACCGGAAAGCCCTTTATCGGCGGAGACGACGGGAGGTTGTTCTTTCAGGGCCGACAGGTCGACCTGAAAAGCGTGGCCGCAGCCGGGACATTTGATTCGGACCACCGCCTTCTTGGCCTTGGATGAATCGAACCGGTATCGGGATTGACATTGCGGACACTGGATTCTGCTCGTCATGGATCAGCGCGTTCCTTCCTCCGCCGCCGACATTGCTGCCTGCAACGACAATGTAGTCCGCCCCCGCAAATCGAGAGGTTCGTTTTCGAGCCACACCTTCAATTGCTCCGGGACATCGACTTGCAACTGCAAGGATTTCAAAACTCGCCAACTGAGAACCGTATCCTTGCCCAGGGCATAGTGTTTAAGGGGAAGATCGTCGATCAGGACTTCGACATTGACCGCTCCAAGGGCCTCAACTCGCAGCATGGCGCCCCCGGAAGGAATCGCATAATCGATTTCCCGCGGCTCGGCAGGAGCTGCTTCGGCAGAGGTTGCGGCGACAGCGTCCGCCTGAACATCCTCAGCGCTGGTCTCTGCCACTTCCACTTGAGCAGCACTGCCGGCGGTCTCCGAAGACTCTCCCGATACAGGTGAGGGCTGGGGGGATTCCTTTACCTCCAGCTCTGTTGAAAATGGCCGTAAATACAGGAAAATGGCGGCACCGAGGACCAGTCCGCCAAGGACCATGACCCGCGGGATCGTACCAAACACCTTACGTTTACGGCGAGGTGTTTCGGTCGGCAAATCGCAGACCGTTGATTTTCGCTCGCCCCGCCCCCCGGCCGGAAGACCGGTCTGCTGGTAAAACTGGGCCATCACCATCGAGACATCCAGCTTGAGGGCTCCGGCAAACAGTTTTAGGAAACCATGCAGATAGGCATCTCCCGGAAAGCCGTCGAAGCGGTCCTCTTCCATCGCCTTGAGAAAGGTGGCCCGGATGCGGGTTTTTTCGGCAACCTCAGCCAGGGTCAGGCCGAGTTCTTCGCGACGTTTTTTCAGGGTAGCGCCGAGGGTCGACGGTTCGATTTCGCTCATAGTCATTTCAGCAATTCAATGTAAGCCTTGGCCTGTTTGGCTAATTCTGAAATCGGCGCCAACCGCACGACCTCAGCAAACGCTTGCTTGGCTTCTTCGTTCTGCCGGTTTTTCATATAGGCCAGTCCAAGTTTATAATGGGCATCAAGATAGGTGGGAACGAGTTCGACGGCTTTGCGAAAGGATTCGATGGCCAGTTCCCACTTATCCAGCTCATAATAAACTTCGCCGAGACGCAGGTGAGCTACCGGATAACGCGCATTTTTCTTGATGGCTTCCTGGTAGGCGCCCACCGCATCTGGATATTCGCCTTTTTGAAAATATGCGAAACCTATCCCGGTCAGGGCGATTTCCGGGTTTCCGAACAACAGATTGGCAGCAGCCTGCCGAAAATATTTGATGGCGTCGTCCCAACGCTGCATATCCAGATACAGGGCAGCTAAATTGTTCTGGTATTCCGGTGAGTTACCGCTGAAATTTACGGCATCCAGATAATGTTTTTCCGCCTCGGGATAGGCTTTCTTGAATTGGTAGGCCTGGGCCAGGGCATTCTGGTAATCAGCGTTCTGTGGGTCGGATTCAACCGCCTGCAAAAATTCCTTGAGGGCCTGAGTCAACTGCTGCTGGCGGAAATAAGACAAACCGAGCATATAATGCGATTCGCCTTGCGGCGGTTTTTTTTTCTCCGGGGCACTGCAACCGGCGATACCCCCTATCACAACAAGAAAAATCAGCACCAGGGCCTGTTTAACCAAGACGACCTCCTAAAGTGTGGCCAGAAAACGACCAAGTTTTTCGATGAAGAAGCGTCTGCGCTCATGCAGTTCTTCCAGGCTGGGCAGCTCAGGTACTGCTGCGGCAGGGGCCCCACCGGCAGCAGCCGGCTCATCCAGCCCGTATCCCCCGCCGTGAACCAGCGGGAGAGAATTCCAGCGATCCTTTTTAGCCGGTGGGTCCAGCAGGTGGAACTCCTGGTCATCAAGAAGAAACCCGAGCGACTCGGCAAAATGCATCCCCTCGTCGAGTACCGCTTTAAGATTCTGCGGCGCCACCCGTCCCTGATCATGACGATAAACCGCCAGCCGGCGGCTCACCAACAGATGGAAAACCACGACTACCTGCACCCCCCTGGAATCCTCATAGGCACATAGATAAGCCGAAGATTTTTGGGATGGCAGGCCGGGCAACGCCACCTGGGTGTCACCCAGGGAACGCAACAACCGTCGCACCCGTTCAGGCGCAACTTCCAGTCTTTCACAAGCTTTATCCCACTCGAACATCGGCACTCCCCGCGAATCAGCCCAGGCCGTCAAAATCGGTCAGCAGCTTAAACTTTCGAAAACGCTCTTCCACCTCGGTATAATCAAGAATTTTCAGACGGTTAAGGCTGAAGTCCTCGACGGTAAACGAGGCCATGACGCAGCCGAATACGATAGCCTGACGAATGCTCGCGTCGGACAGATTGCGCGTGGAGGCGAGATACCCCATGAAACCACCAGCAAAAGTGTCCCCGGCCCCGGTCGGATCGAAAACCGTCTCCAGAGGATATGCCGGAACGGTAAAGATCGAATGTTCGGAGAACATGATCACTCCGTATTCTCCCCGCTTGACCACCAGGGTTTTCGGTCCCATGGCCAAAATCGCCCGGGCCGCCTTGACCAGGTTCGGCTCGCCGGCCAACTGGCGGGTTTCCCCTTCGTTGATGATCAGAATGTCGACATGAGGAAGGGTTTTCAGCAACGCCTCGCGTTTACCCTCGATCCAGAAATTCATGGTGTCGCAGGCAACCAGAGCCGGATTTCTGACCTGCTTAAGCACGTCGAGTTGCAGTTCGGGATCGATATTGGCCAGAAAAACGTATTCGGAATTTTCATAGCCAGCCGGCAGCTCGGGGCGAAACGATTCGAAAACATTGAGTTGAGTATCGAGCGTGTGAGCCTCATTGAGGTCGAATCCGTAGCGTCCTTTCCAGCGAAACGTTTTGCCCGGTGCGGTCTGAAGACCACGCAAGTCGATTTCTCGGGAGCGGAGAAACTCCATGTGCGCCTCGGGAAAATCCTCGCCGATGACCGCCACCAGACTGACGTCGGTGAAAAAACTCGCGGAAGTACTGAAATAGGTGCCGGAGCCACCCAACACCTCTTCAACCCGACCGAAAGGGGTTTCCACCGAATCAAAAGCGACCGAACCAACCACCAGAAGACTCATAACCCATTCACTTTCTATAAAAAAAACAGTAGTGGAATTCTAACCGGATTCCCCAAATGGCGCAAGCCGAGAGAAAAAGCACGCCCTAAAGATACTTGCCCATCAAAACCGCCAGCTTCTGCCGGGTCGTTTCCGAAATCAGCTCCTTGTGGGTCATGATCGAGAATTTGAGAGCTTCGCCGCAGGCGCAGCCGCGTGTTCCGGATAGCCGTTTCACCGCGGCCCTGATGATGTCGCGGGCGGTGGCGACGTTTTGTTGAATAATGGCGATAACCGCCTCAACGGATACATCTTCGTGCTCGCTGTGCCAGCAGTCGTAGTCGGTAGCCAGGGCAACGGTGGCGTAACAGATTTCCGCTTCGCGGGCCAGCCGCGCTTCGGGGAGGTTGGTCATGCCGATTATGTCGACCCCCCAGCTGCGATAGATATTTGACTCGGCCCGGGTCGAAAAATTCGGGCCCTCGATGCAGATGTAGGTTCCCCCCTTGTGCACGGTGGCCCCCACCTCGGTCGCCGCCTCGAAGAGGACCTGCGACAGGTCCCCGCAGACCGGGTCGGCGAACTGGATGTGGCCGACCACGCCATCGCCGAAAAAAGTCGAGGCGCGCCGCCCCTGGGTGCGGTCGAAAAACTGGTCGGGAATGACAATATGCCCGGGGACGATCTCTTCTTTCATGCTGCCGACCGCCGATACCGAAATGATCTGCTGGACCCCGAGCTTTTTCATTCCGTAAATGTTGGCCCGGTAGTTGACCTCGGAGGGCAACAGTCGGTGGCCGCGTCCATGGCGGGGGAGAAAAACCATTTTCACCCCGTCGAGCACGCCGGTAATATAGCCGTCGGATGGCGCGCCGAACGGGGTATCCAGCACCATCTCCTGAATGTCCGTGAGTTCCTTGATTTCATACAGGCCGCTGCCGCCGATAACGCCGATTACGGGTTGGGACATGATAAAACCTCCTGTGCTTTATGAACTTATTCAATGTAACTATTTAAATCTCAGTCAGTCGTTCCGGACCGGGGCAGGCAAAAGCCCCTGGGCTTTATCCAGCTTGCCCTTGAGCTGACCGCAGGCCGCGGAAATATCCTGTCCCTTGCTGGACCGCCGGATGGCCACAATATCACGGCTCAGCAGGTAAGTCTGAAAGACCTCGATGCTCTCGTCGGTCGGAGCCTGAAAGGAAGACCCTTCGTGTTCGTTGTAAGGAATAAGGTTTACCTTGGCTTTCACCCCGTGCAGCAGCCCGACCAAACGCTTGGCATCCTGTGGGGTATCGTTGATCCCACGGATGAGGATGTACTCGAAGGTGATCCGCTGGCGGGGTTGCAAGGGATAATCCCGGCAGGCCGCCATCAGTTCCTTGAGAGGGTAACGGCGATTGATCGGCATCAGTTGGTCACGCACCGCATCCGTGGTCGCGTTGAGGGAAACCGCCAGGTTCACCCGGATGCGCTGTCCCAATTCCCGCATCTGCGGCACCAGTCCAGAGGTGGAAAGCGTCACCTTGCGCGCACCGTAGCCGAAACCGTCGTCCAGAAAGAGAATCTGCAGAGCCTTGACGACGTTATCCAGATTATGCAGGGGCTCACCCATTCCCATGAGCACGATATTATTGATCGGGCCATCCTTGAAGGCGGCACAGACCTGGTTGACGATCTCGCCCGGCTCGAGGTTGCGGACCAAGCCGAAGGTACCGGTCAGGCAGAAGGAGCACTGCATGGCGCAGCCGACCTGGGTTGAAATGCACAGGGTCGCCCGCTCCACCTCCATGGGAATGCGGACCGTTTCGATAGTTTGGCCGTCGGTCAGTCGAAACAGATATTTACGGGTGCCGTCGCGGCTATCTTCGACCACCTCCGGCTGCCAGTCCGAAATGGTCGCGCGCAGGGCCAGAGCTTCGCGGAATTCCTTGGAGAGATCGGTCATGTCGGCAAACGAGGTGACGCCGCGACCGTAGATCCAGCGAATCACCTGCTTGGCGCGAAACGGTTTTTGCCCCATCTCCGCCAACAGTGCGGAAAGTTCATTCAGGGTCAGGTTTTTAAGGTCGATCAAGGTTCCTGCGGTCATTCCCTACCTGCAAAACGTTTTTTTCGCTGATTTTACATAAAAAAAACCCCTCGGATCATACCCGAAGGGTTTTTTTTCCACAAGAATTAATCTGAATTATGCGATTTAGAGCAATTCGAGCCCGGAAAAGAAGTAGGGAATTTCAAACGCCGCCGTTTCGGGA
>Ga0154449_1124_pt2 | contig 16748 bp, 16 predicted proteins | sample RifGroC2_FD_105642 | JGI IMG/M metagenome (GOLD analysis project Ga0154449, IMG submission 105642) | Pelobacteraceae bacterium GWC2_58_13
TAAGATTAAAATTGCAAAAGCGCAATTTAGGATTGGTGAATCTTCGAAAAAGGCATGTGACTGGAAGGGCAAAATCCTCATAACCCATAAGGATTGACACGACCTGAAAGGTCGTCTCAATCCATTGTTCATGAAGCCCGGCAATTGGGCGTCGATCTTTGAAATAAGGGTATTGGTTTCTTGAGACGGAGTGGAATGTTGCTCTGGGAAATTCAAGACACTCCCCAGATTAACGATTAACCCGATATGGCAAAAGCCGCCCACGGGTCATCATCCCGCAAGCGGCTTCTATTTATCAATCGATCTGCCTCATCTCTACCCCTCGCCCACCAATCCACGCCATCGCCAATTCATGGCGAAAATCTTAGCGCAGAGCTATCCGGGCAGCAAGGGAAATTCCGGTTTCAGTCGATCACTTCCACATGCTGAATCACCACCGGCTCGACCGGCACATCGTCGTGGCCGGCGACCTTGGCGGTGGCCTGCTGCTCGATGGTGTAGACCACGTTCATGCCCTCGATCACCTGGCCGAATACCGCGTAGCCGAAATCCTGGGGGCTGGTGCCGGTATTGTCGAGGGACTTGTTGTTCTCGGTGTTGATGAAGAACTGGGCGGTGGCGCTGTCGACCTCCAGGGTGCGGGCCATGGCGACGGTGCCGGTCTTGTTCTTTAGCTTGTTGCGGGCTTCGTTGACGATGGGCGCGCGGGTCGGCTTTGGTTGCAGGTCGGGGGTAAACCCGCCGCCCTGGATCATGAAGCCTTTGATGACCCGGTGAAAGATGGTGCCGTCGTAATGACCCTCCTTGGCATAGGCGATGAAATTCTCGACGGAAATCGGGGCCTTGTCGGCGAAGAGTTCAAGTATGATCTCACCCATCGAGGTGTCGATCTGGACAAGTGGATTGGATGTGCTCATCTTTTTCCCTTTCGTTGCAATCGGTCAAAAATACTCGTTAATGGATTGATTTCCCTTTTCCTCCGGGAGAGGGGGCCCACAGGGCGAGTGGGGGGGATGTTCACCCTTTGCGCACGAAAATCTCCCGGGCCAGGTCATCATCCACGGCAAACTCGGAATTGCCAACCTTGAAAATAAAGGTGGGATAGGTGCGGCTGAGCCGCAGATTGTTTCCCGGCAACACGCCCATGCTCATCAGTTTCTGTATTTTTTTCGAATCGGCCGTCGACAGATAAGCGATCTCGCCGCTCTCCCCGGCCTTGAGCTCGGTCAGGGCGACAACCCCGGTTTCGCCCCTGGCTTTTGCCGCCTCGCAGCATTCGCCGGGCGGAATCGGTTTGCCGTGGGGACAGTTCGTGGGATGGTTGAGCAGGGTACAGAGCTTGGTGTCGACTCCGAGGCGCAGCAGGTGCTCGAATTCGCAGGCTCGCTCGTCGCCGGTGATCCCCTTGAGGTCAAGGACATCCATCATCAAACGTTCGGCAAGACGGTGGCGACGAACGGCCATGCGGGCATCCGGCCGCCCTTCCTGACGCAGGTAGACGCGTTCGCCTTTGATCTCGACGTAGGCAATCCGATCAAGCTCCTGTAACGCCTCATCGTCGGCGGCAACACCGAGAGTGGTCAGGAGGGCGGCGTTGTCGCCTTCCTCTTCGGTAGCAATCCACAAGGCTTCGAGAATTTCTTCGGCTTTTTCCGAAAGCTTCATTGGTTTCGATCCTCTCCGTTCTCGTTTTTCTTCTCTTTTTCGGCAAAGCGCCGCAAATACGCCGGCGTCGCCGGATTTTCGTGGCCGCAATAGGGACAGTGGACCTTACGACAGCCGCCCGCACAGAGCCCACAGGATTTCTGCACATGATCCGCGGGAATCTCCCGGCCACAGAACTCGCACTTCATGAGAGCCACCCGGTCAGCAGCAACAACCGGTTCAACGCCCAGCCGGAAGAAAAGGCCAGCAGGGTGACGAATACAAAGATGCCGACGGCGACTTTCCAGCCCCGCTCCTTCTGCATGACCAGGAACTGGGCCACACAGGGGACGAACAGGGTCAGGGTCACGGCGGCCACGGTCAGCTGAACCGGGTTGAGAAGACCGGATGTCTGCAGGTCGTAGAGTCCGGCGGCGCCGAAATCGCGCCGGAAAAAACCGAAGATGAAAGCGGGGGCCACATCGGCCGGCAACCCGAGGGCGTACATCGCCGGCTTCATCGCCTTCACCAGCCCGTCGAGAACTCCCGTCAACTTGCCCGCCCACAGAAGCACCGAGGCAATAATGAACAAGGGGAAAATTTCGAGGAAATACCACTGCATGCGGGTCAGGGTTTTGACCAGCACGTTGCGTGCCTGCGGCAGCCGCAGAGGAGGGATTTCCATGTAGAACATGGCTCGCTCGCCGGGAACCAGGCGGGCCGCCAGAAAACCGATGACGAGAAAGACCAGGGTCAGGGAAAGCGACCAGACCACCAGCGCCCCGGGGGTATCGGAAAGGAGCCCGAGAATGACGCCGAGCTGGGCGCTGCAGGGAATGGCCAGGGCCAGCAGTATGGTAGCAATCAGCCGCTCGCGTACCGTCTCCAGGGTGCGGGTGACAATGGTCGCCATGGTGTCGCAACCGAACCCGAGCACGATGGGAATAACCGCCCGGCCATTGAGACCGATTTTCTTGAAGATGCGATCGACCAGCATGGCCAGGCGCGGAAAATAGCCGGTGTCCTCGATCACCGAAAAGGCGATGAAAAAGGTGCCGACGATAGGCAGAACGATCGCTACGGCATAGCGAACGCCGAGGGTAAAGATACCGTATTCGCCGACCATCAATTCATGCAGCCAGGTCCAAACCAAAAAGCGGTCGGCCAGGCCGATGACCCAGGGATTGACGATTTTTTCGAACAGGCCCCCTTCGAGCAGGTCGACGATGGTGCCGGCGCCGAATCCACCGACAAACTTGTACAGACCGAAGTAGAGCACCAGCAACAGCAGGGGAAACCCGGTCCAGGGGTTCATGGTCCAGGCCGAGAGGCGCTCGGCAAAAGGGGGCGCATCCCCTTCCCGCTGGGTCACCACGCCGTCAAGCAGGCCTTTACAGATCCGTTTGCGTTCCAGGCTGATGCGCAGGTGGAGGTCGACCCGGCGCTCGAAAACGATTTCGTTCACCGCCTTTTCGATGGCGGAGGTTGCGCCCGATTCCCGGGTGCGGACCCGCTCCTGAATTTCCTCGTCCTTCTGCAGCAGCAGCAGGGCCAGGGCGCGCCGGTCGAGCAAATACTCGCCATGCATCAACGAGGCGACCTTGAGGATATCCCGCTCCAGATCGCTCGAATAGGCGAACCGCGCCCGGTGCTCGCGATCGAAACCGGCGATGGCCGCGCGGATTTCGCTCAGGCCCCGTTTGCGGGCCATGGCCGCGCCGACCACCGGGACGCCAAGTTTTTCTTGGAGCAGGCCGACATCGAAGGACATCCCGATGCGCTCGGCCTCGTCCAGGATATTGACCACCAGCATCACCGGAAGGCCCGCTTCGATCAACTGCAGGGTCATGGGAAGCATGCGCTCGATATTGCGGGCATCGAGCACGTGAACCACGACGAACGGGTCCTCTTCAAGCAGGATTTTACGGGCCACCCGCTCTTCCTCGGTGATCGGCAGCAGGGCGTACATCCCCGGCGTATCAAGCACCTCGTAGCGGTGGCCGCCGATGTCGCAATGACCGCGGGACACCTCGACCGAGGTGCCGGGATAGTTGGAAACCGTGGTGTAGGCGCCGGTCAAGGCATTGAAAACAACGCTCTTGCCGACGTTGGGATTGCCGACCAGGATGATTTTTCGTGTTTCGTGATGCGTTGAAGAAGAAGACATTCTTACCGTTTCCAAAATCTAAGATTGATAATCATTTTCAGCGACTGAACAAAAAAAATCAGCATTACTTATACAGACATTTAGCGCAGTGACCGAAAATTTCGAGACGATGGCTGACGATGGCAAAACCGTGGTCCTTGGCGACCTGCTCCTGTAACTCTTCGATGCGGGGATCTTCGAACTCGATAATGGCGCCGCATGCCTTGCAGATCAGGTGGTCATGGTGTTCTTCGCAGGTGGTCGACTCATAGCGGGTCTGGCCGTCGCCGAAATTGCGTACCTCGGCAATGCCGCACTCGGAAAAGAGTTTCAAGGTGCGGTAAACGGTGGCATAACCGATCCCAGGGTTCTTTTTACGAAGTTTCAGGTACAGGTCTTCGGTCGAAAGATGGGAGTCGCCGCGAAGAAACTCATCGAGAATGATCTCTCGCTGGCGGGTCGACTTAAGCCCCTGTCGGCTCAGAAATTCGCGAAACTGCTGTTTTTTCTCACCCATATGGCACCCATCAATTGAAATTGGTTTTCAATTTAACCCAGATGCGGGAATCGGTCAAGCAGATTATTAAAAAAAGCGCCCGACTTGATCGCGGCGCTTTTTTTAATAATCTGCTGGGGGGCGGTAGTCTAGCCCATCACCGGAATCCAGTGATAGAGGTAACCGGACAGCTTGCCGAACAGGTTGAAAAACAGCATGATGCCAACAACCATCAACAGCGCTCCGGTAAAGATTTCCATCATCCGGATATGCTTGCGAAAGCGGTTGAAAAACGAGAGGAATCCGTGAAACAGCAGGCCCGAAATCAGAAACGGAATACCAAGGCCGGCCGAATAAACCGCCAGCATCAGGATCCCCTTGGCATAGTTGCTCGAGGTACCGGCGACCAGGGCCAGAATGCCGCCGAGGATCGGCCCGATGCAAGGAGTCCAGCCGGCGGCAAAGGCCAACCCGACCAGGAAGGTGCCAAGGAAGCCACTCGGTTTTTCATGTAATTGGACACGCTTTTCACCCAGCAGTACGCCAAAATGAAACAACCCCGACATGTGAACGCCGAACAGAAACACCAGAATGCCGCCGATGCGCTGAATCCAGATCAGGCCTTCGCGCATGTGCTCCTGAAAGGTCGAGGAAGCGACCCCGGCCAGCGCGCCCAGCCCAATGAACACCGCCGAGAATCCGGCGATGAAAGCCAGCGAATGCAGCATCACCGAAATCCGCACCTTGGCGCTGGGATGGGATTCCTGCAGCTGGCCGAAGGAAAGCCCGGTGATATAGGTCAGATAAGAGGGAATGAGGGGCAAAACACAGGGAGAAAAAAAGGAGAGAATCCCCGCGGTGAAGGCGATCCAGTAGGTAAGGTCGGCACCAGAACCCATGAGGAGTTATCCCTTCGCCAGAAATTTCAGATATTCGACCGTGGTCGATTCATCCCACTCCCGGCCGCCGATAATATGATTGAGGATCACCCCGTCCTTATTGATGATGAAGGTTTCGGGGAATCGAAACACCCCGAAGGTTTCTTGCGCCTCAGCCTCGGCATCAACCAAAAAGGAGAAAGTATAAGGATTGTTTTTGAGAAAATCCTTGGCGACCTCGACCCCATCGGCTTCGACATTAACCGCGATGACGACGAAATCTTCGCCTTTCAGGCCCTGGTGAAGACGCTCCATCGAGGGCATCTCGGCCTTGCAGGGAGGGCACCAGGTGGCCCAGAAATTGAGCACAACCACCTTGCCGCGAAAGTGGGAAAGGGAAACGGTTTTCCCGTCCAGGCTCTGCAGGGTTACGTCCGGAGCGACCGCGCCTACCTTGGCGACGGGGGGCGGCTCCGCGGAAGGGCGGGAACCACCAGCGGATGCCTGGAATGCCGGCATGAAAAAGCACAGGGAAATCATCAGAAACAAGGCTCGGCGCATGAAAAATCCTTTCATATGAAAATTTCGATATTTGTCATTTTTACCCTCAGTTCGGGCAAAAGTCAAGAATCGACCGTGCCTTCGCCGCTCCCCTCCACGGCATGATTCCCCGCCCAAATTCGCTCTATTTCGTCCATTTCTTCCTCGGAAAAACCGAAATAGTGAGCCAGTTCGTGGATGATCGTTTCACGAATGATCTTAACCAACGACTCGCCGGTTTCCTCACGATAATTTTCTACCGCCCGCTGGTAGATGGTGATCACATCGGGAAGGCTGCTGTATTCATGCGTCCGTTCCGAAAGGGGCCAACCGCGATAATAACCGAGCAGATCCCGGGGATCGTCGAATCCAACCTCGTCCAGGGTTTCGGGATCGGGCCAGTCTTCGACCTGAAAGGAAAGATTGTCCACCTTGCCGAGAAATTCGGCTGGAATCGTGGCGATCACCCGTTCGAGCAGACGTTCGAAATCGCGGCGGTTCAATCGTCGAATCCCTGGCCGCGGGCGACCCGGAAAACCGAGTGGAATATCGCCGCCTCGACCCCGGATTCGTCGGTGACCTTCGCCTCGCCGTAAAAGGAGCGCCCTTCGGGACCGCGAACCACGGCGGTCGCCGTCACCACACCCTGCTTGACCGGAGCGAGAAAACGGGTGGTCAGTTCGGTGGTGGCAAAAATGGTGCCGGGCGGAAGCAGCGATTTGATCGCCATGGCCACGGCGGTATCGGCCAGGGTGGTAATGGCGCCGCCATGCATGAACCCCCCGCCCATCGCCAGCTTGACCTTAAAGGGCACGGTCAGCACCGACTTCCCTTCGGCCGCCTTCTCGATTTTCAATCCTACCAGGTCTTCGAAGGGAGCGGTGTCAATCCAGCCCTCCAGTTCAAACTGAGGCTGCCGTGACTGCCGTAACTCATCGCCATCCGCCATCAATCGGGCCATTCAGATATCCTTTCTTAAAATCAGGCTGAAGGGTCTCCTTCGGTCAAATACCTTCAGCCTTCAGCCTGCCCTACGGCAGATCGAGATAATAACCACGACCGTTGCGAACCACCAGGAAACGCAGGGGTTCCAGACCGATGCGTTCCTCGATCGCCCGGCTGAACTCCTCGCTCGTCGTCACCTGTTCGCCGGCCACCTCGGCCACCCGGTCGCCGGGACGGATGCCCGTCTGTTCGGCCGTCGAACCGGAAATCACCTGTTTTACAAGGAGGCCGTGACGGCTTTCGATCAGGTCCAGACCAAATACCCGGGTCGCGTAATCGAGAGCATATCCAGCCGGAAGCGCGGACAGCTCCACCTCGACCTCTTTCGGTTCCATCCCGCGCAACAGGTTGATGCGGATTCGACTGTCGGGGGTGTAGGTGCGCAGCAAAGAACGGTATTCGGCCGGCGACCCCACCGGGTCGCCATCGAGCGCCAGCAGCACGTCGGCCACCAGGATTCCGGCGCGCTGGGCCGGCGACCCGGGCTCGATCCGGTTGACCAGCACCCCGCCCGCCCCCCGGATAGTGCTGAACGCCTGGCCGACCTCGCCCGGAATGATGCCGAGGAAGGCCCGGCGAACCCGCCCCAGCTTGATCAGGTCGTCGATAATCCGCCGGGCGGTTTCGATGGGAATGGCGAAACCGATCCCCTGGGCCTGTTGGATGATCGCCGTGTTGATCCCGATCAGTTCGCCGTTGATGTTGATCAGCGGACCCCCGGAATTGCCCGGGTTGATCAGGGCGTCGGTCTGAATGAACAGAGCGAAACCGTCGCCCTCGATCGGCAGCCGGCGGCGGGTCGAACTGACGATCCCGGTGGTGATCGAATGACCGAGACCGAGCGGATTGCCGATGGCGATCACCGTCTCGCCAACCAGCAGATCATCGGAGCGCCCCGGTTGCAGCGCCGGGAACGGCCCCTCCCCTTGGATTCGCAGCACCGCCAGATCGATGCCTTCGTCCAGTCCGACCAGTTCCGCTTCCAATTCCTGGCCCCGGTCGGTCAGGGCAACAAAAATTTTCGATGCCTTCTCGATCACATGGGCGTTGGTCAATACGTATCCCTTGGGATCGATGATCACACCCGAGCCCAGGGATTGGGTCCGGTAGGTTCTGGGCGGCACCAGGTCTTGAAAAAATTGGTCGAAAAACGGGTCGGAAAAACCGAAAAAAGGCGAATTTCGCCCGCGAACGATTTGTTCGGTCCGGATATTGACCACCGCCGGGCCGGATTTTTCCACCGCCTCGACCACCGGGGAGCGGCGATCATAGGCCCCAGCCGGGAAGGCGAACAGCACCGGCAGCCAAAGCGCCAGTACGCCGATGAGGATGCGAACCCCCGTTGCAGGCGAGAAAGCTTTCACGGTTTCATCTCCGTCGCGGCACCGTTTTTACCGATGCCGTATTTTTCCAGACGATAAATCAGGGTATGGCGGGGAATTCGCAGAAAAGCGGCGGCACGGGTCTGGTTCCAGTCGTTGCGGCGCAGAGCTTCGAGCACCGCCTCTTTCTCCAGCTCTTCCAGGGAATACCCATCATCGGGAAGATTGAGAACCCCGCCCGTGACGGTTCGATGCGGGCTGCGGATTTTCGGCGGCAGATCGTCCAGTTCGATCCCCGGACCGCGACGCAGGATCACCATCCGCTCGACGGCGTTTTCCAGTTCGCGGACGTTGCCCGGCCAGGCGTAAGCGGTCAGGGCGCCCATCGCTGCCTCGGAACAGGCCGGATTACCGTGCTTGCCGAGAAAATGTCTGACCAGGAGCGGAATATCGGCCTTTCGCTGGCGCAACGGCGGCAGATGCACCGGAATCACCGCCAGACGATAGTAGAGATCCTGGCGAAAACCGCCTTCGTCGATGGCCGTCTCGAGATCGCGATTGGAAGCCGCCACCACCCGTACGTCGATCTTGCGGACGCTGCCGCCGACCGGTTCGATTTCCCGTTCCTGCAGGGCGCGCAGCAGCTTGGGCTGCAGTTCCATCGGCAATTCGCCCACCTCGTCGAGAAACAGGGTTCCACCGTCGGCCTGCTCGAACTTGCCCTTGCGATCCTTGACCGCCCCGGTGAAAGCGCCGCGAACATGGCCGAACAGTTCACTTTCGAGCAGTTCGCGGGGAATCGCCGCGCAGTTGACCGGCACGAAGGGAGCGGCATGTCGTTCGCTGCCCGAATGGATGGCCCGGGCGATCAGCTCTTTGCCCGTGCCGCTTTCACCGCCGATCAGCACCGTCGCCTCGGTGGAAGCCACCCGCCGCACCACGTCGAACACCTGTTGCATTTCGTCGGAAATCCCGACCAGCCGGGTAAAATCGATTTTCTGGGTCAGTTCCTGGCGCAGACGCTGATTTTCCTCTTTCAACCCGCGGTAGGTGAACGCCTGGTCGGTCACCATCACCAGTTCGTCGCGGCTGAACGGTTTGGTCAGATAATCGAAGGCGCCGAGCTTCATCGCTTCGACCGCCCTCTCCACGGTGCCATACGCCGTGATGACGATGACCAGAGTTTCCGGGTGTTCGGCCTTGACCTGCTTCAGCAGGTCGTAGCCGGAGAGCCCCGGCATCTGGATGTCGGTAATAATCACTCCGGGCTGTTCAAGCCCGAAAATTCTTAACCCCTCGGCGCCATCGGCAGCGGTCAGCACGCGGTAACCGGCCTCGTGGAGGGTGAATTCGATCACCCGACGCAGGGATTCGTCGTCATCGATGAGCAACACGGTATTACGGGACACGCACGCCTCCTAGGATGCCGCCGCGGGCAGCGGCAGGTGCAGGGTAAAGATCGCCCCTTCGCCGGGACGACTTTCGACTTCGATGCGGCCACCGTGCCCCTGGACGATCCGGTGGGTAATGGCCAGGCCCAGGCCGGTTCCCTCGCTGCGGGTGGTGAAAAAAGGGTTGAAAATGCGGTCCAGGCTTTCCTCGGGAATCCCCTGCCCGGTATCGGCAAACCGGATTTGGGCCTCGCCGGCTTCCGCTCCCGCCGACACGGTCAACGTGCCGCCTGCGGGCATGGCTTGCAGCGCATTGAGTACCAGGTTGAGAAAAGCCTGTTTGAGCTGTTCGCGATCCCCCGGCACCTTCAGCGCGCCCTCCCCTTCGAAAACGACCCGGACCTGGTTTTTCTGGGTCGGCTGGCGAGTCAGGGTCAACACATCGCGCAGGACTTCGAGCACATCGAAGGACTCCCGGCGAGCCGCTGCCGGCCGGGAAAAATCAAGGAAATCCTGCACCACCCGGTTCAGCCGGTCGACTTCCTTGATCAGGATCTGGGCGAACTCATATCGTTTGTCCGCCGGGTCGATGCCGTCTTTCAAAATTTCCGCCGTGCCGCGGATCGAGCCGAGCGGATTGCGGATCTCGTGAGCCAGTCCCGCCGACAGCTCCCCCAGGGCCGACAGGCGATCGGCCCGGCGCAGCTGCTCCTCGATTTCGAGTACCAGGTCGGCCTGTTCGTGCAGCTTGGCGTAGCTCTCTTCGAGGCGCTGGGCGGTCTTTTCGGCCCGAATCCGCTGCATGATCTCGCGCTGGCTGAGGATGCCGGTGAGAAACCCAATCAGGTTGTAAAGGAGAATTTCCAGGTATTGCTCCAGGGGAACTCCCTGATGATGCCCCCACTGAAACACCACGTGCGGCGCGTACAGAATCGAAATCCCGATCGAGGTGGCCACGCCTCCGCGCAGGGCGTACCAAAGTCCGCCGAGAATGATCGGGATGTAGTAAAGCCGCCGGTAGATATCGTGGTACTCGTCCTTCTGGGTCGTGGTCAGATAATGCAGGGAGGTGATCCCCAGCACCAGAACAACCAGGATGGCCAGCCGGATGGTTGAATTTCTTCGCATGGTTAGATTTGTACCCCAGGAATCGGCAACAATTCAAGTATTTATGCCCGGGCAAAAAAAACCCTCCTGCGAACAGGAGGGGAAAAATAAGGAGGCAAAAGCGAGCAAATCCGCCTTGCCGTTTTAATTCTATCAGAGGTTTGGCAATTTGTAAGATCTTCGCGAATATATCATTGGACAGGATTAAAGCCGGCAGGTTATGCTGACCCGACCGTTCCTCGGATAAAGACAGGCACGTCATGGCGCTTTTTTTCGACATTCTGACAATCGTTCTGCCGGTCTTTCTGGTCATCACTCTCGGTTATGGCCTCAAGAAGGCCGGGTTGATCGACCAGGCCTTCCTGTTTCAGACCAACCGCCTGGTTTACTACATCTGCCTGCCGCTGCTCCTCTTTTACAAAATCGGCACCGCCGACTTTTTCGCCAATTTCAACGGGACGCTGGTTTTCGGTTCGGCCGTCGCGATCGCCATCGGCTTCTTCGTTTCCTACGGCTACGCCGCCCTGCGCGGCTATCCGCCGGCCGCCCGCGGCGCCTTCTGTCAGGGCTCGTTTCGCGGCAACCTCGCCTACATGGGGCTGGCCATCGTCTTCAACGCCTACGGCGAAACGGGCTTTACCCGCGCCGGGATTCTCATGGGATTCCTGGTCCCGGTCCTCAACTTTTTCGCCATCCTCGCCCTGCTCCTGCCGCACCGGGGCAGTGAAGGCAGCCGGGGCGGCGGTTTCTGGATTCGCCAGATCGCCCTGAATCCACTGATCATCGCTTCGTTTGCAGGCATCCTCTGGAGTTTTCTGTCCCTGCCGATGCCGGTCATCCTCGACCGCAGCCTGCATATCGCCACCGGCATGACCTTGCCGCTGGCTCTGATCGCCATCGGCGGCGCCTTCTCCCTCGAACGGCTCAAGGGGGATCTGGTGCGGGCCGCCTTCGCCACCGGCATCAAGATCGTCTGGCTGCCGCTGATAGCCGCCGTTCTGCTCAGACTGCTCGGCGTGACCGGCCAGGACCTCGCCATCGGCGTGCTGATGGCCGGAACCCCGGCAGCCACCGCCACCTACATCATGGCCCACCAGTTGAAGGGCGATGCCGAACTGGCCGGGTCGATCGTCATGATGTCGACCCTCCTGTCGGCGATCACCTACACCGCCGCCCTGTTCATCCTGCGCACTCTTGTATTATGATTTGTGAGCCCGGCGGAATGCGCTGAAAAGGCTTTTTTCAACCCTTTTTTGACATTGGAACTATAAATTGGCTAAACTGTCAGCACAATAAGAAAAATTTCATAGAACAAGAAGTCAGAGGGATAAGGGTTCGCAACCTGAAGGAGGGAAATAATGGCTCTTCGTATCAACGATAACCAGTCCGCTCGGAATACCCAGCGGCAGCTCGCCGGCACCCAGAACAAACAGGCCAAAACGATGGAACACCTGGCGACCGGCAAACGGGTCAACAGCGGGATGGACAGCGCCGTGGCCCTGGCCATCTCCAGCAACCTGGGCGGCGACATTCGCGCCATCAGCCAGTCGGTGCGCAATGCCAATGACGGTATTTCCATGGCCAAGCTCGGAGACAGCGCCCTGGATGAAATGTCCACCATGTTTGAACGGATGCAGGAACTCTCCAGTCAAAAAGGCAACGGCGCGCTCAGCGCGGAAGATCAATCCGCCATCGACGGCGAAATCGGCGCGCTGCAAACCGAGATCAACAGCATCCAGGCCAACACCCGGTTCAACGATAAAAGCCTTTTTACCGGCCTCGATCAAACCTTCACCGTCGGCGCAACCGAAACCTACAACCTCAGTGTCGACCCGGTAAACGTCGACGTCGGCAACAACGTTTCCGACATCGAGACCGCCATGGAAAATATCAGCCGGGCCCGGGCAACGTTCGGCCAGGCCACCAGCGATCTGGGTTCTCGGGCCGCCGATTCGGCCGTTCGCGCGGAAAACCTCACGGCCGCGCGATCCCGGATCATCGACGCCGACGTTGCGGCCGAAATGGCCCAGTTGACCAAAACCACCATCCTGCAAAAAGCAGGCGTGGCGATACAGACCCAGGCCAACATGTCCTCGACCAGTGTCATGGCGCTGATTAAAGACTAACGGCAAGTCTGAGCCATCACGACTCGAAATAAAAAAAGTCGCCCATCGGGGCGACTTTTTTTATTTCCGGCAAAGCGCTATCTAGCGCACGAAGGTCGTCGGTTCCAGCTCGGCCAGGATATCCGTCTTCTCACTCTTCAATCCCGCCGTGCTGTAGACGTTGCGCGGGTTCCAGAGCATCCAGCCGTTGGAACCGAACTCGTCCGAGGCGCTGGTCTGCAAACGAATCTCGCTGGCGCCAAAGGTTCGCCGATCAAAGGCGTAATCCCGAAACGCCTGCAGCCAGGGACGAAACCGTAGGGTCGAGAGGCCGGTTCGCTGCTGGGCCTTGTTCAGCGACAGCAAAACGATTTCGTAGGGATTGGCCACCGGGTTGCGGTACCGGCCGACCCCAAAAGTGAACCCCGAAGGATAGAGCATCGGTGAAATATAATCGAGATGCTCGGCCAGCCGCTCCAGTTGCTGGCCGATATTGGTATCATTCTCATTCCAGCAGACATATCCGAAAATATCGGCCGCCATGGCCACGTTGTACGGGTTCAGCCGCTCCCGCGCCCCGGCCAGAAAACCGCTGACCGCCTCGACCCGGTGCGCCTGCACGTTTGGTCGGGAGAACACCAGACCGGCCCGCTCGGGGAAGCGCACGTAATCGAACTGGATCTCATCGAACCCGAGAGCCGCCGCTTCCACGGCCAGGGCGATGTTATACTCCCAGACCTCGCTGGAAAAAGGATCGACCCAGCGCAGCTTCTCGCCGTCGCGCCAGGATGCGCCGGTGGCTGTTTTCACCGCCAGATCGGGTCTGGCGGCCGCCAGCAAATCGTCCTTGAACACCACGATCCGGCCGATGGTATAAATCCCGCGCTCTTTCAACGACGCCAGCAGGGCTTTGGGATCGCGCACCGTGATCACCTTCTGGGCGCCGATCCCGGCGGCCTGCGCCACCTGGCTGGGATAACAGACCATCCCCCGGTCTCCCTTGATGTCAATCACCAGGGCGTTGAGTTCGGTGCTCTCGATCAGCTCAAGGGCAGGATTTCGCAGACTCGGCGCACTGATGCCATAAAAAGAGAGATAGAGCGCCTTGGGAGTAAAGGGCGCCAGGGCGACCTCGGCGGCCTTTTCGGGTATCACCTCGACCCGCCGGTAACCGGCAGCTCTGACCCGCAGCGGTTCGCCATCGGAAAATATGGCAAACCGTCCCCCGCCATCGGTGCGGACAACGCCCATCCCGCAGGTCACCGTCGCCCCGGCAAGCCCGGCTCCGGTCGGCCCGTCCAGAACCCGCCCCTCGACCAGTTCGCAGCCGAAGACGCATACTTCCGACAAAAACAGTAAACCGAGCACCAGCAGGACGTGAACCAGGCTGCGCATGAAAACACTCCTCATCTCAGGGGGATAACGGAAAAGAAGGAAACCTCCGTGACCCATGAATTTCACATATCATGCCAGCCGCGCATCACTTCTGTTAAATAGAAATATCGAACAATTTAAGATGGTTACACCACAGAGAAGGGTGCCCGTCAAAAACCGGACCGCACCAACCGTTGAAAAAACCGGTCAACGTTGCAGAAAGTGTCAATATTTCGGGGGTTTGTCAAAATGGGAGAACCGCCGCGAGCGGGGAACCGGTGGGAAAGGGGTCCTGTCCATGGCTCCCAATCCCGGCGTCGAGGCATCGATATCGACGTTAAAACCCCGAGCCGGCCGACGGGGGGCCGGGATCAGAGGCAAACCAGATTGACCTGGTGTAAATCGGTGATGCCTTGGAAAACTTTTTCGATGCCATCCTGGCGCAAGGAAACCATCCCCTCTTCGCGGGCCACCTTTTCGATGCTATCGGCCCCCGAGCGTTGTCGAATGGCCAGCTTGACGGCGGCGGAGTTGACCAGCAGTTCCTGGATGGCGATGCGTCCGCTGTAACCGAAGCCATCGCAGGCGGGGCAGCCGTTTGATCGCATGAGCAGCAGGTCGTCGTCATAGGCGGGCATGCCGTGCCGGGTGAAGTAGTCGGCTCCGTAGGAGGTAACCAGTTGCTCGTATTCTTCGCGACTGGGGTGAAAGGGCACCTTGCATTGGTTGCACAGACGGCGGACCAACCGCTGGGCGATGATGCCGAGCATGGCGTCGGCGAAGTTGATGGGATCCTCACCCATTTCGATGAGCCGGATAATCGTCTCCGGGGCGTTGTTGGTATGCAGGGTGCTGAACACCAGATGTCCGGTCAGCGAGGCCGCAATGGCGGCTTTGGCGGTAATTTTATCGCGCATTTCGCCGATCATGATCACGTCCGGATCGGCCCGCAGAAAAGAACGCAGCGCTTCCTCGAAGGTAAAGCCGATCTTGGCGTTGATCTGCACCTGACGCAATCCCCGCTGGGTGATTTCCACCGGGTCCTCGGCTGTCCAGATTTTGCGATTGCCGGTATTGATTTCCGAAATAGCCGAATGGAGGGTGGTGGTTTTTCCCGAACCGGTAGGCCCGACACAGAGGATGATGCCGTAGGGCTTTTTGATCAGATCGTGGAAGCGGTCAAGATTTCGCGCGGAAACCCCGAGTTGCTCCAAAGAAAGAATGCGGGCGGCGTTCAGGATACGCAGCACCGCATCTTCCTGACCGCCGATGGTCGGGGTGACTTCGACGCGATACTCGATCCGTTCGCGACCTTGTTTGAGAAGAATCTTTCCCGATTGAGGGCGGCGCCGTTCGGCGATATCCAGCTTGGCGATGATTTTGATCCGGGAAATGATCGCCGCTTTGTACTGGGCGGCGATTTTGTGAACGGTGTAACATTCGCCGTCCTTGCGATAACGGACAACCAAAGGCAGGGATCCCATTTCCGGTTCGAAGTGAATATCCGAGACACCTCGGCGAAAAGCATCGAGCAGCACCTTGTTGACCAGATTGATGACCTTCGAATCCGATTCGGTGATCCGTTCCATTTCCTTTTCTTCAACCACCTCGATATCCAGGTCGTCGAGATCCAGAATAAGTTCCTCGATTTTCTCTTCGGATTCATAAAAAAAATGATGGATGTGTTCCTCGATCTTGCGAGCGCTGGCGACCACCAGTTCGATCCGCCGATTGGTCGCGAAACGCAGATTCTCGCCGATGGTCGGGTCGGTCGGGGTCGAGGTCGCCACCACCAGCCGGCTGGGTGTCGCCTCGATCGGCAACACCTGCATTCGTTCGACCAGATCCCGGGAAATCAACCGGGCCACTTCGGGAAGAATCTGTATTTCGTCAAGGTCGATCACGCGCAGACCGAACTTCTGGGCCAGGGCCTTTAACAGTTGATCCTCGCTGATCAAGCTTTTTTCGACCAGAATCGAACCGATCCGCTTGTGTTTGTCGACATCCTGCCTGGCGCAAACCTCTTCGACCTGCTTGCGGGTCACCAGACCGGCTTCAATGAGAATATCGCCAATCCGAAACTGGGGCGCACGCTGCCCAGCCTTCCGGGCCGCGGTGATAGCCGCCTCCACCTTCTCCCGGGGCAGCTGGTTCTGTTCGCTGAGACTGTCGCCCAGGCGACGTTTGCGCAACTGTTCCTGAACTTCGAGGGCCGATTTGAGGTCGCCCTCTTCTATCATCCCCTGCTGTTTCAGGACTTCTCCCAATGGTTGGTCGAGTCGTTTGATGTTCAATCCCCTGCGGGTAAAAAATATTCGCGAAAAGTCGGTATCCTGCCCTTCCGGATAACCGAAAACCCCCTTGCTGAAACGCTCTTCGCGGGTCAGAAAAAGACGAAAACAATCGCCGGTTGCGGTGCGAAGATCTTCGCAGACACTGCTTGCCCGCAGCTTTATAAACGAGTCCCCGACATCGTCGAACAATTTGACGAAACAGATGGCCTCAAAAGGATAAGACACGGGACGATCCTCTCCCGGACGAAAAATTTCTACTCCGACGCCCTCGGGATCAAAGGGTTGAAAAAGATGCCCCCGACATTCGCTGCCATTGAGAAATTTCACCACCAAATCCCTGGACATCGGTCCTCCTGGAATTCCTTCAATAATGAGATTAAAACCATAATCGTTTTAAATTTACCAGACTCTTTCCATGGCGTCCATCAACTTACCGATAGCCTTCC
>Ga0154449_1110_pt1 | contig 16613 bp, 15 predicted proteins | sample RifGroC2_FD_105642 | JGI IMG/M metagenome (GOLD analysis project Ga0154449, IMG submission 105642) | Pelobacteraceae bacterium GWC2_58_13
TTATCAAGTTTTTCGAATGCCTCTTTAACGCTTCTGCACTCAACAAGCTCCACCTCGCGTTGTTTTTCATCCCTGTATCGTGCAACGGTATCCCGGCAGGTAGCAAGATCCTGGTCATTATCCTCCACAATCAGCAGTCGGAACGCGCTCATTTCATTCACTCTCCGTTTTCGGCTGCAGCCTGAACCATGCTCCCTGCTCAGACTCAAAGGCTTTCAATTCAAGACCGTTTCGCGTCGCGGCCTCTCCGGCGATAGCCAGTCCCAGTCCGGTGCCGGACGGTTTGGTGGAAAACTGGGGTTCAAAGATCACTTCACTGGCGATCAGATCCGGCTCAATGCCCGGCCCGGTATCGCGATAATCGACGTGAAGCAGAGAATCACCATCAGTCACCACCTCAATAGTGATTTCCCGCCTCGGAACCTTCTTCTCGTTCATCCAGTAGATACTGTTGTCAACGAGGTTCGTGAAGATTGCATAGATGTCCTGCTGCCAGGATGAAAACCGGAAATCGTCGGGGCCTTCGACTTTCGCCACCACATGATGTGTCTTCATCTCCTCGTCGAAAACAGACAGAGAGTTCCGGATGGTTTTCTTCAGGTCCAGCGGCTTTCTGGCGGTGCGCTTCCCTGCGGCGAGAGGGTCAAGTCTGCTGAAAAGTTTTACAAAAAACTCTGCGTTCTGGCCGACACCCTCGGCAATCGGCATGAAGGTTTCAAGTTTTCCGGCATCCCCTGTTTTCAGGAACGAGTCGTACCAGTAGCGCAGGTTGGGTATCTGGTTCCTGAAGTAATTCAGCGGCCGTCTGCCTTCATGCAGGATGACGTTGATGATTTTCCCGAGGGTCGCCTGCCCCTGGTAAATAGCAACGGTCTGGCGGATCTCATCGGCCACCTTATTCTTGTCCTCGGCATCCCGGCTGATGATCTCGATGATTTCATCAGCCGTCTTCCGGTCAACCCCCCCTCTGGTGAGCTTCGACCTGATGTCTTTTTTCAGGGCATCAAACGAAAACAGTCGTTCAAGTTCCCTCTCCACCTTGAGCACGGGTCTGCTCAGTCCGGCCTTCTTCCTGTAGTCGAAGCGTCGCTCTTCCAGTTTGGCGATCACCGCCTTGGTGATCTCCTTCAGCCGGGTAAAAGCCGTATTCTCACGGAGTCCGTCCCGGGCGCTCTTTTCCACCAGGCCGGACAGCTCGTCCGACTGAATCTGCACATAGCCGATAGCCTGGTTGCTGCCTATCCGGAGCGAAGGATTCTGGACACGCTGCTCATTGAGTTTCAGCCAGTCAAAGTCCGCATCACCCAGTGGCCGGATACGGAATCCGTTCCGGTAGACACCAATGCCGTTATATTCATTCAGAAGCTGCCTGGCCTGAAGCTTACCGACATAATTACCCGATTCATCTTTGAGGCCGCGGTCAATCAGGGATTCAATGGCTTCCTTCTCGCGGTCATACACCCGGATGTCGAAAACCAGCTCCCCGCAACCAGTCGGTCCACCGGCATCGAACCGGATTTTCTCCTCCGTAGTGTTGCGGGCTTTCTGCAGTGAGTATGTCAGGGCACCTTTCCCGTCGGCACTGATTCTGCCGGTGATCCGGTAGTCAAACAGATCGAAGATCGGATAGGGCTGGATTGTTTCGGTGACGTCCTGGACATCAGGAAAGCCGTCAACCTCTAGACTGATGCGGAACTCGTCGTCTTTTAATTCGTCGTTGATGGCCGCGCTCACCGGAGAAATCAGCTTTTTCAGTTCGAAGCGGAGCTTGTCGAACTGCTTCTGGTTCCACTCTCCGAGAAGCTCGCCGCCACCGGTCATGGTCAGCCGGGTTCCTGAAGGCTCTGACACCTCAGCCGTTTCAATAAGTATCTCCACGTCATCCAGGTACGTGGCGACCTCAAAGGTGTTCCACTCGACCAGGAGCGTGGTTTTCTCACCTTCGGGGGTGACCGTTTCGAGCAACAGGTCGGTGCCGAGAATGGACGCGGCATAGCGGCCAACCCCCTTGCGGCCCTGCATGATCCTGCCGGAAGGGCTTTGCTGCCTGTCCAGTTTGTCCTGGGTAGAAGGCACCATCCATTTGTGGATGACGGTATCCCGTGACATACCGTGACCATGATCGGTGATGACGATGGAATAGCCACTGCGGTCAGGTTGTGCCCGGAACTCGATATTCACATCCGGCGAATCGGCGTCATAGGCGTTCTTCACCAGTTCCACGACCGCTGCATAGCAGTCCTGAATCAGGTCCCGGCCGATGGTCAGGATATGGCGACCGGCCGGTCGTATCTTGTAGGTTCCGCTTGAGCTCACAACCAGACCTCCTTCAGCTTTTCAGCGATTTTCCGGGCCAACAGAACAGGCACCGCATTGCCGATCTGACGAAAGGCAGGAGTACGTCCCGGAACACCGTTACCACTCTCAAAGTAATAATCATCGGGAAATGTCTGCAGCCGCGCCGCCTCCCTGGGGGTGATCGAGCGGTTCTGCTTCATGTCCGGATGAATGTAGTAATGCCCGTCCTTGGCGATGTGCGCGACCACGGTGTGGGAAAATGGCAGATCGGAAGCGACTACCTTGAATCGGTCCAGGAACGAGTCCCGGTGCCGGTGCGTCTTCAGCCGGTCCGGCAGCGCGTTGTAATCGAGTCTGGTCTTTTCCCTGTTCCATAGGTCGACCACGATTCGGTATATCTCCAGATCCTGCTCGTTATTGGGTCTGGACTGATGCCAGGTAACCGGAAGTTCCTCGTTCCGGACACCGGCTTCAATCTGCCATGTCCCACGATATGTCCTGACGCGACAAGGGCCGGTACTACCTTCGCCGGCTCCAATCGCGGGAAGATCGCGGAACACCTCCCGGACCTTTACGCCGGGATTCCACTTGTCCGGCTCCGGATAAAATCCGGTGGCCGTGCCCCTTCTTCCGACGAGGATGATCCTTTTCCGGCTCTGCAGTACGCCGTAATCCTCGGCAGACAGGGTCATGTACTCGGTTTCATACCCGCATTCGAGAAAGAGATCCCTCATCGCGGTGAAATAAAGGCTGCCATCCTCGTCCCTGGCGGAAAGAAGACCGGTCACATTCTCGAAAACGAAGTATGACGGCTTGTAGCGCTTCAGAAATTCGGCGTAATAGATATACAGGTAGTTCCGCTTGTCGCCCTTCATCCGGTTCCGGTCACGCGACCTGCCCACGATGGAATATGCCTGACAGGGTGGGCCGCCGACAATCAGGTCAAGAGCCCGGTTCCCCACCAGGGCGTCCACCTGCCGGAAAATATCCGGAAGTGTATCGGCACCGATTTCGGCATTGATGACAGATCCAACCACCTGCTCAGGGACGAGTTCATAGAATTCCGGGCGGCTGATGTCTCCGTTCAGATAATCCTCATACAGCGCGGTGCGCCCGTGTGCCTTCAGCCAGTGATATGCCATGCGTGTACGCAGGGTGAAGCAGGCCGCCTGATCCGATTCGACGTGCGCGACGGGTTCGAAGCCGGCCCGAATGAACCCTTCTGACAGACCTCCTGCCCCTGAGAACAGGTCAAGAAAATTCAGTTTCCGGTTCATGGTGTGACCTCCGTTAATTTGATACTTACTGAGGTCACAGACGATCCGACAACAGATGTGGGATAACTAAAGCAAGAGGCAACGATCAGAGAACAAACCCTTCTATTCATCAGACCAATTCCCCTAACTTCTTTTTCTGCGCACAAAACTGCTCGAACTGCCGCTGCGCCAGCTTCGACGGCACCGTTTTGCCGTTCTCCCAGCGGTTGACCGTGGCGAAGCTCACCCCGAGGGCGTGGGCCAGTTCCTCCTGGGAGAGCGCCAGCTGCCGCCGCACCTCCTTGACCGTTGCCGGGAAGTTTTCAGGTTGGCGGATCATGGCCATTGGACATCTCCAGATAACTGCCCTTCGTGCTTCAGCGCCTTGAGCAGCGGCAGCAGTTCGGGCACATCATCCCGGATGATACTCCACAGGGTGTCGTCGTCGATGCCCAGGCAGCCCTGAATGAGGCGGTTGCGGGTGGCGATGATCATCCGCCAGGGGATTTCCGGATGGGCGGCGCGGACTTCATCCGGGATATGGGTGGCGGCTTCGCCGATCAGCTCCAGGTTGCGCAGGGTGGCGTCGTAGGTCAGGCCGCTGGCTACGAAACCGGCCTGGTCAAGCCCGTCGGTGTAGGCGAGCACCCTCCCGGCGAAGTCGATCATGTCGTCGAGGTAGAAGCGCCATTCGCGCCGGCTGGCATCAGACATTGACCCGCTCCTGTTCGATGTAGGGGCGCAGCTCCGGCCGCAGGGCCTTTTCGGTGACCAGGTCGACCGGACAGCCGAGCAGGTCCTCCAGGTAAAACTGCACGCCGAAATAGCGCTTGGAGGTGGCCGGGCCGTCGAAAGCCACCAGCACATCGACATCGCTGCCGCTGGTCGCCGTATCGCGGGCGGTGGAGCCGAACAGGGCCAGCCGGGTCACGCCAAAACGAGCCTGCAGCTCCGGCTTGCTGCGGGTCAGCAGTTCAAGGGCACGTTGTCTGTTCATCACTAAGCCTCCAAAGGCAGTTCATCTTCCGGGCTTTCGCGCACCCGAAACCGCTGGGCGCACGTGATCCATTCAAAACTACCCGACAATATAACATCTGCTATGCGGCGTGCAACTCAAATTCAAGGGAATTCCGACAGATTTGAAACCGCTCCGGTATGTAAGGGCATAACCAAAAACGTGGAGCGACCAACCATCGACATCAACGACCTGCTTGACGGATTCATGAAGAATATCGGCCAGTTTTCCTTTGATCTCGCCGAACACCAGGATAAAAACCAAGGTTACCCGCAGTGACCCTGACGGGCCAGGAGGCGGGAATCTCCGCCTACGGTCAGGCTCTCCTGCCCTTCCCTGCGTCGGCTCCCCTCCGCTCGCTGGCGCGGCCATCCCTGGCCGCTTTTCTGACATCAAGTCAGCGCTCGCTTCGCTTCGATTCCCGCCCTCGGAATATACAAAAGGACGACCCCGAATGGGATCGTCCTTTTGAATTGGTGGAGGTGGCGGGAATCGAACCCGCGTCCGAAAATCTTTCACGCAAGGCTTCTACATGCTTAGTCTATGTATTGAATTTAACTCGGGACAGCTCCCACAGACAGGATATGCAACGAGCGATTCTGCTTTAATTTCGTCTTGGCGCCACAGACCCTCACCAAGACTAGCCAGCTAAATTGACGTCTCTGAACCCACGCGGGCGATGAGAGGAGAGACGTGGCAGCAATTAAGCTGCCAGTGCGTAACGAACGTCAGTGTCGGCGTTTGTATTAGTGCCAGTTTTTTAACGAGGCCCACTGGCGTCCCCGGCATGCCACCTTCGCTTCCAATCCCCGTCGAAACCAGGGCACCCCCATGTAAATGAGTTGTTGTCGAAATATGACCAGTAAATGGATGGAACCGATCATCTTTATTTCTTGATCATTATGACACAGGCCGTGGGGAAAGCCAAGCTTCCTTTCGGCTACCGGCCGTGATCGCGAATGGCCCGGGCTGTTTCCCGATTGTGTTGTTTTTCTTTAAGAGTTTCGCGCTTGTCGTGCAGCTTCTTGCCGCGACCGACGCCAATCTCGATCTTGACCCGGCTCTCCTTGAAGTAGATCTTGGTCGGGACCAGCGACAGGCCTCGCTCCTCGACCTTTCTGGTCATCTTGTCGATCTCTTCGCGATGCAGCAGGAGTTTGCGCACCCGGGTGGGATCGTGGTTCTCGCGGTTGCCCTGCTCGTAGGGGCTGATGTTCATGTTGTTGATGAACACCTCGTTGTCCTTGATGCGACAGAACGATTCCTTGAGATTGACCTTGCCGAGCCGGAGCGACTTGACTTCGGTGCCGGTCAGCACCAACCCCGCCTCGAACACCTCGTCGATGAAGTACTCATGATAGGCTTTTTTGTTACTGGCGATAATCTTGATGCCCATCAGGCTTCACTCTTCTCCGATGATTTCGGTAATGCGCGGCATGTAGGTTTCGCGCGGAATAGCTCGGCTGCCGACCCGGATGATCACAAACGAGCCGGCCAGAAAGACCGTGCCGATTAAGGCGGCCAGCAGATTCGGGTCAATCCCGACGTTCACATGGAGGCCGATCAACTCACCGGCTCCCGCACCGAGAATCAGCGCGATCAACGGCACAATATAGAGGATAAAGGACGACTGCAGGAAACTGCGGGTCGATGTGACCAGGCGGACCCGGTCGCCGACTTCGGCTCCGAGCGGATTAAATGCCTCGACCACCATCGAGCGGTTGTCGTCACCCAGGTGACAAAGTCCGGCAGAGGCGCAGTTTTCACACAGGGTGCTTTTTTTGCAGAGGACCGCAGCCACCGCCTTGCTCTTCAGTTCGACAATGGTGCCGACTTCTTCGATCATTCAGCGCTCCGGTCGGGCATCGAGTTGAACAGAGAAGGGATTATACTGGCTGCTCAGTTTTTTTGCAACACATCCCAGGCATCGAGGAACAGGGCGGACACCTCGGCGCTGCGTCCCGGCGAACAGAGGAAGGTTTCGAGATTGTTGAACTCGGGGAGAGCGGCAGGCTTCAGCACTTGAAAATTGCACCCCAGGCCGGCCTTCAGTTCGCCCTGTTCCGCTGCCACGCCAAGGGCCCGGGCGCCGTTGATGGTGGCCATGGCCAGCAGTTCGGACGGGGTCAGACGCCCTTCGAACCAGCGATGTGCAAAGGCCATCTCGTCCCAGACCGACAGGGAATCGCAACTGGCCAGGCTGTCCGTTCCCAGGGCCAACGGTACCCCGACCTGGCGATAGAGCTCAACGGGAGCCTTGCCGACCCCAAGCCGGGCGTTGGAGCGCGGACAGCAGACCAGGGTCGACCCGGCTTTGGCCATCCGTTGAGCGTCGGCGGCATCGACCTGAACCCCATGCACCAGCAGGCCAGAGGACGCCAGGCCGCCACAAGCCTCGACAAAAGCTACCGGGCTGCGTCTGGCCGGCGGCGGCACCAGTCCTTGCCAGCCGACAAAAGGATAGAGTTGCTCCTTCATCGGCCCGCTGGAGTCCCGCACAAAAGAGGTTTCTTCCCGGGATTCGGCCAGGTGCAGCGAGGTCGGCACCTGGCGCCGACGAGCAAAATCATAAATATGTTCGAGGTATTCCTCGGAGACGGAATACGGCGCGTGGGGAGCGATGCCGAGTTTGAGCTGCCCGGCGCGTTTTTCATCCAGCAGCTCGCCGATGCGGGCGAGGGCCTTGCGTCCCATGGCGGGTTCGCGTCCCAGGATCTCCAGGTAAAGGTGTCCTCTAAGCGGAGTGTTGACGTAGGCTTGCCGGGCCGGGAAATACGATAGGACATCGCCTATCGCCCCGGTTCCGGAAGCGAGCGCTGCCGCGATCCCGGCAGCCAGCGATGGCCGATACAGCTCAACATCGACACCACGCTTGACCCGGATGACATGCAAAATCCAGTCAACAAAACTGGCGGGGGACTCCCCCTGGCCGGACCGCCGGGCCCAGTTCGGAAAGTGGGTCAGTTCAAGATGGGTATGAGCATTGACCAAAGGCGGCAGCAGGATGGCATCGCCAAAATCAACGACCGCAGCCCCCGAAAAGGCTGCGGTCAGTTCTTTACGACGGCCTACCCCGACCATCCGGCCCTCCCTGACCAGCAGGCCACCGTCTTCGATGGGTGCCGAGGTGACCGGAACCAGGTAACGCGAGAGAAACAAAGTAGCCACGATTTCAGATGGCCTTTTTCAGATGGCCCTGGCCGGGATTTTCAAAGTTTCTTTCGAGATCGACCCGCCGGTTTTGTTCGTCGACGAAGACCAGCCTGGGCTTGTGCTCCCGAGCCTCGGCCGCCGCCATCTCCTGCCAGCTGGCAATGATCACCAGATCGCCTTTGGAGACCAGGCGGGCCGCCGCGCCATTGATGCAGATGGTGCCGCTGCCGGGTTGACCGGAAATGGCATAGGTCGAAAAGCGGGTGCCGAAATTGACATTCCAGATATCGACGAACTCGTTATCGAGAATGTCGGCCTCCTTCATCAGCAGCGGGTCGATGGTGATGCTCCCCTCGTAGTGCAGGTCGGCTCCGGTTACCGTGGCGCGGTGAATCTTCGACTTGAGCATTTTGCGCATCATCGGTTCATACCTCCTCAAAGAGATAAGCGTTGTCGATCAAGCGAGTTTTGCCGATTTTGACCGCCAGCAGAAGTACCGAATCACGACCGATCACCGGCTGGTCTTCGAGGGAGTCCTTCCGACAGATCTGGATATAGTCGATACCGGCGTCCGGTTCGCTGACGATGCGCCGGCGAACCGCTTCGATGATGGCGGCCGCCGAACTTTCGCCACCACGGGCCAGCCTTCCGGCCAGACGCAATGCATCGACCAGGGCCAGCGCCTGGGAACGCTCGGATTTCGAGAGATAGACGTTACGCGAGCTCATCGCCAGGCCGTCGGCCTCGCGGACGATCGGCATCCCGACGATTTCGACCGGGAGATTGAGATCGCCGGTCATGCGCCGAATCACCGCCAGCTGCTGAAAATCCTTGCAGCCGAACAAGGCCAAATGCGGCTGGACGATGGTGAACAGCTTGGTAACCACCGTGGTGACGCCACGAAAGTGCCCCGGCCTGCTGCGCCCGCAGAGGGTGTCGGTGAGCCCTTCGACATCGACATAGGTCGCATAGCCGGGGGGATACATGTCCCGGGCCTCGGGAGCAAAGATCAGATCGACGCCGGCGGCCTCGGCCAGGCCGGCGTCACTGGTCAGATCGCGGGGGTAGGATTCGAAATCTTCGCCCTGACCGAACTGGGTCGGATTAACGAATATCGACAGCACCAGCAGCTCGCCGCGCCGCCGGCCTTCTTCAAGCAACGAACGATGGCCGGCATGCAGATAGCCCATGGTCGGCACGAAGGCGATGCGCCGTCCCTGCTCGCGGGCACTCAGGCAGCGCTGCTGCATCAGATTGACATCGGTGATTATTTCCATGAAAGGTGCGAGGATAAAGGTTCAGGAATAAAGGATTTTAAATTCCTTTTTCCTTTCACCTTCAACCTTTTTCCTCCTGTTCATTTGAATGAATGTTCCTCGCCGGGGAAAGCCCCGCCCTTGACTTCGCGAATGTAGTCGGCAATCCCCCGGCCGATGGTTCCGGACACATCGGCGTACCGCTTGACAAATTTTGGCGAATATTTTTCGCACAGGCCGAGGATGTCGTGAATGACCAGAACCTGGCCGTCGCAATGGACCCCGGCGCCGATGCCGATGGTCGGAATGCGCAGGCCGGCGGTAATGGTCTGCGCCAGCGGTGCGGGAATGCCTTCCAGCACCAGGGCGAAGGCGCCGGCCGCCTCGACCGCCCGGGCATCGGCCAGCAGTTGCCGGGCCTGCGCGTCTTCCTTCCCCTGGACCTTGTATCCCCCCATGCGGTGAATCGACTGGGGGGTCAGCCCGATGTGCCCCATGACCGGGACATCCATATCGACGATGGCCCGAATGGTAGCGGCAACATTTTCGCCGCCCTCCAGCTTGACCGCCTGGGCTCCGGCCTCTTTAATCAGACGGCCGGCATTGCGCCGGGCCTCGACGATGTCGATCTGATAGGACAGAAACGGCATGTCGGCGACCACCAGGGCCGAGGAACTGCCACGAATCACAGCGCGGGTATGGTAAATCATTTCGTCCATGGTCACCGGCAAGGTGTTGTCATAGCCGGACACCACCGAGCCGACCGAATCGCCGACCAGAATGATGTCGATGCCGGCCAGATCCATCAACCGGGCGAAGGGATAGTCGTAGGCGGTCAGCACGGCGATCTTTTCGCCTTCCACCTTCATCCGCTGGATATCAAGTACCGTCTTAGTATTTTTCATACGTCCTTGCCCCGCCTTCTGAAAGTATCCGGATGAGAATAAAAAAGCCTTTCGGAAACCGTCCGAAAGGCACATTCGCGGGCCCGGAAAGGGCACCAACCCTCCCGTCCAGCTGTCACCTTCCGTCCCGGTCCGTGGATCCAGGCGGTATCGGTTTTAGTAATAATTCCAGCTGGCTTTATTGCTCCGGCACAGGTTCCGGGCAGCCACTGGATGCCACTCAAAAAAGCGGGGCATTTATAGCACACAGTTCGCGCCGCTGTCCAGCCCTATATCGTATACACATGCAATGGTTTGAACTTCAGGACTTTTTCGCAAACAACTTTTTGCCCTCCGCATAGGCATCGGCCCGTTTCCGACCCAGGTCCCAGTATTCGCGAATGCCGCCGAGGTAAACGAGGGGATCGAAGGCCCGGGCATCCATCGAGCCGGATTCGGTAAAAGCCTTCTCGGCCGCATGAATTTCGACGATCTCGCCGAGCAACAGGCGATACTCGCCCAGTTCGATCTCCTCGCGCAGAACACACTCCACGTTGAGCGGCGATTCATCAAGGAGAGGAGCCGCAACCCGGCGAGCCGGCACTGGCGTCAGTCCGGCCACCAACAGCTTGTCTTCGTCCCGCCCGGATTTCAGACCGCAGTAATCGGCCTCGACCGCGAGATCCGCCGGCACGAGGTTGACCACAAAACAACCGGTTTGGCGGATCTGCCGATAGGTCCGACGATTCATATGGAGCGACACCGCCATGGTCGGCGGCGTCTTGCTGACGATCCCGACCCAGGAAGCGGTCATGACATTCACCTGCCCATCGCTCCCAACCGAGGAAACCAGGGTGGTCGGCTGAGGAAAAAAGGTGACGCAGGGGCCGAGTTGACGTTTTTGCATGATACTTCTCCTGAACTTCTGTGATTAAGTCAATGGCCGGCAAAAAAACCGGGCTGCCGCCGGCAGGCAACAGCCCGGTCATCCGGACAGGCGGGCCGTTCATGGGTTATCAGGGCACCAGTGCCTCCAGAGCGGAGGCCAGGATCATCAGGGGGTGAAAGTTGATCGGCGTGGCGCCGCGGAGGCTGTCGCGCAACCGGCGGTAGTGGTTCAGCTCACGCCGTCTTCCGGCCAGGCAGGCATCGGGATTTCCGGCATACTGGTCGAGCACAACCCGGGTCAGCCTGAACCCGGTATCGGCCAGGGAAGTGGTCAAAGCTTGCAGAGCCTGGCGATCCCAACCATCGCGAACCGGAACGTTCGAAACCAGGGCGAGGATTTCATCCAGATCCAGCAGGCCGCGAACATCGATAAAAACGCGGGCCGTGGCATAAAGTTCACTGCCGGTCCGTTCCGCCAGTACCATGACCGGCAGAAAAATTTCAAGGTGGGGCAGAATGGAAAGCCGGCGGGCCGGTTCGGCGGCAATGCCGTGGGATTCGCAATCCCTCGCGCATGATTTGCAGAGACTCCACTCCTCCGCCGGTAGAATGCTGCCGAGAACCTTCTCGAACGCCTGCAACTGTTCCCGCCTTTCCGACACCTGGTGGGGAGCCGGGGTGATGTCCAGCCCTTCGCCGACCGACCAGTCGCACAGAGCGGTCAGGGCATCTTCGACACGCAACAGCAGTTCATGCTGACGCTCCGCGGACATCCGATTATCCCGGGCGTAGATCTGCCGGCGGAGGGTTTCCCCATCGACCACCTGGTCAAACGCCAGCCAGACGGCGATTGCATCGACCAGGGTGACTCCATGCTTCTGCGCCAAGCCGTTGAAAAACGCGCTGCCGGCGCGGTCGACCGCAATATTGGTGATGACGGTGGCGGTGATTTCCCTGGCCAGGGGATGAGCGGAAAGCAGATCGTGGTAACGCGTGCGGATCGCCTCGGGGAAATAGTCGAAAAGGTAATCCCTGACTCCGACCTGTTCGGGCAGCGGGCTGGCCAGCAACGCCTGAAAGAGCTGCATCTTGCTGTAGGCCATGAGAATCGCCAGTTCGGGACGGACCAAACCGCGCGACTCCCGTGCCAGCACCTCTTTGGCCGAGGGGAGAAACTCGCCGCGACGGTCCATGAGTCCGGCCTGGCTGAGCCGATCGGACAGATCGATAAAAAGTTCGACCGCTCGAACGCAACGCGCCTGATCCAGGGACAGGCAGAGGCTCTGGCCGTAATTGTTGGCCAGCACGGCCTTGCAAACATCGTCGGTAACCGCTTCGAGCTGGCGGTTGCGTTCTTCTTGCGAAGCCACCTGCCCCTGTTCGCGAAGGTACTGCATGAAGATTTTAAGATTTACTTCGTGGTCGCTGCAATCGACTCCGGCCGAGTTGTCCACCGCGTCGGTGTTGATGCGGCCACCGGCCAGAGCGTATTCGATGCGCCCGCGCTGGGTAAAACCAAGGTTGCCCCCCTCGCCCACCACGGCGGCCCGCAACTGGCGAGCATCGACCCGCACTCCATCGTTGGCGCGATCGCCGGCATCCTCATTCTTCTCGGTGCTGGCTTTGAAATAGGTACCGATGCCGCCGTTCCATAGCAGGTCGGCTTCGGCGGTCAACAGCAGCCGGATCAATCCCGGCGCATCCATGGTTTCGTGGCGTACCCCGAGCCAACGCTGGATTTGAGGCGACAGCGGAATCTCCTTGGCCGAGCGGGAATAGATCCCTCCCCCCTCGGAAAGCAGGCGGCGGTCGTAATCGTCCCAGCTCGAACGGGGCAGATTGAACAACCGCCGCCGTTCGTCAATCGATTTCTCCGGGTCGGGGTCCGGATCAAGAAAGATGTGCCGGTGATCGAAGGCGGCCAGCAGGCGGATTTTACGCGACAGCAGCATGCCGTTGCCAAATACGTCGCCGCTCATGTCGCCGATGCCGACCACGGAGAAGGACTGGGTCTGGATATCCACGCCGAGTTCCCGGAAATGGCGCTTGACGCACTCCCAGGCGCCGCGAGCGGTAATGGCCAGCTTTTTATGGTCGTACCCCTGGGAACCGCCGCTGGCGAAAGCATCGTCGAGCCAGAAACCGTAGGACCGGCTCACCGCGTTGGCGGTATCGGGAAGATGGGCCGTCCCCTTGTCGGCCGCCACCACCAGGTAGGGATCTTCCTCGTCGTAGGCGACCACGCCCTCGGGGCGAACCACCTGCGGCCCTACCCGATTATCGGTCAGGTCCAGCAAGCCTCGGACCAGGGTCCGGTAGGCCTCCCTGGACAGCACCAATCCCTCTTCCCGTCCGGAATAGGGTGTTTTAACCACGAACCCACCCTTGGAGCCGACCGGGACAATCAGGGCGTTCTTGGTCATCTGGGTCTTCATCAGTCCGAGCACCTCGGTGCGGAAATCGTCAGGGCGGTCGGACCAGCGCAACCCGCCACGGGCGACCTTGCCGCCACGCAGGTGGATTCCCTCCATGGTCGCCGAGTGAACATAAATCTCGTACAGCGGACGGGGCGCCGGCATGTCGATGATGCCGATGGCGCTGATCTTGAACGAAAAGAAATAATCGGGGCGATCACGGCGGACGAAGAAATTAGTGCGAACCGTCGAATCGATAAGATTGAACAGGGTACGCAGGATGTTGTCCTCGTTGACGTCGGCAACATCCCGTAGGGCCACACCGATATCCATGCGCAACGGCGATAGAACCTGGTCTTCGCGCACCAGCGGATCGCGCCATTCGGGGCGGTCGATGAAACGCCCTTCAAAATATCGGTACAGCAGCAACGCCACTTTCGGGTTGTTGATCAGGGCAAAGGCCACCCGTTTCTTGGTATACGGGGAGCCGAGCTGAAAGTAATAGTTGCGATAGCCGCGAAAGATGTCGATTTCTCGCCACGCCAGGCCGGTTGGAACCAGCAGCCGATTGAGATAGTCGTTTTCCACCTCTCCCCGCCGCAGGGCGCCCAGGGCCTTGAGCAGACGGTCCCTCAGGGTCGAAAGCTCACGGTCGCCGGTGCAACAGCGGATTCCGAAGCTCTTGATATAAACGGTGTTTTCGGCCAATTGCAGATCGAAATCGACTTCTTCGATAACCGTCAGGTTGAGATTTTCAAGCAACGGCATCAATTCATTGAGATAACTGTGGCGAAGGCTGTAAAACTGCAACCGGTAGTACTTTTCATGCCCGGTAAAAGGCCCCCAAAGATCAAAAATCTCGTCGCCGGAGGTCAACACCTTTTCGATCTGTCGGACATCGCGCAGGGCGAAACGGGGATGAACCAGGGTTCGGTAGTTGCGGGAGAATCCCGCAACGTATCGGCGCCACAATTCAAACCCGTCCGTTTCGCCGAAGGCCTGGTCGAGCAGGTCCTGGAGACGGATGTCCCAGGGTCTGGCGATGCGGGTCAGTCCCCGTTCGAGGCAATTGAGATCAACCCGCACCTTGTCCGAACCGGGGGTCAGGCTTACATGGTGACTCGTGTAATCGGAAGAAATGTGAGTGATTTTCGCCTCAACCCTGGACACGCCGAAATACCGGCACAAATAGGTTTCGATGCGGGCCATGATGCCTGGCGAATAAAAACTGCGGGGCATGACCAGCAGCAAAGTCACTCCGCGAACCGCCAGGCTGGCAGTGACCACGACCCGGACCGCGGCGGCCCGGTACATCCGGGACAGGGAGCGAACTGCCTCGAACAGTTCGGCGGGTTTGAGGAAAAAAAGTTCGACCTTGGGAAAGGTATTGAAAATTTCGATCGTCTTGCGGTAGTCGTAACAGTCCCGGGGGAAGCAGAGTGCGTCCAGGGCCGCCTCGATGCGGTGGCGCAGGGCGGGGACATGGATGGCCGGCTCGTCGAGCATTTTTTCGGTGAACAACCCGAAAAATTCGTGGTCTTCCCATTCCCCTTCGCCAATCATCCGGCGAAAACCGACGCAGACCAGCGGTTCATTCCGCAACACCGGGCTGACCAGCGAAGATTCTTCAACCACCACGTCCCGTTCCCGCAGCAGTCTCTGGCGCAACCGTTCCGGCGGTTCATCGCCCAGCGAAAGGCCGAGGGCATCGCCCGTCTCAATGACCCTCACCCCATCATCCTTACCGGCCTGAACCCGATAACCGCGATAAGCAAATGGAAGAAAATTGCCGGATTTGAGCCAGTGCCAAAAATCGGCATAGCCACCTTGCTCGACCACCGGTTGCAACGCCTCCAGGCGTCCTTCAAGCGCCCTGCGGTCGAGGTCGATCCGCAAGGCGGCCGAAAAGGCTCGGCGCACCACCTCGATCAGAATCGGGGCAGAGTCGGCATCGGCGTCCACCTCCATGATAATCAACGATTCTTTCGGCTCCCCGTCTGCGATGGGTCCGAGTTCGGACACCAGGCCCTCCTGCCTGACCACCTTGAAAATCGGGTGGCAGACCAGGTGAAAACGCCGCTGCAGGGAGGTGAGGCAGGCATACAAGGAATCGACCAGATACGGAACATCGGGAACGTTGGTCACCAGCAAGGCATGGCGGGTCAGGAAGGGCAGTAACTCCACCCCGACCCCCTTGCCCCGGGACTCGATAAAGTCAAGAAGGGTCAACACCCACTCGGCCAGTTTTTTCGAGGACAGCGGCTGCAGATAGGAAGGATGGGTGTGTTCCTGAAGAATGGCGGCCAGGGCCAGAGCCCGGAGATTTTTTTCCGGAACCGGACCCTGGGAGAGAATTTTCCGGGCCGCCTCGAATTTAGCTTCCAGTTCACTTTTGGAAACACTGCTACCGTGCGGTTCAATGAGCATCGTCATGGTATCCTGTGTGAAATCGAGGGCGGGGGCTCCCGCCGTTCACGAAGATGCGGCGCCGACGCCGGTCTTGGACACCGGACAAAACGAAACCGCTACGCTATAACATTTCGATGGCAGCGCGGGATTTCAGCTCGTCCACCCATGATTTAAGGTGTTTGGCGGCCGATTCCCCTTTGAGAAAATGTCGGATTTTCGGCGTCGCTTCTTCAAGGGTCAGAGCCTTTCCCTCTTCCCGACCGGTAACCTGGATCAGGTGAAAACCGAAGGGGGATTCGACGATCTCGCCAACGACTCCAACCGGTTGCGAAAACGCTGCCTCCGAAAAAGATTGTACCATATCTCCAGGCTTGAAAAAGCCGAGGTCGCCGCCGCGGGCGCCGCTGGGGCAATCGGAACAGTCGCGCGCCAGTTCGGCGAAGTTTTCCCGCAGGCAGCGCTGCTGCAATTCGATCATCCGCTGGCGGGTCGCATCCCGCTCTCCGTCCCGAACTTTCAGCAGAATGTGGCTGGCCCGAACCCGGGTCGGCGTTTTTATCTGCTCGGAATGGGCCCGATAAACCGTTTCGACCTGAGCCTCGTCAGGCTCGGGCAGACCTGACATTTCCTGTTCGGTGAGCAGGTTGACGGTAAGATCCTGGCGGATCATGCGCTGGTAGGCCGCAGGATCGATTCCAGCCTTCTCCAGGGTCGAATAGAGTTCCTCGGCGCTGGAAAAATTTTTCATGAGCCGCTCGATCTCGGCCGCCACGGCTTCCGGCGCGGCCAGCACCCCGCGACTCAAAGCTTCCTGGTAAATCAATTCGCGGCCCAGCAGTTTTTCCAGGGCCAGATCCTGGATGGCCGCCAGTTCATCGGCGGAAAGGTGGTCCATGGTTTTTCGGTGCAATTCCATGGCATACCCCTGGACCGCATTATTAAAATCGGCTTCGCTGATCGGACTGCCATTGACGGTAGCGAATATTTTTTGAGACACGGAAAACTCCTTGATCGAGGCTATAAATGCTTACCCAGGGCAT
>Ga0154449_1151_pt4 | contig 16496 bp, 14 predicted proteins | sample RifGroC2_FD_105642 | JGI IMG/M metagenome (GOLD analysis project Ga0154449, IMG submission 105642) | Pelobacteraceae bacterium GWC2_58_13
GGGAAGACCCCGGGATGGGGACCGTCAACGGCAACTACCGCCTGCTGGGGGATTCCCGTTATCAACCGCCTGGCGGCCCCACTTTCAATGCGGACGCCCCGATCGCACGGCAGAGCCGGGTCAACATGTTCGGGGAATCGGACACCTCCCATGTGGACTACGGCTCCGGCATGAGTGAATGGTGCGGCAACTGCCACGGGGCCATCCTGGATGCCAGCCACCAGACCGGTTCCAATACCTTTCAGCATCCCTCGGGCAATGGCGCCCTGTTCGAGCAGGAAAACGCCGATCTGTACAACGCCTATCTGCGGACCGGCGATCTGACCGGCACCGCCGCCATCGCCTACCTGCAATTCGTCCCCTTCGAACGGGGCACCGACAACCTGCAGCTGCTCGATCCGAACAGCACCCTTGGGCCGGACGCCAATGCCAACCTCATGTGCCTGAGTTGTCACCGCGCGCACGCTTCGGCCTTCCCCGATGCCGGTCGCTGGGATTTCACCGCCGACCTGCTGGCGAACTCTCATCCCGCCGGGGGCGACCTGGGGGCGAGCGCCAACGACGTCTATTACTCCTATTACGGCCGCGACATCGCCACTGAATTCGGCGCCGGTCAAGGCCGGTTCTGCGAAAAATGCCATGGCGGGGCAACCCCATGAGGTGGCTGAAATGAAAAAGTTTCCCGTGGTTCTCCAGTTGAAATGGTTGTTGGGGCTGTCTCTGCTGCTGTTGACCGGTGCCTGCGCCGGCGTCGGCAAGCCGGCGGCGGCACCGGTCGCTCCAACCGGATCGTTCACCCTGTTTCTGCAGCCGTTGCCCCAGGAAGTCCATCGCCTGACCTTTCTGATCGAGGAGATGACCGCCCTGCGCGCCGAAGGCGGCGAAGTCCCTCTGCCCCTGCGGCAAAGCCGTTTTCAGGCCGACAGCCTGATCGGAGTGCAGAAAAAACTCGCCAATCTCACCTTGCCCCCGGGGAACTACCGGGGGATCGCCCTGCGCATTCGTTCGGCGATTCTGCTCGGGGAAGAAGGGGAGATCGATTTGCTCCCGCCGGATGAACGGCTGTTGGTGGACCACTCGTTCATGGTCAGGGAAAACCAGACACAGACCCTCTTTTTATCCCTTTCGGCGGACCGCCTGATTACCGACGGGGTCTTTTTCACCCCCCGGTTTTCTCTCTGGCAAGCGGAAAGAACCCTGGTCAACCTGAAAGGATTCGTCAGCAGCGGCGCCTCCCGGGACCTTATCGTTTTCAATAAACGGACCGTTCAGGTGGTCGGGGCGATCCATGTCGGCGGCCGGCCCGCCGACATGGCGCTCGATCAGCAACGGGGCTGGCTTTATGTCGCGCTGCCGGAGGAAAACGCCATTGTGGCGGTCGAAGTGAACAGCGAGGCGATTCTCGGTCGGGTTCAACTCCGGTTCGGCGACCGGCCGACGGAGCTGGCCCTGACCGCCAACGGCGCTCTTCTGGTCGCCCTGAATCCGGGGAGCGCATCCGTCAGTATCATCGATACCGGGTCGCTGGTGGAAACCGGACGGGTCGGGCTGTCGTCCGAGCCGAACGATGTCTTTATCGATGCCGGCGATTCCAGAGCCTATGTCACCCACGCCGCCCACAGCCGTCTCTCGGTGATCGATCTGCAGAGCCGGACCGCCAGAAAATCGGTGGCCCTGGACGAGTCGCCCCTGGATGGGGTGGCCGATGGGGACGGCCGATCGCTCTACCTGATCAACGATTTTTCGCCGGAACTTTCCGTGCTCGACACGGCATCGCTGGCGTCCCGGCGCAAGATATTCATCGGCAACGGCGCCCTGTCGATCAAGGCGGACGACGCCGGCGGCCTGCTGTACGTGAGCATGGAAGATGGCGGGATCGCCGTGGTCGATCCCCGGTCATTGATGGCCATCGACAATTATGCCCTGTTGCCCGAACCGGTCCGGTCGCTGGCGATCGAACGGGAAGAAAACGCTCTGTTTGCGGTCATGCCCCAGAGCGGCGTCCTGATGAAGGTCGATCTGGTCGGCAAAAGGGAACTGGGGCGATTGGACATCGATGCCGACAGTCGCACGGTCGTTGTGATGGGCGAAAGGTGAGGCGTGGCCAGTCCGATGTCCCGTAGATTTTCCGCGATTCTCCCGATGTGCGCCGGCCTGCTGTTTCTGTGGTTGCCGCGCCCGGCTGCCGCCGACAGCCTGAGTCTGTTGACCGACCTGAAATACGAGATCGGCAACAGCGAGACGACCGAAAAAGCCACCGGCGACACCTGGGAAAACGAGAGGACGCTATTTTCCCAACTGTACAGCCTCGACGTGCAGAAGGAGGTCATGCCGAATTTGAAATTAAACCTTGGCGGCCTGTTCGATCGGGATGACATCGACAGCAACACCACCGATCCGGATAGTTTGGACAGCGACACGGAAAATATCGCGATCCGGCCCTATCTCGACCTGCAATTGAGTTCCCCTTTTATCCGGGCGTCGACCAGTTACCGGAAAAGCGAAATCAAGCAGGGTTCCTCCATCGCGGAGACGCGCCGGGCGTATTCCGAGGAATACCGGGCCAGCCTGGGCTGGGAACCGGTCGAATGGCCCGAGATCGATTTCGATTTCACCCGCAACCAGGTCCATAACGAACCGTTGACCAACGATCAGAGGATTGACAATTACCAGTTGCGTAGCAGGTACGACTACGAGGACTTCCGATTCACCTACAGCCATACGACCAACGATGCGCTGAATAATTTCAGCGATTTTAAAACCCTCACCGAAACGGACAATGGCAGCATTCGCTTCAATCGAAATTTTCTGGGCAATAAAATTTCGGTGAACAGCAGCCTGCGGGCGGGGAGGCAGGCGATTGAATTCACCGGTCCGGGCGATCGCGTGGCTCCGACGACGTCCGCCGGGGCGGTCATCGGCAGCATCGAGGATATCTCACCTTTGACCAGCGACCCGGATGAAGGGTTCACCCTGGATCAAATCGAGCTGCTGGTGAATTCGGTCCTCCCGTCCGATCCGTTGAGTTTCGGTCTCGATTTCGGGGCCGCGACCGATGTCGATCGGTTGTATGTCACGTTTGCCGAATTGGTCGACAGCGAAAGCAGTGTTCCTTTTTCATGGGAGATCTATATTCGCGACCACGAAACCGAAGCCTGGACCCGGCTCACGCCGATTCAGGTGGTCGGAAATACCGCGGAAAGCCGGTTCGAGTTCGCCTTTCCCCCGGTGGAAACCCGCTACATCAAGATCCTGACCAGGCCCCTGGCGCGGACCCTGGTGCCGGCGGAAGGAGAACTGCGGATCGTCGAAATCTCAGGCCAGCGGACCTTGCCGCCGGCCACTTCCGAACTGATCACCACCGACTGGACCGGCGACCTGTCCGTCAACGTGAAGCATACGGATCGGACCTCGACCGGTTACGATTTTCTCTACCGGGAACAACGGATGCGGCCGCTCGATGAGAAGAAGACCCAAATGAATACCGGCATCCGGCTGCGCCACCGGTTCGATCAAACCTTTGTCGGCAACGTGCGGCTGCAACGTTCGGAGACCCGCGAACAAGAAGATCAGCCTCGCACCGACTACAATTTTTCCGCCGCGCTGGCGGCAAAATACCTGGAAACCTTCGACCAGAGCCTGACCTACAGTTACAGCCGTCAGCGCGACGAAAACGCCGACATCAACACCTCCAACGCGGTTTTCCTGCGCAGCAACGTCGACCTGTACGACGGCTGGAGCCTTTACCTCGACAACGGTTACAGCCAGCAGCAGCCGTCCGAAGGCGGGGAGACCACCACCACGTTCATCAGGGCCGGCAGCAACATCGTCCCCAACCACTGGCTGAACCTGAATCTCTCCTACGGCGTTTCCTGGGCGCGGGAACCCGGGAAGGAAGTGACCCGCGACCAGGACGGCCGGCTGATTCTCACCCTGGTTCCCACCTCGGCCTTGAGTCTTTCCGCCGATCTGGCCTTCAGCGACGAAACCGGGGAGGGCGGGGATTCCACGGCCGAGCAGCAGTATTTCATCAACTGGTCCCCGTTCAGGGACGGCAATCTGCTGTTTTCATTGAGTTACGGCCAGTCGCGGGATACCGAGGAAGAAGCGGCCTGGACCCTTTCGCCAACCCTGCGCTGGAAGATGAATCCCAAAACACTGCTGACCCTCGAATATGCCCTGGGGGAACGGGAAGATCGAACCGAAATCGTTGAATTCGAAAATATCAGCTTGGCGCTGCGGTTTTTTTTCTGACCCGGCCGAAATCGAAGGTGCGGTTGCTTTCCGCCGCAATGCTTAACCGGGGATGACCGTCCCCACAGATAAGGAAATCGCTATGAAATGGATAAAGAAGCTCGCAGTTCCCTTGTTTTGCTGCTGCTTGCCGCTGTTTCTCGGCGGCTGTGCCGGTTCCACCCCGGACTACACCAACCCGCAGATGGATTTCAGCGCCGTGCGGACGGTCGCGGTGCTGCCGTTCCAGAACCTGACCAACGACGATCAGGCCGCCGAAAGGGTCAGGGATGCCTTTGCCGGGAGATTGCTGGCCACCGAGGCGCTTTATGTCCTGCCTCCGGGGGAAGTGAACCGGGGGGTCACCCGGGTCGGCTTTCGCTCGCCGCAGACGCCCTCCGTTGAAGAAATCACCAAGCTGAAGAGCATCCTTGAGGTGGATGCGGTCATCACCGGCGTCCTCCGCGAATACGGCTCGGTCCGTTCCGGCTCGTCCGAAGCCAACCTGGTTTCCCTGAGCGTGCAACTGATAGAAACCCAGAACGGTACGACCGTCTGGTCCGGGAGTTCGACCCAGGGCGGCATCAGCCAGATGGATCGGCTGCTGGGAAGCGGCGGTCGACCGATGAACGATGTCACCATGAAGGTCGTCAATGATCTGCTGGACCAGCTTTTTGAATAGGGGTCTGTTCCTCCCGCTGCTGTTCGGCATGCTGCTGACCGGCTGTGTCGGGAAAGAACCGGGTCCGCCGCCCCTGAAGGTCGAAACCGTCGCGATCGCCGCCGAAGGAGCCGTGGCCAAGCGGGATGCGCTGCGCGTGAACTGCGTCGTCAGTGGCGGCGCGGGAGGGGTCGTCTACGATTTTCGCATCTTGAAAGAGACGGTGGAAACAACCGTTTTGCACGGCAAGGACCCTGCCTTGCGCTGGATTCCGAAAGAGCCCGGCGCCTACCGCTTCAAAGTGATTGCGACCGATGGTGCGGGGACGGTCGCCGCCAGCGAGTGGTCCGATGTCTACCGTTTCACCTCCCCGCTCGATAAGTCTTCGCTCTACGCCGTTCTGCCGGTGGAAAATCTGAGCGACCGCAAAGCGCCGCTGGGGGAGATTCGCGATGGCTTGATCCGGGGATTGTCCGCGGCCGGGCTCAGAATTCTCGACGATGAGGCCCTGGAAGGTTTCATGCGGAAACACCGGATCCGGGATGTCGGCGGGTTGAGTGCATTGAACGGCGAGCAGATCCGGGAAGAACTCGGCGTCGATGGGGTGGTGATCAGTTCCCTGGAAACCTGGTATGAATCGGTTCCGCCCCGGATTTCCCTGATTTCGAGAATCGTCGCCACGGGGAAGGAGCCCGAAATCGTCTGGATCGACAGTGTCGGCCTGGCCGGGGACGAGGCGCCGGGGCTGCTCGGATTGGGACGGATCAACCACGTCGGGACCTTGCTGGACACGGCGGTGAAAAAATTGGTGGCCTCCTTTGAGGTCTATCTGGCAGGGAATTTCCCCGGTTTTCGTCAGGCGGCCGACCAGCAGGGGGTGAGGCTGCTCAACGGCAGTGCCGGAACCGCCGACGGGTCGCTTGGCGAGATCCGGGCTCGCCACCAGCCGCGATTCTCTTATCGTTCCCCGGCCTTCGCTCCGGCTCTGGAATATCGGGTGGCGGTGATTCCATTTTTGAATGTCAACGCGCGAAAACATGCCGGCCGGATCGTCGCCCTGCATCTGGTGAAGCAGCTGCATCGGTACGAGAATATCCGGGTATTCGAGCCGGGCCGGATACGGGACATTCTGCTGCATTACCGGATGATCATGCAATCGGGTCCCTCGCTGGCCGCAGCGGATGTCCTGGCCAACGAGAAGATTCTCGGCGCCGACCTGATTCTTTCCGGCCAGGCGTTCGATTACCAGGATGCCATCGGTGAAAACAAGGTCGATTTTTCCATCCAGGCTTTTGCCGGCCCTCAGCGTGAAGTCATCTGGCAATCGCGCAGCTATGCCCAGGGGGATGATGGAGTCTATTTCTTTGATTTGGGAAGAATCCCGACGGCCCATGAACTTGCCAGCCTGATGACCAGGGCGGCGGTTCAACGGCTGGAGGAATGATGCGTCCGATTGCGGACGACAACCGCCGCATCGTATTTTGCGATGTCGTAAAAAAAAGGAAAAAGAAAATGCCAAAAGAACTTTACAGACTTGTTTCCGCCCTGGTTCTGATCCTGCTTTCCACCGCCACGGCCTTCGCTTTTGGAGGAGGGGGCGGGCCGGCTGTCGCCGCTCCGAACCCGGCGGTCAGCGCCGAGATCCAGGATCTGACCATTCCGCTTCGTCTGGAAGGGTCTAAAAAGGTTCAGCGGATTCCGTTGTTCTCCGAGCAGGATGCGGAAACGGCCGTGGCCGTGGTCAACGGGGAGCCGATCACCCTGAAGGATTTCGCCATGGAACTGGCCAGCATGCACAGCAATATGACCGATGCCGAAGCGAAGGGCAAACGAGACTTCGGTCAGACGCTGGACCGGTTGATTGCCGTCAAGCTGATCAAGCAGGAAGCGCTCAACATCGGTTTTGACAGAATTCCAGCGGTGCGGAAACAGATTGAGGATTTTGCCCTGAAAACCATGATCCAGCAACTGCTGTCCGGTCAGATCAAGGATATCGCGGCGGATGAAAAGGAACTTGAAGAATTGTATCGGCAGATGGCGATCGAAGCCAAGCTGTTGACCTACCGGTTTTTCGACCAGGCCGATGCCGCGTCGCTGCTCAAAGAGGTCCGGGCCGGTGGCGACTTCAAAGTCCTGGCCGACAAGATGGTTGCCGCGGCCAAGGCCGAAGGGGGCGAGGAGGCCGAATTCGCCCGGCTGAACGATCTGCTGCCGCAGATCGCCCAGGCCGTTTATCCCATGGAAAAAGGCAAGGTCAGTGAAATTTTCAAAGCCGACAAGGGGTATTTGCTGTTCCGACTGGAAGATCGGCGGGTCTATGAAGATCCCGAAACCCGGCAGCTCGCGGTCAAACGCCTGCTGGAGCAGGAGGCGAGGAAAAAGCAGATCGCCTACCTGGAATCGTTGCAGGACAAGTATGCGACCATCGATGAAAAAGCTGAAGAGGCTCTGAATTTCGCCGGAATCATGGAGAAAAACCCCAAGGCCAAAGGCACCGAGGTGTTCGCTCGGCTGAGCGGCGATCAACGACCGCTGGCGAAGGTCGTCAACGGCAAGGAGACGGTTCTGGTGACGGTTGCCGAAATCGCCAAGGAACTGGAATCCTCCATGTACCACGGCATGGACCGGATCATCGATGCCAAGCAGATGGACAACCAGAAGGAAACCCTGATCACCAGCAAGCTGATCGCCATCACCGGAAGAATGGAAGCGCAGAACCAGGGGATCGACACCTCCGAAGCCTTTCTTGGGAAACTGGAAGATTTTGAAGACCGCCTGTTGTTCGACACCTTCATGTCCAAGGCGGTGGTGCCGGGCATCACCGTCCGCGAGGAAGCGGTCCGCGCCTATTATGACGAGAACCTGGAAAATTTCTCCTCGCCGTTGATGCTGAAGATGAAAAGTCTGGTCTTCACAAATCAGGCGAGCGCCCGGGACGCCTTGAAGAAACTGCAGGCGGGAAGCGACTTTAAATGGGTTTCGGCCAATTCGACCCATCTGGCCGCCGCCGACAACAAGGACATCCTCGGTCTCGGCGATACCCTGCTTTCGATTACCGCGCTGCCGGAAGCCCTGCATCGCCAGGTCGAGGAGGCCCGCCAGGGCGATCACTTTCTGTACGAAGGGCCCGCCGACCTTTTTTACCTTTTGCAGGTGGACAATGCCTACCCGCCGGTCGCGAAACCCTACGATGAGGTTCGTCAGGAGATCGGACGGATTCTTTATGCCCGGGCCATCAACGAGGCGCTGGCCGATTGGGTCGGCAAGCTCAAGGAGGCCTATGAAACGAAAAACTACCTGGTGCAGGATCAGCCGTGAGGGCCGGCCGGGTGAGCAATAGGATTTCAACGATGGAGTTATCATGATGCGAAAAGACTCTGGATTGCGGACATTCTTCTCGGGACTCGTGCTGCTGTTGGGTTGCCTCCTGGCCTGGCAGCTGGCCTGTCCGGAGACCGGACAGGCGGCGCGGTCGTTCAAGAAAAAGGAGTGCGCCGACTGCCACGACGATTTTGCCAAACAGTATCTGGGGATGAAAAACCAGCACCCCGGCGTGCAGGACGGCAAATGCCTCGACTGCCATTTGTCGCACGGCATCGTCGGCAAGCTGCTGCTGGTCGAGGAAGGCAATCGGCTCTGTTTCCGCTGTCATAAGGAGACGGATTTCAACCTCGACAAAAAGACCGGCGTGCACACCGCGCTGCTGCGCGGGAAATGTACCTCCTGCCATAACCCGCACGCTTCCGATTCCGCCAATCTGCTGGCGGCCGAGGGAAGCGAGCCCTGTTTCAACTGTCACGAACAGGAAAAATTCAAAAAGAAAGTCGTCCACGGCATCATTGAGGAGAAGGGGTGTCGCGCCTGTCACCAGCCGCATTATTCCGATCAGCCGAATCTGCTCGGCATGGCTCCGGAAAAATTGTGCCTGTCCTGCCACGACAGCAAGGACCCGGGTTTCCAGAAGGCTCATGGCGATTATCCGGTCGCCAAGGCCGCTTGCACCACCTGCCACAACCCCCACAGCTCGGACAACGCCAACCTGCTGAAGGGGAGCCTGCATAATCCGGTGGCCGAGGCCGAATGCGACGCCTGCCATAATGCCGCCTCGGCCAAGGAGCCCTTCGGCCTGAACGCCGCCGTCGGGGAAATCTGCCTCGGCTGCCACGAGAGCGCCGCCATGCAGGGGGACGCCGCCGTCAAGCATGAGCCGTACCGGGCGGGAGAGTGTCTCTCCTGCCACGACCCCCACACCTCGGAGCAACCGACCCTGCTGCGCGGCGACGGCAACGATCTTTGCTTCAATTGTCACGAAAACACCAGCCAGATGGCGCGTTTTCAGCACGCCCCGGTGGCGGGCGAAAAGGGGTGCCTCTCCTGTCATTCACCCCATTCGGCGGCTTTCCAGGGATTGGTGAACAAGTCCGAGGCGGATCTTTGCTACGAATGCCACGCCGCTGTCCGCAAAGAGGCGGCCAAAAACAAAACCCCGCACAACCCGTTCACCGAAGGAATGTGCACCAGCTGTCACAACCCCCATGGCTCCAGCGCCGAACATATCCTGGTCGGCCGACCGGATGCGGTCTGCTATTCCTGCCATTCCGGACTGGAAGGCGAATTCCTGAAATCCAACATCCATCAACCGGTTCAGGGGGGCCAGTGCACCGCCTGCCACTTCGGGCACGGCGCGGACAACGCCCAGCTCCTCAAGGCCAGCGGAGAGAAACTGTGCGCGACCTGCCACGAGAAAACCCTTCTCCAGGAAGAAACGGCCACCATCCACGAGCCCTATAAGGACGGCGACTGCCTGACCTGTCACGATCCTCACGCGAGCGATCACAAGGGCATCACCTCCGAGTCGCAGAAGGAACTCTGCCTGAGCTGCCACGACGATTTCGCCCAGCGGATGGATAATGCCCCGGTCAAGCATGCGCCGGTCACGGATGGCCAGTGCAGCGCCTGTCACAATCCGCATCAGGCGAAGCTTGGGGCCCTGCTGCTGGCGCAGAGTCCCGAACTCTGCATGGTCTGCCACACCGATCTGCAAGCGAAAATGGCTGAAGAAAAGGCCCATTCTCCCGCCCAGAGGGATTGCCAGCGTTGCCATCAATCGCATTCGGGGAGCATTGACCGGTTGCTGACGCTGCCCTTGCAGGCTCTCTGCGGGGAATGCCATGAACCCGGGGCCGAATCGTTCCGGGAGGCGCACCTTTCCATCGAGGCCGGGGCGATGGACTGCATGAGCTGCCACGACCCCCATTCGTCGAAAGACCCCAAATATTTCAAGCCGACAATGCATGCTCCCTTCGCAGCCAGAACCTGCGATGTGTGCCACGTTGTTGAGAATAGGTAGAGGTGGCCGATATGAAAATCCTAGAATATTTTATCGTCCTGCTCCTGGTCGGTTTCGCCCTCTGTTTTTCCGTTGCCGTGGTTCAGGCGGAAGGAAAATTCAAGCTTCAGGAAGGCGCCAAGGGGAAGCTCTGCCTGGGGTGCCATTCAACCTTCGGCAGCAAGATGAAAGCAAAGCATATCCACACCCCCCTCGCCCAGGGGGAGTGCACCGGTTGCCATAACCCCCATGCTTCGGATCACGGCATGCTGATGGACGGGTCCGCCGATTCGATCTGCTACAACTGCCACGACAATGTCGTTCCCGCCGGGGCGGCAAGCTCGCACCAGGTGGCGGCCGAAGGGAAATGCGTCTCCTGTCATGATCCCCATTCGTCCGATTACCCGGCCAACCTGATCAAAGGCGGCAGCAAGCTCTGCTTCGAATGCCACAAGGAGTTGGGAGACAAGATCGCTTCCAGCAAGTTCGGCCATGCGCCGGTCCAGCAGGACTGCCTCAAGTGCCATAATCCCCATGCTTCGGAAAAGAATGCCAGCCTGCTGAAAACAAATGAGCCGGGGCTGTGTCTGGAGTGTCATCAGACCAGCAGCAGCGGCTTCAAGAAACAGCATATGAATTACCCCGTCGAACAGGGGCGCTGTACCTCCTGTCATGATCCGCACGGCTCGAATTCCGGAGCGATGCTGGCGGATAACGTGCATGCCCCGATCAAAAACGGCATGTGCAACCAGTGCCACGCCGAGCCGGATTCCGCACAGCCTTTCGCGGTGAAAAAGGAAAGCTACGAACTCTGCCAGGGCTGCCACTATGAGATGATCAACGAAAACTTCGGCAAGAACCGGTTGCATTGGCCGATGGTCGACCAAACCGGATGCATCCACTGTCATGCTCCCCATGCCTCCTCCGTCGACGGCCTGCTGCGCAAGCCGATGCTGGAGGTCTGCGGCAGCTGCCACGCCGATACCCTGGCCCGCCAGGAACGCTCGGAGACCAAGCACCAGCCGATCAGCGAGGGGAAATGCACGGGCTGCCACTCCCCCCATGCCGCGAATAACATCTTCCTGCAAAAGGAGGCGTCGAGTATCGATACCTGCGCTCAATGTCACGATTGGCAGACCCATTCGACCCACCCGATCGGCGCCGAGGTGATCGACCCCCGCAATCCCAATCTCACGCTGGATTGCCTCAGCTGTCACCGAACCCATGGCACGGAATACAAGCAGTTCCTCTATTATCCGGACGTCCAGTCGCTCTGTGTCCAGTGCCATTCCAAGTATCGGAGATAACGCCATGCGAAAGATATTGATAAGCGCACTGATTCTGCTGCCCCTGGGGCTTTTTGCCGTCGCCGATGCGGAGGCGGCCAAGATCAAGCATCAGCAGACCATTTACGCCGACATCGAAGGGATTGCCCTGCACTTGCCGGAAGGGGTCGCCTGCGATGACAAAACCCTGGCGGTCGCCGATACCGGCAACAGCCGGGTCGTCATTTATCGGCTGGAGGCCCAGGCCATGGTCGCCAAAACCGTATTGCCCCTCGAAGGGCTTTCGCCCATTGTGATTCGGATGAACTCCCGGGGCGAGCTCTATCTGCTCGATGGCAGGGAACGGGCCATTGTCAAACTGGGGGCGGATGGCAAGATCGACGGTAAACTGAAACCTGAAAACCTGCCCAATCCCCAGAATTTTGTCCCGCGAAGTTTCGATTTCGACCAGCAGGATCATCTTTACCTGGTGGATATCTTCGCCGGACGGGTGCTGATCCTGGATGGAACGGGGCAGTTCCTGAGACAGATTCCGTTTCCGGAAAAACATGGGTCGTTCGCCGATATCGCGGTCAGCCCCCAGGGCGCCGTTTATCTGCTCGACAGCGTGGCCGGCGCCATTTATGCGGCCGGCCCGGAAGCCGAATCTTTCACCCTTCTGAGCCAGGGATTGAAAGAGTTCATGAATTTTCCCACCAGCCTGGCCCTGGACGGCCAGGGGAACTTGTACCTCTCCGATCAGTACGGCAGCGGGTTGGCGGTGGTCAGCCGGGACGGTACCTTCCTCGGGCGCAAATTCGGCCTGGGCTGGGAAGACGGTCAGCTCTATTATCCGGCCCAGCTCTGTATCAACGACCAGGGCGCCTTGTTCGTCGCCGACCGGAACAACAACCGGGTCCAGGTATTCAGCATACTGGAGGAATAATCCCCGAATCGGGGAAGAGGGAAGCACCACGAACATGGCCCCCTGGCATTCAATGCCAGGGGGCCATGTTTTGCGATCCGGCGGACAAAAGTTTCAAAGGGCGGGGCGGGCTCCCGGGTCCGTCCTTTCTTTGCCGGTGAAGATCGGCCGGGACCTGTTTCGCCTGTCGTGGGAACCTGCGCCGGCCCAGACGACAGGGCCAGGTTCCACTTCAAATTCCGGCATTTTTATCTCTAAAGATCCTCTTAACCCGAGCCGGGTGGTATAGTGCTGGCGATCACCGGTTGGCCGGTGTATCCTTTGGTGAAATCCAGTCGTGCTTTCAAGGAGGCAGAAAATGAAAATTATCGCTAAATTCGTTGTCGGATGGGCAGGGATACTTCTTCTCGGCGGCTGCGCCGCCGAAGGCGGTTTGGATATGCAGAAAGCCATGGCAGTCGGGGGCGGAGTGCTTCAGGCAACCACCTTGTCGGAGGATAGCGTCAAGCAGACGGCGACCCTGGCGGCGGCGGAAATGGACAGCCAAACCAAGGTGGCGGCCGAGAGCGACCCATATGTCGCGCGGTTGCGCAAATTGACCCGGGGGCTGGAGAACTACGACGGCTTGAATCTCAATTTCAAGGTCTATCTGGCCCCGGATGTGAATGCCTTTGCCATGGCGGACGGGACGGTGCGGGTCTATTCCGGGCTGCTCGACGCCATGCCGGACGACCAGGTGCTGGCGGTTGTTGCCCATGAAGTGGGCCATGTGAAACTGAAACACAGCTATCAGCAGATGCGGGAACAGATCCTTGCGGATACGGCCTTTCAGGCCGCGGCTTCCGTTGGCGGCTATATTGGTTCCCTGACTTCCTCCCAGTTGGGGCAACTCGGCAAAACCGCGATTCAGGCGCATTTTTCCCAGGCCGATGAGCTTGAGGCCGATGCCTATGCCGTCAAAGCCTTATCGGCGCTGGGAAAAGATCCCCGGGCCATGAAAACCTCGATTCAGACACTGGAGGGGCTGTATGGCGCCGGCGGCGGCTTCCTGAGCTCGCACCCATCGAATCCCAAGCGGATTGAGCAGATTGACGCAGCGATAGCGAACCTGAAAAAGTAATTTTGAATTCATCCAACGGGGAAAGTTTTTGTTCCCGGGTTATTAAATGACAGATTCCCAAACAGATTCTGAAATCGACGTGCGGCAACTCCAGGACCCGGCGGCGTCTCCGCCGCCCGGGTCAAGGGTTAAGCGGTTTTTGCGGAAATTCGGGCCGGTCGGTCTGCTGATCCTGTTCATTTTCAGCAAATTCAAATACCTTGCGGTGATTTTGCAGATCGGCAAGTTCAAAACCTTTTTCACCATGCTGATCAGCATCTGGGCCTATGCGATGTTATGGGGCTGGCCCTTTGCGGTGGGTTTTGTCGCGCTGCTGTTCATCCACGAAATGGGACATGTGGCCGCGTTGCGGATGTTGGGCATCAAAGCGACGGCGCCGATGTTTATCCCCTTCATGGGTGCTTTTATCGGCATGAAGCAGATGCCGGAAAATGCTTTCGCCGAAGCGGTGATGGCCTATGGCGGACCGCTGCTCGGCACCTTGGGGGCGATCGGTTGCGTCGGAGTCGGCCTCCTGACCGGCAACCCGTTCTGGTACGCGCTGGCGATGTCGGGATTTTTGCTCAATCTGTTCAACTTGCTGCCCATCTCTCCTTTGGATGGCGGGCGGATCATTGGGGTTATCAGTCCCAAGTTATGGATTCTCGGTCTGGTCGGGGCCGTCACCCTGTTTTATCTGACCTGGTCTCCGATCGTCGCCCTGATTATCATCATGGGTAGTCTGCAGATTCATTCATCGACCAAACGTTCAGCGGCCGAAAAGGCCCGCTACTATGCGGTGAGCCTGGGTCGGCGGGTCGGCATGGGGCTGGCCTTTCTGGCCCTGCTGGCGGCGACTTCTTTCGGGTTGCTGGCGATGGAGGAATCCCTGAATGCCATGCAGAGGCGTGGCGTCGCACCCTGGGTGATGCAGGAGAATCATTCATCGCAGGTTCGCTAGGAGCCTGTCGGACTTGACGGGCCGAAGCGAAGAATTGGTCGTTTGGGTCCGCCGCCGCATCCTGAACATCCCGCAACGAGAGAAATGATCAAACACGGAGGAAATGGATGAAAAAAATGATTGCGTTCGCCACTCTGGCCCTGACCCTGCTGTTGTTCGTCCCGGCCTCTTTTGCCGAACTGACCAAACTGGCGGACAACGTTTATGCCTACGTCGGGGTCAAGGATGCCTCGCCGGCCCATAGCTATGCCGCCAATGCCGGTATCGTCATTGGCCGGGACGGCATTCTGGTGATCGATACCCTGATATCCGCCAGGGAGGGCCAGCGTTTTCTGGCCGATATCCGTAACCTGACCGACCTGCCGATCCGATATGTGGTCAACACCCATACCCATCTGGACCATGCCTTCGGTAATTGTGTCTTTGCCAAACTGGGGGCCACGGTGATCTCCCAGGAGGCCGACCGGGCGCTGCTCGCCAGCCAGGGGGCCGATATCCTGAAAAGGGCCGGCGAATACGGTTTGACGCCGGAAGACATGGCCGGCACCGAGATTGCGGTACCGACCCTTGCCTTCGGCGACCACCTCGCCATCGATCTGGGAGGGGAGGAAGTACGGCTGATCCGCACCGCGCCATCCCATACCGCGGGGAGCCTGGTTGTGCACGTCCCTTCCCAAAAGCTGCTCTTTGCCGGCGATATCCTTTTTACCGATTTCCATCCGTATCTGGCGGACGGTGATTTCGACGGCTGGATCAAGACGCTTGATGCCCTGATGACCATGGACGTGGAACGGATCGTCCCGGGCCACGGGCCGCTCTCGACCAAGCAGGATCTGCGCGAGATGAAGGAATACCTGGTGCTCTTCGATAAAAAGGCCAGGGAATTGGCGGCCGCTTCGCCGGATGCCGAAGCCATCGCCACGCAACTTCTGCTCATTCTGCCGAAACGCTCCATGGCCGAATGGATGGTTGAGACGAATGTGAAGGGCAGGTATTCAGCGAAGAAATGATTTTTGAAAAACCGGTGCCCCTCGCCGCTTTCCCATTTTAAACTCACAGGTTCAAAAATCATGACCTTATCCAAAAGAGATGCGTTTTTTGCCATCCTCCTTGTCGCGGTCCTGGCTTTTTTATTCGCCGGAGCCGGGAAAAAGCTCGGCACGGATGTGCCAGAAACCAAGGATCACCTTGATTTTTATCAGCAATTGGAGCAGGGCGGAAATCGCATTGAGCTTGAGCAGGGGTGTGTTTCCTGCCACCCGGTCCCATCCCTGCCGGCGACTCATCCGCGCAAGGAAGAATGCATGGTATGTCATCCGCGCAAGTAGGGCGTATTTGCGGGGACCGATCCTATGAAAAATGGCATTTTGTCGTCAAGTTTGACGATAAAATGCCATTTTTCATAAATAGTCGTCATTAATAACGAGTTATATTTTTTGCATGAGTTTATTACTCGCAAAAGTTTGCGAATTAGGCTATTATTTGGTGGTAACTCGCCAAGGGAGACGACAATGAACATCGATCCCATGCTTACCGATCAGGCCATTTTACACGAAATCGGTCAGCGCCTGAACCGTCGCCGGGTGGAATTGAATCTCACCCAGGCGCAGCTGGCTGAACAGGCTGGCATCGGCAAGCGCACCGTGGAGCGGATCGAGGCCGGCGAATCGACTCAGCTATCGACCCTGGTTCGCATCGTCCGCGTTCTGGGGCTGATCAATGCCCTCGATGCAGCGATTCCGGCGTCCGGTCCGCGTCCACTGGATCTGCTGAAATTAAAAGGGAGGGAGCGGCAGCGCGCCTCATCGAAAAATAACCAGCAACCGGTGGATGAAAGCTGGTCCTGGGGCGACGAGTCATGAGTACCGTTGCCGAAGTAAGACTCTGGGGGCGTACCATCGGCGCCATCGCTCTGGCGGATGGCGCCGAGGTGGCCGCCTTTGAGTACGATCCGGCGTTCATCCGCAGCGGCATCGAGATTTCGCCGCTACGGATGCCCCTCTCCCCTCGGATCTACTCCTTT
>Ga0154449_1115_pt2 | contig 16487 bp, 13 predicted proteins | sample RifGroC2_FD_105642 | JGI IMG/M metagenome (GOLD analysis project Ga0154449, IMG submission 105642) | Pelobacteraceae bacterium GWC2_58_13
GTGTCGATTCCGTAATAGCAGGGAAAGCTGGTCGGCGGGCTGGAAATGCGCACGTGCACCTCCTTGGCCCCGGCGTTGCGGATCATCTTGATGATCTTGCGCGCCGTGGTGCCGCGAACGATGGAATCGTCGATCACCACCACCCGCTTCCCTTCGATGATTTCCCGCACCGGGTTAAGCTTGATCTTGACCCCGAAATGGCGGATCGACTGCTGGGGTTCGATGAAGGTCCGACCGACGTAATGGTTGCGGATCAGGCCGAGCTGAAACGGTATACCCGATTCCTCGGCATAGCCGATGGCCGCCGGAACTCCCGAGTCGGGGATCGGGATCACCAGGTCGGCGTCGACCGGATGCTCGCAAGCGAGCATCCGGCCGAATTCTTTGCGGACGTGGTAGACCTGCTGGCCGAAGATGGTGCTATCCGGCCGGGCGAAATAGATGTGTTCGAAGATACAGGGCGAAGGCTGGGTCTGGGCGAAGGGATGAAAGGACTGCAGGCCGGATTTATCGATCAGGAGCATTTCCCCCGGCTCGATCTCACGGATGAATTGGGCTTCGATCAGATCGAGGGCGCAGGTTTCCGAGGCAATGACATAGGCGCCGTCAAGCTTGCCCAGCACCAACGGCCGGAACCCATTGGGGTCACGGACGGCAACCATTCGGGTTTCGGTGAGAAAGACCAGGCTGTAGGCCCCCTTGACCTGGCTCAGGGCGGTGGCGACGCGCTCGGTCAGGGAATCGCATTCGGAACGAGCCAGCAGGTGAATGATGACTTCGGTATCGGCAATGGTGGAGAAAATAGAGCCTTTGCGTTCAAGGTCGTTACGGATTTCCTGGGCGTTGACCAGGTTGCCGTTGTGAGCCACGGCAATGCTGCCGCGATGGTAGTCGACCAGGATCGGCTGGCAGTTTTTGAAGTCGTTGCCCCCGGCCGTCGAATAGCGAACATGGCCGATGGCGCTGCGGCCGGGAAGGGTTTCGAAAACCGAGTCGTGCTTGAAAACGTCGGCGACCAGCCCCATCCCTTTGTGCGCCCGCAGGCGGGTGCCGTCCGAGGCGACGATGCCACAGCTTTCCTGGCCGCGATGCTGGAGGGCATATAGTCCGAGATAAGTCAGGTTGGCGGCTTCGGGGTGACCGTAGATTCCGAAAACGCCGCATTCATCGTTAAATTTATCGAACATGCGAAAAGCAAACTCCCTAGAGGTTACAACTCTGTCGAAGCGGAAAAAACAGCCGAAACACGCGATCTACATCCGAAGCACTATAACACGACCCCGGCATTAAAAGATACCCGGGGCTACAACAGTTCGTTGCGGATGAACTGGACCGCGTTCCGGTACAGCCACAACCCCATCCCCTCTTCGGGAAGCGATTCGTCACGAGTCCAACGGGGATGATGGGTGCGATGCACATAAGCCTCCGGATGCGGCATGAGGCCGAAGATCCGGCCGCTGGCGTCGCACACGCCGGCGATGGCGTTGACCGAGCCGTTGGGATTCTGCGGGTAGTTCATGACCGGCGCCCGATATTCCGGGTCGCAATATTTCAGGGTGGCCAGGTGCCCGGTTTCGATCCGCTGCAGAACCTCCTCGGAGCGCACCATGAACTTGCCCTCGCCATGCCGAACCGGCAGATAGATGCCGTCGATGCCCCGGGTATAGATGCAAGGGGAAGCGGGATCGACCTTGAGATAGGTCCAACGGTCTTCGAAGCGGCCGCTGTCGTTGTGGGACAGGGTCGCGGTCTGGGTCCGGAAATCGTCGCCGAGAGCGGGCAACAGACCCATTTTGACCATCAGTTGAAAACCGTTGCAGACGCCCATCGCCAACTTGCCGTCCTCAATGAACCGGTACAGCTGATCGGCCAGATGCTCCGTGCTGCCCTTGACCGCCGCATGGCGCAGGCGGTTGGCCCCGGCCTTGGCGCTGCCGAGATCGTCGCCGTCGAGAAACCCCCCGGCCAGGTTGAGGAAATGGTAATCGTCGAGACACTTCCGTCCGCTCAGCAGTTCGGCGATGTGGACGATGTCGGCTACCTCGCAGCCGGCCAGGCGGCAGGCATTGGCCACCTCCCGTTCGCAGTTGGTGCCGTTGCCGGTAATAACGATGGATCTGACCTGTTTAGCCATGTTTACAGCTCCCTCAGCGGCGCCTGCCAGGCTTCTTTGAGCGAATGGATATCGACATCGACCAGCGTTTTGCTTCCCCTGCTCAGCAGCAACCGGGGCTCCTCGGTCACCTCGCCGATACAGGCGGCATCGCGGCCGGTAAAAAGGGCATCGAAGGCCGCACGATTTTCGGGGCGCACCGTCACCAGCAAACGGCTCTGGGATTCGGAGAAAAGCAGCTTGTCGGCGCGCAAATCGCCATCGACCAGAACCCGGTCAAGATCGGCGCGGATGCCATAGCCGCCGGCGAAAGCCTTTTCGGCCAGGGCCACACCCAAACCGCCGTCGGATAGATCGTGACAGGAACGGACCAGACCGTCCCGTTGCGCGGCGTTCAGGGTCCGGTACAGATCGAGGGCGCAGGCGGCGGCGACCTTGGGGACGTTGCTGCCAAGTTCGCCATGTTGCCGGTAATACTCGGACCCGCCGCATTCGTCGCGGGTGATGCCGAGCAGGTAGACCAGGTCGCCGGGACGCTTGACGTCCATGGAAACGGCCCGACGCACGTCGCCGATCTTGCCGATCACCGAAAAAAGCACGGTCGGCGGGATGGAAATCTTGGTATCGCCGATCTGGTAGTCGTTCTTCATCGAATCCTTGCCCGAAATCAGCGGCACGCCAAAAGCGACGCAGCAGTCGTAAAGCGCCTTGTTGGCCCGGACCAACTGCGCGGCCTTGTATTCGCCGTCGGGAGTCTTTTCGCTCTTGACCGGATCGCACCAGCAGAAATTGTCGAGGCCCGCCACGTGTTCGATATTGCCGCCGACCGCGACGAAGTTACGCAGGCCCTCGTCGATGGCGCAGGCCATCATGTGGTAGGTGTCGATATCCGAATAACTCGGACAGATGCCATGGGAAACCACCACCCCCTCAAAAGAATCGAACAGCGGCCGGTAAACTGCCGCATCGGACGGACCGTCGTTGGCCACTCCGACCAACGGCTTGATGACCGTACCGGCCTGAACCTCGTGGTCGTAACGGCGCACCACGCTCTCCTTGGAACAGATGTTAAGCCGCCCCAGCAGCGCCTTGAGTTCGCCGCCGAGATCGTCGGGCAGGTCAAAATCGGGTTCGGACAGCGCTTTCGGCGTCCATTTGGCCGGGATGACCATCTGCGGAACCCCTTCATGAAGAAACTTCATGGGGAGGTAGGAAACGGTCTTGCCCTCGTAGAGACAGTGAAAGTAACCCGAATCGGTGAACACGCCAAAGTCGGTGGCTTCCACATCCATTTCATTGGCCAGCTGAAAAAACGCGTCGAGCTTATCCGGCGGCACCGCCAGGGTCATCCGTTCCTGGGCCTCGGAAATGAGGATTTCCCAAGGCTGAAGACCGGGATATTTCAGTGGAGCTCGGTCGAGATGCATCTCGAAGCCGCCGGTATCCTCGCCCATTTCTCCCACCGACGAAGAAAGTCCGCCGGCGCCGTTGTCGGTTATCGAATGGTAGAGGCCGCGATCGCGAGCGATGATGAGAAAATCGAACATCTTTTTTTGGGTGATCGGATCGCCGATCTGCACCGCCGTCACCGGCGACCCCTCGTGCAGTTCTTCCGAGGAGAAGGTGGCGCCGTGGATGCCGTCCTTGCCGATGCGACCGCCGGTCATGACGATGTGATCGCCGACCCGGACTTTTTTCTCATGGCAGGGTTTGCCGTTGAGAGTACGAGGCATGATCGAGGCGGTGCCGCAGTAAACCAGCGGCTTGCCGGCGAAGCGCTCGTCGAAGACGATGGACCCGTTGACCGTCGGGATGCCGCTCTTGTTGCCGCCGTGCTCGACCCCTTCGACAACCCCCTCGAAAATGCGTCGGGGATGCAACAGTCGCGGCGGCAGCGGCTTGTTCAGAAAGGGAGAGGCGAAACAGAACACGTCGGTATTGAAAATCAACCGGGCGCCCATTCCCGTCCCCATGCCGTCGCGATTCACCCCGACGATCCCGGTCAAGGCTCCGCCGTAAGGATCGAGGGCGCTCGGCGAGTTATGGGTTTCGACCTTGAAAACCAGGCTCCAGTCGTCGTTGAACTCAATGACCCCGGCGTTGTCCTTGAACACCGACAGGCAGAAATCCTTGTCGCCGAGCCGGGCGCGGATGTCGCGGGTGGCGCCGACGATATAGGTCTTGAACAGGGAATTGATGGTTTCCCGGTTCCCCTGCTCGTCTTCATAAATGATCTTCGCCGAAAAAATCTTGTGCTTGCAGTGCTCGCTCCAGGTCTGCGCCAGCGCTTCAAGTTCGACATCGGTCAGCTTGCTCCCAAGACCTACCGCCTCGCGGGCCTGGAGAAAAGCCGGATCGGCGGCGTGAGCCTGAAGCATTTTCATCTCTTCGATACTGAGCGCCAGCATGCCGTCGCGACTGATTTTCATCAGCTCTTCGTCGGCTACGTCAAGATCGATCTCGCGCACCTCGGGGCGGGCATCGCTGGTCACTTTCGGCAAGGTGACGGGAACACCGTTTTCCGGATCGAACTCGGCGGCGGTCAGGATATCCCAGCGTTGGATCAAGCCGTTCCCCAGAAAACCGGAAGCGATTCGCTCGGCGATCGGCTTGTCCACCTTCCCCTTGAGCAGGTACTGAACCGAGGTGTAGACCGCCTCGCCGGCGGCGAAAGGACGGCCGGTGAGGTACTGTATCGCCTCCCTCGCGGTGCGACCGATGTTGTCGGTGACCCCGGGGCGGAAGCCGACTTCGACCAGCACGTCGAAATCACGGGCCAGTGGCCGGTTGATGACGAACTCCTGGATCACCGGATCCGAAAAGGGACCGGCGGCGGCGGCTTCGATTTCGGCATCGCTGAGCGCGGCATCCACGGTGTAGACATCGAGGGTACGAACCGAATCGACTTCGATGCCGAGGTGCTCCCTGATTTCACGCCGAACACGCTCGCCCCGAGCGTCTTTCACTCCGTCCAGCAATCCAACTACGATTCTCCAGGCCATTGATTCTCCTATCGAAAGCCTTGGGTGGGAACAGATACGGGCAGGGGATGATCATCACCCTGCCCTGCTCCAACCGGTTATGAAAATTTGGTATCGAAACAGACCGTCGCCTGATTCTGTCGGCCGACCACCAGGTGTGGGCAACAAAAGTTTTGATTCTCCAGAGCCTCCCGGGCCGACCGCAACGCCAGCTCGGGACGGTTATTCTCCTCGCTGAGGTGAGCCAGGAAAACTGCTTCAAGCTGGTCCGAAATCAGGCTCCGCAAAAGTTCCCCCGAGGCCAGATTGGACAGATGCCCGTGATTGCCACGGATGCGCTGTTTCAGCGGCCAGGGATAGGGGCCATCGCGAAGCAGGTCTTCATCGTGATTTGATTCAAGCACCAATACCCGGCACCCTTTCAGCCGTTCGCAAACCAGCCGGGTGGCAATACCGAGATCCGTGGCCACGCCGATTTTCCCCGTTGGGGTTTCGATAGTATAACCGACCGGGGCCACGGCATCATGGGTGATGGGAAACGTTGTGATGCGTAACTCGTTGAAATCGAATACATCGCCGCTGGAAAATTCAATACATTCACTGATCCGACCCAGGGTGGGGAGTGCGCGACGGGTTTCGTGATGCAGATAAACGGGGAGATCGTATCGCCGGGACAGGGGACCGACTCCCTGGCAGTGATCGGTATGCTCGTGGGTCACCAGCAGGGCATCGAGATCTTCGCCGCGCACCCCGATTCCTTCGAGACGTCTGGCCAACTCACGGGCCGACAGACCGGCATCGATCAGGATTCGGCTTTCAGCTGATTCGATATAAAGGGCGTTCCCCCGACTTCCGCTGGCAAGAAGGCAAATCCGCACGCAACTCTCCCCGCTCCCGGCATGGGCGCCTGTTTATATACCTAAATTCGCGCAGGCCTGCAAGGGAAAAACCGGAATTCATCCAATGGCGACGGGAATAATGAAAGGTCGGTTCAACTGCTTAACCGGAAGAAGAATATGAAAGGTGCTGCCGGGGCAATTGTGCGGGTCGCAACCAGGGCTTTCAACCCAGATTTCCCCTCCGTGCATGTCGACAATGCCCTTAACGATTGTCAGTCCGAGCCCGGTGCCCTTTCCTTTAAAGGCAACCTTGCCGGTGAAATGTTCTTCAATGATGCCCACTTCGTAAAATTTATCGAAAATATGAATCTGATCGCTCTCGTCAATGCCGATCCCGGTATCGATGATCAGGATTTCCACGTACGGTTGGCCTTCTGAACTGATTTCTCGGTACGGAGCTTCTTTCTCTTCACCGGCCCCACGTGGAAGACGAAGGCTGTGAACCAGACGGGTCACGATGGTGATTTTGCCGCCATCGGGGGTGAATTTAATCGAGTTGATGACCAGATTGGTAATCACCTGCACCATTCGGTCGGCATCGCAAACCAGTTCAGGCAGGTCTTCGGCAAGGATGAGCTGGTGGGTCTGCTGTCGAACCGAAAAAAAGAATTCGATCTCTTTCAACGCCTGTCGGACGACGTCGTTGATATGAATTTTGCGGCTGCGAAGCTTCAGGCATTGATTATCCAGCCGTGAAACATCCACCATGTCCCGAACGATATTGGAAAGCCGGTTGGCGGCTTCGCCGATATGCTTGAGCATGGGCAGAGCCTCCTCGCTCAATTGATCTCCCATATCGTCAAGCAGCAGGTCGGTATAGCCCAGGATAACGGTTAAAGGGGTTTTCAACTCGTGCGAAGCCAGCCCCAGAAAAGAGTCTTTCATCTGATTGAGCCGCTGCAACTCAATGGTACTCTTTTCGAGGTTTTCCTTGATTTCCCGTTCGCGGGTGACGTCACGAAAAGTCATCTGCACCATTCGCTTACCATCCCTGCCGATTACCGGCGAGCCTTTGGCCCAACCGATCAGACGTGAATGGTCGTTTGGCCGGATAAAGCGCACCTCGGCTTCCTGGAACTTTCCCTGGAGGATACTCTGGTGCATCTCGTACTGCGTCTCGACATTTTCGATTTTAAGCTTTTCCCAGAAACTGAAAATATTATTGCCATGAACCGTGTTTCTTGACACGCCGAAAAAAAACTCCGCAGCCTTGTTGAGCAACACCAAACGATCTTCTTCGTCGCTGACCAGGATGGCGTCGGAAGCGTCTTCGAGGAGGGAACGGTACATTTCACGGCTGCGACCGAGTTCGGTGCCAATCTGCTCTTGTCGTTCATACGAAAGTTGAAGTTCCCGGTTCGTTTCTTCGAGTTCCCGATAATTTTCGGTTATCTGTTCGTCGCGTTCCTGCAGGGACAAAGCCATTTCCTGGAGAGCCGTGCCGAGTTCGGAAAAATCCGAGGTCGACATGGGCGGCACGACGACCCTGAAGTTGCCGCCGGCAATTTCTTTGGCGACTTCACAAAGACGATGAATGGGGCCGACAAGGTCCCGCCGGGTAAACAGGAAAACCAGCGCGAAAACAACCAGGAAAGCGGCGCCGAAAATAACCAGGGAGCGTTGAAATGCCTTTTCGATCCGACTCTGCAGAATCGTGTCGGGGAAACCGATCCGGATGCGCCCGGCAAGTTGACCGCTGGCATCGAACAGGGGCGCGGAAAAATCATAGACCTTCCCCCACTGAGGCGTCATCAACAAAGCGGTAGAATCATTGACAGCTTTGAGAAACTGAACACCGACAAAAAAATGAAAGGAAGGATCGCTGGAATAGAGTGGTTGGCCGACGGTGTTTTCGATGAGACAATAACTGATTTCCGGGTCGCTGCCGACGATTTCCTGGCAGCGGGCGTTAATACCCTCCAGTTCATCCAGTGGAAGGCCAAGGGCCAGAACCTTTTCAATCGAGGTCTTCAATTCGGTGGCAACGCTCTGGCAGCGCAGCACCAGACCGTCCCGATAATCCAGCCTGAACCCTTCGATATTCAAGGCGGTATTGACTGCTACCGTCAGCCCGAGAACGAGGAATACAAAAATCAATATGCGTTTTTCGAGGGTATTCTTCATCGTTCAGTCATGGTTCGGGATAACGAATATTCATGGAATTGAAAGGAACGGAGAAAGGCATATCCAAACGAAACAAAAGAAATATATTATCGACTCAATTTTTAATATAAAAACTTTCGCCAAGAAAAAACATGGGCTTTTTTTAGTGCCAGGGTAGATTCGTCAACTCGAAAAACGACGATTTCCATTAGCAATTACTTCGTTTTTTCTACCATAGTGATCTCAAAAGAGCAATGCCTCATTCACGGCACTCCAATGAAAAAAGGTTGACGACTTCGACTCTGTTGTCTATGATTTTACCTCTTTACAAAATCTAACTACCTGTTTTCTTATGGTCTCGATCACAGCTTGTCGCATTTGTTAAAATATCCCATAAAGGAGATTTTTCATGGCAACCAAAGTAGCTATTAATGGGTTCGGACGTATTGGCAGAAATGTTTTCCGGGCGGCCGCAAACATGAAGAACATCGAAATCGTCGCCGTCAACGACCTTACGGACGCGGCAACCCTGGCTCACCTCCTCAAATACGACTCGGTTCACGGCACCTTCAAGTCGTCCGTTGAAGCCGGCGACAATGAAATCATCGTCAACGGCAAGCCGATCAAGGTTCTCAAATCCCGTGACCCGGCCAGCCTGCCCTGGAAAGAACTCGGCGTCGATATCGTCATCGAATCGACCGGCCTCTTCACCGACCAGGAGACCGCCGCCAAGCATATCCAGGCCGGCGCCAGGAAAGTCATCATCAGCGCGCCAGGCAAGGGTGTGGATCTGACCGTCTGCATGGGGGTCAATGAGAATGATTACGACCCCGCCCGTCACAACGTTATTTCCAACGCATCTTGCACCACGAACTGTCTGGCGCCGGTGGCTAAAGTCCTGCTCGAAAATTTCGGCATCGTCAAAGGGATGATGACCACCATCCATTCCTACACCAATGACCAGCAGATTCTCGATTTGCCCCACAAGGACCTGCGCCGGGCTCGTGCGGCCGCTCTTTCCATGATTCCCACCACGACCGGCGCCGCCAAAGCGGTTTCTCTCGTGTTGCCCGCGCTTAAGGGCAAATTGGACGGTCTGGCCGTCCGTGTTCCGACCCCCAATGTTTCGTTGGTCGACCTGGTGGTCGAGACCGAAAAATCCACCTCGGTCGCCGAAGTCAACGCAGCGCTGAAAAAAGCCTCCGAAGGACCGCTCAAGGGGATTCTTGATTTCTGTGAAAAGCCTCTGGTTTCTTGCGACTTCAACGGCTGCCCCGCCTCTTCAAGTGTCGATGCCGAATCGACCAACGTGATTGGCGGCAACATGGTCAAGGTAATGTCCTGGTACGATAACGAATGGGGCTATTCGAACCGAGTTCTCGACCTGGTCGGTTACATCGCTTCCAAATAGACTCCTTAAATGAGACCATGGGCAGGATCGACAGATCCTGCCCTTTTATTTAGCCGCATGCGATCATCCGGAACGGAGTCCCTCGATGTTCAACAAAGTTACCGTTAAAGACCTGGATCTCAAAGGCAAACGAGTGTTCTGCCGCGTTGACTTCAACGTGCCCCTCGACGATAGCCGCAACATCACCGATGATACCCGCATCGTTGCCGCCCTGCCAACCATCCGATACATTATCGAAAACGGTGGCAAGTTGATTCTTGCCTCCCATCTCGGCCGCCCCAAGGCCCAGGTCAATCCCAAATACAGTCTGGCGCCGGTGGCGCCCTACCTGGCCGCTTTGCTCGGGAGCAAGGTGACCATGGCCCCCGACTGCATCGGTCCCGCAGTGGAACAACTGGTGGCGGCCATGCGGGATGGCGACGTGCTGTTACTGGAAAACGTCCGTTTCTACGCCGGCGAAGAAAAAAACGACCCCGTCTTCTCCGCCAAGCTGGCCGAACTGGCCGATGTCTACGTCAACGATGCCTTCGGCACCGCTCACCGCGCACATGCTTCCACCGAAGGAGTCGCCCGCATCCTGGCTCCGGCAGCGGCCGGATTTCTGATGGAAAAAGAACTCCGGTACCTCGGCCAGGCACTCGCCGATCCCAAAAGACCTTTCGTTGCCGTTCTTGGAGGCGCCAAGGTCAGCGACAAAATTACCGTCATCGAGAATCTGCTCGGCAAGGTCGATACCCTGATTATCGGCGGCGGCATGGCCTATACCTTTCTTAAGTCCCAGGGGATAGCTATTGGCAAATCCCTGGTCGAGGAAGACCGTATCGACCTGGCCAGGGACCTGGTGACCAAGGCGAAGGCAAAAGGGGTACGGCTGCTGCTCCCCTGCGACCACGTTCTGGCCGCCGAATTCAAAGCGGACGCCCCTGCCACCGTCTCCGAAGGCGTCGATATCCCGACCGGCATGATGGCCTTGGATATCGGCCCCAAATCCATTGCCACCTATACCGCCGCACTTAAAGATGCGGCAACCGTGGTCTGGAATGGCCCCATGGGGGTCTTCGAGTTTGCAGCGTTCGCCACCGGCACCATGGCCATCGCCAAAACGCTGGCCGAGTCCGATGCCTTGTCGATCATCGGCGGCGGCGATTCCGTCGCGGCTGTCAACCAGTCCGGGTTGGAAGACCGAATGACCCATATCTCCACCGGCGGCGGCGCCTCTCTCGAGTTTCTCGAAGGACGTGAACTCCCGGGCGTTACCGCATTGACCGACAAACCTTGAAGCTCGACCCGGGCCGGCACCAGTCCGGCCCTTCCCTCACCAAGGGGATGCTGACCCCCGGAGGCACTCATGCGCAAACCGTTTATTGCAGGAAACTGGAAACTCCATAAAACCATCGGCGAAGCCCTCGACCTGGCCGGTGCCCTCAAGCAAGAAGTCGCCGGGATCGATGACATCGACATCGTCATCGCCCCGGTCTACACCTCGCTGGCCAAGGTCGCCGACGTGCTTGTTGGTTCCAATATCAGCGTGGCCGGCCAGAACTGCTATCCGGCCGCCAGCGGAGCATTTACCGGAGAGGTTTCCCCCACGTTGCTCAAGGATGCCGGCTGCCGCTACTGCATCGTCGGCCACTCGGAACGCCGCCAGCTGTTCGGAGAAACCGACGCCTTCATTAATCAGAAAATCAAGGTTCTTATTGAGGCAGGACTGCGCGCTATCTTCTGCATCGGTGAAACCCTTGAGGAACGGGAATCCGACCAGATGTACGAGGTGCTGACAACCCAGGTAAGAGAAGGTCTCAAAGGCATCTCCGCTGAAGATATGCAGCATCTGGTTGTCGCCTACGAACCGGTATGGGCCATCGGTACGGGAAAAACCGCGACCGATCAGGAAGCCGAAGAGGCCCATGCCTTTATCCGCGGTCTGCTGCAAGGGCTCTATGATGAGGATCTGGCGGAAGCTACCCGCATCCTCTACGGCGGCAGCGTCAAACCCGATAATGTTGACGGGCTCATGGCCCAACAGGATATCGATGGCACCCTGGTCGGCGGCGCCAGCCTCAAGGCCGCGGACTTCGCCCGCATCACCCGCTTCAAGAGAGGGTAAATATTTCTGCTTTGCAGCAACACCCGAATATGTTAAAGTTCGTGGTCCTGTATTAACGATATATTTGAGGAGTCAACGGCACAATGACCACATTTTTGATTATTCTGCATATTTTTGTCTGCCTGGCCCTGATCGCCATCGTGCTGCTGCAAGGAGGCAAAGGGGCTGAAATGGGTGCATCCTTTGGCGCCGGCGGTAGTCATACCGTTTTCGGGGCTGCCGGAGGCCAGAGTTTCATGGGCAAGCTGACCGCCGCCGCCGCCATCATATTTATGCTCACCAGCTTGATCCTGGCTTATTTCTACGGCCAGCCCGGCTCGTCAAGCATTATGCCAACGAGTATCGCAACCGAGGCTCCGGCAGCGAATCCAGCCCCCGAGGCGGCTCCGCAGCCAACCGTTCCGGAAGCAGAAAAAAAATAAAAACAGCAGATTTAATATTGACACTCATAGCCTAAATAAGTATAAATACATCCGCTTCGCCGAAGTGGTGGAATTGGTAGACACGCCATCTTGAGGGGGTGGTGACCAATTGGTCGTGCGAGTTCGAGTCTCGCCTTCGGCACCAGTGAAAATCCTTGAATCACAAGGTTACGTCGAGGCCCAACCAACAGGTTGGGCCTTTTCAATTGGTCGTTTCAGCCGCCGGATATCGAAAAACTCCGTGCAACAGGATTGCATAGCCGTAGCTGGCGGCAATATTAAGCAACTGATTTTGTTCAACTAAACGTTGGGACGCCAAGGCCTTTTTTTCGCAAAAATGAGTTGCAATACGGCCATATTCATGGTAGATAATTACGTTCCAAACTTCCAGGAGGATATAGAGATGGCTAGAGTCTGTGAAATTTGTGGAAAGAAACCGACGACCGGCAACAACGTCAGTCATGCACATAACAAAACCCGCAAAGTCTGGTACCCGAACCTGCAGAAGGTTAAAGCCCTGGACAAAGGGACTGTGCGCTCCATTAAGGTCTGCACCCGCTGCATCCGCTCCGGCGCCGTGACCAAAGCTCTTTAAACAAAAAAGGGGGGGAGCCCGAACGGCTCCCCCCTTTTTTGTTTCTACGACGTCAGATTTTTACCCCTGCCCGCAGTAGGCGACCCATTCGATCTCCACGGAAACCCCTTTCGGCAAGGCCGCAACCTGTACCGTGGCCCGCGCCGGATAGACCCCTGCAAAGTAACTTCCGTAAATCTCGTTAACCACTGCAAAATCATTCAGGTCAGTCAGGTAGATAGTGGTCTTGGCCACCTCCGCGAAGGAAAGTCCGGCCGCCGTCAACGCCGCCGCCATGTTTTCCATGACCTGCCCAATCTGGATTTCAATTCCGCCGGATACGACCACTCCGGTCTCTGGATCCAAGGGGATCTGTCCGGAAAAAAAGATCAGATCTCCGGCCCGAACTCCCTGGGAATACGGTCCGATAGCGGCAGGAGCGGAAGCTGTTTCGATTTTCATCAGTGGCATGAGGACCTCCATGGGTAAAACGCCTCAATGGCGTATCCGCTCGACCTTGTAGACACCCTTAATCTTCAAAATCGCGTTGATCACGAGATTCAGGTGTTCGAGATCCTGAACGTCGACTTCAAAGATATTGATGCCCCGGTCATCGGGCGTCGATTGAACATGAGCGCTGGTAATATTGGCTTCACAGTTAGTGATGGCGCCGGTAATCCCGGCCAATATCCCCTTCTGGTTGACGCAGTGGACTCGGATTTTGGCCGGTCGGGTCGTCTTTTTTTTACAATCCCATTCAACCTCGACGCGCCTCTCGGAGTCGAGTTCGCGGACATGAAGACAATCGATAGCATGCACCGTTACCCCGCGCCCACGGGTGATAAATCCAATCACGGGATCCCCCGGAAGCGGGCTGCAGCACTTGGCAAACCGCACCATGATGTTTTCGACGCCCTGAATCTTGATGGCGTTGGAAGGCTTCTTGCGGATTTTATCGATAACCTTGCCGAGTCTCCCCACCTTGGGCCGTTCGGCCTTGAGTTTTTCCTGTGGGATCACCCGGCTGATGACCTGCCCGAGCGGAACCTTACCGTAGCCGATCGATGCAATCAGATCATCGATGGAATGGAAACCGAGATCGTCAACCGCCGCCGTCAGTTCATCGGAAGCCAGCACACGCTTGAGGCTGTAGTCGTACTTGCGAACCTCTTTTTCCAGCAACCCTCGACCCAATTCGATGCTTTTTTCACGCAATTCATTCTGAACCCAGCTGCGGATCTTGTTGCGGGCCTTGGAAGTGCGGACAAACACCAGCCAATCCTTGCTTGGTGTCTGGCTGGGGGAGGTGAAGACCTCGACCATATCCCCGTTTTTCAGGGTCGTCTTCAATGGGACCAGTTTGCCGTTGACCTTGGCCCCGACGCAGCGGCTGCCGATATCGGTATGGACACTGTAGGCGAAATCAATCGGAGTCGACCCCTTGGGCAGCTCTTTTACGTCACCATTGGGGGTAAAAACATAGACTTCTTCAGGAAACAGATCGATCTTGACCGAATCCATGAATTCGCGGGAATCTTTTACTTCCTGTTGCCACTCAAGCAACTGGCGCAGCCACCGGAACCGGCTGTCGTCCCGTCCGGTGACGCTGGCGACTCCCCTGCCTTCCTTGTATTTCCAGTGAGCAGCGATCCCCTCTTCGGCAATCTGGTGCATCTCCTCGGTGCGAATCTGCACTTCCATGCGGTCGCCGTGCGGACCGATGACCGTGGTATGCAACGACTGGTACATGTTCGCTTTGGGCATGGCGATATAATCTTTGAATCGGCCCGGAATCGGCTTCCACACTGAGTGGATGATGCCGAGCACGCCATAGCATTCGCGAATTGATTCGACGATGATACGAAAAGCGATAAGATCATAAATCTGATCCAGATCGCCGCCCTGCCGTTCCATTTTTTTGTGGATCGAATAGAGATGTTTCGACCGGCCCGAAACATCCCCCTTGATCCCATTTTCCTGAAGTTTCTCGAAGATAACGTTCTGCACCTCTTCGATGTATCCGCCGCGCGCCTTTTCCTTTTCATTGACCTTGCTCTGCAGATCGGCAAACGAAACGGGTTCTAGGTAGCGAAAAGCCAGATCCTCAAGTTCGCCCTTGATCCAGCTGATACCGAGGCGATTGGCCAGGGGTGCGTAAATATCGAGGGTTTCCTGAGCGATCTTCTGTTGTCGCGCATCAGGCTGAAATCCCAGGGTCCGCATATTGTGCAGGCGGTCGGCCAATTTGATGAGAATAACCCGGATATCCCGCGCCATCGCCAGCAACATTTTGCGAAAACTCTCGGCCTGACGCTCTTCGCGGGTGCGAAAAGTCATCTTGCTGAGTTTGGTCACGCCGTCGGCCAGTTCAACCACCTCATCGCCGAAAATACCACGCAGTTCGTCACTGGTCGTCAGGGTATCCTCGATGGTGTCGTGCAACAGGCCGGTCACGATGGTCGGTACATCCATTTTGAGTTGCGCCAGGATATAAGCCACTTCCATCGGATGCGTCAGGTAGGGCTCTCCGGAAAGGCGCACCTGCCCCTGATGAACCTTGGCGCTATAGACATACGCCTTGCGAACCGCGTCCAGATCGGCGCCGGCATTATAGGAAAGGATTTTTTCGAGGATATCGTCGAGTCGAATCACGGTGCTTTTTACCCGGGGGAAGCGACAAAAACGATTGCCGGCGGAGGTCCGCCGGCAATCGTTTAGAGTCCGTTGAGCAGATGCGGGATAGGGTCTGATGCCGGCAAGGAATCAGACACACCAGATCAGCCTATTTTTTACGGGTAGGGAATTCGTACTCTATCTTCCCTGCGGCCACTTCCCGCAGCGCCAGTACGATCTTCTTGTTGTTGGCTTTGTTTTCAATCAGAGGCTGCCCACCCTTATATAACTGCTTGGCGCGTTTGGCCGCCACCATGGCCAGCAGAAAACGATTGGGGATCTGACGCAGACAATCTTCAACGGTAATACGTGCCATTTGGTTGGCTCCTTTTATAAGCTACTTTAAGTTTTTTCTGTGGTATTCGACAAACCGAATTCTGCGGGCACCAAGCCTAGCACCCAGGCCGTACGACAATGTTCGGCAACAACAATTGACTTGAATTTTTCAAGAGCCTCGGCAAAATCATCATTGACCAGGAGATAATCATACCAGATCGATTCACGGACTTCGTCTCGGGCATTTTCGATGCGCCGGGCAATGACTTCGGGCGAATCGGTCCCGCGTCGCTCCAAGCGTCGTTTCAACTCGGAAAAATCGGGCGGGAGAATAAAAATAAAAACCCCCTGCCGATAATTCTTCTTGATCTGAGCGGCCCCCTGGCAATCGATTTCGAGTAGTATATCGTACCCTGCGGACTGGGCCTCGTCCAGTGTTCGGATCGCCGTACCGTAACGATTGCCGTGAACCTCGGCCCACTCGACAAAGGCCCCTTCGGCCACCATCAGATCAAATACATCTCGCGACACGAAATTATAATCTTTGCCGGCGACTTCACCACTCCGCGGGGGACGCGTAGTGTACGACACAGAATGCCGCAACCCCGGGAAAAAGTCAATTATCTCCTTGCATAAGGTCGTTTTGCCAGCTCCCGAGGGAGCTGACACGACAAATAGATTTCCCGCTGCGCGCCGAGGCATCTGCCGACTGTTGGTTACCACTGGATCTCGATCTCCTGATTACTCGATGTTCTGGACCTGCTCACGGATTTTCTCAAGCTCGGCCTTCATGCCGACAACCACCCCGGTCAGTTCGGCATCGTTCGACTTGGAGCCCATCGTGTTGACCTCCCGATTCAGCTCCTGCACCAGAAAGTCCATCTGCCGCCCGACCGGTTCCGCCTGAAGGAACAATCCGCGAAATTGG
>Ga0154449_1151_pt5 | contig 16382 bp, 16 predicted proteins | sample RifGroC2_FD_105642 | JGI IMG/M metagenome (GOLD analysis project Ga0154449, IMG submission 105642) | Pelobacteraceae bacterium GWC2_58_13
CGGGAAACTTTTCACGGCCTGCCCGGCCTGCTGGCGGACTCGCTGCCGGACCGTTTCGGCAACGCCCTGATCGATGCCTGGCTGGCCACTCGGGGACAGCATCCCGAATCGTTCAATGCCGTGGAACGCTTGTGTTATACGGGTACGCGCGGGATGGGAGCGCTGGAGTATGCTCCAACCCTGGGGCCGGTCTCCCGGCAGGCGACCCGCATCCGGATCGACACCCTGGTTGAACTCGCCTCTGAAATTCTGACCCAGCGAGGCACTCTGAAGGGTTCCTTTGGCCAGGATGGCAAGGAAGAGGCGTTGAGAGACATCCTGCGGGTCGGCACCTCGGCGGGGGGCGCTCGGGCCAAAGCGGTCATCGCCTGGAATCCGACGACCAACGAGGTCCGCTCCGGACAGGTGAACGCCGGTTCGGGTTTTGAATATTGGCTGCTCAAGTTCGATGGGGTGTCCGGCAACAAGGACAAGGAACTGGAGGATCCCAAGGGCTATGGGGCCATTGAATATGCCTATTACCGGATGGCGACGGAGGCCGGTATCGCCATGAGCGAGTGCCGGCTGTTTGAAGAGAACGACCGGCGGCATTTCATGACCCGGCGGTTCGATCGTCGATCCGGCGGCGAAAAACTTCACATGCAGTCCCTTGGAGCCCTGGCTCACTATGATTTTAATCTGGCCGGCGCCTATGCCTATGAGCAGGCCCTGCTCGTTATCCGTCAGCTCGGCCTGCCGATGAACGCGGTCGAAGAACAGTATCGCCGGATGGTGTTCAATATCGTCGCGCGTAACCAGGATGACCATGTCAAGAACATCGCTTTTCTGATGGACAGGACGGGAACCTGGTCGCTGGCGCCGGCTTTCGACATGACCTACAGCTTTCAGCCGACGGGCCGATGGACCGCCACCCATCAGATGACCCTGAACGGCAAGCGCGACAATTTCACCCAGGAGGATTTCCGGTCCTGCGCGAAGGCGGCCTCGATGAAGCGAGGTCGGGCCGAGGCGATTTTCGAAGAAGTTCGCGGGGTGGTGTCGAACTGGCCGGACTATGCCGACGAGGCGGGAGTTCCTTCACTCTGGCGGGATAAAATCGCGCCGACGCTACGTCTGCAAAAATTCGCCTGAAACCGGCTGCACATGTCAGCTTTCTGACGTTTCTTGCGGGCGGTAGAGTGTCATCGACTTGACAGCGGTCTTCCGGGGACCAGGCAAAATCCGAAGGGTTTTCTATCGGAGCGCAGTCTCTTCGGGGTCGCGTTGTGGCGGGTTCAATCCTGATGTTCCGGCCCGCTCTCAATCCCTCTAGTTCAAACAATTTAAGGGCTTGGGCCGGGTGGGCGGTCTTCTTATTTTGGTGTTCAGGGTCGTGCTGTGTTCGCGGCCCGATGTTTTGACCCATCTTATGTACCGGTAAAAACTCTTTCCATATTTTCTAACACCGTTTCCATTAAAATTATACCCATTCAGAGCAGTGCCTCCCTCCAGGTTTTTCCTTGGCCCCCATCTCTTTGTCGCATCTTGTCCAACGAGCCGAAAATATTATGTTTTGCCTTTGGAAGGCTCTGTTTTCGATGAGTATTCCGGGATCCATTCGGCCGATTGACAAGAGTCGGCAAAATATTTGCATTTGATGGGCAAGCCAATGAAAAATAAATAATTATATAAATAGAATAAAATTACATATAGGATATAAGCATCCGAAAACATTTAAAAAAAATGATTTGTAAAAAGTTGTTTATTTGTCGGATTATGTTTGTTACAAAAATAAACATTAAATAAAAAGTTGTTTTAATTTACTTACTGGAATAATGAGGGGACCCTCGGGTCGTTGGTGTGAAAGTGCTAACTCAGGTTGAAAACGAATTCCCTTCCGATGATCGGCCGCAAGGCAAACGAACGGCCAGGGTCGCGGAGGGCTGGTCCTACGCGGATGTTTTACATAATCTCGACATCGGGATCATCATTGCCGACCAAATGGGTCGAACGATCGATCTGTGCAACGCGGCCGCCCGGTCGATATTGCAACCCGCCGGTCCTGAGCTGACCTTTCAGGACCTGCTTTGTGGCCTGCTCCACGAAAGTAGCGAACTGTTATTGGGTGGATTGACCCATACCTCACGGATCTTTCAACGCGGCAGCCGCATTCTCGGCTATACCATTTATCCGGTTTCGGATCGTCATTTCTGCATTTTACTCAGGGACATCACGGATAAAACCCGTTTGGAATCCATTGCCCAGGCGGTCAATACCATGGACAACGTCGGCTTGATTTTTTCCGGCATCCGTCATGAAATCGGCAACCCGTTGAATTCCATCAAAATGACCATCAGTGTGTTGCGGAAAAATCTCGACACTTTTTCCAAGGACACCATCCGGCAATACATCGATCGAACCGAACTGGAAGTCAACCGAATGGAATATCTCCTGAAATCGCTAAAAAATTTCAGCATGTATGAAAAGGTGGAAATCAAATCCTACGACCTGTCCGTTTTTCTCAATAAAATGGAAAGTCTCGTTTTTCTCGATTTTTTGGACAAGGGCATCGAATTGACTTTTGAACGTCCCTCGAAGCCGATTCAGGTTCTCATGGACCCGCGCGCTCTGCATCAGGCCATGCTCAACATTCTGGCGAATGCCGCCGATGCCCTGGTGGATCGACCGCATCCGTCGATTCTGATCCGGACCATGCCTCACGATCGGCTGGTATGGCTGGAAATTGAAGATAATGGTTGTGGCATGACGCCCGAAGAGCAGAAGTTGCTTTTCCAGCCTTTCTTTACCAACAAGCCTCAGGGCAACGGTCTCGGTCTGATGATTTCGAAAAAACTGTTGGCCAAAATGAATGGCAGTCTGGAGATTCATAGCACGGAAGGGCAGGGGACCAGGGTTCGCATGGGACTCCCCTTATCCTGAATATATGTGACACCGCCAGTCGGCGTAATTTGCATCATTTAATATAGGGGAGGTGAACATTCAATGAAAAAAATCCTGGTCGTCGACGACGAACGCCCATTTTTATTGAGTCTCAAGGATGGACTGCTGGCCTATACGGATAAATTCAATGTGCTGTTGGCCAGCAATGGTCAGGAGGCTTTGCGGATTCTCAAGGAAGAACAGATCGATCTGCTGGTCACCGACCTCAAGTTGCCGGTCATGGATGGTTTTCAATTGCTGGCCCATGTCAGCCGTTACGATCCGTATTTGCCGGTGATTGTCATCACGGCCTTTGGCACTCCGGAAATCGAAGAGCGGCTGAGTCGCATGAATGCTCTGCACTACCTGGAGAAGCCCCTGGATTTCGATGTCCTGGCGCAGACGATTGAATCGGCGCTGGCAAACGAATTGCGCAGTTACATTCGCGGCATAACGCTGGCGACCTTTCTGCAATTGGTGCATTTGGAGAAAAAGAGCTGTTCGTTGAAGATCCGTTCCAAAGACCAGGTCGGTTATCTCTTTATCCATCAAGGCGAATTGTGCGATGCCCAGACGGATCTTTTACAGGAGGAAGCGGCGGCGCTCGAGATCGTGACCTGGGAAGACACCGAGATCGAAATGGACGGTATTTGTCGCCGGCGCGGTAAAAAAATTGCCTCAAGTCTTGAATTTCTGCTCATGGAGGCCTTCAGGATCAAGGACGAAGCCAGTGTCTCGCCCGAGATGCTGGAGCAGGCCCATGTTCTTCCTCCGGCGAACCTGAAGGTGCCTCCTCCAGCACCGGCGGCGAGCCCACCGCCACGGCGCAAGGCGGACCCGGACGAGAAACTATTGTCCGTTCTCAATAAATCCAAGGCGATAAACGAGTTTGCCATCTTTGATTCGACAAATTTTCTGGAGCATCAAAGCGGTCCCCCCTGTTCCCTGACTCAACTCGATCTGAATACCTATTTCCCGGCCTGCCTGGATCTGGGCAAGGAGGTGGAAGGAAACGGTTTGCGTTATTTGCTGTTGAGTTGCGCCCGTCGGCAGCGTTATCTGTTTTTCAAGCGCGGAACCCGTCAAGTCGTGCTGGCGTTGGCTCAAGGGGCTCAGCCAGCGCAGGTTTTGGACCAGTTTTCTTCATCCTTGTTTGAAACGACGTGATTTTTCTCCTATAGGGGGTACTTATGCAACAACTGATCGATGAGTTCAAATCCATTCCCGGTGTGGTTGGTGCCAGCGTCTTCCGTCCCAAGCAGGGGGTCGTCTGCCATAACTTGCCGGCTTTGTTCAAGGCCGACCGCATCAATGAAATCGGCAAACATCTGGTCAAAATCCATGCGGCCGGGCGTCACAATTTTCCCGACCTGGCGGAAGTCATGGTCAACTATGAGGAAGCGACCATCCTTTGCCGACAGTTCCAAGGAGGGGATTTTCTGATTGCGGTTTGCGATCCCGGGGTCAATTTCAATCTGCTGACCATGTCGATGAATTTGGCGATTCAGGATTTCCAGGGCACCGAGCTGGCTTCTGTCCCTGCTCCGCCACCTTCCGCCGCGCCGGTTCCCGCCGATGAAAAACCGGCCGTTGTTTCTCCAACGGTTCGGAAAGTCGATCCGACCGCGTTGCGGGAATCGGGGGAGCTGGCGGAACCGATGCAGATTTTGCTGCAGTCCCTGACCAAAATCATGGGTCCCATGGCAATGATTGTGTTCGACGACGCGGTCATTGCCTGGGCCACCGGCCAGACGCCGTCACTCTCGAATCTGAATACTCTCCTCGACCTTCTCTGTGAGGAGATTGGCGATCAGGAGAATGCTGGTCGTTACCGGAGTCTGGTCAAGAAGCAATTGTCGCTGGAAGAGAGCTGAAGCGAGGAGGGGTCATGTCCGCTGCCGAACGTTTTGCCAATCGCATCGCCCAGATCAAAGGGGTGGACCGTTTTGTTCTGACGCGTCAGGACGGTCAAATCATTACCCATAATCTTTCCAATCCGGAGCAATTGGCTTCGGTGGTCACTCTCGGCGGGTACGGCGCTCAGGCCATCGAGAAAAGTGTCGGTTTCAGCCCGTTTCGCTACCTGGTCTGTACCCGTCCGCAGTGCCAGAACCTCATCGTTTTTTCTCTTGATAAATATTTTCTCGGCATTCAGCAGAAGGCGGATACCAGCCAGGCCGAGTTGGTTGGGGATGTCGGCCGCTTTCTGCAGCACATTTTGAACCGCCGCAAGGAAACCAATGGTTAATTCAGGAGGATTTGTGATGAAAACAAAACGAAAACCGATTAAAGCCTTGATGGGCTGTCTGGTCCTGCTGGTTTTGGCTGGCGCCAATCCCGCCCTGGCGGAGGAACCTCTGAGCGGTTTGGATGCAAAAGTCAAGGAACTGGCCGATCAATGCGCTCGTGAGATCATCACCCAGTATGAATTGCTTCTGACCTCCGGACATCTCACGACGGCCCAGCTATTCGATACCTTTTATATCCCGGTCGCCGGCACCGAACCGCAGAAATTCCATACTCAATACGACGAGCTGGCGGCGGGCATTATTCGCCCGATTCTGGACAAGTTTCTGGAGCTGGATGATCGCTTTGAGTTTGTGGTGGTGGTTGACCGCAATGGATACCTGCCGGCCCACAATACCCGCTACTCCAAACCGTTGTCCGGAGATCGGGCCGCCGACGCTCAATGGAACCGGGAAAAACGGTTATTCAACGATCGCGCCGGGCTGGCGGCCGCCCGCAACAGCGAACCCTATCTGCTTCAGCGCTACAGCCGGGATACGGGGGAAAGCATGAGTGACATATCCGTGCCGATCATGGTGCAGGGGCGGCACTGGGGAGCGGTAAGGATTGCCTATCACTAATAGAAAGAGCGCATGCCGTGCTCTTGATAAAATCAATCATGACTTTTGAGGAGGTTGCTGATGTTTAACAAGGTCGGATTCAAGGTCGCTGTTCTGGTGAACCTGGTATTGCTGGTTGTTATGGCGGCGGGATCGTTCTACCTCATTCAGGAGCAGAGCAAGAGTCTGGATGCCCAACTTCTGGAACGGGGCAAGATCGAGTCGATTCTCGGGGCCAAAATGGTGGGCAAGGTCCTTGAGGAAGCCATTGACAATGGCGTGTTCACTGTAGGGGAGGCCTTTGATACAAATTATGAGGAAATCCCGGGCTTCGATCCCGCCAAATACCATACGGCCTACGATTCTTATCTGGATAAGGCCATTCTCGCCCTGGAAGACGAATTCCTCAAGGACGATAGCGTCGAATTTGCCGTGGCGGTGGACCGGAACGGTTATCTGCCGACCCACAACTCCCGTTTCCAGCAGGGAATCAGCGGCGAAAAGGGCAAGGATCTTTCGGGAAATCGCACTAAACGTATGTTTAACGACCCCATTGGCCTCAAAAGCGCGCAGAATCAGGATGAAGCGTTTCGGCAGATCTATAAGCGCGATACCGGAGAAGTCATGTGGGACATCTCTTCACCCATCTTCGTCAAGGGAAAGCACTGGGGTGGTTTTCGGATCGGCGTCTCCCTTAAAAAAATGGATATCGCTAAAAATAAACTCCAGGGAACCTTGTTGGCCATCATGGGTGGTTTGCTTCTGGTGTCCATTCTTGCGGTTTTCCTGGTGGTGGACCTTGCCCTCAAGCCGCTTGGAAAGTTCACCCAAATCGCAGGAGAACTGGCTGACGGCAAAATCGACCAGAAAATCGTCGCCACGTCCCATGACGAGATCGGTAAGCTGGCGGACGTGCTGGAACGGTTGCGGGTCAGTTTGAAAATGGCCATGGATCGGCTCAGTCGAAAATAGCGTTCCTTTCAGGGCAGATAAAAGTCTCCGAGGTCGAGGGATTCCCATGGGAGTCCCCCGACCTTGCGGACCGTCGGCAACGTCTCCTTTTTGCGTGGGGACGTTGTCGTTTATGAGCTTTCCGGTACCGGAGTCGGTGGCCGCGGAAGACGGAATGAATCGATTTTTCGCATGAATCTTAAAAAATATCTCTTGTTCCTCCTATGTTTCTTCTGGCTGGTTCCGGCAATCCCCGCAGCCCCATCGGACAGGATGCTGCCCCGGACTGATGATGGCGAGAGCGACATCTCGGGCTGGTGGATGAGCGAGAAACTCGACGGGGTGAGGGCGGCATGGGATGGCCGCCGGCTGTGGTCGAAGAATGGCCGGCCGTTTAAGCCAGCGCCGGCGTTTGTCGCGGGATTGCCGGACTTTGCCTTAGAGGGGGAACTCTGGGGCGGACGCGGGACCTTCGAACGGACCGCGTCGATCGTGCAGAAGGAAGAGCCTCACGATGGCTGGTTGGAACTACGGTTCGCCATTTTCGATGTTCCAGGCGCGGCTGGCCCCTTTGCCGTCCGCATCGCCCGGGCGCGGGAATGGTTTGCCGCGCATCCCTCCGCCCATGCCTTTGTCATCCCCCAGGTGCCGGTTCTCGACCGGACGCAATTGCAGCAGGAACTTCGACGGATCGAAGCGGCGGGCGGTGAGGGGGTGATCGTTCGCAATCCGGGGGCGCCCTATATCGATGGACGCAGTTCCGAGGTTCTTAAGGTCAAAAGTTTTGCCGACGACGAAGCGGTGGTGGTCGGGCATGTTCCCGGCCAGGGGGCAAATCTGGGCCGGCTCGGTTCGCTGCTGGTTGAATTGGCGGATGGAACACGCTGTAAAATCGGTACCGGCTTCAGCGGCGCCGAACGAGACAATCCGCCCCCCATCGGTGCGGTGGTCACCTTCAAATATTATGGCCGTTACCGTTCCGGAATCCCAAAATTCCCTTCCTTTTTGCGTATCCGCCACGACCAGGCGCTATAACTCCGGAATGATGTCCAGTGGCAAGGAAGCAGGAAGGCGCGCACTGCGGCCACAGGTGAAATGGCCGGGGGGCGGAGTCCCTGGTTGGACTGGAATAGCCTTGCCTCCGCGTCGATGATGGCCTAATCTTTAATCCTATGACGTCCCTTAATATCTCCCCTTCTTCCTCTTCCCGGCTGGCTTCGCGTCTGGTGTTGTTCAGCGTCCTGACCACCGGCATCGGCCAGTCGATGACCTTTGCCCTGTTGGCTCCGTTGGGGCGAGAGGTCGGGCTGCGCGAGGTCCAGATCGGTTTGATCATCACCTGCTCGTCCCTGGTCTTCACGCTCGCCAGTCCAATCTGGGGGCGCACCTGCGACCGTTGGGGGCGCAAGCCGGTGCTGCTGATCGGGCAATTCGGCTACGCCTTCGGCGCCCTGCTGTTTGCTTCGGTTTTTTTCTTCGGCCTCAGGGGGGCGCTGTCGGGCTTGACCCTCTATGCGCTGGTGATTTCTTCGCGGGTGCTGATGGCATCCCTGATGTCGGCGGCTCCCAGCGCCGCTTCGGCGTATATCGCCGATACCACCACCGCCGAAGAGCGGGTAGCGGGAATGGGGCGGTTGGGCGCGGCACGGACCCTGGGAGCGATTCTGGGCCCGGCAATGAGCGGGATGTTCGCCGCCATCGGCCTGCTGGCTCCTCTGTACATCGCTGCGGGCGTCACGCTGCTGAGTTCGATTCTGCTTGCCGTGGTATTGAAGGAACCCGCCCGAACCATCGAACAGAAGGCGTCAAAGCCGAAACTGAATCTATTCGACCGACGGTATTTTCCATTCATCCTGGTCGGATTTGTCACCTTTCTGGCCTTTTCGATGATGAGTCAGACCATCGGTTTTTATTTCCAGGACCGATTCATTCTCGACGGCCAGGCCACCGCCCAGGCTATCGGCATGGGGATGATGGTATCGGCGGGGATGTCGCTCTTTTCGCAGGCCTTCCTCGTGCGTCGGGCCAATATGACCCCGACCCGGTTGATGAACCTTGGACTGCCCATCCTGCTGGTCGGTTACCCCTCATTGCTGTTGGCCCACAGTGTCCCGGTGCTGGTGGCTTTGATGGGGATTCTCGGGTTGGGGTTGGGGTTGGTTTCGCCCGGTTTCACCGCCGGCGCGTCGCTGGCGGTGGGTCCCAAAGAGCAGGGGGCGGTCGGCGGACTGGTTTCCGCCTGCCCGGCGGCCGGGTTCGTGCTGGGACCGCTGATCGGCACCAGCCTGTATCAGACCGATCCCGCATATCCTTACCTGTGTGCCTGTCTGCTGATGATTCCGCTGACGGTCTATGCCTGGCGGCTCAAGGGGGCGGACGGAAGGGTCGTCACCAGCCCTCGTAGTTGAGCAGCAATTCGCAGAGGATCGCGGTACACGCGTGGTCAAGGTTGTAGGTCAGTCCGCAGACCGAATTGGGGCAGTTGATGCGTTTCGCCAGCTGCTCGCCCCAGATCGGGTCGTAGAAACTCACCAGGGCCGCCAGAAACTGCTCTTCGCCGCCGCTTTCCTGCTCGAAAACCGCTTCGACCGGCTCCCGTAACGGGCGCAGGTCGTTCTTGTCCTTGGCGGTTGCGACCGTTTTGGGGCCGAACAACTCGGGGCCGAGAAACTCGACGCCGCGCTTCCAGGCGGCCAGGAAACGCTCGTGCTTTTCTTCCGTCTGCAGCAGCACGTTCAACACGTTATCCTTGTTCATGGCGGTTATCCTCCTGTTCCGGCTTCTGGGTTGCCTCCCTTCAAGCAGTTTATCACGCCGGTTCGAATCCGGCCGGAATGCCCGCCGAAAATTCATGATTCCCGTCCCGTGGAATCCATGGTTAACGAAACATTCGCTAAGACACATTTTCTCTTCGCCGGTCTTTGCTATACTTTTCCCGTAACCTGAATCCACTTACAGGGAGAAAGCCTATGAAACGGAGTATCGTTGCGGCCGCGGTTCTGTTTTGGCCTCTGCTCGGATTTACCACAGGGTTTGCCCAGGAACTTTCCACCGCCGAGCAGCAGGCGATGGAGGACACCCTGCAGCATGCTCTGGAGCAAAACCAGCCCAATCAGGGTTCCGAATGGGTGAATCCCGACGCCGACCGGTCCGGGACGGTAGCTCCGACCCGGACTTTCAGCAATAGCCAGGGACAGCCCTGCCGGGAATTCATCAAAACGATCATCATCGGTGGCAAGGAAGAGCAGGGGTACGGCACCGCCTGTCGCCAACCCGACGGCAGCTGGCGGATTGTTGCCGGCGAGCAGCAGATGGACCGCCCGCCGCAGTCCACCACCGTCTACGTGCATACTCCCCCTGAGCGCTATTATGCCTATCCCCCCGACTTCTATTTTCGATCTCCCATTTACCTGAGTTTCGACTACGTCTACCGCCACGGAAGATCTTACCGGGGATCTTTTCATATGAGCGGCCGGGATTATTGGTATCGACATCCTTCCCGACTCAAGCAGAAGGTGATCGTGGTGCCGCCGCGCTATGAGTCCTATCGCCGGCATGACGGATTGAAATACAAGGAAAAATACCGTTATCGCGACGACTGGCACGATCATCGCGACCGGGATCGCGACCGGGATCGGGGGCGCGACCATGACCGGGGTGAACGCTGGCGCCACGACGACTGACGCTGATTCCAGTCTCCGGCAGGGTTTTTTGAGGTTGTGTTATGCGTCGATCCCCTGTTAGAATTTCCGTTCATTTTATCCCGATGTCATCGGTGCATTCCCTTGGCGTCATGACGTTAACCGACCGAAAGGGCTGCTGCCATGACTGAACTGGATCAAGCGCTGGAAGCCTTCCAGCAGGATATGGACGACACGAAGAACCAGTCGTTGTTTTTCGACCTTTTTCTCAACTCCCAGTTCTATATCCCGACCATCGACTCCAAGGAGCTTCCCGGGGGAGCCGAATCCGTGGAGCCGGGGCATGCCGTGCCGTTGATCGTCGAGGGGGAAGGCAACGAATATCTGATGCTGTTCGATACCGAACAGCGCCTGTACGACTGGGCCCTGGACAGGGTGAATTATGTGGTGGTGGCGGGGCATGTGGTGGCCGAAATGTCCGAGCCGCCGTTGCATTGGGCAATGAATGCCGGGACTGAATCGTCCAAGGCTTTTGTGCCGGAGGAGATCGCCTGGCTGAGGGAAATTGTCGAGCAATGCAATGCCGAGGCGGGCCAGGCGAAGGAGTGACCGGTTAACTCCCCGCAGCAAATGACATAACGCAAGTTTCGGGTTTGGACTTAAGCGGGCTCGCTCCATTTCTGGGCGAGCCCGTTTTGTTGTCATGCGCGATAGTGGTAAGGCCTTTTTCTTGAAAACGATGAAAAACAACGTTCATATCAGGACATAAGGCATTTATAATCATTTTCAAAGAGGCTTTAGCGTGAACATAAAACAAAATAAATCAATATGTTAAGCGTGTGAATCCGGGTCGAACGGTATTTTACCCATGCCCCCCTCGTTGACGCCGTCAGAGAAAAGGTCTTACCATGAAAACAAGATGCTGGCCTCTGCGGCCAACCATCGAAAGATGTCGTTGCTCCGGCGGTAATCGAGGGAGGAAAATGATGAAAGCGAGTCTCTGGCAAAAAATAATGGATAGGCTCGCCCAAGGCTATCCATGGTTCCGGCCTGTCGATTCGAACAAGAAGCGGGATCTTTGCGATTTGAAGTTTTCTTCCCGCCATCGGCGGCGCCTGATTTTTAGTCGCTTCAAATGCAGAATCCACGAGAAATAAGCCGTTCGTTGCGATAAATTCGCCCCCAATGCCCCCAACCTCGGACTGCCGGGTCATCGCCGCCAGCGGCAGGCGAGGTTTCTTCTTTCTCCCGTTCCACGCCCAAATCCCTTGCCATCGTTATGAATTTCGTTCCCCAGCCACCCCTTGTCAGAGGTCGCCGAAGGATGCCCGGTCGTTGTCGCAAGGGTTTCGACGGTTAAAGGATACTCTTGCCGAACAGGGAGGCGGCCAGATCGACGGCAATTTCGGCGGTCTGGTTGCGGTGATCGAGGATGGGGTTGATTTCGACAATGTCAAGCGAAGTCAGGATCCGAGAGTCGGCGATGATCTCCATGAGAAGTTGCGCTTCTCGATAGGTCAGGCCGCCGGAGGACGGGGTGCCGACGCCCGGACCTTCGCTGGGGTCGAGGCAATCGATGTCGAGGCTGACATGCAGCCGGTCGTGGTGTTCGAGCCGGACGAGGGCTTCGCGGATGACGGCGCTCATGCCCCGTTCGTCGATGTCGCGCATGGTGTAGACGCAAATGCCGCTGTCGGTGAGCCGGGAGCGCTCTTCGTGGTCGAGCTCGCGGATTCCGATCATCACCACGTCTTCGGCGGCGATCTTGGCCCCCGGACGGCCAAGATCGACCAGCTCGGGATAGCCGCTGCCCAGCAGCGCCGCCAGGGGCATGCCGTGGATGTTGCCGGTATGGGAAGTCTCGGGGGTGTTGAAATCGCCGTGGGCGTCGATCCAGAGTACTCCGCAGGGTTGGGCGTGAGTTACCCCGCCGATGGTTCCGATGGCCAATGAATGGTCCCCACCGAGAAATATCGGGGTGTTGCCTGTTTCGATGGAGCGCCTTGCGGCCTGGTAAGCGGCTTCGCAGACCCTGCGGATGGCGGGCAGATAGTGTTGTCGGCGTTCTTCCTCAAGAGTGTCCCGTACCGGAACTTCGAGATTGCCGAGATCCTGCACCGGGTAGCCGAGGCGCGCCAGACGGTTGGTCAGCCCGGCGTAGCGCACCGCGCCCGGTCCCATGTCGACCCCCCGCAGCGACTGGCCGAGGTCAAGGGGAATGCCGATGATCTGCACGGGCTTTTTCATCTAGCGCCTCTGCTCCGGCTTGAGGTTGTTCCACAGGTTGACGGCGAAATCCTGTACGTTGGTGAGGATGCCGACTGCCTGCATCGATCCGCGATTGGCCAGCTTGTCGACCGAAAACTCGGTCATGTCGACGATGTAGAAATAGACCGGACGGACGCTGGCGTCGGCCATGATCCGGTAGCTGGGCGCCATGTTGCCGAAGGCGATGGCATGCAGCTGGGTGGCCAGGGCGATGACCGTGGTGGCCCGGCGGGCGTGAACGCGCATGGCATCCTGGGCCCGGTAGACATCGGCGATGACTTCGGGCAACGGGCCATCGTCACGGATCGAGCCGGCCAGCACGTACGGAACCCGACCCTTTTCGCAAGCGTGGATGATGCCGTCCCGTAGGTTCAGTTCTTCGATGGCCCGGCGGATCGAGCCGCACCGGCGCACCTCGTTGAGAATGTCCAGATGATTGTAGTGACCGAGCGGCTGAAGGTTCTGCGAGTAGATGTCCTGGCCGAGGCCGGTGCGGAAGCGGGCGGCTTCGAGGTCGTGGGTGGCCAGGGCGTTGCCGGCCAATAGAGCGTGGCAGTAGCCGTTTTCGATCAGTCCTTGCATGGCGTCGCGGCTGTCCTTGTCGAAAGCCACCGCCGGTCCGAGGACCCAGACGATGTAGCCGTGGTCGCGGTCGTGGCGCAACACCTGGTAAAGTTCGTCGTAGCAGCGGGAGAAGGGGGTTTCCCGGGTTCCCCGGGTGCGAAAGGCGAACTTGTCGGCTCCCGCGGCTGCCGGCGCGACGAACCCGTCGACATGGACGTAAATCCCTTCTTCGCCGTCCTCGGTGCGGCCGATCACCACCGCATCGCCTTTTCTCACTCGCCGAGCTTCCGTCACTTCGACCGTATCCCGTTTCAGCACCAGAACCGCGTCCATCCGGCTTTCCGGCGCCAGCACCCAACAGCCGTTGCCGAGATGGAAGTATTCGGGGTGATTGCTGGTGCCGTGGAAGTTGCGCGGCACCACTCCATCGGCCGGGGCGGGTTCGGTTCTGACCGGCGGCGCGCCGACCAGTTCGGGCCGGGAAAAATCGGGGGGCGTGTAGATCGGGATGGAGAAGCTCATGGAACCTCCTTCCGTATGCGGTTGCCTGACTCTTTCATTCAGAATATCAGAGACTTGGGCCGGGCAAAAGGGGGGCTCGGCGTTTTCGGCCGAATCGGGTCAGAGCATGGCCCGGGCCATGATGGTCAGGTATTCTTCCCGGTAGGCGGTTGAATTTTCTTCGGAAGAGCTGTCGGTCTCGACGCAGTTCTCGCCGTCGCGGCAGTATTGTCCCCTGGTGACGTAATTGAGCACGACCCTGGGCAGTTCATAGTGGTGAATCGTTCGGTATTGCACCGCCTTGCCGTTTTCGATGAAGAAAATCCGGTTGAGGTGAATATCGTTGTCCACCCCGCCCAGATAGTTGAAGTTGCGATAGGTGTTGGGGCCATAGGTGAGCGGCGGCAGATGGTCGCTGACAAGAATGATCAGGCTTTTGGGGTCGATTCGGGTCAGGCCCTTGACAAAGGCGGCGATGGCCTGGCTTCGGTAATAGTGCTGATTGGCCGCCCGCTCCAATTGGTCGTCGCGGAAATCGCCCTGGAGCGTTACCACCTGCGGGCGTTTTTCGGCGTTGATGTTGTGCGGCTGGTGTCCGTACATGGTGATGAGATAATTAAAAATCGGCCGATCCCGGTTCTCCTTGAGCTGGCGTTCGATGAATTCGAGATTCTGGCTCAGCAACACGCCGTCAAAGATGTAGGTTTCGTCGGTGACGTCGCCGGTGCCGAAATAACTTTCGCGGCCTGACACATATTCGCGCGGATAGTAGATGTCGGCAAAACCCAACCCAGCGTAGGCATTGGTCGAATTGAAAAAGTCGGGGATATAGGAGTTGGTGGCCAGGGTCTGATAGCCACCTTCGGCAAGGACATTGGGAAGGCAAAGGGTTTTCGAACCGGTGAAGACGTTGAATTCAACCCCCGATAGCTCGCGCAAGGCCGGCACGCCGCAGAGAATTTCAAATTCTGCCTGAGCCGTGCCGCCGCCGAAGACCGGTGAGATCGAAAGGCTTCCCTTGCCGCCGAGCAAGGCGGTGAAATCAGGGTGGGTCGGGTTTTTGGAAAAACGAGCGCCCTTCAACAATGATGGGTCAAAAAAACTCTCCAGGACCACCAGGTGGACGTTGCGCTTGCTGCGTTGTTTGTTGATCATTTCGGTAATGTGGGTGAACTTTTCCAGGGATGTGGCATTGTTCCGGTAACTTACGGTTTTTTCGCGGGAACTGCGCCGTTTAGCCTCGTTGTACAGCATCATGGCAACGCGGCCGCTACGCCCGGCGCTCAAGGTGTCGGAAAAAGAAATCAACGGTTTCTGGGTTCGGTCAAAGGTTGCGATGAATTGATCGGGGAAAACCGTTACCGCGCCTGCCAGGGCCGCGACCGGGAGCACCCAGGGCAACGTCCGGAGCAGGCGTCTCCAGCACAGGGACATCCCGAACAGCAGCAGCGGCAGGCCCAACAGCACCACCGTCAGCAGTTTGAATTGCAGGGATACGATCTGAAACATTTCCGGCAGTTCGGTAATCTCGGTGATACGCAGCAGGCGTCCGAACCGCAGGTGATAGAAGTCGAAGATCCCATAGAGAACGAGGATGGGAATCGCGGCCGTCAGCGGCTGGAAACGGTTCGGTTTGGTGAATCGGTTGTTGAGCCAGTAGAGGTAGCACAGCAGCGGGATTTCGAGACGCCAGGCCGGGCGCAGCGACGGAAGTCCACCAAAGAGCTGCAGGATTTCGGTCCAGGCGAGCATGCCCAGAAGAAAGATGAAGTAGCGGTCGGTTAAAAAGCGTTTCAGTTTACCTGAAAGGCTGACGGGAATGGGCATGGCATATTCCGGAATAAAAGTGGCATGAAAAAACCCCGCGTCTACAGCTGGATAAGGCTGTCATGCAGGGCAAGTCGCTTAATCGGTGCGGCATACGGGTAAACACCGGCCCGAATTATACTGCAACCGCGGAAAAAGTGCAGAAATTTTTTAAACGCCGGCCAAATCCGTGGCGCCATGAAGAAACGGGGCGCCTTCGAAAACGATATTTAAGCCATCTCTTCCGGAGGGTATCCTCGCCAGCTGAACGATTCTGTTTCGATGAGAAGGACAAGTGCATTTTCTGCGATATTATGAAAGAAAAAACGTCGAATTTTCAACCAGCTCACAGGAGGAGACCATGAAACGGATTTTGGCGTTACTGGTGGTGTTATCGATGCTGATGTTCGGGTGTTCGCCGACCATGGGGCCCAAAGAGGGCGCCGGAACGCTGCTGGGCGCCGGAACCGGTGCTCTGCTGGGAGCCCAGGTTGGTCAAGGACGCGGCACCATCGTGGCTGTCGCCATCGGTACCCTGGCCGGAGCCATCCTTGGCCAGGAAATCGGTAAATCCCTCGATCGGGCCGATCAGATCATGATGGAACGGAATGCCCAGTATGCTCTGGAGTACACCCGGACCAATCAACCGACGACCTGGCGGAATCCCGATTCGGGGAACTACGGCACCCTCACGCCGGTCGATACCTACCAAACGTCCCAGGGAAGGTACTGCCGGGAGTATTATCAGACCGTCACCGTCGGCGGGGAACCTCAGCAGGCCTATGGCACGGCTTGCCGGCAGCCGGACGGCAGCTGGCTGATCGTCAAATAAGCAGAAGGTCCGCCGGAAGCCCGCAACGCCCTTTCCCGCCAGGGGGAGGGCGTT